>Ga0351925_1165_pt1 | contig 10241 bp, 11 predicted proteins | sample BONcelHT113001D9_FD_206870 | JGI IMG/M metagenome (GOLD analysis project Ga0351925, IMG submission 206870) | Enriched cells from coal bed in the Powder River Basin, Montana, United States - BONCAT cells T11 rep2 HSBNCT.T11.300.1.D9 ... | reverse complement strand
TTGCCTTTCCTGCTACCGCATGCGCCTCGAAAGGGCCTTTGAAAAGGCGGCGCAAGGAGATTTCGATGCGCTCACGACAACCCTTCTCTACAGCAGGTACCAGCGGCACGATGACATACGGAGGATAGGCGAAGAGCTCTCCGGGGACTTCGGCGTCCCCTTCCTATACCGTGATTTCCGGACCGGCTGGCAGGAAGGCATCGAGGGGTCGAAGAAGCTCGGCATGTACCGCCAGCAGTATTGCGGATGTATATTCAGCGAAAGGGAACGCTACGGGGGGAAATGATGCCGTCCATGGGAAAGATGCTCATCGTCATCGGTATCGTCCTCGTTGTAATGGGCCTTGTCTTCACCTACGGGCCGAAGATACCCTGGCTCGGCAAGCTGCCCGGCGACATCTCCGTCAAAAAAGACAATTTCAGCTTCTACTTCCCCATCACGACGAGTATAATCATCAGCGTTATCCTCACGATACTCTTTTCCATATTCAGAAAGTAGGGCAGACATGAACGAATGTGCAAAGAAAGCAGTGGTTCTCTTGAGCGGCGGCATCGATTCGACGACAACCCTCGCCATCGCCAGAAACGAGGGGTACGAGGCATATGCCCTCACCTTCCACTATGGCCAGCGGCACACCCGTGAGATCGAGGCGGCCTCGAGGGTGGCTCGGGAACTTGGGGCCACCCGACAGATCGTTCTCGACATCGACCTTCGCAGCTTTGGCGGTTCGGCCCTGACGGACGATATCGATGTCCCCAAGGGGCGGGACCTCTCGGGAATCTCCCGGGACATCCCCATAACCTACGTCCCCGCGCGAAACACGATCTTCCTTTCCTTTGCGCTGGCCTTCGCCGAGACCCTCGGCGCCCAGGACATCTTCATCGGCGTCAATGCCCTCGACTACAGCGGTTATCCCGACTGCAGGCCCGAGTACATCTCGGCCTTAGAGCACATGGCAAACCTTGCCACCAAAGCGGGCGTGGAAGGAAGACCCTTCACGATCCATACACCGCTCATCGCCATGACGAAGGCGCACATCATTCGCACGGGGGCAGACCTCGGGGTCGATTACTCGCTCACGACGACGTGTTATGATCCTTCCGCCGAAGGGAAGGCATGCGGGCGCTGCGACGCCTGTCTGCTTCGACTGCAGGGGTTCAGGGAGGCCCGCATGAACGATCCTGTTCCCTATATATAAAGGTTAAGCTCCTGATGGCATACCTCATCAAAGAGATCTTCTACTCCCTCCAGGGCGAAGGTGTCAACACGGGCAGGCCGGCGGTGTTCGTGAGGTTCTCGGGATGTAACCTGTGGTCCGGCCGCGCGGAGGACCGCTCGAAGATACCCTGCCCCTTCTGCGACACCGACTTCGTCGGTGTCGACGGCCCCGGCGGCGGCGTCTACGACACCGCGGCCGATGTCGGCGTCGCGATGGCGAACATCGGGCCTCCCCTGACCGCACAGGCCGTGCGTCCCCTCACGGTCATCACGGGAGGCGAGCCCGCCCTCCAACTCAACGCCCCCCTCATTAATGAACTCCACCTGCGCGGATGGGAGATCGCCGTCGAGACGAACGGAACTCTCCCCCTGCCGGAGGGCATCGACTGGATTACGGTAAGTCCCAAGGCAGGCACGCGCCTCATCGTCACAGCGGGTCACGAATTGAAGCTCCTCTATCCCCAGAGCGGACTCGATCCGGTCTCCTTCGAGAACCTCCCCTTCCGCCACCACATCCTTCAACCCATCGACGACCCCTCCCTGCATTACAACACCCGCCTCGCCACAGACTACTGCCTCGCCCACCCCCGATGGCGCCTGGGAATCCAGATGCACAAGAAGCTGAACATAAAGTAAAAAGACCGTTGGAACCGTTGGAACCGTTAGAACCGTTGGAACCGTTGCAGAGAAAAGGATTGCCCTGTTGTCGCCCGTTGCTTTCCCCATTCCGAGTTCATGTATCACAGGTGAAACCAAGGATGAAACCGTGATCCTTTTTCAGCATTAAAACGGTTCTAACGGCGCCAACGGTTCTAACGGTTCTAACGCTCTTTCAAACGGTCTTTTTGGTTGACAATACAGGCCTTTATAGCTTATATGAAAAAGGCGGGGCGGTGTAGCTCAGGTGGTCAGAGCATGCGGCTCATATCCGCAGTGTCCGGGGTTCAAATCCCTGCACCGCCATTTTTTCCATGTCCAAGGGGGGCACGGTTCACATGAAATTAGACTTTCCACGCTTCAGACACCCCGGCAGGGCGGCGGTGCTCTCCGCGGTCGTTGTCCTCCTCGTCGCCGCATTTTTCTTCTCCGGCCTCTTCTGCCCCGTCGGCGCGACACCGGAGAAGAAGGCGAAGCCTGCCGCCCAGAAAGAAAGCGGCGCCATCAACGACGCCAACCTTCAGGCCAGTCTGAAGCAGGTGGAAGAGCTTCTCAAAAAGAACGAATATGTCACCTCTCTGAGAACGAGCCTGAAGATACACGATTACACGAAAGAAGTGCTCGCGACGGCCAAGGTGATTAAAGGCCACTACGAAAAGGCGGTCAACGACCCCGCGGTTCCCACAAAAGACAAGGAACAGCTCTATCTGAAACTCAAAGGGCTCAACCAGCTCATTCCACGATACACGACCGCATATGAGGCCTCCCTCTACAACCTCGGCTATATCTATGCCAGGCGCAATGAATCGGACCGGGCACGGAAATATCTCACCGAATACCTGCAGACAACACCCTTCACGACAAGCCGCGATTCGAAATGGATGAAAGCGAAAACACTCCTTCTTGAGCTCTACAGCCTTGAAGGCGAATTCTAAGTGCAAGAGAAAAGGTCCCTCGTCCGGTCGGTCATAGAAGATCTTGGTATTTCGCAGCGCATAAATAATGTCGTCATAGAAGGAACAGACTCGCCCTGGCTCGAGAAGGCCCTCATCAAGAGGAAGAAAGGCACCGTCGATGTCAAAACGTACATCTGGACGGATGAGGCCTTCGTCTATGGCCGTATCTACAGGCTCTTTCTCTACGTAGCCGACGTCCTCGACGAGGCTTTCCTCTACGATTCCCGCATCACGCCCGACGAAGAGAAAGAACCCTTCATCCGCGACCGCTATAACCAGATATGGAGCCTCTACGTGGACAGCAGGATGGAGCGCCTCGGGATAGAGAGTTTTTTCGACCGGGCGCTGAGGAGGAATCTCTTCATTGACCTTGAAAGTTCTCTCGGGTGGACGCAGGCCGGTCAGATATTCGACACCCTCTGGTCAAGAGAGGTCTTCACCTATCCCGAGATCATCGAGTTCAGCTACCACCTGGAGGAGATGTTCCCCGTGGAGGCACGGTCCGGAGGACACTCGATCGAGAAAGACCTGGCGGGCTGTCTGCATCGCCCGTCCGTGCTCAAACACATGGAGCGCCTTGATTCACCCGAGGTAGCAGCGATACTCAACGACCTCCTCAGTTTTGCGGCGTATTCATGCAAGGACGGCCTGATAGTCCCCTGCCACTACGGCATCGTCTTTTTGTTCCAGGACAAGGTCTTCCTGGAGTTTATCCTCATGGGCGGCAAAACGTTCACTTTTTCCATTCTCGATTCCCGGACGGGCGTGTATGACACACGCGAGATCACGGCGGGCACGGACGTGGAAGAGATCCAGAAAGGCATCCGGGACCGGTACGCCATGATGTCCATGAGCGTCAGGGGTCAATTCGGCTGACAACCGGGACCGGTATCACTTGTAGTCCCTGCGAAGACGCTGGAGGGCAAATCCGAAGGTGTACTCGTAGAGATGGAGGCCCTTACTCACGGCGGTGATGGTACCGTCTTCGACGCCTATCTCCTGACACATGTATTCCTTGAGAAGCTGGATGGCGGCGAGGTTTGAGGGAAAGCCGGCCCAGAGGTCCCAGCTGCGGAAATAGAGGACAAAGTGGAGTTTTCCGTCGGTGACCCGCGTGTCAATGAGCCTCAGGCAGGGAGGATCTTCGAGGGTGATGTCGGAAGGCATTCCTATCTCCATGATCGCCTGGTTCGTCCCGTAATTCCCCTTCTTATAGATGTCTATGACCTCCTCTACGGGGTTGATCCCACAGGCGTATTCCCGACCGTCGACGAAGACCTTGGGGTTCGTGAGCCTCTCCCCGTATGTGTAGAGCTCGTTGGGTGCTTTTTTGTCCGTCATGAGATACTGGAGGTACTCCTCGACATAATCCATGGAGGTAGGGGCAGGAATGCCAAGCTCGGCGGGAATGTCGGGAATGAGGGGCACCGTGCCGGGATACTTGATGTGAACCATGACAAGGTCAAACTCCCTGCGTTTGTTTCCCTCGAAGGAGCCGCGGTCGATGACGTACTCGTGCACCCCGCCGTCCTCGAATATCCGGTATATGCACTGGAACCAGGCATCCGGCAGGTCCCGCGCCTCGATGAACACTGGCCTCATTTTCCCTCCCCCCTCTGATTGACTCGGCTACTGTGCAAGATGTTACCAAAAAAATTGAAAAAGGACACCAAAAAGTATTAGATTTAACTTCACGACAAGGAGGTTCCAATGTTCGTAAAGCAGATGGAAGTGGGCAGTTTTGCAATATTCGCATACATCGTGGCCTGCAAGGAGACGAGCGAAGCCCTCGTCATAGACCCCGCCGCCGAATGCGACCGCATTTACGACGAGGCGAAGACGAGGGGATACACCATTAAATACATCGTCAACACCCACTGTCATGTGGACCATATCATGGGCAACAAGCGCATGAAGGAGCTTACGGGGGCCGAGATCATCATCCACCAGACAGAGGCTCCGGCCCTTATCCACCAGTCCCCGCATTCCTTTCAGATGTTCGGCGGGGAGCCCTCGCCTCCCGCCGACAGGACCGTCCGGGACGGAGACACCATCACAGTGGGCAACACATCCCTTTCCGTCATCCACACCCCGGGCCACTCACCGGGAAGCATTTCCCTCTATCACACGGGGATGGTCTTCACGGGAGATACCCTTTTTGTGGGCAGCGTGGGGAGAACGGACCTCGATGGAGGATCATTTGAGCCGTCCCGTCAGGCCCCGGTCGGGAAGAATCACCGCTCGTCCTTCGAAGAAGCTCACAAAGAGAAGGATGCCCGTCCTTTCCGCGGTAGCAAAGAGCTCCCGTTGCAGGAAGAGTGATTCAGCATACTGCCGCACCTCCACCTCACTGCGGTACCGGGGCAGGAAGAGGCGCGCGAATCCCGACACAAAAATAGCCAGAAGCGCACATGCCCCTCCGAAGGCAAGCATCCCCGCCATGGCGACAAGCACGGTCCCCTGCGAGGCCCGGTAGGGAAACAGAAACCCCAGGACAAATACGATGAGTCCCGTGACGGACGCCCCAAGAGCAAAGGCCTTCCACGGCAGCTCCGCATAGCTGTCGCTCCGCTCCACGACGACAACCACGACCTCGGCTTTCGTGCGTTCCTCGGCCTGTCCTATCCGCTCGTCGAGCCGGGCCCTTTCCTCCTCTGTCAGGATGCTTTTCATCTCAATATCACCTTGCGAAACTTCCTGCCAGCTTCACCAAAGATACCATAATCTTCCCCCAGGATGGTACACCCGACGCACCACCTCTTGCAAGTGAAAATCGGGTATCCAGAAATGGGTGATAGGTTATGGGTGACGAGGTCACATATCTTCCCGAAGAGAAGGAGCGTGCACGTCAGTATCAGGAGATAGGATATGATGATCCATGACGCCTGGCTGATGCTGATGCTGAACTCCCGCGAAATCACGGGAAGGGATATGTTGACGATGGAGCTGTCTATCTTGCTCATAAGGAGCGCGAAGGAGACGCCCACGATGAGCCCGATCTGTGCCGACCGGTCCTGAAGTACCATTCTGCCCTCGCCAACAATGGTAATCGGCCGTTCTTCCCCCAATATTAAGGGATTCTAGAAAGACACTCTCATAACACCGTTTATGCTCTGGACCGTGTACCTGCTTTCGCCTATCTGGACATCATACCCTATGTGAAAGGATGTCGCGCCGCGTGTGAACATCGAGACCCCTGCGCCGGCAAGGAGGAAGTTCCTGTCCGGGGAGACCGTCTCGATGCTGAAGGGTGAACTCCCCTGGGCAAGGCGGGATGTAATGTCCCGGGAACCCCTCATGAACTCGTAGCCGCAGGCGAGGCTGATGCCCGGCATTATGACGCTCCTCGGGGTCTCCCACGTGTAGTACAGTCTCCCGCCGAAGTTCCCCTGGAGGGATTGGGTCTTCTGCCTGTCCACGTTGAGATCGAGAGCCCCTGCCCCCGATTCGGTGTAGCTGTCTATGCCAAGATCGATGTACTGGAAAGAAAGGTTGGGCACGACCGTCCATCTGCCCGCGGGTATTTCATAGCCAGTGCCCCCGTAGAGGGTGAACTGTGAGCCTTTCGGGCTGGAGCTTGCCGTACGGTCAAGGCCCGGAAAGACGATGCGTCGCGTGTTTCTGTAGTCCGCCCAACCGTAGCTCGCCTGGCCGTCCACGTAAAACCTCCCCGCGTACCACGTACCGTAGGCGCCGAAGGTGTACCCGTCCATCGTGGTCCTGCTGCCATTGTCGTCGATCTCAGCCCGGGAACCGGTGTATCCGAAGAGAAGGCCCGCGGCCAGGTTCGGGGTCAGGCGATAGTCCATGCCGACGGTGAGCCCGGCGCTCGTAAAGCTGTACCCCATCTGGTCGGGGGTGTCCCTCTGGTCCCCGGAGACGGCGTTCCCCTTCGCGAAGATGCCCCATCTTTCCTCCACGCGGGCGGGGAGCATGCCCGTCAGGTCCGAGCCGGCGCTGGCGATGAGGATAGGCTTGTCCCTTCCCTCGCGGATGAAACTGCTGTTCCTGATGAAGCCGCTGCCGGGGTTCGTCCCCCACGCTCCGCGCCGTATGTCGGAGAGCCTCTGGGCCGCGTTGCCGGCCTGGAAGACCGCCGAGCTCACACCCATGGTGAAGTCCACCTGGTTCGACCTCGGGGCGATCTGGTCGTAGGCGCCCGCCGCCTGTCCGTACGAAGGGATGGCGTCGATGATGCTGAGGACCCTGTCGAGATCGCCCGCGGCCGACGGGGCCACCGAGTTCAGCATGGAACCCACGGATCTCTGGTTGGTGTTGAGGTATGTCGAGAGGACCTGGTTCAGATAGTCGCGCTCGACGACGAAGTACACCTGGTTCGCGGTCTCGTAGTGGGGCTTGAAGACCACCGTGGGTGTGATGTTGGTCAGAAGGCTCGCGAAGCGTCCCGACACGCCTGCGGTCGCGGTGAGGAACGCCCCAAAAACGGTGCCCACGACCGGCGTCGCCCCGCCGAGCCAGGATGTCTGCAAGGTGCCGCCGAGCGACGCGCCCCCTGTTATGGCGAGGACGTCGTTGCTGGTCGGGGATTCTACCTCGATGAGGAGCTTACCCTGCCCGCTCTGGGTGTAATTGCCGACGAGGTTCAAGGTCCCGATCGAGTTGCCGGGGCTCACCGTCCCGCCCGTGTTTTCGAGGCCCCTCGAGGCGTTAATCGTGCCCGTGCCCCCAACCTTTCCGGAGTAGAGGCTGAAGAGGTTGCCGTAGGAACCGGCCTTTTCCGTGAGGTTCCCGTTGACGATGAGCGTCCCCCCGTCGACCATGACGTTCCTGCTCACCTGAAAGGTCCTGCCCGCGGGGATCGTGTATGTTGTCGCGTTGTTGAGGACAGTCAGCGACAGGGCGTTGACGTCGGCGCTCTGGGTGACGGCGCCCGGGGAAAACATGACCATCTCGCCCATAAGGAAGGTGACGTTGTAGCTGTTCCATGTGCCCGTATTGCCCGCCGCGATATCGGCCACGTTGAGGGTCCAGTTCCCCGTCGCGTTCTCGCCCCAGAAGGCGTTGGTAAGGAAAGTCAGGCTCGTGCTGGTCAGCACCGTCGTGTCCTGCTGGCCGGCGGTGAGGTGGGATGTGGAGTAGAGTATCTTGCTCGCCATGGTCGAAGGGGATGTCAGGGTAGCTGTCAGGTCGCCCGCTTTCTGGTGCGTCAACGTAAGCCCCACCTCGATGCCTTCCAGAGGCTGCGCCGCCTCGGCGGCGGTGACGTTGATAGTTCGGTTCACACCGTCCGAATCGTTGTCGGGGATCGCCGCGCCCACCGCGGCGCTTTTCACGACCGACGTCTGCTCCGTCACGTACCCCACGTCGAGGACCTTCTCCACGAAGGCCCCGGCGTTGATGTTGCCGAAACCGTAGTTCGGGTTGAACCTGTTGCCTGCCCCATTCGTGCGCCAGCCGCCGAAGCTGCTGTCCGACGTGTCGGAGGCGTCGACGACGGTGCTCGTCTTCACGAGGGCGTGCTTCGCCATGCGTATGTCCATCTCCGGGTTCGCCTCTTTCCCGAGGGCCATGATCCCCGAGACGAGCGGGGCCGATGAAGACGTTCCACCGAAACCGCTGGCATAGCTCGTGTCCGGGAAAAGGTCGTCTTTGTCTCCCTTGGTGTTCGTCCCGGACCAGGCGTTGTAGCCGAGGTCCGCACCCGTGCGGTCCGTTGTCGTGATCCCGAAGCCCGTGTAATCGCTGCGGTTCGAAGGGGCCGTAACGAAAACGCTCGCCCCGTAGCTGCTGTAGTTGGCATACGTCCCGTCGCTGCCCAGGGCCGCGACGGTGAGGACGCTGGAGTTGTTATGGGTGGTATCCCCCCTGTTCGCGTCTTCCGTCTTCTCGTTCCGCGCGTTCCCGGCGGAAAAGACATGGATCACACCGTTCGCCGCCGTGCGTGTGAGGGCAAGCTGCATTGCGGCGCTTGAGCCCGAAAAAGGGTCATCCCCGCCGTAGCTGTGGTTCTTCACCTGTATCTCGGCCGTCCCCGTGATGGCACCCGTCGTCGGGTCTGTGCCGCTCTTCCAGTAATATGCGTCGAGGTAGTTCTGCTCCGACGTCGTCGGATCAGCGGCGGTCGCGGCCCCGAGGTTGATCCGCAGACCTGCGATCTGGGCATAGGGAGCGGCCCCCGTCCCGCCGATGCCGTTGCCGCCGCGGGCGGCGGCAACACCGGCCACGGACGTACCGTGATTGTCACCCTGCTTCTGCGGGCCCTCCGCGGCGGCCGCAAGGTCGGCGTTGTCGGAAAAGTTCCTGCTCAGATCGGCCCGGTAGTTCGGGGCTATGTCGTAGTTCGTGCCGTCGACGCCGTCGTCGACGATGCCGATGACGACGCCCGACCCCGTGTACCCGAGGTTCCACGCCCCGAGGAGCCCCGCGCTGACACCGGAATTGACCATCCGCACCGTGGTGCCGAATTGACGGGAATAAAAGTCGATGAACGAGGGTGCCCCGTTCACGAGGTGCCACTGGCCGGGGAAATTCGGCTTCAAGGCAGCATTGTACGAAAAATAGGGGTCATCGGGATAAAAGGGGTCAAGATCGTCCCTGCCCCAGACACAAAAAGGGGACAGCAGGACCATGAGGGTACAAAGAAGGTTCCTGAATGTTCTGCGCATGAGATGCCCCTTACGATTCTTCACCGGACCGAAGGAAACCGGTCCGCCACTATTCCGTTACGATTGGAAACCTGGGGATGTTGGGAACAATGTAATAAATCGGCGCGACGAAAGTCAAGACAAGAGGCGTCCTGTCAATCTATGCCATGCCAATCCCTGCGGGGGGGCTTGGCGGCACGGGGTCCTGCGTTGACGGAACGGAATTGTCCCGTCATGGCCAGATCGGGAGCTGTCAGTGGTGCTGCCCTGTCTCCTTCAGTTTCCTCAGGGCGCACTTTTCACACATGAAGGGCTTCTCCCGGGTATCGTCCCCGGACTGGCAGCATCTTTCCCCCGGCATCCTGTAGCATTTCCCGACCCGGCCGCATTCGGCACAGGTCCCGGTGGGCTTTATCTCCCAGGGGACGGGCAGGGCGCCGGACGTAAAGATGAGCCTGTCGAGGAAATACACCATCGCCCCCATCATGGCCTGACTGATGACCATGGCAACATACACGTTGTCGATATCGAGAAGCTCCCTGACCTTGTTGAAGAAAAGGGCACCCGGTATGGCAAGAACGGTCCAGCGAAGAACGTAGAGAGCATACTTGATCATGGCACCTCCCTGCCGCAAACGGCTGTATGTATTATCAGGCAGCTGCCGTCGATATGCAACAAGAGCGGGTCCCGGGCGACAGGCAATGGGTAATCGGAAAAGAGCCTTCATATTACTGGGATTCTGGTTCCTGCCCAGGACCTGTTTCCTGGAACCCGTTACCCGCCTCTATGGAAATTAGCCGTGAAA
>Ga0351925_1163_pt1 | contig 10363 bp, 9 predicted proteins | sample BONcelHT113001D9_FD_206870 | JGI IMG/M metagenome (GOLD analysis project Ga0351925, IMG submission 206870) | Enriched cells from coal bed in the Powder River Basin, Montana, United States - BONCAT cells T11 rep2 HSBNCT.T11.300.1.D9 ... | reverse complement strand
GGAATCACCCGAGTTCCAGGCCATGCCCGCGGTGCTGGCCACGGGGTTCATGGTGGGGCTTTTCGAATGGGCCTGCATCAGGGCGTTAAATCCTCATCTCGACTGGCCCAGGGAGCAAACGGTGGGCATCGATGTCAAACTGACTCATATTGCCGCGACACCGCCGGGACTGACGGTAACGGTGAGAGGCAGACTGGAGAGGGTGGAGGGCCGAAAACTGGCATTCTCCCTCGAAGCGGATGACGGGATAGAGCGGATCTCTGAAGGAACGCACGAAAGATTTGTAATCGATGCTGAAAAATTCAACCTGAAGGTCGCACAAAAGGCATCCCGCGCTCTTCCCTTGAAGTGATTCACCAAAAGGTGCGGGAAACATCCTCCTTCCGGAAAGTACTCCGGAAGTGGGGTACAGATATTATCGAGAAAAGCAGGGACGACACTTGGCGGGTCGGTCTTAGCCGGCTTCGGTCTGTTCCGGTGAGAACCGCGGGTTGAAGCAAAGAGCGACAGGACTCGACCTGCGTGCGTAGGATGGGTGGAGCGAAGCTAAACCCATCGCCCACTCCTGAATCTACAATCTTTACATCAACCCGGAGCGCGGAATAGGTGGAGAGCGTTGGGCTTGACTTTCCCACGGGGAGCTAATAAAGGTTATCCCACTGTTGTATTGAGCGAGGAGTTCAGTAACGGAACACGGTGCAATTCCGTGATGGTCCCGCCGCTGTGACCGGGGACGCGGGTCAGGAGTATTGGCCACTGTACCGGGCCTGACGAGTACCGGTATGGGAAGGTGATGGCCCCGCGGATGATCCGGAAGTCAGAAGACGACTGAGCAATCCTGAATCGAGGAATCCGATGGCAAAGGGTTCCGGTAGCTGCGGTTTGCGCGTGGCTGTCGGGACCCTTTTCCTTTTAAATGAGGCTGGATCGAACCTATGGAAATGTCGGCTATCCTGGTCAGAAGAATCGGCGCGTTCGAACTTGAAAAGGTACCGGTACGGGACATTGAAGATGATGAAGTGCTCATCCAAGTCGAGGTGACGGGGCTTTGCCGAACGGACCTGAAACTGATTCGCGTGGGGCACCGGGACCTCACCCTGCCAAGAATACCAGGGGAAGAAGTGGTAGGCGTCATCCGCGAGACGGGCGGCAATGTTACCGGTCTTCGGGAGGGTTGTCGGGTCTATGTATACCCGGGCATTTGGTGCGGCCGGTGTCCGTCTTGCCTGAGAGGAGCGGAGAACCTGTGCCGGGGAATGCAAATCATGGGATTTCACCGTGACGGCGGGTTTGCGCAGTATGTGATCGCCCCAGCGAAGAGCGTCATTCCGGTTCCGGAAGGTCTCAGCGCCGAACTGGCCGTGTTTGCCGAGCCCCTCTCCTGCTGTCTCAATGCGCTTGAACTGGCGGGCGTGGGTAAAGGCGACACTCTGGGCATATGGGGCGCCGGCCCTGCCGGGACTCTACTGGCAAGAGCCGGCGGGGCCACGGGAGCCGAGCCTTTCCGCATCGAACCCGATGAACGGAGAAGAGAGATCGCCGGGGGAAGCGCGACCGGCGGGAGCATGAAATTCGATGTTTGCATCGTTGCGGTGGGATCAGGGAAAGCCTACCGGGAGGCGATCGAGGCGATGAACCCTCGCGGGCGTCTTGTCGTCTTCTCGGGGCTGTCTCCATCGGAAGATATACTGCCGGTGAGCTTTAACCAACTGCACTACCATGAGCAGACCCTGGTGGGGGCCTACGGCTGCAGCTTCAGGCATGGCGTTCATGCGCTGCAATCCATCGCCGCGGGAGAAGTCGTCGTTGAGGACATGATCTCTCATCGAATGGCCCTGGGAAATCTTGAGGAAGCGCTCCATATTGTCGAAAACCGTCAGGGCATGAAAGTCCTCCTCTATCCATGAACCAACAGCCCGTAAACGGGGATGAACCATACCGCTAGCATGAGCGCTAAGGAGAAATGAAAGATGGCCTGGCCTGAAAATTCATTGAGGGAATTCGGCGCGAACATACAGAGGCTGATTCGCAAGGAGGACCTTAGCCGAGAGGAAAGCTACGAGATGTTTCGGCATGTTTTGTTGAACCGGCAGCCGGATTTGCAGCAGGGCGCCTTCCTGTCCGCCCTGGTATCGAAGGGCGAAACGCACCAGGAGATTGCCGGCGCATGGCAGGCTATAGTCGAGTTCGACACGGCAATCGTCGCGGATGAACTCGGCCGCCCCCTGGTCGAAAATTCCGGAACCGGCATGGATCAGCTAAAGACCTTCAACGTGAGCACCGCCGCATCCATAGTTGCCGCGGCCGGGGGCGCGAGGCTTGCCAGGCACGGCGCAAGGGCCCTCACCTCTTCCTGCGGCACGGTGGATCTGCTTGAAAGAATTGGCATCGATGTCGAGTGCGAAGTGGAAACGGTCGTTTTGAGCATAAAAAAAGAGGGAATCGGCCTGTTTAACGGCATGAGCGCCAAAGTCCATCCGCAATCCCTCGGGCGGATCCTCAGCCAGATCCGGTTCGGGTCCACTCTCAACATTGCTGCCTCCCTCGCGAGCCCCTGCCGGCCGACCCATGCTCTTCGCGGAGTCTACACCAGGGAAATGGTCCCCAAGGTGAGCCGGGTGATGAAAGAAATCGGCTATGAACGGGCAATGATCGTGCACGGGTTCGATTCCGACAAAAAGATGGGAATGGATGAGATATCGACAATAGGAGAGACCCTGGTCCACGAGTTTTTCCCCAATGGAGAGGAGCAAATTTTCCTGCTTGCTCCGGAGGACGTCGGCGTGAAGCGGGCCGCCTACCCGTCCATAGCGGCGACCGGAGATGTCAGCAAGGAAGCTGTGCGATTGATGAAAGTGATAAGTGGAACCGGGTATCCGGAATGCATTGACATGACGTGCTTCAATGCGGGCGCGATTCTCTACCTGGTGGGCAAAGCCGAAGATATCCGGACGGGCGTGGAGATGAGCCGCGGGATCATAGAAACGGGCAAGGCCCTGGCGAAGCTCTGCCGATGGGTCGAGGTCCAGGCCGACTCCTCGGGCGAGGGCATTAAAAAGTACCTGAACACAGCCGCCGAAGCGGGCCTGTCAGCGGAGGTGGCCGCGTTGTTGTAGGAGCGGACCGGACCGATATTTTTATTTCCTAGCGAATCGACAACTGCCGGGGTATTGCGCCGCGGTCTTTCTTGTCCCTTACGGTTTCACATGTCCAGAGACCTTTTGTAAGGCGCGCCTCTTCGAGGTCCAGGCCGACTCCTCGTTTGGTTCTCAACCGGTCCGATTCTCAACCTGTTCGGTTCCGAACCGAAATTTTGTGGTTGGCGATTAAAAAAGTGACAGTGGTGTGATTTGCGAAATTATATTAAGAAATGAACCGGGATTGAATTGTGAAAATTGATGGCGGCTACCAGGAGGCTAGTGATGCTGAGACACTTCACGCTGGAATACTGGATAGATGACGGCTGGTACGTCGGAAGACTCAAAGAAGTACCGGGTATTTTCAGCCAGGGTGAGTCAATTGAAGAGTTGGAGGAAAATATAAGAGATGCCTATCATACGATGATGATGGATGCAGAGGCATCTCCCCGCCCAGACGCTCAAACCAAAGAACTTGCAGTGGAAGTGTGAAACGGCAAGCCTTCATCAGTGAGTTAATCCGGGCAGGATGCTTCCTGAAGCGCCACGGAAGCCGCCACGATATATACATCAACCCGAAGACCGGCAAGAAAGCCCCCGTCCCACGCCATTCAGAATTAAAGGACAGTCTCTGCGAATTGATTCGAAAACAACTCGAACTCGGAAATGAAGACTAAAGAAAACAACGCAACATGAACATTCGGACAATTTCGCGGAATGTGAGGGTGCAACAAACTGGAAAGAGGGGGGCCAAGTGAATGATACCAATGTGATGCCGATGCAAGCCTGATAAGGATGGAGGTGGCTGGCCGCAGGCAAATAGCCGGCAATGGAAGGTGTGAAAGAGATCGACCAATACCCGGGCGGCGTTTGCGCGAAATATGAAAGATCAGGGAAAAGAAGGTGCCTTATTAGGTATGTTTGTTTAAAGGTGCATCCATTTTTTTTGCACACAGGGCAGGCCTGCTTCCTCTCTCTCTTTTATCTGTTCGATCATGGATTGTGCTGATTCGTAAATTTCCGAAATTAAATGCTCATCACCCGTGGGGAGACTCGAACTGATGCTGCTTGTATATATGGAGGAAAGCTGGTGAAAATGAGCCAGAGCTTGATCATAACCCCTGGCACCGGCGTATTCATGACAATATTTGATCGCTTTTGCATGGTATTTCGCGTTCTTCAGGCATTCCATAATACGGCCTCGTAATTCAAGGGAAGTCGGCAGCTCCGGAAGACAATGTTTTCTTCAGTGCGGGTTTTACATGATGAATATTATTTAGCAAAGATTTTTTGATTCGGCCACCTAAAAGTTGGAATGAAGATTTGCGGTATATCGAGTATAATTTTGCGATTACGCATAGTTATAGGTGTAGATATCGACCTTTGCACTACCTGAGCACTCCGATCTTTCAGATATTTACAGTTACCGTGGAGTGGGCGGGACAGCGACGCCCATAGCCTCGGAAACCTTGCCGCAATGGGACCTCCCAGAAAAGCTGAACAGGAGTTGGACAATCCAAAATTCCGCCCCAAAAAAAAGGCATCCAGCGAGTTCTTCGCTGGATGCCCGGTGTATCTGGTGGCGAGGCTCAGAATCGAACTGAGGACACGAGGATTTTCAGTCCACTGCTCTACCGACTGAGCTACCTCGCCACAGCCGCGATATATAGTGTAAGCGGGCTCGGGTGTCAACCAATTTTGTGCCGCTAAATGGTGGCCTACTTCTCCATGCGTTACTGAGAGTACATTGAGCCGGCCCCCTGGCTGGACCATGGAATTTTCCGGGAGCCGGCTCAAGGATGTTGAGGAAGGTTGCACCTTCTCTTGGGAAAGTTTACTCGAGTTGAGACCCGGTTCTCCGACCAGTGGCCGGGATAATTAATTTGTAAGAGAGCTATCCGGCCTTAAAGCCATACCATCATTGTCAGCCGGGATTTCTCCACTCGGAAACGGGGGCTACCCGCACCCCTACCCGCACAAATCCTTTTCCTCACTTCTCTTTTTTCTCGGGTGTACTCTCCAGCTCCGCGAGAAGAGACTCCAGGTCTTTTTCCGAAAGGGAGATCTCGAAGTTGTCGTCATCATCGACGACGACACGCCCAGGTTCGACAGCCGGAGCGGCGGCACTCTCGTCCTTGTCAGGTTCGGGCTTACCCAGAAACGACCCCTCGTCAAGTCCGGGCTTGCCTGGCAGCGGCTTCTTGTCAGGCTCGAGCTTACCCGGCAGCGACTTCTCGTCGAGTTCAGGAAAAGGCCCACTTGAACTCTTCGGGGTAAAAGGACCGGGCATGGAAGAGATGCTCTCCTTGTCAAGGTCCAGGTCCAGGTCCAGGTCCCCGGCTGCTTCTTCCATCCGCAAAGGCGGTTCGGCTTTCGGGCGCCAGGACTGTTGATCGCCGGCCGCGCCCGCTGTACCGGAGCTTTGATCGGGCCCGGGGGAGGTTTCTTCCAAATCACCTTCCTCGATCAGCGAGTCCAACTCCTCATCGGTCAGATCGAGCAGGCTGAAATCCTCGGTATCGGCACTTTCAGGCATAGCCCCGGATGCCGGTTCCGGCTTCAGAGCGGTACCCGCGGCGATATCCGGAGTCGGGACCGCGGGCTCATCGAAGGCAAACTGGATTTGTGTTTTCGCGGGATCGAATTCAAATTCGTCCTCGGGCTTGAAATCGGCGTTGGCCCTGGAGGCATCCATCCGGGCCGAGGGCTCGTGTCCACTGCCCTCATCAGTCCCGCCGGGCTCGAATTCCTCTCCGAAATCCAGGGAGAAGCTGCTTTCCGCCTCTTCGGTCGCGACATTTTCATGCGGCTCCACATATTGGTCCCTGAGAAGAGATCCAAGCAAAGACGGGACTGCCGGCTTCGCGGCACCGAACCCGAGCCCTTCCCGCGCGGGGGCAAGATTTGTCCCGCATTGTTTACAATCGGAAAGGTAATCGAAACTTACATATCCGCACTTAGTGCATTTCATTTTCGTAATTCTCCTTCCGCCCCGCTTCACCAAAATCGCCCCAAAGGAGCTGAATCGAGGAAATCAGCGCAACGGCAGCCGTTTCAAATCGCAAGATTCTCGGGCCCAGGTGTACCGGAGAAAAACCGGCGCTCACGAGCTTATTGACTTCAGAGTGTTCCCACCCGCCTTCGGGGCCGATTGCCGCGAGGACAACGCCGCAGCTCGGATGGGATCGCTTAAGCGACTCGAGGCCCCTGTCCTTTTCCCCTTCCAGTCCAAAGACCTTCAGGACCCCCGAGACTGAAGGCACGGGGCTGGAATTCAGCGACCCGGAATTCCGCGGGCCGGCTGAAGGTCCTGGTCCCGACGCCATCGAGCCGGCGACCGGCGCCAGTGATCCCAGGAAATCATCCAGGTCTTCATGGAGCGCGATTCGCGGCGCGCGCGTTCTGCCGCACTGGCAGACCGCTTCACCGGCTATTTTAGACCAGCGTCCCGCCTTCTTTTCGGCATTTTTCCCAAGCACCGTGTACTGGCTTCTGGCAGCGCGAAATATCGCAAGACCCGCAACTCCCATTTCGGTAGCCTGCCGGACAACCAGGTCCATTACATCGGCTTTGGCAAGGCCGAGGGCAAGCGTAATCTCGATGGGCGGCTCGACAAGGGGAAAATCAAGTTTCCCGAGCACGCGAACAGAGACGGTTTTCTTCCCTATCCGGGCAATCTCGCCCGCCCACGCGTTTCCCTGTCCGTCACGGAGTTCAACCGTCTCGCCGGCCCTTAGCCGCAAAACATTTTCGAGATGATGGGAGGCTTCCGGGGAAAGATCGATGAACTCGGTCCCCGGTTCTATTCCCTGAACCAGAAAACACTTTCGGGACATTTCGTCACATCCCGAGTATTTCAGTATAATACCAATGGATAAGGAATTGACCCCAAAAAATATAACTTGCGGCCCCAAAAGACAGGAAAGGGCCATAGGGAATTTCGGACCCCAGTCCCTTGCCCTTGAACAACATGAGAGGAATGGTAACCACCAGACCGGCTATGGACGAAACAAGAACGGTGAATACCACTCCGGGCCACCCGATAAAGGCGCCTATCATCCCGAGCAGCTTTATATCACCACCTCCCATGCCCTCCTTTTTGCGCGCCAGGGCGTACCCGGTGGCGATCAGGTACAGCAGACCACCTCCAAGAAATATGCCAAGAAGCGAATCGTTCCAGGACAGGCGCGGTGTAAAAAAAGAGAACAGGAACCCCAGCACTATTCCGGGCAGGGACAAGACGTCCGGTATCAGGAAGGTATCCAGATCGATCAGCGCGATAATCAGCAGAAGTGAGACGAAAAAAAACTCGATCCCGAACTGAAGGTTCGGACCGTATCGGCGAAACAGGAGCAGAGCCAGAATGCCGGTCAGCAGTTCCACCAGCGGATAGCGCGGGGAGATGGGAGCGCGGCACCAGCGGCATTTTGCGCCGAGCACAATGAAACTCGCAACGGGAATGTTGTCATAAAAGGCGATGGACTTCCCGCACGCGGGACACCTCGACCCCGGAGAAATCAGGGATTCATGCCGGGGAAGACGGTGGATTACCACGTTGTAAAAACTGCCCAGGCAGCATCCGAGTACGAATACGAATACCTGGAAGGTAATGGGGGACGATTCCACCAGGATCATTTAGTTTTTTTCCCGCTGCTTGCCAGGTCCTCTTCGGGCTCCTCTTTCTTCTTGAACTTACAGGCAGGATTGATGCAGTACAGGCTGCCGGCGCCGGTTTTCGCGGCGCGGCGGAAAAGCACCGGGGACTTGCACTGCGGACATTCCTCACGCACGGGCTCCCCCTGAAACAGCATCTTGCAGTCCGGATACTTGCTGCAGCCGTAAAAGCGGCCCCTGCGGCTCATGCGCTCAACCAGGTTGCCGGCGCACTCTTCCCTCGGACAGGCTATGCCGGAAGATACCGGCCGAGTGCTCTTGCATTTGGGGTAGCCGCTGCAGGCGAGAAAGTTCCCGTACCTGCCGTGCTTGAGAAGCATGGCGGAGCCGCACTTGTCGCAGACCTCTCCGGTCTCCTGTTCCTGCCGCTCCACCGGATGAATGTGGCCTTTCTCGTCCCTCTCGTAATTGGAAGTATACGAGCACTGCGGATAGCCGCTGCAGGCAAGATAAGGACCGCTCTTGCTGAAACGGATCTTGAGAGCTTTCTCGCAGAGCGGGCAATTCAGCGGCGTCGGCCATCCCACACTCTTTAGATTCAGCATGCCCGTTCGCGCCGTCGCCATAGTTTTTGAAAAGCCCTCGTAGAATTCCGTGAGCAGATGCAGATAAGAATCCGCTCCCTTCTCTATTCCATCGAGGCTCTTTTCCATATTGGCGGTAAAATCAACGTCGACGATATTGGGAAAGCATCCTTCCAGGAGCTTGTTTATGATCAATCCGAGTTCGGTTGGCGAAAGCCGCTGTTTCTGGCGCACAACATACTCGCGCTCGATGATGGTGGAAACAATGGTGGCATAGGTGCTGGGTCTTCCAATGCCCAACTCTTCCAGGGTCTTGATCAGCGTGGCTTCACTGTATCGCGGCGGAGGCTGCGTGAAATGCTGTTTGGGATCGAGACCCAGAAGATCGAGCGCCTGCCCTTCGGAGAGGTCCGGCAGACGCATGTCGCCCTTTTCCTCTTCCGGCTCGTCCTTTCCCTCCTCATAGAGGGCGAGGAACCCGGGAAAACTCACGATCGACCCGGTTGCGCGAAAAGTGTAATCCCCAGCGGAGATGTCGATCGTTGTCTGGTCGATGCGCGCCGGCGCCATCTGGCACGCGACGAACCGCTTCCATATAAGAGTATAGAGCTTGAGCTGCTCGCGGCTCAAGGAACCGGCAATGCTTTCCGGCGTGCGTGTCACGTCGGTTGGCCGAATGGCTTCATGCGCTCCCTGCGCGGAGTCCTTGGTCTTGTACACCACCGGCTTGGCGGGCAGGTACTCTTTGCCCCACTTTTTCTGAATGAATTCGCGCGCGCCGTCCAGAGCGTCCTGGGAAAGACGCGTTGAATCCGTACGCATATAGGTAATAAGGCCTACCGCGCCTTCCCCGCCAACGTCGATGCCTTCATAGAGTCTCTGGGCAATGCCCATGGTCTGTTTGGCCGAATAGCTGAACTTTCGAGCCGCATCCTGCTGAAGCGTGCTGGTGATAAAGGGTGGGGCCGCCCTTCTTTGCCGCTCCTTTTTCTCCACCTTCGATACCACGTAAAGAAGGGGCCGAAGTGCCTTCAAGTGGCTTTCGGCTTCCTCGCCGGAGCTTATTTCGCATTTTTTCTTCTTGCATTTCATGAGTTGGGCGGAAAAAGAGGGCGGCGCTTTTTCGTCCGCGACGGCCCCCTCACCCTTCACAGGAGAGCCGGAACCCGGCGGCCTTGTGCCCAGCCTTGCGTCTATTGTCCAGTACTCGACGGTCTCAAAGGCCTGGATCTCTTTTTCCCGCTCGCAAATGATCTTCAGCGCAACGGACTGGACCCTGCCGGCGCTCAGTCCCATTCGAACCTTTTCCCACAGCAGCGGCGAGATCATGTACCCCACCATGCGGTCGAGGATGCGCCTGGTCTGCTGGGCTTCGTACAGCTTCGAGTTCAGTTCGCTTGGATGCGCGATCGCTTCCATTATCGCCTTACGGGTCAATTCATAAAAAAGGACCCTGTGCACCGGCTTGCCGTTGGCTTGAATTTCCTCGGCAATGTGCCAGGCAATGGCTTCCCCTTCACGATCCGGGTCAGGGCCGAGATATATGGCGTCAGCCTTGGCCGCTGCTTTTTTCAGCTCCTCGACGATCTTTTTCTTTCCATGCATCACCTGGTATTCCGGCTTGAATTGCTCGTCCAGGTTGATGCCGAGCTTGTTTCCGGGCAGGTCCTTAACGTGGCCAACCGAGGCCTTTACGATAAAATCCCCGCCAAGATAGCGCTCAAGGGTCCTCGCCTTTGCGGGAGATTCGACTATCAGCAATGATTTGGGCATTAAATTAATTAACCTCGTTTCGAGTTCATTTTCCGGGACGGTTACAGATAAAATACTTTCCCGGCAGTTGCGACACAAGCCCCCTTAGCTCCAGGCCAAGAAGAATTGCCGCCGCGTGGTGGACCGGAACTCCAGCTTCATTGGCTATCTCATCTATATGTTTCGGAATTTTTTCCACAACCTTTAACACAATCATTTCTTGCGGAATGAGCACGGCGGGGTTCACTTCGAATTCGAGCGACCAGAATTCCTGTT
>Ga0351925_1086_pt1 | contig 10365 bp, 4 predicted proteins | sample BONcelHT113001D9_FD_206870 | JGI IMG/M metagenome (GOLD analysis project Ga0351925, IMG submission 206870) | Enriched cells from coal bed in the Powder River Basin, Montana, United States - BONCAT cells T11 rep2 HSBNCT.T11.300.1.D9 ... | reverse complement strand
CGACAGGATGGAGAGCGCCTTGGCGAACACAAGCAAATGCGAGAATCCCTTCAGACATCTCGGTCGTGGATTGCCCAGCGCCAGGCCGAGCTTGAGCGCGAAGATCGGCGGCTACGACATCTGCTCCGCCTGGTCGATGCAGAAGCGATACAAGCAGTGGGGCCAGATCAGGCTGGAGGAATGGACGTATTTGGTCGCCAGCCGCGCAAGCGGCTCTACCTCTTTTCTGAACGCCACAGCGATCAGCCCAAGGCCAGCACGAGTTGGGTTGCATTCCAGGAATTGCTACTCAACGCGAGTCTGGCCGAGTTGCGCAACCTGCGCTATGCCTATTGTAGCTTTGATTTTGCTTCACCAGATGGCTCGATCCACAGTACAACGTTTCACCTTATCGGATGTGGCACGTCGGCCGGCTTCGAGTCGAGGCCGGACAATCCACCGCCTCATCTGGAGCGTGCGGAATCGGAGTTCGAGCAGGACGCGGATTGGCGAAGGATTGGTTACAACCTCTACCTCCCTAAAGGGCGCATGCTCTACCCTCCACTACGTCCGTGGTCTCCCGGTCAGCGGACTGATCGAGACAACGGAGACCACGGTTCAGACGGTCAGGCCGATTCCTGGCCCGGCCCGTCAGACAAACGCCAGATGTTCGATGATCTGCTGGCGCAGGCGGTTTTTGTACCCGAAGGAACTCAGGCTGCTGAAGCCATACGCGCTCGAGTCGATGAGTTCTGGGAAGCAGGGGCCAACCGAGACAACCTTTGTTTGATATACGAAGATCCCCACACGGGGTGTCTGATTCCGATCTTTCTGCGGGCCACTGACTTTGTGCCGCTTTCAGAAGCCGCTATCGGTCATCTCAATCAATCAGGGTTGCTTGCCGGACCAACAGTCATGGCTGACCCCAAAGGACCGATCGTTGGCGTCGCTCGTCAAACTGACCTTCTTCTCGTGGAAGCGTTTCGGCAACAGATCGAGACAGGCAATCTGAGTCAGTCCGCAGAGCAGATGGCCAGGGCTCTTAAGAAGAGCATGCTCCAGATACTCTACAAGAGCCTGGGACGCCGGAAGGATGAACTCGATAGACACCACCAACGTCTGATCGAGGAGTACGAGACCAAGACCGATGCGCTGGCTGCGGAACTCGAAACCGTCCAGCGGGACTGGCAGCAAACCAAACAGAGCTTGAACGATGCGCTAAGGGATCTAAGGACGAAAACCCGCGCCACGGAGCGGTTGACTGCCCAACTCCGCAAAGACCGGGACAGTGTTGAGGAACTGGCTCAGCAAGGCATCCACAAATGGGAGGAGTTCGTCGCCAGGATTTTGGAGATCACGCTGGGCCTGCAAGGTCAGGCTGATGAGGTTTCTTCCGAGGCCTCAGCGCAAGTTCGGAAAGCCACTGCCGATCTACAAATAGCGCAATCCGAAATTGTCAGTGATGTGGTGGGACGGCTGCGCACCATGCAAGATGGCCTGGTCGAGATTGGCGCGCAGACAGGTGAGAAGACCGTTGCACTCCAACGCGTCATCAACTATCTAGCCGAGGCCCAAGCAGCATTGGGGCAGCCTGCTCAAGCGCCCATGCCACGCGAGCAGGCAGACGCTGTGGGTGTGGCTTCAGTGATGAAAGACCTCGAAGCCGCTCGAATCGAAGCTGCGTTGTTGAGGACGCAGTTGGAGCAACAGCAGGCAGAGTCGGAAACGAGGATCCAAGAAATGCAGGGCGATCTGAACGACAAACAACGCCAGATGACCCGCTCGACACAGGACTTGGAGCAACGCGCTGCAGGGGCTGAGGCGCGAGAGCGGCAACTGAGGTCCGAGACAGGTCAGAGCGCCGCCCATATCCAAAGACTCAATGATCAGTTGACAACTCTTCGGCAGCAAATTCAAACGACCAACTCCGAGCATAATTCTGCAATGGACGATCTGACAAGGCGTCTCACCGAGATAACAGATGAACTGCGTAGAACCCAGACGGACTTGGAGACTGCGCAAGGCCAGTTGCACGAAGGCGATCGACTCGGCAGGGACCTCAACTTTGAGCCTACTCGAAGGCGATTCCTGGCACTGGCAGAGGTGGTCGATGGTCTGAGACGCGCAGAGAGTCCTGACCCTTCTATGCGGGCCTACAACGAAGGACTCCGTCGTGTGCGTCAGGGATTTCACGCCTACTTCCGGGAGCAATTCCAGGTATCGGCGATTGAGATTGAACCCGGCTCAACACCATTCGATTACCATGCCGGCCATAAGGCTATCGGTGTTACATGGGTGTCAACACTGCCCGAAGGCGTGATATTGAACGCTGTGAGCGATGGATACCTGTTTCAGGGCAGATGCCTTCGCGAAGCGCAGGTTAGTGTCAATCAAAAGCCGCTGGAGGCATCGATCTGATGATAGGCGAGCCCTTAAATCAGCGCTGGGAGACCTTACTGAATAGCGCCCAACAGGCTCAAGCCGAAGCGCAAGAGACCTTGGATGTTGCCCAAGCTGAATACCGCAGCCTAAAGATGGAACGGGATCAGATCGGCGTCCTCCTGGGCGAGATCTGGCCGAGTACGGTTCTACGCTACTTACCGGTATTCTGGAAGCTGGGGCTGCAGACCTGGCGCGAAACGCCAGATGAGTGGCGCGCCGACTATGTCGCCAAGGTGCGAGCTGGTCTCCGCTCTGCGCAGGGTGATTTCGAACGATCGCTGGATCGGCAGGCCGTTATCCCAGGGCTTCGCCTGAGAGAGAAACACCAGCGAGTGTGCGGCAGCATCGAGGCATTTACTCGATCCTGGCTGGGGATAGAGTCTCAGATTCGGGATTTCTTGCACGCGCTTGACCAGGCCAGAGGCAACGCACAATGGCTGTCGGATCTGCCCCTGCCGCAGTTGCGTCGGCCCCGCGGTTGGCTGGCCCAACGAATTCCGCTCGGCAGAGCGGGCACTGACTATGACGCCTCGAAGCTTGCCCGCATTTCGCGGGCTGGGAAATACTACAAACAGGCAACAGAGATGGAGGAGGCGATCCGGGCGTGGATATCTCCAACTGCGCAGGCTACAGTACAATGGGAGAAGACCAAGGTCGACTTCTATCGGGCTTTGGTCCCGCTACGGCCGAATCGCCTACGGGTGTTGGCGACCCAAGCAAGCGATTGTCTGATGGATCTAGGCACCCCAGCAGCCAGGATGATGCTTGACGTCGCCGAGATGTTCTGGCTGACACATCAATTGACGCCGGGTAGCAACCCAGGGGCGCCATCAACCGCTGCATATTGGTTCAGGCAATGTGCAGCGACGTCTGCCGAGCCCGGCATCCGCGCTCTGGCGGCTACTCGACTGAACAAGCCAGACCTGTCACACACATGAAAAGATTCATCCTCAGCCCTGGCACTTTGATCTTGCTGGCCCTGGTCATCATCAGCATCGTGATCTTGGCCGTCCCACCATTACGATTCCACTTTGGGAGTCGCTACTGGGACGGTTTCGTGCTGGTGGCGTACGAACGTCTGGGGCTATACAGGGTGTGGTACCTATGTGTCGCTGGGGTTGCTTTCTTTGCCGCAGGCTACATCTTCTCTCGCCCGCAGTTGTGGCGCTACAATCTAAACCGCCGGACAATAATGCTGCTAGACTGGGTCTTGCGCCCGGCCCTTGTTACAAGAATCTATACCGCGTGGCGCAAATGGACCGGGGGCTGGTATCCTCGCCTGCGATGGCGACTCATCGCCACGCTGCCTGCAATGTTGAGAACCTCTGAGACTCAAGAAGTCATGAAATCGCCAGGGACTGCGACTACTCCGTTCACCCTTCTGCCACTCAATCGGCGTTACCTGGCAGCTCGTCGCGCTCAAATGGATCGATCCCTGGTACGCTGGCAAAACTTATTATTGAGACTGCGATGGACTGACGGCACTGATCATCCTCAACTCCTTGAAGAATGCCGCAGAACCGGTTTGATGACCGCTGATGGGTTATGGCGATACTATGAAGCATGGCGGGATCATTGCATGAGCCCAAGGTCGGTCGCCGAGGCGTCTTTGGAGGCTGTGTGCAGTACGCTGATCGTACTTGAAGAACAACTCGCCATCACGCAGTATCAAGCACACCTCACGGGTTCAAGGCCGACCTCTTTGGACCGGCTGATTGCCGAGAGCGAGATGCTTATAGGAATGTTGCCTGCCGAGTGGAAGCAAGCTGCTCTGGCTCATCTCCGTGCAGTGTGTGCGTTGCGGGTAAATGATGCCGAAGGCATGACCGATTCACTGGGCACCCTGGGTTTCCTGATCAGCCTGGTCACGCATCTGGGTGATACCTTGGAGCATACCTGGGGGACTGCGCTTGCCAGGCAACACGTACTCCTGACGATCACTGCGTTGGTTGCCTGTCAATGGTACCAGGAGGCAATTCAGGTCCAGTTTGAGGCCGAAGCTACTCTCGAGCCGACCTTGCAGCCACCACCTCAAGCTTCTTCATCTGTGTCTCAACCTGACCAAACGCAGGCGTCTGGGATCTTCTTCCGAGACCTGACGTCTGCACAGCCCTTCTGGGCAGTCATGCTTGCATTACCCATCGACAAGCGATGGTTGCACGCGCTGCTCGCCGAAGCATGGTATGTCTTGACAACCAAGCTGGATATTGTCTTCGAGAACGCGGCCGGTCCGGAGAACCCACACGTACCGGCTTCGCCCAACGGCAGTCTGTCACCGCAGGAACTTCAGGCGATCCGCAGCGGCTATATCGGATACGCAGCGCGCCAAGCGCGAGGCCATGCGTTCGCTTGCGCCAACCCGGCGGTTTGGAAGGCGTGCCGAGACCTGAAAGACGACGTCCCATCAGATAACCTTGTAGAGCCGAGAGCTGCGCAGGCTTCAACCAACTCCTTCAACCGTCGCGCGCAATTGCTGGGGGAGGTGTGGCGGGTATCCGAGGATCGCATTTCGGGATGGTTGGAGTTGTTTGGGGGGCAAGGATGGCGTCGGCTTGGAATTGATCCCTGGGACCGTACTATGATTAGTTTGCTGGGAGTCGCTTCCGGGTTGGCAGCCCTGCTCCTGATCGGTCTGCTCTACGTAATAGGAGCACTGCCAGCACAGTCAGCTCGTATCGGCGACATGCGAATAGCCACGAATTATGCACAGTCGGCCATAACTTCCGGTGCGTTGGCGGGCGATGATTGGTTGGTCTTGGGCACCGCCGGACAAGGGGTCCAAGCGTACCATCGTGACAGCGGCCACTGGGGACTTTGGCGCTCATTCACATCGGCCACAACCAAAGGCGGTCTGTTGAACGATACGGTTCTGCAGGCTACGGGCAACGCAGATGGAATGTGGTACGTAGTGGATAAGGGCGGACTGAGCTGGTCCACCCCACAACTCACGGATTGGCAGCCTTTAGTCGGCGTGCGTGGGTTCGCCAACTTGGGGCAGGATGAAGTGGTGGCAGCAGTGCTATCCTCTGATAACCGCTACCTGGCCGTTTGTGCGGATCGTGCAGGTCTTGGCGTGTACGACACACGTGCCCACGATTGGGTTGCCCAAACGGCCTTATCCAGCCCTGGCATAGCTCTGGCGTTCCAAGGCGATACCATCTTCGTGGGAAGTGACGCAGGCATTGCCAGTTTCCGCCTGATGCCGGAGAACACCGGCGTACGCATGCAGGCCGATGACACGCGTTCCATCCAGGGCATCGAGGTGATGCGGTTTCACACTGGACCGCAATGGTTGCTGGCTGTCACCCAAAAACAGGGCTTGCTGGGGTTGTCACAGACACAGGGGAGCCGGTGGCGGTGGCTGGTGGGAGAGACCGGCCTGGCAACCCAGGATATCAAGCCGCGTGACATCACGGCTGTTGCCCTTGACAACAGTGCTTTGTGGATTGCAGTAGGGGACAGGGTTGGGCGCTATGATCTCGATAGCCACTCCTGGCAAACCACGCAGCCTGATGGCTCACCAGTTGAGGCCTTGGCCACATTCGCCGGGCGCGGATGGGCGGGAACCGCCAAAGGGGTTTACTCGCAGGAAAACGGCACCTGGCAGAAGATCTCTCAGGCCGATGGCAACGGGGCGCGCCAACTGCTGATAGAAAAGAATCGTCTGTGGACCGTGACGGACGATGGCGGTCTTGGCTTCATCCAATCCGACAACACCTGGACAAGCGTGATTCCGGTTATTCCGTTTGCTAGAGCTAGTGATGCTCCGACCATCAGCGACGTTGCCTCTTACAAGGATGAGTTGTGGGTAGCCTCCTCGGGGAGTGGGGTTGCCAGCTATGACTGGAAGCGTCATACTTGGAATGATCGCCGTCAAGGTCTGGGTGACGCTACAACGGTTCCTAAACTTCAGGTCATCGAAGAGGACATCTGGGCGCTCGCGAACAGCGGTCGTACAGCTACGCCACCGTATTCGGCATGGCGCTGGGCCGGCCAGAACTGGGTGCCACTGACCGACACAAAGGGCCTGGAATTGACTGCCGCTGCCGGAGCTGCCTGGCTATTGGCTGATACCGGGGAACTGCTGCGGTTATCTTCGGCGCAGCCTCAACGATTCTACCAGGGTGTATCCTTTGACCCAGTTCGCCTGCGCGCGTTCGCGTCTGATCCGAAATTGGGGCGTGTACTCGTCGCCGGTGAGGAAGGTCTGTTTGCTTATGATACAGGGACACACAATTGGCAGCAACTTGCCTCGGCGCCGCTTCGAGATGTATCTGTGGCGGGTGGGAGCGTCGTGAGTGCGACAGGAGATGGCGGGCTGACCAGGGATCAACGGACTCTCCTGCCCGACGGTAGCGTGCGTGGTTTCGGGACCCCGATGACTGCCGCGCGATGGCAAGACGTAGTATGGGTGTCAGACGGACAACGGATCGCTACCTACACGCCAGCAACTCATGCACTGAAAGAAGCCCCGGGCCTATCAAACGCTACAGTGCTGCAATTGCGCACCTACGGCGATCAGCTTTTGGCGCTGGGGCAGACCACCTCAGCAAGGCATCTATATCACTATGACACGACCGGCACCAAATGGATGCAGGTTGACCCAGGAGCGGATGTCGCGGGTTATGGGGTTTGGGGTACCAGCGTAGTCACCTTCGACAGGAACGAAGCGATGCACGTCTGGGAGCAGGGACAAAACACCGACTACTGCATGGGTGCATACGCTGGGCTGCAAGACATGACTCAGGTGCTCAGGACCGATGATGGAACCGTATGGGCCCTTTCACCTTCGGCTGGCATAGCGAGCTACAGCCCAGCACGCGGAGTATGGACAACAGCGGATGTGCCTCACCCAACCCAGGTTGCCGTAGCGAAGAATAGTCGCGGTCAGAACGTCATTCTGGCCATAGGATCGGATGGACTCTACCAGCAGCCAAATCCCGGTGAGTCGCTCCAAAAGGCTGACTCCTCGAACCGTCCAGTGCGAGCATTGGCCCAGGCTGGTGGAAACACCTTAGTTCTGCTCGATACCCCGCCGGCCATCGCCAGGTGGAACGGCCAGTCTCTCGATCAGCCAACACGGGTCTTCACCAGTACTGCGGAAGGCGCGCCAAGCGAGCTGGTTGGTGTAGGGAACCAGTTGTGGGCTCGACAGGGGACGGAGGCAGTCGCCTATCAGCCAGGCAACCTAGCCTATTCCGCTCGCATCCCTCTGCCATTAGGTGCATCCGAACGCGCTCGGTTGGTGTCCGGGGATACGTTGTATCTCGGAACACAGACCGAATGCTGGCAATTGAACGCCAACGCCTGGGGACCTTGCCCGAGCTCCAATTACCTTGTGCAGCCACGCACTACACTCACAGATACTTATCGCCGCTTCGAATGGCAAGTCGCACCGCTCGTAGTACGGGTATCTGGGTCGGGGGTTGCCGATGATCATTTTCTATCGGATCGCGTCACGGAACTGCAGATCACTGCAGATGGACTGCTGCATGTGGGTTCAGCGGCTGGAACATGGTTAAGTAGGCCTTCGACAGGAGGCAGTGGCTGGAGCAGTCGATCTTACACCGCCGACAAAGCCAACTCAGGGGTGCCCAGCCCGATAACCTTCGCGTCGCCAGGGGACAAGTGGACCTGGACCGTCAAAGTCAACGGTAGCGCGCTAACTGATACCTTGACAATTAGCTGGAGCCCACAGCCTGATCTTGTACGCAGGGTAGTCGAAGGTCGGTTTGCCGATGAGAACGTGACTGCGGTGTCGTTTTTCCAGGATCGTATCTGGGTGGGCACACAGGCTGGCGTATGGATGCTTCCTAGCGACGCAACTTCGATCGAGCAACGGCAATGGATTGCAGAGGTTGGAGATGTGAAGGTGGCGCGTCTTCTTGCTGACAGCGCTACCCTATACGCCGTAATGGCAAACGGACAGATCTGGAAGTATGGCGGGGGGCGCTGGCAATCGGTGACGGAGGTGGCTCAAAGTGCCTTCCAAGTGGCGAATGATCAGTTAGGTCGGCGCCTATTCTGGCAGACGTCTTCAGGCATCGAAACCGCTGCGCTCACGAGCAGCAATCCGCGCCGCTTCCGACAAGACCAGATGCAGTCGATCGCTGGCCAGGGTGAGGATCTATGGCTCGCTACATCGGACGTCATCTGGCACATGAAGCCGACGCGAGACTCCTTGGTAGCGCAGCCGTTCGAAACGCCGATCTCGTCCGGGGACAAGGAGTGGCGATTACTGGCTGACCGCCAAGGCGTCTTCGCATATCTTGTCGGAGAGAACAGTCCAACGGTCTTCAGATTGGCAGGAGATCGCGCCACACAGGCTGATATTGCTCGCTCACCTTTTGCACCAGACGCTCGGTTATCTGCTCAGCTTGCTGGTGTTCCGCTGCGTTGGCAACGAACGGGGGGCACGAGCATCAGTCCCAATCTTGAAAGCTCTGGGGCAACTATCGCCCTTACGTGGTACCAGGGTCGACTATCCAGTGATGTCGTCAATGGGATTGCCTTTGCCAGTGACCGGCTGTATGTCGCAACGCAGTCAGGTGCACTGGTATACCAACAAGGTATGGAACTGTCTAGCCTCGTAGCAGTGCCTGAAGGCCAGTTGGCTGGCAAGGCTTTGGCGACGTTGGGGCCCATGCAAGGTGGTCTGTGGGCTCAAGCGGGCGCAGACAAGGACACCTTCTATGCCCTGTCTGAATCGGACGGGGCAGTTCGTAGTGAGCAAATCGATGACAAGACGCAAGTGTTGCGAACAGCAGTATCACTAGAGCGTGGAAATTGGCAGACCAGCCTACTCCCGGCCAACCTCGCACCACTGGCGTTTGAGAGCCGCGAAGCCGCTTTTGCTTCCGATGGACGGTTCGGTTTCGACCACATCAATGACGCAGCGATCTCCCCGACAGGAGTATTGGTCGGAACGGATGCTGGGGCGTTGAAGTACGACGCCGCGCCTCTGCGGAAAATCCTTGTTTGGGATCCGGGGTTCGAGACGCGCGTCGGACTCGTAGCCGCTGAGGATGGAAACGAGTACGCCCAGACAACCGACGGAATCTACATGCGCGCCGCTACTGACGGTGCCTGGAAGACAACACCTGACAGTGGGTCGCTATTGCCTCTCGGTGTCAGTCTCCAGGACACCGGCTGGAAGACTGCGCATTGGGATGCCAATAACCAGGAGCATCCGATCCAAGTAGCGGGACTTGAGCGCAGCGACACTCTCTTCGGTCTGACAGGCAAGTTCCTATTCGATGAGGTTCGTGGCGCAACGCAGACTGCCACCGAGATCTGGTTACTTACGGACGCCGGTTGGGTGACCGCGAGTAGGATTGGCACTACCCCTGGGTTCAAAACATTCCGGTTCCGTGGCGGCGATGGTCTGCCGTCGGGATTTGCGCCGCAGCGAGTGCACACAGACCAGGCAGGGGACAATCTGATTGTTGATGGCGAGAACCTGCAGTTGATCTGGCCTATTACGAAGGACAAACTCGGCAAGCCTCTCCAAGATGAGCGGGCCAGTAGACGCGCCCAGTTGATCGCCGCTACTTACGCGGTCTCTGATCTACGTGAAGGTCTCATCGCTATTGTGCAACACGGGAGACAAGAGCCTGCGGTTATCACTGCGTCAACGCTATGGTTCTGGCCGTTCAACTATCCGGCGTTCTTCCGCCGATCGCTCCCTTCGGCCAAGGTCTTTTTGGAGGACTCAAGAGCATTGTGGTGTGTTACGGATCACGAGTTGGTGCGCATTGACAGGACCAGGATGGACCTCAGATGACTCAACAACCCGGTCTCAGACGCTGCCCGCGCCACCCCGATATTTTGCTCCGTCCCTGGGAACTGTGCCCAGAGGATCACTTACCGCCATGGTCCGACCGGCTTATCATCGCCATTGTCATTGGTCTCATGGTTCTCGTTGGTCTAGGTTCGCGGGCGGTG
>Ga0351925_1164_pt1 | contig 10414 bp, 11 predicted proteins | sample BONcelHT113001D9_FD_206870 | JGI IMG/M metagenome (GOLD analysis project Ga0351925, IMG submission 206870) | Enriched cells from coal bed in the Powder River Basin, Montana, United States - BONCAT cells T11 rep2 HSBNCT.T11.300.1.D9 ... | reverse complement strand
TTTCTCGGTTCTCCGATCCTCTGGCAACTGTTTCGCTCATCTTAATAAATAAAGCCGCGGGGTGACCCCCGACAAGTGATTTCTTTCCTGTCATGAGAATCCGTAATTTTCACATTTTTTTAAGAATATGATAATTTTACGCAGTAGATTCCAGGCTTGACGCTGCACTCATACATTGTCAGAGCGAGTGATATGGATTTTCAAACGCTGCTCCAAAAACATGATGCCTTGCTTGCCGAGAACAAGGCATTGAGGGAAGAGAACCTATCACTGAAGATCCAGCTGGGGCTGGCCGAACCCTTTGAAAGCCAGTCTTTTCCTGATGAAGTTCAGGAAAATTTCTCCCCGGTGGGACCATCTCTCCACTTCAACGACAAGGCTAAACCCGCGGAAAAGATCCGCCTATTCATGTCGCTATTCAGGGGACGGGACGACCTATATGCGAAAAGATGGGAGAGCAAGGACGGTGCCAAGTCTGGATACACACCTGTCTGCCTGAATGAAAGGAAACCTGGTCTTTGTAGAAAGTTTAGCGTCAAGTGCGCTGCCTGCGAGCATCGAGCATACGCTCCTCTCGACGAAAGGGCCATAGAAGCACATTTGAGGGGTGACTTCGTTGCCGGGATCTATCCCCTGCGCCTAGATGAAACGTGCCACTTTCTGGCGATCGATTTTGATAAAGATGGTTGGCAGCAGGACGTATCCACTCTCAGAGATGTGTGCAAGGCCTTCGATGTGTCGATTGCTGTTGAGCGTTCACGGTCTGGCAATGGCGCCCACGCCTGGTTCTTTTTCGCTAGCCCGATTAGTGCCAATCTTGCGCGAAAATTCGGGAGCGCCTTGCTTACTTACGCTATGAGCGAACGACATGAAATCAAGTTCAAATCCTACGACCGATTGTTCCCGAATCAGGACACGATGCCCAAGGGTGGATTCGGCAATCTGATTGCTTTGCCTTTACAGAAGACTGCGCGTCAAAATGGCAACAGCGTTTTCATAGATGAATGGTTCCACCCTTACAGTGACCAGTGGCGATTCCTTGCAGAAATCAGGAGACTTACCGAGGAGGAAATCGTTGTTCTGATTTCGAAACTCTGTCATGGCAATGAACTCGGAGAACTCAAACAGGACGATGAGGAGCCGGTAAAACCCTGGGAAAGGGGGACGACTAGAAGGAAACTCTCACGGGATGAACTTCCGAGCGTGATACGGTTGGTCAAAGCCAATATGCTCTACATCGAGAAATCCGGCATCTCCCAGAAGGCATTGAACAGCTTGAAAAGGCTTGCCGCATTCAAAAATCCTGAGTTCTACCGCGCTCAGGCCATGCGCAAATCAACCTACAATCAACCGCGAATCATTTCTTGCGCTGACGAAACGCCGGAGTATCTTTGTCTACCGAGAGGGTGCGATGCGGATGTCCAAACGCTGCTTGGGGAAGCCGGCGTTGAGATCGAATGGTCCGACAAGACCTATCCCGGAAGACACATCGAGGTTGCCTTCACCGGGGTATTGAGGGGAGATCAGGAGTTGGCCGTTGAGGCAATGCTGAAACATGACTGTGGCGTTCTTTCAGCCGCAACGGCCTTCGGGAAAACCGTCATTGCCGCCAGGCTGATTGCCGAGCGAAAGATAAACACTCTCATCTTGACGCACCGACAGCAACTCCTGTTGCAATGGATTAAAAAACTTGCTGAGTTCTTGGAAATCAACGAAGAACTTCCCGTGGTAGAGAAGAAACGGGGCCGAAAACCTGTGCTGGGCCTCATCGGACAGATCGGTGCGGGAAAAGAGAATCCGAGTGGTATTATCGATGTGGCGATTATGCAGTCCTTGGTGAGTGACCGTGAGGTGAAGGAATGCGTGAAGGATTATGGCATGGTGATTGTTGATGAATGCCACCATATTTCCGCAACCAGCTTCGAGCAGATAATCAAAGCAGTCCATTCCAGAAACGTCTATGGTTTGACAGCTACACCGACCCGGCGTGATGGCCGCCACCCAATTATATTCATGCACTGCGGCCCGATAAGGTACCGGGCCGACGCCAGAAAGGAGGCGGCAAAACGGCCGTTCGAGCACTACGTCATTCCCCGGTTCACCGGCTTTAGGACGCCATTCGACAGGGATGAAGAGGACATGTCGATCCAGGAGTTCTATTCCGGGATTGCCACGGACGCATTTCGCAACGATCTGATTAGCGGTGATGTGATCAGGGCTCATGAAAATGGAAGAAATGTGCTCATTCTAACCGAGAGAACCGCTCATGTGGAATTGATCGCAGGCAAGTTGCGCGGGAAAATACCAGATGTGATAACCCTCACGGGCGGGAAGGGAGTCAAAGAGTCCAGGAATGTCTTGGCGAGAATCGCCGAAACGCCGGCCACCAGTCAGTTGACACTGGTCGCCACCGGCAGATATATCGGAGAAGGGTTTGACGAACCCCGGCTGGACAGCTTGTTCCTGGCTATGCCCATATCTTGGAGAGGAACGCTTCAGCAATACGCCGGCAGACTGCACCGATTGTTCGAGAACAAAAAAGAGGTTCAGATCTATGACTATGTCGATATCCACGTTAAGACCCTGGAGAAGATGTACCGGAAAAGGCTTTCCGGATATGCCGCCATCGGTTATCGGGCAAAAGCGGAAAGCGTCACGGATGAACCCGCCGATATCATCTTCGATAACAACAACTTTCTCTCCGTCTACCATAACGACATGATGAACGCGATGAGGGAGGCGGTGATTGTCAGCCCATTCATTACGAGGAGGCGAGCCTTGCAAATGCTACCAAACATGGCGGAATTGGCGAGGCGGGCTTCCGTGGTTGTTATCACAAGGTCAACAAACACCTACAAAGATAAGGATAAACCGATTTTGGAGGAAACTCTCGCATCGCTGCAACATGCCGGCGTGCGCATTCTATTCAAAGCCAACATCCATCAGAAGTTTGCCGTGATAGATCAGAAAATCGTCTGGTATGGTAGCATCAATCTGCTGAGCTACGGGAGTGCGCAAGAGAGCATCATGCGATTGGAAAGCCCCAATATCGCTCAGGAATTGCTGAAGGACCTCGGAAAATTGATCGGAACATAGCCAAGGAGCCAGCCCTTAAATAGTCATTAACGTTAACGACGCTTCCGCGTGACGCTTTGCGAACCTCAAATGCTTCTTGCCAGGCTACAATAATTCGGCCACCCGCCGTTTCGAACTCAGGCTGCATCGACGTCAACGTATTCGCTCACTGATGACGGAGTCGGAATAGGTTCTCCGGCATCTCTCAGCCCTTCAATATGGAATTCGATTGCTTGCCTTATCAATGTGAGAACCTCCTCCCGGCTTTGCCCAACAGCAATACAGCCGGGGAGGTCGGGGACAGAAGCGCCATAGCTTGCTTCCCCCTTTTCAATGACGACCATGTATTTCATAGCTTTTCTGCTCCATTTACTTTAGGCCAGCCTGTCTCAAGATGCTCGCCAATGTTCCCGGCGGAATATCGATATTGTCGTTGCCTGCTACCGTTATTGTACCCGGTTTGGACGAATGCCGAAACTGCCGATGACTTCCACGCATGCGCGCTTGTCGCCATCCATCAGCATTGAGCATTTTAATAAGATCTCGCACCTTCATGGCGGATGGCTCCATATTTTTGCGGTCCGCACAGGTTCCGGTCGTGGATCAGTGTTTATATACATCTCCCCTGGGGCCGATATCGTAGATTCGAACTTCCATGGGTTTTTCATAAACCTCGTAAAGAATGCGCCAGCCACCTATCTGGTAGCGATAAAAACCTGTTTCTCCCTTGAGGGCTTTGGCATTTGGATTGTGCAAAGGATCGGCCTTCAGGTATTCGATAGCCCGGTCAACCCCTTTGCGAAGTTTTGGCGGGAGTCTGTCATATGTCTTCAGGGCTGTTTTACTCAAGAGAACCCGATAACTCATTTCTCTTTGACGTCCTCCCAGTCCACAAACTCTCCACGTGAAAACTCTTCCCTTCCCCTTTTAATGGCAACCCGCTCTCCTTCGCTCGGTTCGACCGAACCCGAGATGAATTGAATGTACTCCAAGACTCCTTCCAGGGCATCCTCCGGCAATCCATCGAGAGCCTTATCGACCTCTTTCCTTATATTCATGAGTCTTCTCCTATTCTCAAATAGTGTCTCCCATGCTGTACTAAAAATCTAGAAGATTGCCGGCATACTGTCAAGGAAAGTGCTTTTTGCCCGGGCCGAAGGAGGCCTGAAGGAGCGTGGCCGCCGATTGCCCTCGGAGCGGTGACGGCGCGGCATGACGGCGTAAATTCAGTGGGTTGATGCCACTGACTGCCGATGCCTTACTGTAGCGGCGCATAATTAAAAACTCGTCTTCTTGGGGAAGATCACTAATACCCAAAAGACAAGCTTCAAAAACTGCCTTCCCTCCAAACGGCCGGTTCCATGTGAGAGGTATACTCAACCATAGTCATCTCCGCGCTCTCGCCTTATAGGTGATAACGGGGCGCAAGGAGGCGACTTTCCGTATGAGACCCGCATCGAGCAATGACTTTACTACCTTCTCAACATCCTTGTAGGCCTGTGGAGCCTCGTCATAGAGCAGTTCTTTATCTTCACAGATTACTCGGCCTCCTAACTCGGTGTGAGTGAGTGCTTCAGGGCTAAAGCGGGACCTCAGCCGGCATTTGATGTCTCCGCGCTTCCATTTTCTGCCGGCCCCGTGAGTAATTGAATGAAGGCACTTCTCCTGATCGCCGTCGGGGACGACCAGGTAGGTTAAGGCGCCACGAGAACCGGCGATCACGGTTGGACCCTCGGACGGGACCGCACCTTTACGATGTATCCAGCAGGAGAGCCCTACTGAAACAGCTTTTGCAATGCTATTGTGGCAACGATCCAGAACCAATTCGCCATCTGCCCCCAGGGCATTCAGAAACCTATGGGCAATAAGGCTTCGATTCATCTTCGCCCACTTCAATGCATGATCATGCCTTTCAATGTAGCGAGCAGCATCCTCTGAATCCTCAATCAGCCCACCCGCCTTGTGCCGCTCCACATGGGACCTCAACAATGCTTCTCCGAGACCTCTTGACCCGCTATGAATCAGCAGGAGAAGTTCATCAGTCGAAAGCCCCAGCTTCTCGAACAGTTCGGAATTTTCTATTCTCTCAACCTTCTGAAGCTCGGCGAAATGATTCCCACCCCCTATCGATCCGAGACCTGTATCGCTCATGCCGGCTTCAATACCTTCCCGATCGAGATGGGAAGTGATCTCATCTGGGGATAGCGGTGTTTCAAGATCGAGACGGGCAACCCATCGGTCCAGCTTGACCTTGCGAACCCTAAGATCGGTTTTCCAAAGACCCATGCCGCATCCGACATCATTGCCGACCAAGTGTGGATAAAAGATCCCCGCTGTCGCGAAGACGGCTCCCACAGGTATCCCTTTGCCAGGGTGAAGCTCAGGGAGTCCTACCGCTTTGATCATGCCAGGTAGTTCGGCGGTTTTTTCCAATTGCCGGATCGCTTCTCCCTCGATCCAGTTTTCTACCGACGTGATTATGCTGGTTATGGTCGCACTTCTTTTACTATAAAACTCTGCCATCGACTTCCTTAGATGGTATTATCGACTTGCCGTCGCGCTCGCGTTTCTCTTCGAGGCTATTGAAGGTTTTGTTCTATCTTTGAAGGCGAACGATGCCGTGGCGTTCACAAGTGCATCCGCATTGTGACAAAGAAAGCAAGTTCAGAAACGGAATGGAAGTGGTTTTCCCAACAATATTGATTTTTCCTTCTAACCTGAATTTTGATGTTTATAGAGGAAGACGTTAGCAGATGCAATGGAGCCAGCTAAAAAAGAGGATTCAAGAAAAGATCGCCGATCCGGTACGGAATAGAATTGATTTCGGGTCGACCTGCTACCGCAAATCCCATGACCAGGAAGGTCGTGGGTGGATATCCGTGGACAAAACGGAAATATTGAACCTTTCTTCCATTAAGTTCGATATCGAACAGTACAGGAAAGCACGGGAAGAGGGGCGTCGTGATTACGAGAACATAAGCCGAGATCTCCACGGGAAGAACCTTTTTTCGCAACGCGACCTGCACGAATCCCTTTTTCAATACCTCAACCTGTCTATCGATGAGATTATCAGTTCGGAAAACCACATTATCCGCGCGGTCGGCATGCTCGATTCAAGGCTGGGCAAGAGACGCCTCAAATCCCTTGATACGTCGGGTGAGCATGACCTGGTAAGAAGACTCTATTTGCTGAGATGCGAGGCAGACAAGATTCCTCCGGCCGGAGAGCATGAAGATTTGCTGACGGCCCGACTGGAGTCAAAATGGAAGGCCGAGGAAGAGGTCACAAAATCGGAGAGGAGCCGCATCGCCGCAAAGAAGCTTTCTCTTTCCGACAAGACTCGAAACCTTGGAAGGCTGATCAAGAGTATATTCAACCATGGCATAACGGAAGAAGAACTGGATACACCCACGTCCAAAGAGATTTTTACCGGCTTTAAACATGCTCAAACCCCGGAAATCCTTCTTCGTACTTTGGAACACCTCGCATCGTCCTCTAAATTGCTGAAAACAAGTAAATACATCAAAGGCATCATAGCCTTAACACGTGATGCTCAACATTGGGCAAGGCCTGTTGAAGAATGGTCGCCAACGACGCATAATCCGGCGCGCCAGTTTTCATCACTGGCCAGGCATCTCTGGGCGAGGTACCATGTCCCTTTGTTCATGGATAATGCCTGGATTCACGACGATGTGATAGAGCAAGGATGGTTCAGACATATCGGAGCCGGGAAAAATATCCGCGCTGCCGATCACCTTCCAATACCGCTCACAAAGCGTATGGCGCACTGTATGTTAACTGCTCCGGATTCCTACACACCCAAGGAAGCGCTTCGATGGGCACAAGTCCACTCTCTGGAAGGCAATAGACGTTTGTCTGATGCTCTTTTGGGCACTCGCCTTGTCAGGGAGTTCAGAGATGATGATTTCTGGGTTGGCGTTATTCGCTTTTTCATTAGAAATCCAATGCTTGATCCGGCACAGATTGCTCCTGTAATCGATTACATCTGGAACCAGAAATACGAAAACCGGCTTGTTTTCGTTGATGCCGGCATTGCTGAAGAGCTTGGCCCGGAACAGCCCAATTTTTCAATGAGGGGGAGGACGGTCGAGTCACTCCTGAGAGCCGTCGAGGCATGGCACCAGCGACTTGGTAAGGAAACTAAAGGTGGACACCTGCAATGGAAGGAATCAGGTATCCGCGAGTTCACCTCTGTTGAAGGAGACAAGGACTCCCATAACATGAAAGTCTGGGTCATCCGTGAGCTTTTGAGCACCCGCGAGTTGGTCGCGGAGGGAAGATACATGCGTCATTGTGTGGCTTCTTATGCATCTTCGTGCCACCGGGGAGAGTCCTCAATCTGGGGTTTAAGTCTCGAGACCGAATCTGGGATCGAGAAGCTTTTGACCATCGAGGTAAATAATCCGTCAAAGGAAATTCGTCAGATTCGGGGCAAACTGAACCGGCTGGCAACCGAGAAAGAAAAGGAAGTTGTCAGGCGGTGGGCTGCCCGGGAAGGATTGACCCTGGCTTCATACGTGTAGTTAGGGAGCACAGTGGGCTTTTGTCCAGTCTCGCGAGTGTCCATAGAGTAGGACTTGCTAATGTTTTTCCGCAAAGGAGGGACGCTTCGCCGAACTGCTTCTGGATGCGTTTAAAGACGCGGGTGAGTAAGGGGGTGAAGCTCCGCCGGCTTCAGGAGAAGAGACAGCGGAGCCTGTTGAAAGGTGAGACGTCGAAGTGGGTCCCCATGGAGGTTTAGGGAGCCTGCGGATCCCAAAACGTTGCGTTTGCGGTAACCTCTTTTAGTTTCTTAAAGAATATCGGAGCATAGGCAGGAGCAGATGAAACATAGTTGCCATTTAGTTTTGCGCTGTGACGGGGAGTGCTCAGTATCGCCATGGTATCGGAAAGTGACAGAATGGCCTCCTCAGTTCCGGCACGGAATCCCAACCAGTTCCTAACGTGCTCTTCCGACGCGAAGAGATGAATGCGGCTTCACGTGGAGGGCCAATCTTTTGCCCACTGTTTCAATGGGATGTCGACATAACTGCATATGTGCTTCGGACTCCGGCTTTCTATATTGCCATCACGCACCACGACGCGCATCTGCTCACCGCAGTCCAGGCATGGGGCGTCGATCTGAACCGCTTTTCCGGGAAATGCCCAGCAGACCGCCAGGGATTCAAAGCCTCACTGTGCAAACCATTTTTGCTGCCCATTAACCGTGATACGGTACTGAGTAGGCAAATTGTTGAATGGCGCAAACGAGACTATCAAGTCCGTGCCGGGGTATAGCCACATGGGCATTACTCCAGTGCTAAACAGATCGTGCAAGAGTGCCTTGCCCTCATCAGGCTTCATGCCAAATTCCAGGGCAATTTCAGTGAAGTGGGGAGCATTGCCTCGTTCTATGAAAGTTTCCATTATGAAGTGGAAAATCCGATCCAATTGCTCTTTATCCGGCATAGGTTTCCTTTGCTATCTTATTTGAATTGTTGGGTTCCTGAGCTGCCCAACCCGGCTGAGCCAAAATTGTGCATGGAAGCATCACCGGATCGGGAGCTTTTATCATTCGCAACGTTAGCTCATGCACAACAGTTTTCTCTCTTGGGCTCCAGCCTCGAACATACCTCCCGATACTGATTGAAGACCTTTCCGGCGGAAACCGCCATCACAATGGCCTGAATTGTTCCCAACTCATCCTCTGTCACCCCCTTTTCGCCCGCCATTCCTGTAAGTATCTCCATGCAGGGATAGCATCCAACCGCCATCGCAGCTCCCATCTCGATCATGAATGTTGTTCTGGGGTCGATTATGTCATTTGAAATCATCTCGTCGTGAAACCGCTTGAAACTACTTTTCAGATTTTTCGGCATCATTTTTAGCTCCTTTGTCTCGTCATTTTTTTCATGCAAACTTGACCTCATCGGAGAACTCGAAACCAAGTCCTTCGGTATGGGCATTATAGTAGGTGACGGCCTCGGTGAACTCTGCTTGTGCCGGTTCAATGAACTGAACGTTCATCGGGGTTTCTTATCGACCCGGTCAAAAACCTGTTTGGCGGGAATCGCCTTGATTTCGCCGCGCTCAAAGGCATCCAGGCGATCCTCCGCCTCCTTTCCCCACAACGCATCCGTTCCTTCTTGAGTTGGCGGGTCAAGGCTCGACAACAGACTCTCCGCAATCTCCGCCCGCTCGGCGGGAGGAAGCGATAATGCCTCCTTGAGGACCTCCATGCCTTTAGCTGACATTGTAGTTATCCCTTTCTTGACAAAATTTTAACACATGAGGGTCGCTATGAGGAGGATGGATTTTGCTCCATCCCACCGGAGGATTTTTTCACGGGAGAGTTTGTGGACTGGGAGACGTCAAAGGGAAATGAGTTATCGGGTTCTCTTGAGTAAACTGCCCTGAAGTCCAGCACCCATTCGAATTCAATTCTCATCCGCAAAGCGAGCTTGGGACCTTGATCGGATACATCTCATACAGCGTCCAAATAGATGCCGGGAAGTATTTCTCTTGCCACCTCCATGAAGGCTTTCAGGCTGGGTGAAAGCCATCGGTTTCCGTACCAGACCATGAGGTTTGCGACCTCCAATTTTCCATCGGCCCAAGCCAGGGCTTTCAAGCGCCCCCGCGAGATCTCTTCAGCTACGCTTACCTCCGGAAGGACAGCTATCCCCAGCCCCTCCAAGACGCATTGTTTCAGCGCAGCCACGCTGTTGAAATCGAGCGAGGCGTCATAGGATATTTTTTGCTGATTCAAGATTAATTCAAGGCTTCTACGGTAACTGCAGTCCACCGTTGAAAAGAGGATCGTCTGCCCTTTCAGGTCGCCAACATTAACCACAGGCTTCGATGCCAGCAAGTGGTCGGGGTGTGTGACCAACAACAATGATTCGATCCCCAACGCCTCGCATGAGAGATCCGCGGCATTGAAAGATTCTGACAACAGAAACGCCAGATCAGTTGTTCCCGTGCGAAGGTCCTTCTGGAGCCCCTCGTGGCTGCATGATGTAAATCGCAACCGGACCCCGCGGAAACGGGTTTTGAATTCTTTAATGACTTTGGGTAGACGGTGAACGGCAATTGTCTCGGGCACCTTTATGGTCAAGGACCCCTTCAACTCTTTGGCTCCGACTACTTCCGCGCGTGTTTCGTCAGCAAGATCGAGCATCTTTTCGGCATACTGCAGAAGTTTGGATCCTGCCTCGGTGAGAAGAATCCGCCTGCCCAGCCGGTCAAAAAGCTGGACGCCAAGCTCCTCCTCAAGCGCCTGGATTTGAGCCGAAACGCTCGACTGGGCATAATTTAGTTCCTGGGCCGCCCGGTTGAA
>Ga0351925_1135_pt1 | contig 10473 bp, 12 predicted proteins | sample BONcelHT113001D9_FD_206870 | JGI IMG/M metagenome (GOLD analysis project Ga0351925, IMG submission 206870) | Enriched cells from coal bed in the Powder River Basin, Montana, United States - BONCAT cells T11 rep2 HSBNCT.T11.300.1.D9 ... | reverse complement strand
AAACAGTATGCGTCCCTCGGCTACTAGCTCATTCATGCGTTCCTGTGAATACCTCCAGCCCGTAGACGGATTCGGGGGGAATCTGTGTCCAGTTCTTGGATCAATAAGATCATAATGAAGGTTAGGACGTTGCTCTTTCGTGGCTAGCCCTAGAATGCTTCGGCTCATCCAGAGGCCTCGAGGGTCGTTGTCTGGATTGGAGAATTTACTTTCATCTCGCTCTATACCACGGACAGAAAACTCTGAACTCTTGGCGTAAGCGAGTATGTATTCGTGGTCTGTTGACACATTGGTGACTGCTCTAGCGTCCGTAAACTTCCGAGCTCTCCACACAAACTGGGCCACAAAACACTCTTCCCCAAATAACTCATTCATCGCGGAACACAGATTGTTTGCCTCGCTGTCGTCGCACGATATGAACAAGGCTCCGTCATCTCGCAACAAATTCCTCGCGAGCTTCAGTCGTGGATGTATCATGTTCAGCCAGTCCGTATGAAACCGCCCGCTGGTTTCAGGGTTGGAACTGATCTTCTTGCCTCCTCCCGCTTGTCCTGTCAGTTCAAGATAGTTCTTGATGTTGTCTTGAAAATCATCGGGATAGACGAAGTCTTTACCAGTGTTGTAAGGAGGATCAATATAGATGAGCTTCACCTTTCCGGCGTAACTCCTCTGGAGCAGCTTAAGAACTTCAAGGTTATCCCCCTCGATCATGAGGTTCTGTGTGGTGTCCCAATCGACGCTTTCCTCCGGGCGGGGCCGTAAGGTCCCGGTGCTTGGCGTGAGCGCCATTTGTCTGGCGCGGCGCTTGCCGTGCCAGTTGAGGCCGTATTTCTCTTCGCGTTCTTCTACCACGCAACCCAAGAGTTGCTTGAGTACCTCGAAGTCTATCTTCCCTTCCGTGACTGCCTCAGGGAATAGACGCTTGAGGTGCTCGATGTTCTCCGCCAGGATATCCGCTGACCGGGTTTCGGGGTCATTGAGGCTCAGTTTTTCCATGTCTTTCTCCATCAAAGTTTCTCGATCGCCTTCGCAAGAGAGGCCTGGAGGCGCTTGATCTCAAGGTTTAAGTCTACACGACGGTTGACCTGTGATTCACGTTCGGCCTGCGCCCTGAGGACGGCAATCTCACGGGTCAAATGGTCGTGGGCAGCCAGCGCCTCACGCCGGACAACGGATGCTTCGCTATCGGCAGGTAGCACGAACCGACCGGTTATACGGGCCGCGTGAAAGGCGTGCAGAGAATTGATCCACCCCTCGTAAAGAGCCATAAGGTGTGATCGGGGCTGCGCGGCCAGCGACAGGCTTTCGAGAAAGGCGAGTGCCGTGGGGTGTTGAATCAATTCGCATGACGTAACGGCGTCATCGAGCACCATCCTGCCCGCTTCACCCTGAGACCACCGCTTGTGGGCCAGCGACAATGCGCCACGATCCGACTGTTGTATGAATAGCACGACCGGGTAGGGAATGGCGCGATGGATCAGCTCCACCAGCCGCCTCTCGTTTGCAGAAGGGCGCGACGTCAGCCAAAGCACCGCAATTTCCAGATACTCCCGTACAGCGTCGCGGTATTCCGGCACGCCGATAGTCGTGGGCTTCAGGACAGCAAGCCATAGGAGTTCTTCTATCCCTTCATTGATCTGGCGCTTGTCGACCGCGGTGGGTGCGCCGTTTTCCACCAGGAGCTTCTTCGGCACACGCTGGTCGACCCTGCATTCCGGCGGCAAGGTGAGGGCGGCGATGGCGTCCGAAACAATCATGCGCTGACCTCCGGCAGAACCACGAGGAAGGCTACCACCTCGAAGTCATTCATACCCGCGAATTCGCTCTTGCCGGCATGAGTGCCGCCGGGGGTGAAGAGACTGGCGACGGCCCGCTCTTCCTTTTTGCCTGCAATAGATGTGACTGCGGCGGCGAGCAGCTTCTGGGTGGCGGCCAGGTTCTCGCCGTTGCGGGTCGTCCTGTCAAAACGGGCATGCGCGGTGGTGTCGGGGAGGTCCTTGCCGATACAAAGCCTTCGGAGCCGGTCGAGAATTTGCTTGGCCTGGGTATAGGGCAGCAAGGTTGCTCCATTCTCGCCGACATAGACCAGATAATAGGGTGCGAGGGGATAACCTGGTTCGGCAGACATGAGGGCCGCCTCGCCTTCCGCGCGGAGGCAGAAGATTGCGCCTGGACCGTGGACAGCGTCATCGTTACCGGATATGGTTGTCACGGCAAAGGCTCCGAGGTGGAGACTCTCCAGTTTTGCCTGGTGCTCTTTGAGAAATCCGGCCAGCTCTATGCGGAAATCGGTGAGGGTCAGATCGGTGATGGATACGCCGCTCGACAGGTCCTCCAGATCGATAACCGCGTCCTGCAGCTTAAGCAGTTGCTTGCGCCGATACTCCAGATCATTCATCTGGTTGCCCGACTGCAACTCGATGAGATTCTCCTCGCCGGTGGCGGAGACGTCGAGGAGCACCATCCGCCCGCTGACCCTTTGCTCCAGGTTGATATACTCTTCCAGTTCCATGTTGGGCCAGAAATTGACAAGCTGAACGCAGGTATTGGGCGAGCCGATGCGGTCAATACGACCGAAACGCTGGATGATACGGACAGGGTTCCAATGGATATCATAATTGATGAGCCAGTCACAATCCTGGAGGTTCTGGCCTTCGGAGATACAATCCGTAGCGATGAGCAGGTCGATCTCGCCTTCGCCCGCAAACTCCTCAGGCCGCTCCTTGGTGCGCGGCGAAAAGGCGGTGAGAATGGAGGCAAGATCTCTGCGCAGGTTGACAAGAGTTGTCTGGTTGCGTCCCGCACCGGTCACGAGCGCACTGTGAATGGCAAGGCTTTCGAGCACCCATGGTGCGAGTTGCTCGTAAAGGTAATGTGCGGTATCGGCAAAAGCGGTAAAGACGATTACCTTGCGATTACCCGGGTTGATGGGATTGCGACATTTCTCTTCGATCACATGGCGAAGCGCTTCGAGTTTGGCATCACGCGCTGGGTCAACCTGTCCGGCTGCGGCATAAAGTACTGCCAGACGGTTACGGTCTTCCACAAGGTCCTGCCTCCACCGTGCAATGTCCACATCCTGCAGCAACACCTTGACCTTGCGCCCCACGAGCAGGGTGTCAAATGCAGGATCGTCTATGTCCACATCGGCGATATCCATCTCATCGACGGATTCTGCATGGGCTTCGATCCTGGCAAGGGTCGCCTGCACATCGGCAAGCTGGCGGCCCACGGTAAGGGCAAAGGAAGATACGGCGCTTTCCATGCGCTTGAGCACATTTACGCGCAGAAGATGGATAAGGCTTTCTTCGCGGTCTACCTGACGGAAGTACCCCTCTCCCCCTCGAAGCTCCGTACTGTATTTTGCGTCATAGGCTCTCTGCTTATGGGGAAGCACGTAGCGAAGAGGGGCATAGGCGGCAAGGTGCAGACGACGGATCTCGTCGTTGATCTCCCGGATCGAACTGAACTCGCCGGTTCGGTCAACATCACGCTTGATGTTAATGGGTTTAAGTCTCTCGGGGAACTGCCCCGTCTCGGTTGTCCCGTAATACTTCTCGATATGTTTGCGGGAACGGGCTATCGTCAGAAGATCGAGAAGCTGGAAATAGTCGAAGCCCAGCATGTCGACCAGGGCGCCGGGGGTGCGCTCGTTGTCATCCAGTGTGAGCCAGCGGTTAAATTGCTTTTGCGCCAGGCGTGTGGTGGAGTCAATACTGGCGATGCCATAATTGAGGAGGGCGGTGTCGTCTCCCTCCGTCGCAAAGGCTATCTGGTTACGCAAGTCCGCGAGGCGATTGTTTACGGGTGTGGCAGAAAGCATCAGGACGCGGGTCTTGACACCTTCCTTGATGATCCGGCGCATGAGGCGGTCATAACGTGTCTCTCCTGCTTTGCGGGGAGTCCGTTTGTTCCGGAAGTTGTGTGATTCGTCGATGACCACGAGATCATAATTGCCCCAGTTGACGTGAGCAAGGTTAATGTCCGACGACTTCCCTCCGTCACGGGAAAGGTCGGTGTGGTTGAGGACATCATAGTTGAAGCGGTCGGCGGACAAAATGTTGCGGCGATCGTTGGCCTTGTATAGTGTCCAGTTGTCGCGTAACCGCTTGGGTACCAGCACGAGCACCCGGTCATTGCGCAGTTCGTAATACTTGATGATCGCCAGTGCCTCGAATGTCTTTCCCAGGCCGACACTGTCCGCGATGATGCAGCCGCCAAAACGCTCCAGCTTCTCGATACTGCCCACGACGCCGTCACGCTGGAACTTGAAAAGCCTTTTCCAAACGGCTGTATTCTTGATGCCCGTGGCAGACTTGACGATGCGTTCTTCGTCGAGTTCGTCACCCCGCGCTTTGAAGAGTTGAAACAGCACCTGATAATAGATCAGAGACGCGGCGTGGGGATTGCCCAGTGACTGAAGGCGTGCGACCAGGTGCTCCATCGTTTTTGTGCCGGAAGGCATGGCGCGCCAGAGAGATTCAAACCACTCAGCAAAGAGGGATACCTCTTCGAGGGTCTCCGCACACTGGATCAAGCTGAGTTGATTGCCTGGGGCAAGGCCAAGACCATCCGTTGTCAGCGGGCAGTTGCCGGTAAGAACCCTGTTTTGCGAGGCGTCAGCATGTCGAATAACGTATGCGGATTGTGGCAAAGGATTCGAGGAAGAGCGTACCTCGGTTTTTTCCTGGATCCACTTTGCGCATTCACGAGCCAGCCAGTGAGACTGTAGTCGGTTCCTGGCCGGGCGATCAGCCGGGGAGCCGAGGAGCGCCAGGTCTCCATCCGCGTCAAGGGGCAGTATCAGTCGTGAATGAGCCGCATGGTTCAGAAGGCCCCGCAATTCAGAAAAGGCAAACAGAGAGAAAGCGGGAGACGCGATGTCGAGAGACACGCCCGGTTGAGCGGCTTGCCGCAATGCATCAATCACCCGATTTGTGCCGGTATTGTTGATCAGCCTCACAACTCTTCCCTGAGTCCCTCTGTTGTTTTCTGCAATTCTAACCCATATTTCGGCCTTTTATCACGTCTTTTCAAATCATTCACACCGCTCTCTTCTTTATCATGATCGTGGACAAATCGGAAAGAAGTGAATGTTGCGTCCCTACCTTATTGAATTTGGGAGTACGCTTTAGGCTGAGCCACATGAAAACGAAAGAGACTAAGCCGAACGACCACAGAAACATTTGAATTATGGCAAGCCATACTTTCGCGAAACATTCCATTTCATGCCTTCCTAATCGTTCAATTGCGTCTGCTGCTTTGTTCGTTTCATGACGGACTGAAGGCCCTTCCGGTGTTGTGGCAGTCCGTTGAAACCCCTTAACCCCTTATATAGGCTCAGGTGCTTATCCTACACTGACATGACTGGAGAGCTTTCGTCTGTATCGTACAAAATTTGTCTATAAAAATCACCTCTATTGTGGCACAGAAGGGTGACAACAAGGTGGCGCACAGGTGCACTTTTATAATCCTGCTTTACAAATACCCATTGAAACAATTCAGATACGGTACGGTTATATCGCGCACGGCCTTATGTATCAACACGATACAACGCACGTTTCAGAAATCACACTATATTAAACCTGGTACTTAATACACTGCGCTTTTAAAAACCCTTCGGTATGTCAAAAACCATGCCAAATGAGCGATATAAAAAACATCGTATGTTCTGTAAGTGCCCGTAATTATTGTGCTTTTTACTTGACATGGCGTGGTGGTTTGATATGATATTCACATGAACTCATTGATATCATTAGCTTTTCACGACAATTCAAGCGGTTCATATCACGCGGCGGCGGGTTCCATTCCCCAGGTCGCGAATCCTGTCGGCGGACAGGTTGATGCCGGGCAGACAGCCGGCTATAGAAATCGGCAGACGGATGCGGACAGACCTTCGGGTCATCCCTCCCAGGCAGCCACCGTACCCAGCGCGGTAAGACGGGCGGCTTAAAAGCACCCAAGAGTCGGACTGGGGAGATAAAGCCACGGGCGGGTTGAGGATCAGGGTCTTTACTCCCATTCAACAGTAGAGCCTGTGGTGCTGTTTTCTGTTCGGTAGTCTCCGGATGTGTGTCCGGGCTGAATGAGTCCGAAAGGACGAAACTACTAAAGGAGGTTCCACGATGCTTGATTTTCTGGTGAACAGGCTCGGCCGTTCTTGCATCCAGTGCGCAAGAACTCGATGTTCAGACTTCATGCTCGAAAAGTGGGGACCGGAGCTTAAGGACCCTCTCGGCGGCTCAACGAATCTTGCGGCCGCCTGCGCCAACTACGGATACGACGGCAAGAGGGCCGCGATGAGGTTTGTCTTCGGTACCCGGGACGAGAAGTGGCACCTCGTCGGCGAGGAGGATCGGGACTACGTCCACGGCATTACCCAGGAAGAGATGGCCACGATCGGCGCGGTCATGGCGAAGGACAAGTACTTAGGCGCAAGGAGGCTCATATGAAGTATCTTGGCAAGGAAGCGACAAGGGTGATGAATACGCTCACAGAGCTTGCGAAGGATGGCCATGTGAAGGTTGACAACGGCGGTCCCGATTTCATGGCGGTGGTGGTGGAGAGGGTCCGCGAGGTCGATTACGGTCCCGTTTACAGCGTAACCCATTACTATGAGCAGAACGGCGACCTCATGTGCGATCCCGACGTGGAGTTCTTGAAGGTCGTCCATGTCTTCGAGAGGGTGGGCGCCAAGCCCGGCACCTTTTATTTCCCTCTCACCTTTCGTCAGGATAACCTCGGTATCGATCAGCAGGCGGTGATCTTCAATGAGGTGGGCGGCAAGACTGTGACCAGGTGCAACCGCAGGGCTCAGGCGGATCTTGTCACGTTCTGCAACCAGTGGATGCGAAACATCAAAAACCAGCAGAAGATCTGAGGATGGCTATATGAAAGCGAAGTGGGTCCTCCGTGGGGCTTCTTCTGCTTACGGCACAGCTGATCTCAGCTCTTGCCTACTTTTAGAAATTCTAGACAATGCAAAAATGCAATAAACCGAAAATATGGCGACTTCCAACCATGACAGTGAATATACAGGATCAAAGACCAGCAACGAATACAAGGAGGTTACCCATGAAAAGCATGGAAAGAGTCAAGATGCTCAACGTCCTGCAAAGCAACAAAATCGCGGAGATGATCAACTGTAGCGGGGCTCTCTTTATCGAACTTCCCGAACATGGCGACGGATATGTGAAGGTATTTGACCATGACGGCTTTAGGATCGGAGAGATAACCCTTGCACAGGCCTTCGAGCTCTAAGGAAGGAGGACATACATTATGAATGAAGGAGTCCTTTCTATCTTCAGAGAACTGGGCAGGGCGCTGTCGGAGCGTCCGAAGGTGAAGATAGAGATCACCCTCAAGAACGATCGCGTGCTTTCAGCACTGTACGATCCCATCTTTCGAACCATCACCATCGGCGGCATGACGTTCCCCGCCGGGGAGCTCTCCCTATGGACGAAGCTCTCCTGGGGATCGGAAGTCGCAACCATCATAGGCATAAGGACTCTGACGGCGAAGTGGTCGAAAGAACCTGGCCCCGGTAAACGGGCAGGAGAATCTCCCAGGGTGCTAGGACACCCTCCGGAGCCATTGAAATCAGTGTATCACAAACAAACGAAAAGGAGAACATCATGAAGACAGTCTTGAGAATCGAAGGAATCGGAACACAGGTTTACGAAGGGAATTGTTCAATACGTGAAGCCATGAGCCTCGCCGGACTTGTCCGCTCGGAATGGAACGTTGAGAAAACGAAGGAATCTGCCACGAAGACGGAATATACCTTGACCCGCAGGCAGGAAGTGGCAAGACCCGAACCCGGAAAGGTTTGCTGCCTTCCCCGCCCAGAAGAAAACAAACCCGCTTATTCTGTGCCCGAAGCGCACGAGGAAGCCGGAGATACGATAGAAAGCGCCTCATCACAGGAACACAGATCCGAAGCTGCAGGTACTCAAAAAGACCTTGTTGCCGAAGCGACAGCCGGCGACGACGAGGCGGAGCCCACCATCCCTTCCGGTGAGATCACCATGTACCGCGAAGAATTCCTGTCAGCCCTCCAGGTCGTCTGCGACATCACGGCGAGAAAGGCCCTCATGCCCGTTCTTGGCACGGTCAAGATCGAGGCCACCCCAACGAATGTTACAATCACGGCAACGGACTTCGAACTCTCCTACGTGACAACGTTCCCCGCTGTACTGGAGAACAATAATGCAACGGCCTTTCTCGTCGACGCCGGTATCCTCTATAAGGAAGTGAAGGCATTGGGCAAATCGGTTGAGGACGTGGTGATCACAGTGAATGATAACTCCATACAGATCAACGGCCGCTGTGTCCTGCCGGCGTCTCTGACGGATGACTTTCCCGAAGTCCCCCCCATCGAGGGCACGCAGATCCCAATCAAGAACCTCAAGTCCGCCCTGGCCTGCGTCCTTCCCGCGGTGAGCACCGACGAGGCCCGGTACATCCTCACCGGCGTCTGTTTTGATCTCAGTGCTGGTCGCCTTATCGGCACTGATGGTTTCCGGCTCCATCGGGCAACCGTTGACAAGACCGAGATCACCCGGTTCGTTCTTCCCAAGAGGGCAGCCGGTATCCTTGTGAAGTATGGAGCCGACAGTGTAACCGTCACTGAGGCTCGCCTGTCCTCGCCTCTCGTCGGGGGTACCTTTACCGCCCGCCTCATTGAGGGAGATTATCCGGACTACAGGGGTATCTGGCCCGATACCGGGGAGTACGATAAAGTCTGCTTCAACGCGAAGGAGTTCCTTGACCTGCTCCCGGGAGTCCTCCCTGTATCCGATGATGCGAAGATCGACATGACGATAAACGGGCGTATTGACATTGAAGCAGAAAGCGTGACAGGCTCCTACAAATGGTTTGTGCCGGCTGAGAGTACTCTTACCGGGAAGTCTCAAACGATTACCATCAATTCGAAGTACCTCGTGGATGCGATCAGGGCATATGCTTCATCCGAAGAGATCGAAATCGCCTTTCCTTCCGACTATGCGGCGATCGTTGTTAACGAACAGGCTCTCATCATGCCCATCAGGCGGTAAGCAGAACCATAATAAGGGCGGCCCCCACGCCGCCCTGTTCAACCGATAAAGGAGATACGCATGATCTATTCCATCGGCTACGCCAGGATGACACCGCAGGACCTGGAGAAAACGCTCCGGGAACTCAGGATTGATCTTCTCATAGATGTCCGTTCTGTTCCCTATTCCAGAAAGACAGGTTTCAACAGGAAGAGGTTGGAAGAACAGCTCGGCCTTGAAGTCTACATATGGAAGGGTGACATCCTGGGAGGCAAGTTCGGCCCCGTTCAGGAAGCCGGTATCGACTATCTTCTTCGTCTCGACAAAGAAGGGAAGCAGATCCTCATGTGCCTTGAGAACGATCCCCGGGACTGCCACCGTTATCAGGATATCGGAGTCCGGCTATTGGAGCACGGCATCGACGTTGTTCATCTCCATGGCGGCATCGAAGAAACAACATCAGAGATTCTGAAAGGAGGCAAGACATGAGCTCTACAACGAGATTGCATATCAAGGACATATTCCCCAACCCAAACCAGCCCAGAAAGGACTTTGACCCAGTGAAGCTCGAAGAGCTCTCCCTATCCATCAAAGAGTACGGTGTCCGTCAGCCGATCCTCGTCACTCCCCGGGACGGCAGATACATGATCGTTGCCGGAGAGAGACGCTACCGGGCATCCCTTCTTGCGGGACTTGTCGAGATGCCGGCAGTGATCGACGAGATGACTGACGCCCTTGTTGAGGAGTTGGCCCTCCTTGAAAACATCCAGAGACAGGACCTCAACGTCATAGAGATCGCCCTTGCCTATAAGGGCCTTATGGATAGAGGATGGACAACAGAAAAACTTGCACAGAAGATGGGGTTCAAACAGGCCTGGCGCATCGATGAGAAGATATGCCTTCTCAATCTCACCGAGGACAATAGGCGTCTTGTTGGTGACGGCACCTTGAGTAACGCCCAGGCCCAGGAGATGGCCCGGGTCAATCCTGATAAGCAGGATACCGTCAAGAGGAAGATCCTCTCAGGGGAGCTTTCTATATACAACAAGCTGAGGGCCTTCGTGGATGGTCTGCTACTCCTTGAAAATCAGGAGAGCATTTTTGTTCTCCAGACCGTGACGGAAGAGGAGAGGCAATCAATCGATCGTGTCAAAATGCTTCTCAACACCGTAGAGCGACTCGTCTCAGAAGCCTCACCGTCTGTCCTGAAGAAGGCGGCCTACCATTCATCCATCACGCCGGAGCGGATCGACCTTATAATCAATCACCTCATGAAGCTGAGAAAAATAGCTCTCTCAGGCGAAGCAATCAAGGCAGCAGCATCTGTCGCATAGAAAATGTAATCAATCTGGCCCCTCAATCGAGTGGCTTTTTTTGTCGTTTATTTCATAAATTAATTGACCTATAATACTATATGTGATACTATCCTCTTAATGAG
>Ga0351925_1142_pt3 | contig 10532 bp, 8 predicted proteins | sample BONcelHT113001D9_FD_206870 | JGI IMG/M metagenome (GOLD analysis project Ga0351925, IMG submission 206870) | Enriched cells from coal bed in the Powder River Basin, Montana, United States - BONCAT cells T11 rep2 HSBNCT.T11.300.1.D9 ... | reverse complement strand
TTGTTGGGAAATATCAGCAGGTCGTCGTCCACTGAAGGATCGTCCAGCGTGGCGGGGATGGAGAAATCCTGCGTGGCGACATACTCGTCCCAGTTAGCCAGCTTCCACGTGTCACGGTCGCTGTTGCGCTTTATCATGCGCTGGCGCGCGACCGCCACATCCGCCTTGACCCAAACGACCGTCAGGCGCGCGCCGTGCCGGTGCAGCTTTTCGCGCAGCGCATCCATATACGCGCTGTCGCGCACCTCGCGCGTAAACGGCGCGTTGATCAGCACCACATCCTCGTACTGGAGCGCCTCCAGCGCAAGGTCGACGATCGCGTAGTACTCATAGTCGCGGATGTTCTCCTCAAAGAAGACGGAGCTGCGGTCATAGGGCTCGCCCGCCACCTTGAAAATCTGCTTGCTAAGCACGATCAGCGTATCCTTGTCCAGATACACGACATGCTGTAAATGCTTCGCAAGCTGTTTGGACACGTAGGTCTTGCCGCACGCGGGCGGCGATGTGACGAGTATCAGTCGCTTCATGTCTTTCATCCCCTCCTGCTTCGCTTCATGTTAGTCTCTTTTCAAAGCACTTTGGCCGCCATGGTTCAGACCGTGTATCCATATTCGCAAAACGCCCTGCGTATCCCTTCCTCGGTGCTGGGGAACGGTGACACAAACGCCGCCGCGGCAGTGCAGTCCATCCGCAGGTCCGCATACTTGCCGTCCGGCTCTTCCTCGGGGATCAGCAGGCGCGCCGCGCGTCGCCCCGCTCCCATCAGCGCCAGCATCAGTTTTGCGGCTTCATAGGGCGTGGTGTCCCCCGCGCTGCCGAAATTGTAGACGCCCGCGGGCGCTTCCAGCAAAGCGGGCAAGCGCTCCGCGACCTCGAACACATAGGTGATGCCGCGTCCTGTGCGCGAGGCGAGCGTAACCGGCTCGTCCGTTTCGGCGGCGCGGCGGCACAGCGCCAGCAGGTTGCGCCCCGCGCGCAGGTTGCGCTGGGGAAAGTCGTACATCCAGGTGAGCCGCACCGCGGCACAGTGGCATCCGGTTTGTGCGATGAGCGCCTCCGCTTCCTGCTTGTGCCGCCCGTACACGCTGCCGGGGCAGAGCGCTGCGCTTTCCGCGTGCGGCGCGGGCGACGGGGTGCCGCTATAGACCTGATCGGTACTGAAGTGTATCATCCGCGCCCCCGCCTCGGCGCACGCATGCGCCATGTTCTCCGCGCCCAGCACATTGACGCGGACACTCGCCTGCGGGTCAGCTTCGCAGGCGCGCATGTCCGCAATGGCCGCGCTGTGGAGCACGGCATACGGCGCAGCCTCACGCAGCGCGCGCACGCACGCGTCGCGGTCCGTGATGTCCAGCGCCGCGCGAGGCAACGCCAGCACATCGAAACAGCCTTGCAGTAGCGCCTGCACGCGCGAGGCGCAAAAGCCGTTCGCGCCGGTCAACAGTATGGTTTTCCGTTTTGGCATTATGAAAGCCTCCTGTGGGGTGTTCGCCTGTACAGTTCGTCCGGCGCGTCGCTTTCCCCTCTTTTGCACCGGAAAACCTCGCACGCGCACAGAACCCCATCGCGCAGCACTGCCGTTTTCAAACCGCCGCAAGCGGGTATTGTTTTAATGGATGCGCTCCGGCAGGAAAGGCTTACACGCATCCCGAATTTTTTACAGCCGCACTCCGCGAAACGGGCACGGCATGAACTCACGCAAGGTTGGTGTGCATGGACGAATATCTGCAGGAAGTCTTCAACGATGCGTACGACAACGCGCTTGCCTATTTCACACTGCGCAAGCGGGAAGACCCGGCTTTTGACCGCACATTTCTGCAAGGCTTGCTGGAGAGCCTCTATGTGCGGCAGGGCAACAACTGGGACGGGCGCGGGCAGGCGAAGGACATGTCGCTCAGCGGCATGATCGCCGCCGCCGAGCTGGTGCTGGCACAGTGGGATGGCGAAACGGTGGAGTGAAGCCGCTGCGCGCCCAAGCAAACCCGCGTGATGGGGCAAAGGGCTGAAACGTACAGCTTGACGCAGGCGGCACAGGGTCCAAGGTTAACCCCAGTACGCAAACTGTCTGTGCTGCCAATTGGCAAGCCATGCACGCGGGTATTCTTGCGCTTCGGCCATCTCGCGGTGCAGGTGTGTTTTTGGCCTCCGAGCCGCAAGCGTGACCGGCAGGCCCCCTTCCACGGAACCGCCAAACAGCGAATGCGGCTGGCGCGCGCGTCAGCCGCATTCGCTGCGCTTTGCAAAACCAAGCGCCCAAGGCAATGGGGGGCAGAACCCATCCTCTGCGCTATGCGCGGCCAAGCGCATGTAACATGCCTCAAATCGCCCGCAAACCGCCCGCCGCTTCGCGTAGGCAACTTTGCGCGGCTGCAAAGCGCATCCGCCGCTTTGCGGCCGACAGCGCGCCTTGCCCCCTTCACACAACCGTGCAAGGCAAGCATGCAAGGCGTTTGGAGGCACATTGTAGCGTATGGTGACGGAGAAAGATTCCAACCGATGCTTGTGTTTTAAAAATTACTTGTATTCATTTCATCATTCTGTTATATTGTAACAAAGTAGATAGCAATTAAATGCCAATGCCCTACGCCCGGCAGCGCGGCCCGCCCTAACACGCAGGTAACTGTTCCGCGTCGAAACCTCGATAACCTGTTGCCGTGCTGTACTGACCGACGGCCTCCCGCCAACGGGCTACGGAAAGGGGGCAAGGGAAAACCGCATGTGTACGCTATCCTATGTCATCATGAACGTATTTGGCATTGTGGTGTTGCTCTTTTTCTTGCAAAACCAGCGGCAGTCCGGCAGCGTTTCGCTTGACGACAGGCTGTTCAACGGCATCTTAATTACCACCATCATCGAACAGGCGATGGACGCTGCGCAATGGATGTTGGACGGGGTGATATTTCCGGGTTCTTACCAATTGCAAATGTTCGCCTATACCGTGGGGCATGCCGTCGCGCCTTCGATCATCTGCCTGTGGGCGATGTACTGCGACCTGCGCACCAACATGGACGAGCGCCGCCTGAAAAAGCGCTTGCCGCTCTATCTGCTGCCCATCGCGCTGCACGTCCTCCTGCTGCTTGCAAACCTGTTCACGCCGCTGGTGTTCCGCATAGACGCGGCGCATATGTACCACCGAGACCGGTTCTTCCCGGTCTACATGGTGCTGATGTTCCTCTACGGCATCCTGTCGCTGTTGCTGGTCGCGCGCAAGGCGATGCAGCCAGCGCCCTCGCAGGAGCGATCGGAGTTTCGCTTCATGGCTCTCTTCTTGATTCCGCCATTCGCCGCAGGCGTATTGCAGTGGATGTTCTACGGGCTGTCGATCATCTGGCTGTGCTCGGTGCTGTCAATCATCATGGTATATACCAATGTGTTAAGCCGCCAAATTTCCATCGACTCGCTCACGGGGCTCAACAACCGCCGCAAGCTGAGCCGCTACCTTGATGTCAAAATCAAATCCGCAGAGGCGGATCCGACAATGTTCCTCATGATGCTGGATGCCGATCATTTCAAATCAATCAACGACAGTCAGGGCCACTCTGTGGGCGACCGCGCGCTGGTGGCCATCGCGGAAATCCTCAAAGGGCTTGACCTTGGCAAGGATTGCTTTCTTGCGCGGCTGGGCGGCGACGAGTTTGTGATTTTGAGCCACAGGCGCGAAGGTAACAGTCCCGAGGCCATCGCGGAGCGCATCCAGCAGCGTATCGACGCATTCAATGGCGAACCCGGGCATCAATTCCGGCTTTCGTTAAGTATCGGCTGGGCGCACTTTGACCCGGCACACATCAATACCACCGACGCGCTGCTCAACGCAGCGGATCAATCCATGTATAGGACGAAAGCGCTGCGGCGGAAATAAGCCCGCACGGATGCCCTGGGCGCGCTATGCGCCTGCGACATTCGCCTTGTCGGCGGAGTGCCTGAGCAGCAGTTAAAACACCCGCGTAACGAATATCGTGAGAACCCCCTATCGCAGGGTGCACAGCCCAGTGAAAACACACATTGAAAGATAGCCTCCCAGCGTAGGATTATCAACTACGAAGGGAGGTTCTTTCTATGCCGTGAAGGCTCACAAAGATGCTGGAATAAAAGGAATTCATTATGAGAATGCTTTCCGAGGGCAAAACACAGCGAGACGCCGCGCAGTCACTGGGCGTCAAGGACAAGCAGGTTATGAAAGGGTCTAATAAAAAGAGAACATCGAAGGGAAGCAACGCAGCAACACCGTTTTGAGAACCAAGTGTGCTGCGCCGGTCAAACAAGTGGTCTCCTTGGGGTAGCAGCACCACAGTATCCTAGGATTACGGCACAGTTCACAAGCTCACAGTAACTGAACAAAGCGCGGTGCATTGCCCGCGATATGGCGGGAAGCGGCAACTGCTGCGGCAATGAGATTACATAACACTTCTTTGCCGTGGTCGGCATGGTGTGCGTTTTACTGACAACGGCTGTGGCCCTTTGAACCGGCGCGTCTGCTCACCGCTGCTTACCTTTTGGGTTTCCCGATGGCCGTGATGCCCTGCGCCGCCCACGCCAACACGAACACCAGCCCGTACAGGATGACGGGTATCCAGATAATCTGGTGGATCCACGCAAAGGTGACATATGTGCCGGTCAGGGTATCCTGAAACAGCCCGCCATAGGTCAGCAGCACCAGCATGGCATAGGACGCGAGGATCCCGGCAATTGCCAGCCGGTTGCGGATCACGCCATAGAGCTGCGTAACGATAAACATCATCATGAAACCGAAAAAGAACATCGGCCACATGCCGTTGCCCGCGACAATTGCCACCACCGCGCCGTGCAGGGCAACGAACACCTCCAGAAAGGTGATCCATTTGATATTGGTATGCCAGCTGGTTTTCGCCAGCGAGAGTTGCGTCATGAGCATGAACAGGTAGAAGAAGCCGATCACATGGCCCAGCGTGCCTTCCATGGGGTGGAACCAAAAAGTATAGATCACGGCCCAGGCGATAAAGTAGCCATGAATATTGGATAACGCGGCCACTCCGCGCTCCGGCAAGCGCACCTTCCTGCCGAAAAACAGCCCCCTGCGGCGGTTGAGCATCATAAGTATCAGCACCAGCATGACAATTATCGAACCCTGAGACGACATGACCGGCACATACTGCGCCAGCGCGTCATAGAAGAAAACGGTCTGAAGCTGGTGCAGGGCGATGAACACCGTGTTGACGACCAGCAGCCACACATTGACCGACCCGGCAGTACCCGCAGGCAAAACAGGCTGCTTCTTCAGGCGGCTGATGAGCCACCACACCAGCGCCTGATGGGCGGCATAGCCCACCCACATGGTGATGCCGGCCCACACTTCGGCGTGTGGCAGCTTCCATACATACCAGTCCGCACCGCGGTCAGGCAGCAATGTGGCGCGGAAGGGTTCCAGCGTAAGAGACAGCAGATAGGAGAGAACCGTGAAACCAATGGAAACCAGAACCGCATACCCCACAACGTTTTTCAGTCGGTACCGCTTTTGTACATCCATGCCGTCATGTCTCCTTTTGCCTGTTCGTGTGTTCAGAAAGGCACTGCGCGGGCGCAAAACAGCGTCCGAGGCTACCCGCCGCACCACCGGAGCGCGCGTTGCCAAAGCCGCGTCTGCACGCGCGCGGCAGAAAAACACCCGCACCGTATTCAATGCCAGGCAACTACACTGCCGCACAAGCACTAAACAAGGCTGCTGGCGTTACGCGACCCGCAGTCTCCCCCGTCGCGGCATGTCGCCGCGCGCCGCCTGCGAATGCAAGATGCGGCCATACAACCGTCAGGCGGAGTTGGAAGCATCCGTCCCGCCTAGGACGTGCAGGAACACATTCACAATCGTCGGGTCGAACTGCGTCCCCGCGCACCGCGTGATTTCCCCGATTGCCTCCTGATGTGGGATGGCCTTATGATAGGGGCGGTCCTGCGTCATGGCGTCGTATGCGTCCACCACCGCCAGTATGCGGGAGAGCAGCGGGATGGCTTCCCCAGCGAGCTTTTGCGGATACCCGCTGCCGTCCCACCGCTCGTGGTGGCACAGGATATACTCCGCAATGGGCGCAAGGTTAGAAGTGGAAAGCGCGATGCGGTAGCCGATCTCCGGATGCTTCTTCATCTCGACCCACTCGTTGGCGTCCAGCCTATCCGGCTTGTTGAGGATATGCTCGCTGATGCCGATCTTCCCAATGTCGTGCAGCGTCGCCAGCAGCTCCAGATGATCCAGCTCGTTTTGCGACAGGGAGAGGTTCAGGCCCACCTTTCGCGCCAGCTTCACAAGCCGTTCGGAGTGTGCTTCCGTCTCATGGCTCTTTTCGAGCATGGCGGCCTGTATGGATGCGATAATCGCGCTTTGCGAGCTACGCTTTTCCAGCAATTTGTGCTGGTTCATGTTGTCCTCGGCTTGCCTGTAGACGTCGATCATCTTTTCGTCCGCGTCTTGCTTGGTGCCTGCGCCAAACGAAATGCTGATCTGATAGGGCTCGTTGTCGCTATTGAAACGGTGCCCCTGACAGGCGGCCTGAATGCGGTCAATCAGCGCAACGGCTTCTTCATAGCTCGTTTTAGGCAGCAGCAGAGTGAACTCGTCGCCGCTGGTCTTGGCCAGAACGTCACCAGCGCGACAAAAGCGCCGTAAAATGCCGGCCGTTTCCACAATGATGGCATCCCCCGCCTTGCGGCCGAACGAATTGTTGATGAGCTTGAGCCCGTTGATATCCCCGATGATGACCGACAGCGGCAGATGCTCGGGTGTGTTCAGCAGTTCTTCCTGTTCGTTGAAGTGCCTGCGGTTCACAAGGCCAGTCAGGTAGTCGTGCGTGCTGGTGTAGATCAGGCTTTCTTCCGCTGCCTTCTGCGCCGTGATGTCGCTGAGGAAGCAAAGGTACCTGTTCTCAGACAGCAGCGTAGCGCCGACCTGCGCCCAGCGGATCGATCCGTTATGATGCCTGTACTGCACCTCGCCGCGCCCTGAGCCTGTTTTTTCCAGTTCTTCAAACAGTCGCCTTACCGCGTGGGATGTGCTCTCCGCCAGCACGTCTGTGATGCGCAACGCCTGCAGCTCATCCGGACTGTAGCCGGAGATCAGCGAAACCGCCCCGTTGGCTTCGATGATCCTTCCATCGTCCGTGAAGATGATGATGCCGTCCGGGGCGTTTTTAATATAGCTGCTGTATTTCTCCTCGCTGGCTTTCAGCGCCTGCTCCGCCTGAATGCGCTGTGTAACGTCGATGCCGATGTAGCCATACAGCTCGTTGCCATGATCCGAAGACCGAACGGGGAACAGGCGGCTTTCAAAGTAACGTGTTCCTCCGTCAAATTCAAACGTGTCGATATCCTCCTGTATCCAATCCACGTCCACTGCCTGCGCAATCGCGAGCAAAACCCGCTCCGCCATTTGTTTGGGCAAAAATTGCGCGACGGTTTTGCCGCGCAGGGCTTCTCTTGTCAAGCGCAGCTTATCGCACAGGAAGCTGGACGCGTCCACGCAGATGCCGTCGCTGTCGATGATCATGATCAGCCCCGGGCTGTTTTCCAGCAGGCCCATCAGTCTGGCGAGGATCGCCTGCACCTCTTCTTCGGCCAGGATGCGCTTGGTAATGTCCGTAAACGTGCAGGCGAATTGATACGCCTTTGGTTGATAGGCGCTCACGGAGAAAAACTTGCCCGTGGCGACCGAGTAGTTCTCAAACTGCACCGGTTCGCCGGTCAGCGCTACCCTGCCGTAGGTCTGTATCCAGTAACGCTCCGTTTCCGGCATCACCTCCAGCACCGTTCTTCCTACGATATCCTGTGCCTTCAGCCCTGTCATGCTTTCGAATGCCGGGTTCACAGCAATAAAGCGGTAGTCGACCGGCTCGCCCTGCTCGTCCAGTATCATTTCATGCACCGCGAAGGCGTCCAGCATTTCCGTAAATAGCAGCCGATAGTTATTCTGCGCCTTGCGCTCTTCGGTGATGTCCTGAAACAGCGCGTACGCCTGATACGCCGCCGCTTCCCCCGGCCGCATCAAAGGCGTTGCCGTAATGGAAAGCCATACGTGTTCGTCAATCTCCGGCTTGTAAACACCCATGATAAAAGGGCCAAACGGTTTGCCTGTGCGCAGCGCCACCATGGCCGGATGGTCTGCTCCTTTCAGCTCGCACCCATCCTCGCCGATGGCTTTCCATAACGGGTCCATGGACGTCTTGCCGCGCATCTGGTCCACCGTCAGGCCAAGAATCCGCTCCGCGGCGGGGTTTGCGGAGATGATCTCGCCGCCCGCCTTCTGATACACAACGCCCTGGGACATCGTTTCAAACAGGCGGCGGTAGTTCTCTTCGCTTACCCGCAGCCTCTCCTGCGCTTCCTTCGGCTCGGTGATGTTTTGCAATATGCATTGCATCTGCATGAACGCGCCGTGGATATCGTATGTCGTTTTGCCATCAAAGGCCATTGTGATGGCCTTGCCGTTTTTGCTGACCATTTCGATTTCGCTGTGTATGTGGCCCTGCGACTCGAAAGCGGCTAACTGTTCACGGAATACGTCCCTCGACTGCGGGGGCAGGAATTCGCCGAAACACTTGCCGATCACCTCATCCCGCGTATATCCAAGCGCATCAAGCCATTGCTGATTGACTTCGACAAAACACCCGTCCGCATCCAGCGCCTGATACCCAAGGGGCGCTTTTTCAAACAGGTTGCGAAACCGCTCCTCCGACTGCTTCAACTGGCGCTGCACGGCTCTGTAGCGTTGCTGGCGCAGCAGCAGCAGGCTGAGCATCAGCGTTGCCGCCGGATAAATCAGCAACACAGGCAACGTGATGGCCTGAACGATTTCGATGTTGCTTGGATAAGGCAGGCAGAGCATCCATGCGATCATCACCACATGCACCGCGATGCCCATGAGCAGGATACTTGGCCAGCGCCACTTTTTGGCCTTCGGGTAAATCCAACAGCGCCAGGCTGTGCCGATGAGCGCGCTGCTGATGATCACAGCAATGCCGGGCAGCGTTCCGCTTCCGCCCATGGTGATACGCAATATCGACGCGGCGGCCACGGTGATGGCGGTCGGGATGGTGCCAAACATCAGCGCCGTAACGCTGATCAATATCGAGCGGGTGTCAAACACGATGCCCGGTTGCAGTATCAACGGCATTCCCATGATGGTGATGCATATCAGCGATATCAGGACGCCGCTGAGGATGGATCGGGTGAACCTCGATTTCAAAGGTATCAGGTGCGCCAGATCAAAAACCACGGATAAAACGAGCAGTGCCGCAGCGTTGTTCAACATGGCGGTCAGCACCGTTTTATCCATACGCCATCATCCTCTCGGCACACCGGCTGAGCCGTGCGGGTCATGCGGTTATCATCCGAGTCACTCTATAAATCGCCAGAATACAGCATCCATGTTGATGATAATCATAGTATACCAGATATCCCCCGCTGTTACAATCATCACGCGTTACCAACGCCTGAAATTTTGCGGAGCCGCGCCGCCTGCCGCACATAAACGAGATGGAAAGCAGCACGGGGCGGGGAGCGGGTACGGATGCGATATCGCCCTCGACGTCTGATATTGCCAACCGTTCCTCCCCGCGTTCCCGCAAAAAGGTTTCAGTTTGACGTGTAAACGGTACAGTGTGATAACGACTATGTCATCGGGTTCCCCGACTCGCTGACGATACGGAGGAACATGTCATGCAGGGTGAAATCGAACAATACAACGCATTGCAGGGGTCATCGGATCAGCTTATCTGCAATCGTCTGATGGATAGCATCAACAACGGCATTCCCATGGCAACTGGAATAATCTGGCATGGAAGCCCTGTATGGTTCATCGACGGCAACCCGATTGTCGGATACAGCAAGCAAAAAAGCGGCGTCCAATTGCTCTTCTGGAGCGGCGCGTCCTTTGCGGATCAGTTGCAGCCCATCGGTAAGTTTATGGCCGCCGAAGCGCGCTACCACAGTGCGGATGAGATCAATGAGGACGCCCTGACCCGCTGGCTTCAAAAATCCATCGCAATCCAGTGGGATTACAAGAACATCGCGCATCGTCATGGGGAACTGCAGCGTTTATAGCCGAGCGGCCAGGCCAAGTGCGGCACACTCGACATATGCCGAGTCCGCTTGCGCGCCGCACAGATCGGCGCGGCGTTTGCCGGATATCCGGCGTTTCCGCTATCGCTGCGTGTTGCAGCGGCAGCAGACAGGAAAGCATAAGCCACGGTGTGACTTATGCTTTCCTGTCTATGGAGCGCCATTGTGCGGTGCCGTTTTACCCTTTGGCCAGCATGGCCTGATATTCCGCTAAAATGACCACGCCGCGGCTGGTGCCAATCCGGCTCGCACCCGCCTCAATCATGGCCAGCGCGTCCTTTATAGTGCGCACGCCGCCCGCCGCCTTGATGCGCAGGCTGTCGCCCACACAAGCCTTCATCAGCCTGACATCCGTAACCGTTGCGCCTACGGCCACGCCCGCGGGCGGCGTACCAAAGCCGGTGGATGTCTTGATAAAGTCGGGCTTCTCGGCAAGGGCTACGTCGCACAGG
>Ga0351925_1162_pt1 | contig 10560 bp, 10 predicted proteins | sample BONcelHT113001D9_FD_206870 | JGI IMG/M metagenome (GOLD analysis project Ga0351925, IMG submission 206870) | Enriched cells from coal bed in the Powder River Basin, Montana, United States - BONCAT cells T11 rep2 HSBNCT.T11.300.1.D9 ... | reverse complement strand
ACCAGGTAGGCCATCATAACCAATATCCAGGGAGCGCAGGCCTTGGTCGTCTCCGTCAATCCCAGCCGTGAGATGCCGGAGGCGACGTAGAGGTTGAGGCCGACCGGCGGGGTGATCATGCCGATCTCCATGTTGACCGTCATGAGCACGCCAAGGTGAATCGGGTCGATTCCCAACTGCATCGCCATGGGAAAAATCAGCGGCGCGGTAATGAGCAGGATCGATGAAGGCTCCATGAAATTGCCGGCGGCGAGCAGCATCAGGTTGACCATGATCAGAAATCCGATAGATCCAAACCCAAGCTCGGTGATCCATGCGCTCAGTTCCTGCGGGATCTGCTCCGACGTGAGCAGGAAGGAGAAGAGCACGGCATTGGTGATGATATAAAGGATCATGGCCGACATGTTGGCCGCCGCGAGCAGTGTTCTGGGAACGTCTTTCAGGGTCATGTCGCGGTAGACGAAAACCGATACCACAAAGGCGTAAACGGCGCTCATCGCCGCAGCCTCGGTGGGGGTGAAAATCCCGGTGTAGATGCCTCCGATGACCACGACGATCAGCAGCAACCCCCAGACGCTTTCGCGAAAAGCACGCCATAATGTGGCAAAGTTCGCCCGTGGAAGGCGCGGGTAGTCGCGTTTATAGGCAACGAACCAGGTCACGAACATCAGCAGCGAGGCCAGCAATATCCCCGGAATTATGCCTGCTATGAACAGCTTGCCTATCGATGCATTGGTGGATACCGCATAAATGACCATGACGATGGAGGGCGGGATGAGAATCCCCAATCCTCCGGAGGTCCCGATTACGCCGACACCGAACTTCATCGGGTAGCCCTGCTTGACCATGGCGGGAAGCAGGATTGAGCCGATCGCCACAACCGTTGCGGGGCTCGAGCCGGAAACCGCGGCAAAGAGGGCGCAGGCAAGGACGCCGCCAAGGGCCAGGCCTCCGCGCAGGTGACCGACCAGGGCGGTGGCGAAGTTGATCATGCGCTTGGCCACTCCACCGTGCGTAAGGAAATTGCCGGCGAGAATGAAGAAAGGGATCGCCATGATCTCGAATTTCTCGATGCCGGTGAAGAGCTTGAGCGCCACGGCTTCGATCGGCACGTTGGTCATGGTGAAAAGAAAAGTCAAAACGGTCAAACCAAGGGAGATGGAGATCGGCATGCCGGTCAGCATGAGGGCTGCCAGCAGTCCGAAAATAATGAGTGCTGTCATGACTTGCCCTCCTGAGGGGGATGGACGACTCCGGCCGGGTGAATACCGCATTCCGGATCGAGAGGGACGACATCATCCATGCCGTCGACATGCCCCGCGTCATGGTGGGGCAGTTCGCCGGTGCGGATGAAGCTCGCGGTCACCTGTAGGAAACGGAAGCACATAAGATAGGAGCCGAGCGGTATCGCCGAGTAAAAGATCCAAACCGGCCATTCGAGATCGGGTGACACCGGTCCCCCGGTCAGATCGGGCCAGTCGAAGCCGAAAGTGGTGGCGACGGCATAGCGAAGTCCGACTTCCCATACGAAGTGAAAGCCCAGGGTACCGATTATCCCGGTAAAGAGGGCGCCGCCGAGCAGGCCGATAACAACGAATTTAGCGCGCGTTTTATCCTTCAGGGCATTAATGAATACATCGACGCCGACGTGAATGCCGGTGCGTACCCCATAGGCTGCGCCGAACTTCGCCATCCAGATAAACATGTAGATGCACAATTCCTGGGTCCAACTCATATTGAGGCTCAGCAGCCAGTCCTGTAGATAAGGGATTGGCCAGCCACTGGCGTAGCGGTGCACGACCGAGGCGAAAATAATCACCGTTGCGGCGCCTATCAGAGTGGCTACCAGCCATTCTTCCAAGTGATCGAGAAATTTCATCATCCCTGCCGATCTCCATCATTTTTACACGACCACCCTGCAGTGGGCAAAAAAGTGCCGCTGCGCCTCGGGGCACAGCGGCAATCATGCTTATTTCTTGAAACCGGATGCCTTGTATACTTCCTGGATCAGGTCGGCGCCGATGCGGCTTGCCTGCTCGTCATGAACTTTAATCAGGGCCGTTTTCCACTCTGCCCTTTCCTCCGGGGTGAGCTTGATCAGTTCGGACTTACCGGAAGCTTTCACCGCGGCCAGGTCCTCGTCGTTTTTCTGCTTGGCGATGTCATTGGCGAACTTCGTGGAGTCAACCATCGCCTTTTCGAGAGTCGTGCGGATGTCCGCGGGCAGCTTTTCCCAGAACCCCTTATTCACGATAACGGCATAACCCAGGTATCCGTGATCGGAGAGGGTGACGTATTTCTGCACTTCATGCATCTTTTGAGTGTAGAGATTAGAGGGCGGATTCTCGGTGCCGTCGACAACGCCTGTCTGCAGCGCCTGGTAGACCTCGGAAAAGGCCATAACCTGAGGTATGGCGCCGAGCGCGCGCATCTGGGCGTCGAGGATCTTGGAAGACTGGATACGCATCTTCTGGCCCTTGAAATCCGCCACCTTGCGCAACGGCTTGTTGGCGCTCATAACCTTGAAGCCGTTGTCCCAGTAGGCCAATCCCAAAACCCCCTTGACCTCCAGCATCTTGAGCAGCTTCTTGCCGACTTCGCCCTCAGTCACCTTGTGCAGCGCGTCATAATCGTCAAAAATATAGGGCAGGTCAAAAAGTTCGAATTCCTTTACGCCCAGTGGAGCGAACTTGGCCAGAGAGGGCGCAAGCATATGCACCGCGCCCAGTTGAAGCGCTTCCATCTCTTCCTTGTCCTTGTAGAGCTGGCTGTTGGGATAGACCTCAACCTTAACCGCTCCCTTGGTGCGCTCTTCGGCCAGCTTCTTGAAGTGCTCGGCCGCTTGCCCCTTGGGAGTGTCCACAGCCACCACGTGGCTGAACTTGATCACGATCGGCTGGGCTATGGCTGTTCCGGCAAATGCCAACAATACGGTTAAAACCGCCAGGACTTTCAATTTCATGTTATCCTCCGCTTTGTTAAGGTGACTCTTGTACCGCAGCGATATGGCGCCGACTGTCGACGCCGGCCTCCCGGCACGTTCCTCGAAATGATCCGGACACGAATTTGCCCGGACCCGGCTGCCTGCCATGGTCTTCCCTGCATGCGTTATCATTTGAAAACCAGATGACATTCATCATGCGGGAATAATCGGGTCTTACAGGCCGGCTCGGAAACCTTCGGTCTTTAACATGAGGAACAAAAAAAGACGTCCCGGTTAGTCTTCGCCATCCCGGCAGCCGACAAATGGCAGTGCGCTTCAATGGTGGCCTGCTCCGCGTGAGGCGAGGGTTTGTGACTGCAGCCGGGGGAGATTGCTTCCCCTTGGCAAAACGGAAATCACAAACACTATGAAGAGCTTCATGAGAATAATGGCAGGCACGGATCAGCTTCCATTCACTACAAAATGCTACGATGCCGGGAGAGGGAAACTGTAGAGGCCGAGAAAGCACGGATCAGCACGCAAGGCAGCATCGTCGGGTCGCAAGGAGGCCGTCCTTCCTTCCCGTTTACTATAAAATCCGACAGGATGTATTAAGGTCCGCTTTCCCCCGGATGACCCTCACCATAGGCTCATGGTCCCCGCCTGGGTCCAACTGTCGTGGAAGAGCGGCGATTCAGGCCTGTTCCGGTGAATGAACGGACTATTCAATTCCCATCGTCTACTATTTGAAAATTATTACCGTAAGAAGCAAAAAAACGCAACCAATTATAGATCAACAATTTGCACAAGGCTCAATCCTGCGAGATGTTGAAAAAGGCTGTCAGGGTGAGAATGTGGAAATTACGCTCATTTCGTCATTCCGGCGAACGGACATGACAGCCATGCAGGCACAACGAACAATGAAAGTCGTTACTGTCGTTACTGACTTCTCCCCCCTTTTCTAAAAGGGGGTCGGGGGGGATTTGTGTCGACCGGCTCCATGGGACTTTCATATAAAAAGCCGGAATCGAGTGTCTTTTAAGTTACTTAGAATGAAGGGCACTGGACCCCTGCTTTTGCCGGGGTGACGTTAGTCTGAGTTTCCAGCCAGATTGTGGGTAATCTAATCCTTTTTCATGTATCCATTCGTCTCCATTTATGCCGAGCATCCTTGGGCTATTCCTTGCCTGAAAGCCCCCTGAAGCGTTCTTCCATATCTTCCGGAAGCCGGGGATTCTTGTAGCGCACGACTCCCTTTGAATCGACAAGAAAGACGGTCGGGACCCCCCTGACCCCGAAGACATGCCCGAGTTCGAAATACCGATCGAAAGCAGAGGGGAACATGTATTCGGACTTGTTCCAATATGCACGGGCCTTGGTCTCTGAATCATTCATCGCGGTATTGACGGCGAAAACCGCAAGGCCTTTCGGACCTAGCTGTCCGGCCAGCCTGTTGATTTTGGGCAACTCCCGCTGAAAAAAGCCGGGAAATAAACAAATGCAGAGGGAAAATACTTTTCGACCAGGCGACGATAGGTCCCGTCTTTGATGCACTTGTCAAAAAACGAATTGAACTCATCTCGAAGCTCGGGTGATGTTTTGGCAAAGGCTACGCCCATCTTCTGGACATCGGAAATAGGCCCGATTATTTTGAGGCTCCCAGTCCATTTCTCCAAGGCGATAATTGCATCGGGAGCATCGAGCAGGATCGATTCGGATTCTCCATTGATGAGTGCGGGGGCGAGTTCGTTAAGGTCCAGTTCAACAATCCTGGTGTTTGCCCCGGATCCTTCCAGGTCATAGAGGGCCGGGTCGAGGCAGGTGTTCCTTTTCCCAAGCACTTCCTTGACATCCCGGCTCGTCAGCAGGGACTTTACAGCCAAAATGTCCTGCTCGATCCTGTCGGAAGGTTTGATCGGCTGTGTCGATGAGTCGGCTCTTGTGAGCAGCCAGACCTGTGTGGGAAAGGTCGGGGTCGAAAAATAGACGATTTTCTCTCTCGATGGCAGGATAGTCACTCCATTCGCGAGGATGTCCCCCTTAGGCGCATTTTTTTTGACAGGGACCTCGTTGCCTTTCCCTTTGATCCCCTCTCCTGTCAGGTCGCTTAAGGCATCTTCCCAGGACGTTTTCACATATTCGTATTTCACCCCCAAATGCCGCGCGAACAGCTTCATCATATCCGTATCGAGGCCGTCCCCGCTTCCGGTGACGAAATTTGCATAGGGCACTCCAAGATGCCGGAGAACTCCCGTGCTCTTTACATCCTCGAGATCGCCGGCGAATGCCGTTCCACAAAGCACCACGCTCAGCAATGCGATTGGTAAACAGAAAAATAGACGGGCTAACAACCTTTTCATTTCCATTTCGTCATCCTTCATAATCAAATAGTCTGTACACATAAGGCGCGCTTTGGAAGTCCGGTTTACTCGGTAGTCAGCAACGGAAGGAGGACATGGAAAGTGGAACCCTTGCCTTCGCCTTCACTCTCAGCCCAGATTCGACCGCCGTGCAATCCGACGAACTGCCGGGTCAGGGCCAAGCCCAGACCGGTTCCCTGATATCTCCGGGCCATTGAACTCTCAACCTGTTCAAACGGTTTAAAAATCCGTTCGAGATCATTCGCTCCCAGGCCAATGCCTCCATCCCTGACCAGAATCTCTATGAAATCAACACCTGCTTGTGGCGCACCGCCATCGCCCGGGTCCAGCGCACTTCGAGAGCCCCCCTTGCGGGGATCGCTCATACGGAATTCGGGGGAGGAGGGCAAACCAATGGTTTCTTCATCACTGGGATCGATTCGAAACCCCTCGGCCGACAACCTTGAACCGAGACAGATCGAACCACCGTTTGGTGTAAATTTGGCTGCGTTTGACAGAAGGTTGTAAATGATTTGCTTAAGCTTTCGCGCATCGGCAAATATGATGTCGGGAATGTCCATTATCTCTGTTGACAGTGTCAGGCGATTTTTGACCGCATTCTCGGAAATCATCTTCATGCTATCTTCGAGAAGCGCTCGCAGGTTGACTTTGGCCAGGTTCAGTTCGGCCTTGCCGGCCTCGACTTTGGATATGTCAAGAATATCATTGATAAGGTCAAGCAGGTGACGGCTGCTCTGAAGGGAGTCGTCGACGAATGTTTTCTGAACTTCGTTCAGCTCACCCCCGCTTCCGTATTGGAGCAACTCCAGGAAACCCATGATGTGGTGAAGCGGGGTTCGCAGTTCATGGCTCATATTGGCCAGGAACTCGCTTTTAGCTTGATTCCCCTTTTCCGCGGCATCTTTTGCCCTTCGCAATTCCTGTTCCGACTGTTTCCTATCGCTTATATCGCGCAGAATGGTCCATGTTCCCGTTGCCTTTTCCCGCTCATCCGTTAGCAAATATGTCCTCAACTCAGCGGGAAATGTCGTCCGGTCCTTGCGCTGGAACTCCTTTTCGTAAAGATCGGAATATCCTCGCACTCTTACCTGGCCTGCAATGATATCGGCCTCGATAGGCTGCCATGCGGGCGGGGTCAACGAATCATAGGGAAGTCCGTAAATCTCTTCCCCCGGATACCCAAGCATTTCCCTGAAAGCAGAGTTGCATTCAGTGATGACACCGGTGCAATCAGCGCTTACAAACCCGTCTCTCATTCCTTCATACAATTTCCGGTATTGTTTTTCCGAGGAGCGCAATGCCTTTTCTGCTTCCTCGCGCTCGATTATTTCTTTTCTAAGTTGCAGGTTTTTCAGAGCAACTTCCTCCTGCCCCTTGGTTGACTCATCCAGGCGTATGTGCAGGATCAGGTTCTGGTCCTTTATTCGAAGAAGAAGCCACATGCCCGCCAGGACAAAGAAGGCCAGCGCGCCCGGAAGCACAAACAGGCGCCATAGGGCATCCTGCAGGAACAATTCGCTGTAAGGCACGACCGCCAAAACAAAAAAGGGCGTGTTTGGGACCGGAACCCGCAGGGCGAGAACATCGATGGTCCCGCCGTGCATATCCGTTGCCTGGAACTGGTGGACCTCACCGTAAGGTATAGCTGACGGGTCCGGAATCTTCGAAATATCCACCGGCGTTTCTATGCCGGCCGGCAGCGGAAGCTGAAATCCTGAATATCCGAGATGAAAAACTCTCTTCGAGGGGCTGTGGGTCACCTGGATGAGATGTCTGTATACGGTTTCCAAATCAACCCAGGCGACGATCTCTCCAGCCTTGGCTTCCTTGAACTCATACGGGATAAAGAATTTAAGAATGGAGGAATTCGTTTCGGGCCGCGGGACAATACCCACCCCGCTGTTTGAGGTGGTGAGCAACTCTTCGAGTTCCGGGCGCTCGACAATTGGCGCTCTAGGTGTAGCCCGACTCACATGAGGTTCAAAACCGCTCCCGATAAAATCAATCCTGGTGTAGATCCGATCATTGCCCAGCCTCTTTTGCTCTATGATGTGATCGAAGCTGCCGGCGATGTCATTCAGATTGGAGGACAAACCGTAGCGCAACGACATGCCCAGGGCTTTATTGGAAAAATAAAAGGCCAGTTCCTTGCCTGTCGCGATGCCTTTCAAGTCATTCAATCGCTCGGACGAGAAATAGCCGATGGCGGCTGCCCTCTTTTCCATTTCCTGCTTGAGATGCTCAAGCGTGGACCTGCGCAGTTCCACCTGGGCTCGGTAATTGGCAAAAAGCAGGAAGGCGATATAGCCCACCAGCACGCATGCCGCCAGGAGAACTGCCAGGTGTTCTTTCCTTCGGGATTTCATCTTTGAGGCCCTAAATCGTGGAACAGGGAATTCACTTGGAATCGCTCACCTGGAAAAACTCGGGATAGTAATCCAGTACGAGCGGGTAATACTTCTTGATCAGGCCCAGGTAAGTCCCGTCTTTTTTGCATTTCTCGAAGAAGCGATTGAATTCATCCCGCAATTCCGGAGAATTCTTGTCGAACGCGCACGCCATATATTGCAGCGGGGAAAGAGGACCAATAATCTTTATTTTTCCCGGCCATTTCTGCAGTGCCGTCAACGCGTCCGGAACTTCCAGGATTGTGGTGTCCGCATCCGAGTTGATAACAGCGGGAACGAGGGCGTTCATGGTCATGGTGAAATTGACCATCGAGGCGCCGGCTTCTTTCATGCCGTACAAATTGGGATCAAGACACGTGTCGGCCATCCCCAGCACGCTTTTACCCTTGAGCTGTTGCTTGACTGCCGCTATGTCCGCATCGATGGTCCCGCTTGGTTTAATGGGGCAGAGCGAGGAATCGGTCTGGGTGACCAGCCATATCTGGGTGGGAAAGGTCGGAGTGGAAAAATCAACAATCTTTTCCCTCCACTTGAGCACCGTAAAGCCGGTCGCAACGACATCGCCCTTGACCGGAAGGCTCCCGGTAATCTCGATTTCATCACCCCTGGGAATTACCTTTTTCCCAGTGAGATCTCCAACCGCTCCAGCCCAGGTCGTCTCCACAAACTGGTATTTCACTCCCGGTTCGGGCAAGACCATGCTCGCTCAGCGGCTCTCGGGAATTTTGCCGCCTCTCAGCTTCGAGGAAGCAATCGAGACGTCCAAGATCTTCAGCGTCGCCGGACTGCTCCAGGACTCCCCGCTTGTAGTGCACTGCCAGTTCCGCTCGCCCCACCACACCATCTCGGATGCGGGACTCGTCGGGGGCGGACATATTCCCAAGCCCGGCGAAGTGAGCCTGGCGCACAACGGCGTCCTTTTCCTCGACGAATTTCCCGAGTTTCGGCGAAACGTTCTCGACCTGCTGAGACAACCCCTCGAGGACGGCCGGGTCACTATCGCCCGAGCCTCAATCGCCCTTACCTACCCTGCCCGCTTCATGCTGGTTGCCGCCATGAATCCCTGCCCCTGCGGCTATGCGGGCGACCCAATAAAGCCGTGCATCTGCTCGCCAACCCTTATTCAGAAATACCGCGGCAGAATCTCGGGACCGATCCTGGACAGGATCGACCTGCATGTCGAGGTGCCGGCCGTCGATTACGAGAAACTCCGCTCGGAGATCCAGGCGGAAAAATCCTCGGCGGTTCGCGAGCGGGTCAGCAGGGCCAGAAACATACAACTGAGAAGATTTGCCGGTGACGGCGTCTTTGCGAACGCCCAGATGAAACCCAAACAGCTCAAGACATTCTGCCGGCCGGATTCCGCTGGCCAGGCGGTCCTTGACCAGGCTGTGCGCCAACTCGGACTATCGGCCCGCGCCTACCACCGCATCCTCAAGGTGGCAAGGACCATCGCCGATCTCGAAGACAGCAGGAACATAGCCACCCACCATCTGCTCGAAGCCGTTCAGTACCGCTCACTGGACAGAAGGCTTTTCTGAAATCCGGGCAGGCGCAATCTTGATTTTGGGCAATTCCGATTTAGAGGTAATCTATGGGTATGGTGGGTGCCCCATGGGTATGGGCTGCCATCCATGGATATGGTGAGTTGTACTCAACCGATCCGTTGGTATGTAGAGCTGCCCTCGACCGGTCCGCGGGTGAGTTGCACTCAACCGATCCGTTGGTATTGTGAGTTGCCCTTCAACCGATCCGCTTATACGCGCGCCAAAGGTGAAAAGATATGCCCGTCAAGGACAGGGACCTTTATGGGAGCGCCCCGGACAAGGCCCCGGTCGCGCTGCTCCTTATCGACATCATAAACGATCTCGAATTCGAGGGCGGCGAGAACCTCATCAAATACGCTCTCCCGATGGCCGAAAAGATAAAGGCACTGAGGCTGCGCGCGCGAAGGCTCGGGATTCCGATTCTCTATGTCAACGATAATTTCGGACGCTGGCGATCGGATTTCAATGCGCTCATCCAACATTGTACAAATGACAGCGTTCGTGGCCGTCCGGTGGCCGAACTCCTGAGACCCGAAGAAGACGACTACTTTGTTTTAAAACCTATGAATTCAGGTTTTTATGCAACCAGCCTCGATCTCCTGCTCAATCATCTCGGCACCAGGAGACTGATCCTGACCGGAATGGCCGCCGATAACTGCATCCTGTTCACAGCCGGCGACGCCTACCTGCGCGGCTATAGGCTGTTTATCCCCACCGACTGCGTGGCATCCATAGATCCCGCGGAGAACATGCGGGCGCTGAAAATCATGAAAAAGACTCTCAAAGCGGACACTCGCCCTTCCGATCAGCTCGACCTGGAAGAATTAATGCGCTGAAAGGCGTCAGCTTAGTGAAAAAAGACACTGGATTCCCGCCTTCGCGGGAATGACGTTTGTATTAATGCGCCCTCTCCTCATGATTGCAAGAACAAAACCGCACACTGCTGCCCCCGCCCTCACCCTTTAGAAAAGGCGTGGAGTAGTCATGAGGACTTTCAATGTTCATTGTGACTGCATCGCTTCATCGCCGTTCTCCGGGGTCATGCTGCTTGCCACCGAAACGGAATTGAAGGTCTTTTAATCCATTTTTTCCTTTATTAAATGCGCGATTATGCCGATAGCGAGTTTTGAAAGGGAGAATTTTCTGAATATTAATCCGTATCCGAACATTCTTTTTACTCTCCGGCACCGTACTCTACTGAACAGGAAATTGTGCGGGAAGAAGCTCACTCGACCCGTAAACACAGGTAATGCTCGATACTCTTGAACGTGCTGAAATGGAGCTTGCCACCAGGCGAATCT
>Ga0351925_1160_pt1 | contig 10684 bp, 7 predicted proteins | sample BONcelHT113001D9_FD_206870 | JGI IMG/M metagenome (GOLD analysis project Ga0351925, IMG submission 206870) | Enriched cells from coal bed in the Powder River Basin, Montana, United States - BONCAT cells T11 rep2 HSBNCT.T11.300.1.D9 ... | reverse complement strand
ACGACCGAGGGGGCAAACAGGTAGAGTCCCGCCTTAGCCACCATGCTGTTACCGCAGCGTGGTTGGTTAGCGCTCGGTCGGTGCTTCCAACACCTTCCGGGCGCGTTTTGTTAATACGATAATACGCGCTTTTCTGATGGCCTCCAATTTAGTGAATAATTACGCAACTTATATTTGGCCGCTGAACCCTTAGCGTGGTAACGAGGAGGAGGGGAAATTGTTGCCTTCAGGGTAAAAATCAGGCCCAAGAAACAACTGGCTCGAGGGTGTCGAAGACGCTGACGGAATAGAAGGTCGTCGCTAGCAATGAGCAGGTCGCTGTAGTAGCGATTTGGCCCTGACAGCTTTTTGTGCCGTGCCCACTGCACTAAACGCTTAAGGTCGTCATGGTGATGTAGTTGCACCCAAATCTGTGTGATATCGATCCAGAGTACTTGTAGACGATACCATTGCGCAAGTAAGGACTGTATTGGGCTGAGTTTTTGCATGGAGTCAGAGTCTAGAATAGTGCGATACAAGAGTCAATAAGCACATTAAGAGCAAACTATCGGCTGTAATTAATGCTCGAGGAATGCACTGACTTTTCGCAAGCTGTGGACCTTTGTCGCTATGATTACGACTTGCCCATACTCTAACTCTTGAAGTGCGTAACGCCAGTGGAAATGTCTGTTGGACGAACCGTACCAATGGGCGTTTTACGACGTAGTAGTCGAGTTGGCCTAATCTGTATTCTTGTGAACGTCAATACAGCACGTTCACCCATCAGCAGAGTGATCATGACAGATAGCGTTCGCAAAGGTCGGAAAACAAAAAAACCAGAATATGACCTGCCCTTGAAGAAGGGAGATTGTTTAATTCTACCTCCGTTAGTTTCACCTAATGCAGTCATTGAAACTACAGTAGGGGAGCACACAGTCCTTGACCTTTTCTGTGGGGCTGGGGGCATGAGTCTCGGCTTTCTAGACGCTGGTTTCGGAATTGCACTTGGTATAGATCATGATGCTTGGGCATGTCAAACGTATACGGCTAACATTCCCACTAAAGTACAGGAATACGACCTGAGTAGCTTCGAGTCTAAAGAGGATTTGCAAGCATTTCTTGAGGCAAATGGCGCAGCAAATGTAACAGGCGTTGTCGGCGGCCCCCCGTGTCAGGGCTTCAGTCGGGTCGGCAGAGGGCGTATTAGGCACCGGAATCGGTTAAATGGACACGATGAGCACTTGAAGGATCAGCGTAACGACCTTTACCGCGCTTTCGTAGAGTGCATCTCGGTGGTTAGGCCACTTTTCTTTGTCATGGAAAATGTACCCGATTTGGACAGGTTCCTGGATGACGACGGAAAGACCTGTTTGGCCGATCGAATCGAGCAAGAGTTTAAAGAACTCAAATACAAGGTCGAACGCAGGATACTAAACGCTGAGGATTTCGGTGTTCCTCAATCTCGGTTGCGATTATTCTTTCTTGGCGTGCGCGAGGATTCTGGCTTGGAGCTTATATGGCCCGACCCGGAAGTATGCCGTATTACCTATGGGCGTCAAACACTGCGTAACGCGATAGGGGACCTGCCCGCAGTTACGGATGGACACATGAACCGCAAAATTGCGTATGCAGGAGGAGCGGACACATGGTTGCGGCGGTGGTACAGGAAGGGCATGGAGGGTAATGAGGGCGCGATTTTTGATCACATAACTAGATTGCATCGCCAGGACGATAAGGAAGCCTTCAAACTTCTTCAAGAAGGTCAGAAGTATACAGACCTTCCAGCCGAATACCGCCGTTATCAATCTGAGTCATTTAAAGATAAATACCGCAAACTCATCTGGAATGAACCTTCCTGGACCATTACTGCTCATATCAAACGAGATGGATACCGCTACATTTACCCTGATAACGAGCACCCTCGAACCATCTCCCTGAGAGAAGCAGCGCGTATTCAGTCTTTTCCAGATCGCTGGCGTTTTTGCGGTTATCGTTCCAATGCATTTGATCAGATCGGAAATGCAGTGCCACCGCTGCTGTCACGGGCATTTGGCCGCGTGATCAAAGCCCAGCTTGACGGGCGTGAACTCGGAGATGACCCACTAGTTACCGGTTAGGTGTGTCTTGGAAAAAGTAATAGGCGCGTACCCGCTAATTACTGTGGATGACAGGACACTGGATGTGCGAGATTTGCATCGAGAATTGAATGCATGGGGAAAGGTTCATCGGCGAGAATTCCCATGGAGGCAGACGCACAACGCGTTTCATATATTGCTTGCAGAGCTAATGTTACGGCGGACCCGTGCTAGTCAGGTGCAGCCAGTGTATCGGCGATTCATTGCTGACTACCCTAATCCAACTGCACTTGTTCAGGGAAACCCGAGTGATATCGGTGATCACTTGTTTCCGTTAGGACTGGCATGGCGTATGCCAGCGTTTCAAGCAATAGCCGAAGTTTTGGTGACGCAATATGAAGGACAGGTACCTCAAGACTATGAATCGCTGACTCAATTACCAGGGGTAGGTGATTACGTCGCCAGTGCCGTAATTTGTTTCGCGTTCGGTATTCCCCAGGCACTTATAGATACAAATACAGTCCGCGTTGTTGGTCGCATCTTTGGTGAAAAGACCCATGCTGAGTCACGCAGAAATAAGCTGATACGCACAGCCATTCAAGGGTTGATGGATCCAGTTTCTCCGCGTGAACACAACTACAATTTACTCGACTTGGCTGCACTCGTTTGCCTCCCAAACAATCCTCTCTGTAGCCAGTGTCCGATACTATCTCTCTGCACGACAGGTCAAGCACGCACTGCTGAGAATCGCTGAATTAGTGATTCGCATAAAGCAGAGTTACCATAAGTTAATATGCACTTTGTTGGGTAATGCATTCTTGCTCGTTATCGCACACGAAAGGTTTCGCCATGCTGGAACGCGCCAAAATGCTTACCGCACTAGTGCGTGAACTGCACGGGCCGCAATTCGGGCAGTTCGAACACTTACCGGGTTCGCGGGATCCAAGAAGTGAATACATAACGGGGGTTCTTGCACCAGTTATTCAGGAGCGTCATCCTGATCCAGACGGCGATATGGATGAACTCATTGTGGAAGTCAGTGACGATGAAGATCAAGGTGCTGAAGGAGTTGTCGTCGCAGCACCAAGCGTGTTTTCGCCAGCTCTTGATCCGAAAGCACAACCTCGGTCCATTGGGCTTAGCTTTGTAATCGTCTCAAATACAACCAGACCAAAATTAGATGTGTGTGCCTCATGGGCACGCTATGAACCACATGCGGACGGAGGATGGATCAGGCATCCGCAGGCAATTGTCTTTAATTCGATATCTTTTACTGCTAACCCGCGCTTACACACCAATTTCGACGTTGATCTCTATGTGCGCGCACGAAAAGAAGATGATTATACATACCGCGTCTCAATCTACTTGGTAAACAGTCGAGTACCTCAGAGAGAAAAGGGCGCAGAAACACAAGATTTTGTCTTTCAGCCACAAATTAGAGTGCATTGCCCTGACGGAACAAGCCTGGTGTCAATCGACAATTCCGGATTAACCGAAGCAGATGATCTTATTTCTCACGAGGATGCACAACTCTCGCTTCTGTACCGTAACAGAAGTGCTCTCGCTCGTGGTCATATGTGTGGCGCAATTTGGGCTGCCATTGATCCTGAACGACCACTAGATGAATGTGAAGCTCCACCTGAAGCACCATTTATGTGGATTGATGCGTCACTGGTTGCTGAAGGTCAACGTGCCAAGTTTACAGTAGCAGATGTACGCACAGAGTTTTTCCCATCGTACTCAATAGAATCTCCTGAGTGGGAGTGGCAGGAACAATGGGGAGAACCACCTGAACTGAATCCGCTCGTGCTGGCGCAAACATGGGAACCTGACGAGATTAAGAGCCGACTACAGCCTCTTGTGGATGGATATCGGAATTGGATTGCAGCTCAACTAGCGGAAACGGCAGGTCTCTCACCCCACTGGAAACCAATGGCAGCCGAAAACCTGGATCAGTGTGCTCAGGCTGCCGAGCGCATGCAAGTTGGAATTGATTGGCTTGTCAAAGATAGCGATGTGAGGCTGGCCTTTTGCTTTGCAAATCAGGCATTAGCACTTCAATCTCAATGGAGTAGGCAGGGGGCCACAGCGCCCTGGCGAACGTTTCAATTAGCCTTTATTCTCCTCAACATTACGGGGTTAGCTGACCCTACTTCGTCCGATAGAAATATCTGTGATCTGCTTTGGTTTCCGACAGGCGGAGGTAAGACCGAAGCCTACCTTGGTCTTTCCGCATTTATGTTGGCATTACGGCGTCGTCGAGCACATAACGAACGGGGTGGGGACCGGGCCGGAAGAGGTGTCAGTGTTCTTTCACGCTATACCCTCCGTCTACTTACGATTCAACAGTTTCGGCGTGCTCTTGGCATTATTACCGCCTGTGAGGTATTGCGAGTCGCTAATCTTGACGACGATGTGCTCCCAACAGGCTGGCGTCCACAGGGTTGTGAGAATACAGACGAATTCTTATGGGGAGGAGTTAGATTTTCCGCAGGTCTTTGGGTTGGCGGCGGCGTTACGCCCAATGCGCTCCATAGCCTTACCTTTCCCGGTTCTAATGGACGATTCCAGTTTGTAGCTGGCGCAATAGATATTCTGCGAGGTGTCACAAATTTTGGCTATAACGGGCCAGATGGCGCTCTTCGCAGAGATTTACAGAATAAGGAAGTATCGGCAGACGGTGAACCGGCTCAAGTCCTGACATGTCCCGTATGTCAGTCTTTACTGGCTGTACCCGAGGAAGGGCTGGCTCCAGGTCAACACACCCTGGATTTCTTCTATCGGGGTGATTCATTGCCCAACCCACTGCCATCGCTACTGAACCATCAACGTATAGAAGTGGACAGTACGCGGATGTTTCATCACGGCGTACCGGGAACCCACACTCTGAAAGTAACATTCACGATTCCATCCGGAGCAAATCTCAGATCGCGAGAAATTGATCAGTGGTGGTATGACCATATTTCTGTTGTCCTTGGTCAAGGTCAACTCCTTGTCGCCAGACCATCTCGACCCGGATACTTCTTGACCTCGTTCCGATTTGGCAGTGGTAGGGGGCGTGAAGTATATAGTGGCTTTGAGATATTCTGCCCGAACGCCGAATGCGACTTAAATCAACACGCATGGGCAGAGCAAGTACCGCTCGAAATGTCAGCGACCAGCGCTCCTTCGGGCCGACCAGTAATGTTCTCTTCGTCGCCTGAGAGTCCCATGCCTCAACTAGATGGTTTGCGCTGGCAAACAGTTGATCCAGAAATGCGACAAGATGGCGGGATAAATATTGCGGGACGCATTCCTATTCCTGCCTACACCGTTGATGACCAGATTTATCACCGCTGCCCCTCACTTGTAATAGCTACAGTTGATAAATTTGCTAGACTTGCGTTTGAGCCTAAAGCTAGCGCAATTTTTGGCAACGTTTCATATTACCATTCCCGATGGGGATACTACCGTGCTGGCTGCATGCCAGACGATGGTCGAGGCCTTGGTAGCGCGTTTTCAGAACACTTACGTCGCTATCAGGGATATCAAGATCTACATGTACCTGTTCCTGCGTTTTCGCCCCCTGACCTGATAATTCAAGATGAACTTCACCTCATAGAGGGACCTCTGGGAAGTTTAGTAGGTCTATACGAGTTTGCAATAGACGCGCTATCTGAAAGGCGGATTGGGCAGGTAGCAATAAAGCCAAAGTATATTGCTTCCACTGCCACTGTCCGACAGGCAGCAGATCAGGTTCAGTCATTGTTTGATAGAAGACTGGCCCAATTTCCGCCTTCGGCAACCAACGTTGATGACCGCTTCTTTGCACGCAATGGGGTTGTTGACGCCCATCCGCTGGATGTCAGAAGAGCAGGCCGTCTATATGTTGGTGTCGCAGCTCCTGGTAAAGGAGCACAGACTCCAATTGTGCGCATCTGGGCTGCTCTGCTTCAAATGGCCCATGTCCTACGAAATAGTGAAGAGAATGAAACTGTCGACGGTTTTTGGACTCTCGTTGGCTACTTTAATGCCCTTCGGGAACTTGCAGGAGCTTCCGCGCTGTACCGACAGGACATAAGGGAGCGGCTTAATGAGTTCTTCGGACCTGATGCAAGACTGTTAACCGATCAAGCGCTTGAGCTTTCAAGCCGGGCGAATTCTCTGGCCCTGCCAGGATTGCTTCAAAGGCTAAGTCAACCGTGGTCAGAAGACGCTGTTCTAGCGACATCAATGTTTGGCACGGGAGTCGATGTAGATCGCCTCGGATTAATGGTGGTTCACGGCCAGCCTAAAACTACGTCGAGTTACATCCAGGCAACGGGCCGCGTGGGCCGCAAGCAAGGCGGACTCGTTGTGACGTTTTTCCGAGCAAGTAGACCTCGCGACTTGGATCATTATGAGTTCTTTTCTGGCTACCATAGGATGCTTTATAGAGCGGTTGAACCCGTTACAGTGACACCTTTTGCACCACGTGCTCGTGAGCGAGGAATAGGCGCAGTTGCTTTGATTTTGTTGCGACAGGCGTCTCAGATAGCAGGACAACCAGTCCAACAAGCGTGGCGTATACAACAGCGACTTCAGGGTCAACGGCGATATTTCAGCCGTGCAGCTCTTATGGCGGAACAGAGGCGTGCTCTGGAGGTCACTGCAATTCCCCCACTTCTCGAAAGTAGAGCTCAGTCTCAACCAACTGCGCGCCGCCCGGAAATCGGTCTTGTGTTACAGGAGATGGCTTCGGAACTGGATCGGTGGCAGAGTATTGCTCACGATGCTCTTAATCAACATGGTATTGCTCACGCTGAGGACCTGACCGATGAACTCGTTTATAACGAGTCCAGCATGATTCGGACACCGCAGCGGGCGGTGATACTCGGTGATGCACAACACCAACTCAACGGTTTACCAGTGGCTTTTGAGAACGCTCCAACATCGCTACGCGATGTCGAAGTAACTACGCAATTCAAAGGATGATTCATTGTGGCAGGGCAGTCGATACGACGTTCGCAATACATCACTACTTATGGGCCTGGTGCGATTCTCGAAGGTCCAAACGGGCCTAGAATCATTCCGTCCCTCGCAAACTCGACGCTGTTTGACCGACGGCCAGCGCATGATTTCGAGATCACAGATCTTCGACTTAGTACGGCCCTGCTGAATGGGGCTAATATCGTTCGCGTTCCCTCAAACGCGGAACTGGGTCAATCTGACACAGAAGAAGTCTATAATACGTTTCCATTTCCGTCGTGGGCACTATGTACCAAGCACAATATTCTTTACCTGAAAAGTCCTGATGCGCATGATCGCCGTTCCTGTCCTCAATGTGCTCCGCATCAGACCGATATGGCAGCATGGCAACGTGTCCGACAACAGGCAATTCGCTTCATTATGGCATGTCCTCAGGGGCATTTAGATGATGTGGATTGGAACCGAGTTGTACAGCATCGAACTCCCGGTTGCCGGTCAACCTTTTTTCATTGGGCCGGAGGGGGCAGCGCACTGCGCAACATAACAATTACGTGTCCGAACTGCAATGCTTCAGTGAATCTCGGTTCTGCTTATGCAAAGAAGTGGCCGTGTTCAGGTCGGCATCCGGAACATAGTCGAGACAGGCATGGCTGTGACGCTGAAGCTCAGATTCTTCAACGTGGTGCTGCGAATTTGCATATGGCTGAAATCTATTCAGCCCTTACAATACCGCCGTCCGATACGCGGTTGCACAGGCTTCTTGAATCTCCAGCTATTCAACAGATGCTCTTAGATGTCCATATTGAGTCAAAACAGGATTTTCTGGATCGACTTCAACGAAGAGTTCCGCGATATATCGGACAAGCAACAGTGGATGAAATCGCTCGTTACAATGAAGAAGAAATCCTTGCCGCAATTCAGCAAACGTTGCAAGCGGATTTGCCTAGCGACAGCCAACAGCTTCGTAATCAGGAATTCATCGCCCTTAGGCGTGCAGCAGAACATGGCGCGCCAGCACAGCCTTCCAGCACCCCTGGAGCGCCACCACAGTTTGAAGTTATTAAAAACGATGTTCGTATTTTTGACGGGAAATATGGTCATAGTTTTCGCGTGACACCCGTTTCAAGACTCCGAGTTGTCATGGTTCAACATGGATATAGACGTCTTGACCCTGTGCAGAGCGAGATCGTAAGTGTTGAATATATCGATAACCATAACCGCGTATGGTATCCAGGCGTAGAACTGTTTGGCGAAGGTATTTTCATCGATTTAGATCCAGCGTCGTTGATAGATGGGTTCCATTTTCCGTTGTCCCATTCAGTTTCCAATAGTGAATGGCACCAAGCGTGGTTTGACCCAGAAAGATATCAACAAAGGCTATATGAACCGACAGATAAGGACTATTTGCACCCAGTTTTCGTCTGGTGGCATACGCTATCTCATCGATTGATAAATGCACTCTCCATTGATTCAGGCTATTCATCGGCAGCCGTAAGAGAACGAGTTTATATTGATGTGGATTCTGAAACAGGAAAAGCTGTAGGGGGAATACTTCTATATACTGCGCAGCCAGGTGGAGACGGTACACTCGGCGGTATGATAGCTCTTGTTCCGCATTTCAACCGCGTACTTCAATCTGCCTTGCATCGTATAGACGCTTGCTCAAATGACCCTCTGTGCAGCGATGAGTATTTTCGACAAGGCAAGTACAACGGTGCAGCATGCTATGCGTGTCAGCTTGTCTCAGAAACGTCATGTGAGCACAGGAATACAAGGTTGGACCGCCACCTTCTGTTAGAGAATCTTCCATGAACCAAGACCAAGTTAGGGTAGTTGTGAGTGGCAGTACGTGGCTGGGAAGCGGTCTTGGATCGATTGAGTCAGCGCTATTGGAAATTCTTGAGTCGGCCAAGAATGAAGTTTTGATTGTCGCTTATAGCATAGGGAATGTAGCAAATCTGTTTTTCGAAACTATCAGCAAGCTGCTAGATCAGGGCGTTCGTGTTCTCATAATTGTCAATCGGTTCGATCAACAACACCCAGTTGTCCAGCAAAGGTTGAATCACCTCTCAGGCAAATATCGTGGTCTGGTGAAGGTATTGTCGTATGTTCCGTCCCGTGAACAAGCTGACTTACATGCAAAAATCATTGTGGTTGATCGGCGAACAGCGTTGGTTGGGTCCGCTAACCTTTCTCTGCGTGGTTTGGCCGATAATCATGAGCTGGGTATAGTGCTCACTGGCCGAGCTGTTGACGATGTCGTAAAAGCGGTTGAAAAACTCATTCATTCCCCAAGTCTGAAGCAAGTCCGATAGTGTCTACTTGATTGTGATATAGATGGATATTTTTGTAGAATAGCAAAGTCTTGCTTTCGGTTTATGAACTAACCAGTCAAATATTGTTGTACGTTGCTCCTTTGACTATTGTCGATGTTGATAAATGGCGTATGAAATATTTATAGGTGTTATAGGTCATCGGTTTTTCTACGAGCTGGTTAATCAATTTTTGAATAGCGCTCACAGAAAGGCCAAGCCTGCGATACTCTTCAATCTGTGCGGTAAAAGGTGAAAGGGCAGAACCGCTCTTGTTTCGGCTCCCTTTCGGTCTCCCCAGTAACTTCCCACTTGCTCTGGCTGCGGCTAAACCTTGTTTGGTTCTAAGCGAAATATAATCCCGCTCGGATTCGGCAAAGTAGCTATAGATCGCCAGCAGTAGCTTGCCATGTGCTCCGCTGGTCGATAGTTCAGGCTGGCGTACAAAAGTAATCTGTACTCCCCGCTCACTCAGGGCTGTGATGATATTCAGCGTTTCCAGCATGTTGCGCCCCAGCCGGGACAATTCTGCAACTAAGAGATGGTCACCAGTTTTTAAGAGGTTCGATAGTTCCACAATCCGACGTTCCTGCGGGGTTTTGCGCGAGGAGACTTCCGCCTCAATGAATTGGTCGATGATCAGCCGGTGGTGCTGTGCGTATTCGAGCAGGAGGTGTTTTTGTTTGCTGAGGTCTTGTTCGTCGGTACTGACCCGAATATAGCCAATCGTGAGCATGAATCTCCGTTCTGCAAGAAAAACGTCTCTTGCAGTATTTATTCACTCATGGTGGGCAGTGATAGTCAACCGGTTGTTTAGCGTGCTGAAGGGAAAACAAAGGAACGTTATTTTGGCAATTAGCGTAGAACTAACTCAAAGCGAATTACTGTCTGATAAATAATCCTATGTGAAATATTGGAATAAAACGAACTCGTCGGTTATGGGGATTACGATATGTAAACAAAAAAGACCATTCGCCTGGATAAAGTACCCGTTACTTGCGGCATGTCCCCAGACTACTAGATCTTCAATGCTATAATAGCACAAATGTTCTGATTAGTCAATCAATATCGGAATTGCGCGACCTTGTATCACAACAGACATGTTTCGACTTGTTCAACAAGCGGTCCTGTCATAAAATATCTTAATATGCTTTGGTACTGCCTCTCAAGGAGCCTGCTTTCAAACTCGCTACACTGCGCGTCCAAAATTACCGGTCCATCGTAGACAGCGGTGAGATCAGAGTAGAACCTCTTCAAGCCTTAGTTGGGGCCAATAACGCTGGAAAGTCCAATCTCCTCAGGGCTATTGACGTTCTGCTTTCAACTAGTATTTCAGGGATTTCCGAGCGGGATTTCCTCGACGAAACTTCT
>Ga0351925_1127_pt1 | contig 10747 bp, 10 predicted proteins | sample BONcelHT113001D9_FD_206870 | JGI IMG/M metagenome (GOLD analysis project Ga0351925, IMG submission 206870) | Enriched cells from coal bed in the Powder River Basin, Montana, United States - BONCAT cells T11 rep2 HSBNCT.T11.300.1.D9 ... | reverse complement strand
AGGTCATAGAAGAGATCGCCCGCCACTCACCCGTTTTGCCCGCTCGCTTCGGAACTATCTACCTTGCCGCTGAAAACCTGGAGAACTACCTGCGGGCGCGCCTGGACGCGATCACGAGCTTTCTCGACTTCGTGTCGGATAAAAGGGAATGGGCGGTTAAGGGCTATATCAACCCGCAAAAGAGCGGGGAGGCGCAACTGAAGCTGATGCGGCGGGAAGAGCGGGAATTGCCCGCATCGCCCGGGGCAAGGTATCTGCAAGAGCGACGCCTGCGCGAAACGGCATCTAAAAAATTCGAGGATTGGCTCGGCGAAATCCTTGCCGATGCGCGACAGGTGCTCCTCGCTCCCGGATTAGAGCTGCGCCGGCGAAATCCCCTCCCGGAGAGCGGATTGGATGAGCCGGCCGAAATGATTTCAAACTGGGCTTTTCTTGTTCCCACTAAAGATGAGGAGCAGATGAAATCCTCGATCCACCGGCTCAATGAACGGCACGCCGAAAACGGGATTTTCTTCCGCATCTCCGGCCCATGGCCGCCCTTCAGTTTTACCCCGCAACTTGAGAGCGGGCCGGACAAGGAAATATGATTTATTTCGTATATTGCATTTTTCGGGCAACACGAGAAGATCTGCCGGATATCATTGGGATCGAAGGTAAACCGGTTCAATTCCTCCGAGCGGGAGGATTGTTCGCGGCTTTCACTGAAGTCGGCGAGCGTGTCGCTCCGGAAATTCCCGCCGTACTCGCCTTCGAGGAAGTCATCGAAAAAATCTTTTCCGAAACGGCCGTCATTCCGGTCCGCTTTGGTAATTATTTCGACAGCCCGGATAAGCTCCAGCGATTCCTGGGCGACAATGCGCGTGAACTGGAGCGACTTCTTGACCTGCTGCGGGGGGCGAGCGAAATGGGAATCCGGGTGCTAGCCAAGCGAAGAGCAGCGAAAACATCCTCTTCAGGCGCTCCTCCCGGTGAGCACTCGCGAGAGTCGGTCGCCACCGGACGGCAGTACTTGGCTGGCCGTAAGACCATCTATGAAAGCGACACTCTGGCATCCGGGCGAAAGAACGAGGTCCTGGAATTCTTGGAGGCCGGTTTTGAAGGGCTTTTCACGAGTATGAAATCCGAGGAGGTCTCGGGCCTGGCCGGTGCCCTTGCGGAAATGCCCAGGCCGAGGTAGGCTGTAAAAAAAACTCCGATGCTTAGAAAAAAAGGTCGAAGTTCCCGTCCCATGTGCAGATCCGAACAGATCAGGATGAAAAAACCTGCGGTTGCCGTCGGGATCGGCAGCAGGTAGAAAAAATTGGGAAGACTGAACCAAAGAGTCATCACATGCGCATTCATCAGCGGAAGGCTTATGCTTATTATCGCCAGGAACAGGCCCACATACCCCAGAACGTAGGAGGCGCACTTGCGCGCCCACTGTTGAGTGTCCCCGTCGGTTTTCATCACCAGCCAGGTTGCTCCGATCAGCGCGTAGCCAAACAGCAGGCCAACCCCGGTCATGAAGCTGTATGCGCTCAGCCAGTCGAAAGTATGACCGGCAAAGCTTCGCCCCTCGACCCTGAATCCAGTAACGATAGCTCCGATGATCATGCCCTGCATGAAAGTGGCCAGCAGTGATCCAAAGTGAAAGGCGTAATCCCAGATGGGGCGGGATTTCACCGCCTTGAACCGAAATTCGAACGCGACGCCCCGAAAGATCAGCCCCAACAGCATGATGATGACCGGCATATAAAGCGCGGGCATCAGGATCGCATAGGCCAGCGGGAAAGCCGCGAACAGGCCGCCTCCGCTCAGCACCAGCCAGGTCTCGTTGCCGTCCCAGAACGGCGCGATGGAATTCATCATGACGTCCCGTGACTGGTGGGACGGAGCGAAAGGAAAAAGAATGCCAACTCCGAGGTCGAAGCCATCGAGCAGAACGTACAGAAAAAGCGCCGTGACGATAAGGCCAAACCAGATGAGCGGCAGATCAAGGGATGCTTCGAAGCTAAACATGCCTTCCCTCCTCTTCCGAACCAACTTCGGTGATCAGCGGTGGTTTCCTGACGCCATGCTGATAGTAAGTTTCATCCAGGGTTTCGGGTCCCTTCCTGATCAGCTTCACAATGTAAAAGGCCCCGGCGCCGAAAACGACCGTGTAGGTGCAAACGAAGGCGGCGATAGACATGGCGATAGGCGCTCCCGGCACCGGAGATACGACATCCGCGGTCCGAAGCACCCCCTGCACGATGTAGGGTTGCCTGCCGATTTCCGTGACAAACCACCCCGCCAGGACCGCGATGAATCCGGCTGGGGTGAGGGCCATGCACCAGTATTGAAACCACCGGGTGTCGAAGAGCCGTTTCCTGAAATAGAGGATGAGTCCCATGACGCCTGTGAGAGCCATCAACATGCCGATTCCCACCATGACGCGAAACGACCAGAAAACCCAGAGCACCGGCGGGCGCTCGTCTCTTGGCCAGGCCTTGAGACCTCTGACCTCGCCGTTCAGGTCGTGTGTGAGAATCAGGCTCGAAGCCTTGGGAATTTCAAGCAGGGATGTGGTTTTTTCCCCCTGCTGGTCGGGCCAGCCCAGGAGGATGAGCGGCGCTCCGCGCTGGGTCTCCCACAGGCCTTCCATCGCCGCGACCTTGGCGGGCTGATATTCAAAGGTGTTGAGGCCGTGCAGATCTCCAAACAGCACTTGCGCCGGAGCAACGAAAATTGCCATTATCATGGCCATTCCCAGCATAACGCGAGCCTGCTTTATATTTCGGCCCCTGAACAGGTAAAAAGCGCCGATACCCGCCGCGACAAAGGCGGTTGTCAGGTAGGCCGCCGTAACCATATGTACGAATCGGTAGGGAAAAGACGGATTGAAGATGACCCCCAGCCAGTCGGTGGGATAGAGCAGGCCGTTTTCAGCAACGCGAAACGCCTGGGGCGTCTGCATCCAACTGCTGGCCGACAAAATCCAGAATGCCGAAACCAGCGTGCCCGAGGCGACAATAACCGTCGCGGCAAAATGCATGCGGCGGCTTACCCGGTTCCAGCCAAAGAGCATGACACCAAGAAAAGACGCTTCCAGGAAAAAAGCAGTCAGCACTTCATAGCCGAGCAACGGGCCGAGCACATTTCCAGTTTTGTCCGAAAATACCGACCAGTTCGTGCCGAACTGAAACGACATCACCACGCCCGATACAACGCCCATACCGAAGGTAACGGCAAAGATCTTGACCCACAAACGGTAGACCTCGGCGTAGACGTTATCGCCCGTTGCCAGCCAGCGCCATTCCAGCACCGCCAGCCAGCTCGCCAGGCCGATCGTAAAGGCCGGAAAAATGATGTGAAACGAAATAGTGAACGCAAACTGTATGCGCGAGAGCAGTACGGGATCGAGATTTTCAAACATGGCGTAAAGCCTCCGGATTGGTTGGGGACGGCAAGAATATATTCAGGACAGGGGGGATGCACAATATTGGCGGGCTTGAATTATTGGCGGGAAGGACAAATAATTGTCAGGTCCCGCGCCGCGCGGCGCCCGCCGGGACAATCCCGCGCCATCTCGGCGGGGTTGAGAGCAGGGTCCGGTGTTGTTCATCTTGATGCAAAGAAAGCTTCAATTCGAGCGGAAAGTGTCAGCCGGCCCCCCTCCCCTTGCGGGAGGGGCTGGGGGAGGGGTAACTCTCTCGCCACGCATTACCAATCATCCTGCTTCATTATCCTGACCCTCCCCAATATCCGGTTCCGCCGGTTGCCGGCTCCGCATGTCCTTGACCGGCCCGAGGACATCCCTGGTTTTGAACCCTTCGAACCACAGGTAGATCGTTCCGAAAGCGATCATCGGAACAACCTCTATCACGTGCAGAGAAAGCGCATAGCTGAGCGCGACCTCTATTTCCACGGAAAACAGCTTCAGTGCTCCAACGGTCGCGAGTTCGAACCCTCCGAGATTGGCGGGCGTGCTCACGGCGGCTATCCCGAAATTGAGAAGAATCAGTGTGATGGGGGTAGCCATCAGCGGCAGATCAAGCCGGAAGGCTTCGAACATGAACCAGATCATCGCGGCCCTGAGCAGCCACGAAAGAGCGGAGAAGAACATTATCGGAAACAGCAGGCCTGCATTTCGCATGACCGAAAGCCCGGTCATGAAATTGTTTACCTCTTTCGCTATCCGGCTACGGATCTTTCCCGCGGAATTGCGGCCGAGGCGGTGTCCGAGCCCGGCAAGGGCGAAAATGGCAGCCACTCCCCCGGCGAAGATCGCGCCCGCGAAAAGCCCCAGCTTGGTCACGAATGGGGGAAACGGATGCAGGATCGCGGTGATCGCCATCATGACGAACAAGACCAGAACGTCGGCTATGCGATCGAGCATGAGAGCGGAAAAGGAGCTGGAAAGGCTGATTTTTTCGGTTTTCGCGATGTAGTAGGCCCTTGCCCCGTCGCCGAACCTGAGCGGCAGCATGACATTTCCTATTATGCCGACCAGCGACGAATTAAAAGAATGGCGAACCCGGAATTTCTTCGTCATGGGAAAAAGAATGACCGAAAGCCGCAGTGCTTCGATGTAGGTGTTGGCCAGGTTGAGGACCGGTACCCACAGAGCCCATTCCCACCGGATGCCGCTCAGGGCCCTGGCAACTTTCCCCAGATCGGCAAAGGCAAGGGTCAAGGCGAAAAGAGCCGCTATGAGAGCAAGGGACCACGCGCGCGCCGCTTTCATCCAGGTCATGGCGTCCCCGCGCGCATCAACCGCGAGAGCTTTACGAATTCAAAACCGCGCAGCTTCAATTCATCGATTATGAACGGAAGCGCCTCGACAAGCTGGCTGGAATCGGCCTGGTGCTCGGTTCCGCGCCCGTCGTGGAGCAGAATGATGCAGCCGTCCCGGACCCCATCGACCGTGCGCCGAACGATCGTTTGCGCTCCCGGCCGGTCCGTGTCCCACACGCCAAGCGTCCAGGCTACCGGGGTGCATCCGGATGCGCGGGCGGCACGGTTCGTCCATGGATTCCTCCAACCATGCGGAGCTCGAAAAAGGGCGGGCCTCTTCCCGGTAATCTTTTCGATGAACACCGAGGTCCTCTCTATTTCCCACCTCGCCCGGGATGGTGTTTTGAGGGGCAGGACCTCGTGTGTCCAGGCGTGGTTTCCTATCTCGAAACCTTCCGAATCAAGCCGCTTGAGCACCTCCGGGTATTTTTCGCAATTACGGCCGATCACGAAAAAAGTCGCGCCGACCTGTTTTTCTTTCAGAATCGAGATTATGCGGGAGGTGAAAGGCTCATTGGGGCCGTCATCGAACGTAAGGGCGATTCTGTTGCTACCTGGTGGGCCTTTCCAGGTAATCGAACCGAAAATGGGCGAGCGCCGTTCGAATACGGCAAGGGCGAGGACCCCTCCAGTAATAAGCAGAAGGGTCACGAACCGGACGGTCAGGCTTACCCCCGGGAACAAACGGCCGAGAACCAAAGCTGCCACAAAGGCGGTCGGTACCGAAACCAAAGTTATGGCAGCCACTATTTTCAGGATCATTGACGCTTCAGTACTTCCGTGTAAAAACCAGTTAACTCGCCAACGACCTTGTCCCATGAAAACTCTAGGGCTTTCGCACGGCCGTTCATTCCGGTTTCTTTCCTCAGATCCTGGTCTTGGAGCAATTTCAAAATGGCTCCGGCGAAGGCTTCCGGGTCGCGCGGCGGAACGAGGGCGCCCTCCTTCGGCCCGAGGATTTCACGGTACCCGCAGTTATCGATAGCGACGATGGGTTTTCCGGAAGCCATCGCTTCGAGCAATGTGATACCGAAAGAGGCTTTCTCCACCGGAGAGCAGAAAATATCGCAACTTGAGTAGTAGCGATTTCGCTCCTGGAGCACGGGTCCGGCGAGGTGGATATCGGGTGCGAGTTCCTCGGGCACCAGCCGTTTGTAATATTTCATGAGAGGGCCCGCGCCGACAATGATGAGGCGAACTCCGGGATACCTCGACCTGACTATGCCAAAGGCCTGGATCATGAGCGCCAGGCCGTTTCGGGGATCGAGTCTGCCAAGGAAAAGAAGGTTTTTCTTTTCATCATCGAATTGGGGCAGCCTTGGCACATCCGGATTGAACTCGGAGATATTCACGCCGTTCGGGATGATCCGGGCATTTATTCGCAGAAACGGTTTCAGAGCATCGATGCAGCTTTGAGAAACGGCTATCTGTCCGCCCAGCCTGTTCACGAGCTTTGTTTGCACTTTGCCCTTGAGGAAGGTATACCAGATGCTCCTGTCGAAGTAGGTGTGAAAAGTGCCGACAGTGGGGCACCGCGCGGCAAACTGGGCAAACATCGGCAGAGTTGGCACGAGGGGGGAGTGCAGGTGAAGCAGGTCGAATTTTTCCCGCTCGAAGGTTGCCCTTAGCTTGCCGGTGAGGCGCTTTCCCATGGTCACGCGGGCCATCGATCCGTTGCTGTAAATGGAAAAACTTCGGCCGATCCTTATAATGTCGGCGGGCGGCGGGGGACCGTTTTGGGCATTTCGAAGGTCATGCGGTCCAAGATTGGACGTAATTATTTTAACGGTATGGCCTTGAGCCGTGAGCCGCGCCGCCGTATTGTGCACGCTCTCGGAAATGCCGCCGAGCAGCGGATAGTAGTATTCGGTGACTATCCCTATTTTGAGGCTCATCCCGTGAATCTCCGCTCCAGATCAAGGTCCCTGCAATTACAAGATAAACCGGATGAGATCGACGCCGTATGCTCCAGGTTCATTTCCCAATGCGCGAGGCGCCGGCGGGAAGCGAGATCTGTTGATATTCCCACCAAAGCCGGCCCACTTTTACCAGCTAATTCCTCTTTACTTCAATATAAATGTTTTTCCTGCCGGGTTGAAGCGAGGCATGCCGCACTTTAGAGTAATGACGCAGGGTCGTGTGCTCGGGGGTGTGGCGCGCCTCTCGAACCTCGGTCCATTCCTTATATGCCGGTGAAGCTCGTTGTGGGGGAGTTAAAAATTCCATGGGAGAAACCAATTCGAAGAAAATCCTGTTAGTGGAGGATGATCTTTCGATCGTTAACTTTATTCGGCGGGGTTTGCAGGAAGCCGGCTATGAGGTCACCGTGGCCGGAGAAGGACCGGAGGGACTCAGACTTGCCTGCACAGGCGATCATGATCTTATCGTTCTCGATATAATGCTTCCCGGCATGGACGGAATCGAAATCCTTCAGCATCTGCGGGACAAGGGGATAAAAACACCGGTGCTTATACTGAGTGCGCAACGGACAGTGAGCAACAAGGTCGAAGGTCTTCGCGCGGGGGGAGATGATTACCTGGTGAAACCGTTTGCTTTCGCCGAGCTGCTTGCTCGTTTGGAATCCCTGCTACGCCGTTCCCAGGATAGCAATAAACCGGTTAGAATCAAAGTACAGGACCTTACTATTGACCTGCTGAGTCGCAGCGTGACCCGGGACCAGGAAGAGATCAAGCTTCAGCCTCAGGAGTACAGCCTTCTTGAATACCTCGCCCGCAACCGCGGGCGGGTGGTTACCCGCTCGGAAATCCTGCGGAAAGTTTGGGGCTATAATTACGATCCTTCCACAAAACTCGTGGAAGTTCACATCTGCAACCTGCGGGAAAAATTAGAGCGACCCGGCAAGGCAAAGCTTCTCAAGACCATCCGCAACTCCGGGTACATACTGGTGGACAATGAAAAAACATTCAATTAGCCTCGCCAACAAACTGACTCTTTGGTATGCGGCCATCTTTATCCTGTGCTTTGGCATAATCTTCGGAATTTTTTACACAATTATGCATAATCATTTTTATGCGTGGACAGACGCGGAGCTTAAGGAGGAATTGCTTGAACTGCGCAATGCCTATGAGAAAGACGGGCTTCCGGGAGTTATCGTGCAAATGGAGCATGAGGTGTTGACGGAGCGTGGCGAGTACTTTGGCCGCCTCATGGACCCTGAAAGGAAGGTGGTATTTGAGACAGCGGCGTTGCTGGGAGGCCATGTCGAGATAAATGAAGCCTCTCTGGAAAGAATTCTTAATGGAAAAGTGGAAGCTGAGAGCCTTAATTTTGATGACAGCCACCATGCGCGCGTTACTTACGAGCGTTTGCCGGATGGTTCCATTGTCCAGGTTGGAGTGGCGCTACGGAACTATGAACTCTGGATGCGGCAATTTTCTCGAACTATGTTGACCGTTGCATTCTTTGTTTTCACCTTCGCCGTAATCGCAAGTGTTTTTATTGCCAGGAGATCTCTTGCTCCAATTGCAACTATTGCCTCCATGGCCTCGGAGATCACCGGGCATTCCACCGGACGCAGAATCCCCATAATGGACAGTGGAAAAGAAGTGGATCAATTGGCCCATTCCTTCAATGCCATGCTTGACCGGATTGACACGCTTTTAAAGGGACTCCGGGAGGCAACGGAGTCTTTGGCCCACGATATGAGAACTCCAATCACTTCGATGAGGGGCATGGCCGAGGTCACGTTGAGCAAGGATCGCGGCCCCGATGATTATCGCATGACACTGTACGGAATCATGGAGCAACTGGATAGGCTTCTGGGGCTTTTTAACACGATCCTCGACGTTGCCGAGGCGGAAAGCGGGGCGCTGGACCTTCGCCGCGAACCGGTACGGATGGATCTTCTGGGAGAACGGATCATTCAGACCTTTGAACCGGTAGCCATAAACAACGGCATTTCACTGAAAGCGCGGATAACGCCAAACCTTTCCATGAAAGGCGACCAGTCCCGACTCACGCAGGTACTGGTCAATCTGATCGACAACGCCCTGAAGTACACCCCCTCGGGAGGCCGTGTTCAGCTTACCATTGAACCGTGCACTGATGGAAAAGACATCTCGGTTACCGTGACGGACACGGGAATCGGCATTTCCGACAAAGACCTGCCTCACATCTTCGAACGATATTACAGAAGTGACAGGAGCCGATCCGGCGCCGGTTTCGGGCTTGGACTGCCATTGGTAAAAGGAATAGTAACGAGCCACGGAGGCAGCGTTACGGTTGCGAGTCCGCCTTCGGGCGGCGCCTTTTTCAAAGTGCTTCTGCCTGCCGATCACTGGTTAAGGGAAGCCTGATCGAATCCCCGCCGGCATTCCCCGCCAAGCCATTGCAGCATGTTGAAAGAAGCTGTTCGGGTGTGAGAACGTGGAACTGACGCTCATTTCGTCATTCCGGCGGGGTGACGTTAGTTTGTGTTTCCAGCCCGATGGTGGGTAATCTGATCCTTTTTCATCACCCTGCCCTTCCCTTGCGAATAAGCATTCCCGGGGCAAAGACTATTCATGCCGCGCCAAACAACAGCCATAATTTAAGAATTCTTAATCTTTCGCCTTTGCACTCCACGGACAGTTCCCCGAACGTTATATTGTATGCGGGTTAGCATTGGCTACAATAGAAAGCAACAGCATGCGACGGCATACAAGTCGAGTACCGCCCGGTTCGGCGACCTGGTGAGCGGCTACTATGCCACGCAATCCAGCGATCCTGAAAGCCAGGGAGTTGGCACTCGCATGGTGGGCGTGTCTCATAACCTTTCAACCGGCTCCTCCATTCACACCGGCACCTGGTCGAACGTGATGGTTCAGGGAAACGGCTACTTCAATATCGAGGCGGTGAATGGCGATACCCTTTTTAGCCGTGACGGCACATTCCGAGTCGATAAGGATGGATTTCTGGTAAACATCCAGGGAAACAAGGTCCTCGGCGTGCTGGGGACAGATAACCCCGTGGGGGCGAACCCTGTAGAGATCCCGATCGAGCTTGATCCTGGCGATCCCCTCTACACGAGTTATGAAATAAACAAGAACGGCCAAATCTTCGGAACACCTCAATCGGGTGGCGCAAAAGTTCAGATCGGGACACTGAGCATAACGACCTTCCCGAATCCCGAAGGACTCATCAGGAACGGCAGCAACATGTACTACCAGGGCTCCGAGGCGGGGGACCCCATTAACAGCGGGGGAGGGATAGGTCAGGCGGGCAATATTATCTCCGGGGCGATCGAGGGATCGAACGTGGACCTTGCCGAGCAAATGGTGAACATGATCATCTACCAGTCCGACTACACCGCCAACTCAAAGGCGATCAGCACGGCGAGCAACATGCTCGAGACAGTGGTGAACCTGATAAGATAATGAGGCGGCATTGCCGCGGCGGAATTTGGCAAAAGAAAAGGGCGGCTTCGGCCGCCCTTTGCCTTTGGCTGCGGCAGGTCCTGTCAATTGCCGTTGCCGATGGACCATAAAGCTTCGATAACCATCTTGTTTTTCATGAGATAACCTGAAAAAAGGCCTCCGGTCATTTCGATATTCGCTTGTATATAGTCCATGCCATTCTCCCAATCAGTCTCCTGGGAGTCAAAGCCCGCGCTCTCGGCTTCGAACCGCATCTCCACCGCGGAATCGATCATTTTGAGGGAAACAGTCACCTTGGCCGATTTGCCGTGCCTGACGGTATTGTCCAACTCCACCTGGATAATGCGAAAGATCATGAAATTCAGTGTTTCCGAGATTGCTTCCTCTTCCAAATCCACCGATACCTGGATTGAAAGCTCCGGATATTTCTCCTGGTACCGCTCACAAAGGCAAATTACCGCTGCCTTGATCCCAAAATCCTCCAAAGCCGGAGGGTAAATATCCGTCATAATTCTACTGGACTCTCCTATGGCATGCCGTATTTTGCCTACAATTTCGGCTAGTTCCCCCACTTTGGGCCAATCCGTCTTATGAACATTGATTGTTCTTTCAAGTTC
>Ga0351925_1158_pt1 | contig 10800 bp, 7 predicted proteins | sample BONcelHT113001D9_FD_206870 | JGI IMG/M metagenome (GOLD analysis project Ga0351925, IMG submission 206870) | Enriched cells from coal bed in the Powder River Basin, Montana, United States - BONCAT cells T11 rep2 HSBNCT.T11.300.1.D9 ... | reverse complement strand
TTTGCGCGATTTGTATTTTTCTGACTGTAAAGAGTAATGCTTGGAGATTCTTTTTTCTTTCAGCCGCCGTGATAAGCCAGATGGGGCGCTTTGCCACCTTTTCGAATGGTAGCCTTTTGAACCTAGCTGTCGCCTTATTCGTGATGTTTTACCTTCTCAGAAAATCCGAAGGGCGAAGTTTTAAGAAGATGCTCTGCATCAGTGTTGTCGGCGTTATTGCTCTGGCTTCACTCCTGGTTCTTTCGGGAAAAGTGGAAACCATGTTTTATAGGCTCACAACTAGCGACGAGACCGGAACTCTTTTGAGCATAGCATCAAGGTCCGCGCAGTATAAAGGTTTTATAAACATCATTACCAATGACCCATACAAATTGATTTTAGGTGTCGGCAGCACAAACGTACCTGATGCTTTGGGAACAGGTGTCTCTTTCCATAATGCTTATCTTCTCCCACTTGTCTCGGCAGGTATTGTTGGGTTTGTCTGCTTTCTATTTATCTGGTGGCAGAGCATGCGTACTTTCTATGCCGCGTATAAGTGCAGTGCCGGAAATAGGAATGAAGTGTTTTTGACTTTGTTTGTGCTTTCCTCCTATATCGGCTACTCGGTTCAGATATTGACGGTTCCCTACTCCACTACGGCTGTTCTCTGGTTTTTCTTCATCCTCGCCTTTTCTTTTAAGATCCATTACGTCAAGGAAAGGAAGTCGGCGCAAGCAGCACTTTTACGCGATGGGGCGACTGCGCGGACTTATGGGCTCGGTGGGAGAAGAATACCGGTTGCTGTCTGGCGCAGCATCAGGACCGGCCTGCATTTCAGGCATGGAGAAATAGGTCGGTGAACAGGCGTGCCCAGATAATCTTTATTGTCGGCAATTCCCGAAGTGGGACAACCATGCTCGCCAGTGTGCTGGGCAGGCATCCAGAGATTTTCACATTTCACGAGTTGCATTTCTTCGAAGAGTTATGGATGCCAGGAAAGGCAGATGACATTATCTCCGCCGAGGCCGCTTCCAGGATGCTTTTTTCCCTGTATCACCGACAAAGACTCGGGCTGCATGCATCTATCGATGAGCGCAGATTTGCAGACGAAATCGCCAGTGTCTTGAACGGCCTTGAAGGTGAGAGCTTATCTCCCCACAGCCTATATGAACATTTTCTGAATAGTGAAACGTCTCTCCACGGCAAAACGATACCGTGCGAGCAGACCCCTCGGAACCTCTTTTATGCACGAGAGATTCTAGCCCTCTTCCCTGGGGCCAGAATTCTCAACCTGATAAGAGACCCCAGAGATGTGCTCTTGTCTCAGAAGAACAAGTGGAAAAGGCGGTCCTTTGGGAATTTTGGAGTGTCATCCAGGGAAGTCCGGAGATTAAAACTCAATTACCACCCATACACAGTCAGCCGGCTATGGAACAGCTCTGTGGGGTTTTCAAAAAGATTCGAGGGCCACGATAGGTTCTATTCAGTCCTGTTCGAGGACTTGGTCCTAAATCCGGAGCCGGAAGTGAGAAAGATCTGTGATTTCCTAGGAGTGTCCTTCCAGAAGGACATCCTAAATATTGAACACCTAAGTTCATCATTCCAGAAGAGCGGCACCGGTGAAAAGGGAATAAATAAAAGCGCTCTGCTTCGCTGGAAAAAGGGTGGCCTCACGCATGAAGAAATGTACATCTGCCAAAATCTGAATCATAAATTGATGGAAAATTTGGGCTACGAGATCGTTAATGATGCGAAGGCAAGTATGATCAAAATAGTCAGTTTGTATATATTTCTTCCTCTGAAGATTATAACTGCCCTCTTTCTGAATTTTTCTCGATATCGCAATCTTGTCGAATCAGTGTTCAGGAGACTGGGCTGGGGTGATACCCACCGTCGATGATTAGGGGGGGCTTGCGAACAGAGATCCCTGCCATGAAGCAATAATGCACAATGCTCACAGTGCCTCAAGACCAAACCGGCAATCACTTCCCATCCCAACGATAGCAATAGTCGGAGCAACATCTGATCATGCGCATTCTTCTGATAAATTATCACTACTTCATTCACGGCGGACCGGACCGTTATTTTTTCAATATCAAAGAAGCTCTGGAAGAACGGGGGCACACGATCATCCCATTTTGCTTTGACTATGACGAGACATTTCCGACACCTTACCGTCATTTTTTCCCGGAACCGATTACGGGTCGCGGCCCCAGCCTGCTGGCGGAACAGAACCTGAACCTGATGATGAAAGCTAAAGGCGCGGCAAGGATGTTTCACAATCCCGAGGTTGAACGCCTGTTTCGGCAAGTTGTGCGTGAATGTTCGCCGGACTTGGTCTATTCGATTTATTTGTCATCCAGTATGCTTCCCAAAATACTTAAGATTGCAAAGCAGGAATTCCGGTTGCCGGTACTGTATCGGCTTTCCGATTATCACATGCTGTGCGGGAGCTATCTTTTTTTTCGAGACGGCAATGTATGCCAGGAGTGTTTGAACAAACAGGGCGCGCTCATTGCCAATCGGTGCATGCAAGGGTCCGGCCCGGCCTCGTTGCTCAGGTATCTCCAGATGCGCTACATCAAACTGATGGCATGGTACGATTGGGTCGATTCTTTTCTATGTCCGAGCCAGTTTATGTGCAGGCAACTGATTGAACATGCCGGCATTCAGAAGCAAAAGGTGCAACACCTGCCGACTTTCGCTCCCGATCTTCTGATGAACTCTACACAAAGCAAGTCCTCTGATTATATACTCTTTTTTGGCAAGGTGTCGCCTGAAAAGGGTGTCGAGACTTTATTGCGGGCCTACAACAGACTGAATATTCGGAGACTCGGCCTCAAATTGAAGCTGGTTGGAAAAGTCTCCGATGAATACAAAGGGAAACTCTATTCTTTTCTGGATGAGGATCACCGAAAGTCGGTTTTGATTACTGGACCAATGCACGGGGAAGCTCTGTGGGAGTGCGTCAGGGGGGCGAAATTTGTTGTTCAGCCTGCCTTGTGGTTTGAAAATATGCCGAATACCATTCTGGAATCCATGTCTGCCGCCAAACCAATTATTGCATCGAACCTCGGAAGCCTGCCGGAGTTGGTCCGTGACGGCAAAAACGGTGTATTGGTACCTCCAGGTGACACTGAAGAGTTCGCCAAGACAATAGAAACCTTAGCCATTTCTGATACATTGATACGCAGCATGTCTGAAGCGTCCCGTCTATTTTATCTTCAGGACCATACCCGTGAAGTACACTTGGAAAGTCTGCTGAAAACCATGGAACACCAAGTACGGGCAAACCAGTGATCTGTGCGATATTTATTTTTGCTTCATCTATTTTGAAGGCATCAAACCACTTCATTGAACTCACTACCGACTCTCCCGGCCCACCGAGCAAGAGATCACATGTACTCTTTCGTATAAAGGAAGATAATTAGTGGAAGCTTCAATCATTACTACATACCGCTGCCCAATGCGTTGCAAGATGTGCAATATCTGGGAAAACCCAACAGATCCTAAAGAAGAATTTAAGCCTGCACTGCTGGAGAAACTGCCCAGGCTGGCGCTGGTCAATCTTACAGGCGGCGAACCGCTAATTCGGGATGATCTGCCGGACATAATCCAAATCCTTTTTACGAAGACAGATCGCATTGTCATTTCGACAAGCGGCTGGTTTGAGGAACGCACCTTTAGATTAGCCGAGAAGTTTCCAAAGCTCGGTTTTCGTGTAAGTCTGGAAGGCCTTTCGCAGAAAAACGATGAACTGCGAGGCAGAACTGGCGGTTTCGACCGCGGCTTGCGTGTGCTGCTCGGACTGCGGCGCAGGGGCGTAAAAGATATTGGGTTCGGCGTGACGGTTTCGAATAACAACTCGAAAGATATGCTCTGGCTGTACGAACTGGCCAAAGCACTGGGTATGCAGTTTGCCACAGCTGCCTTCCACAACTCTTTCTATTTTCACAAGCATGATAATGTCATCACAAATGTTGATGAGGTATGCGCCAATTTCGAGGAACTGATCAATCGCCTGCTCAAGGAGCACCACCCAAAGTCATGGTTCCGGGCTTTTTTCAATCTCGGACTGATCAACTACATCCATGGTGGGCGGCGGCTTCTTCCATGCGAAGCCGCCACCGAGAATTTCTTCGTTGACCCTTACGGCGAAGTGCTCCCCTGCAATGGCATGGAAGCCAAGTACTGGCATCAGAGCATGGGGAACCTCAATGATGTGGTCGAATTTATGGACATTTGGCATAGCCCGCGAGCCGCCGAAGTTCGAAGCAAAGTGTCTACGTGCCCCAAGAACTGCTGGATGATTGGATCAGCTTCGCCGGTCATGAAAAAGTATATCAAGAAGGTCCTCCCTTGGGTTGCTATGAACAAAATTAAATCAATTTGCGGTCAGCGCATCCGCAGTGGTAAGTGTTTTCCCCGCATTAGCTGAATACAGGCCAGAAAACTTTGGGCCATCAAGAGGCATTTCTAGTCTTCCATTGCCTTTAGGATTAACTATCTACCCTACACAAACTCGTTGGCATAAAGGTAATTAGTATATCCTCTAATCTGCGATGATTCCGAGAGGATCTCTGTATTGCTTAACTGGTCCTACTCATGGAAGCAGTCACATACCGCAGGACTGTAAATATGCACACTAAGAACATTGATAGTGTCTTTTTTGCTAAAGGTATTGGTATCATACTTGTGGCTATTGGACATTATTCTCCTGAAAGCTCGCCTCAATACTGGACCCAGATGAGGAATATAATATACACCTTCCACATGCCTTTATTCTTTATGTTAGCAGGCTACTTGTATGGGCTATCACGTCCTGAGACATCTAATTATATTGATTTTATCCACAACAAAGCCAAACGGCTATTAATTCCATTTATGTCTATAGCTGCATTAGTCCTCATGATCAAATTCCTTGCTGCGTCATTCTTTACACTAGCGCATCCAGTAACTCTAGACACTATAATTGCCATTTTTGTTTACCCTCAGAAAAGCTTCCTTGTATTACTATGGTTTATCTATGCATTGTTCATTGTTTTTACCCTTTTTCCAGTCATAAATACTCTCATTAAGCAAAATGCCACATTACTAGTATTTGTTTTAGTCTCTTTATACTACATTGAGTGGACTAATTATTTTTGCTTAGCCAAAGTATTTCAACACCTCCCCGTGTTTGGCATTGGCTATATATTGGGAAATAGGGATATAAACATTGATAAAATTGACAAAAGGTTTGCATTTGCCATATTTGCTTTCTTTACCTTTTTGTTCATCGTGATTTACACATATAAAGACATAAGCTTTGATTCAATTGTATTGCAGCGAACCGCCAGATTGATTCTCGCTATCTGCGGCTCAGTTTCCTGCATGGCCATTTCTATTTTTGCTTGTAATTTCAACAACCTGTTCGTAAGTTTTGTCAAACTAGCTGGCATTTATTCAATGAGCATATATCTTCTCCACACTGTGTTTGCTGGAGTCATAAGAATTGGATTTTACCAGGTCTTGAAGATGCCAGATTCTAAGTTCATTTTTGGCGCCATCGCTGGCATAGCGGTCGGCATCATCGCTCCATTACTGTTAGAAAGATTTATTTTGAGCAAGTATGTGTTTACCAAGAGATTTTTTCTCGGTTTGGGATAGATGGATTCTTATTCGTATAGCGGTTATCCTTTTTATGAGCATCAAAGCACCTAATAGTCTCTTAGCCGCCAAAGAATTATTTAGGCCTCTCCGATTATTAAAAGTCTTGAAATAAGTGGCGTCCTTTGTTATCAGGCTTGCAGCTATTGCCTCCCTAAACTTAAAATCGGATGAAACTCCTCTTAAGTTTACGATGATAGGATTCAGCATGAAAATTGCCTTCTCGCTAGTTAAGAACACCCTTCGCGGCGGAGGGATCGAGAAATACACTCTTGAATTAGGTTCACGCCTAGTCCAAAGAGGACATGATGTAACCGTGTTTTCGATGAAACATTACGGAAATGTCGAGACGAAGATAGCTGGCATGCGAGTTGTCAGTCTACCCTCTATTAAGCATTCGTCTTTAGAAAAGATATCTACAGGTGCGATGGCTGCTCTGCATCTCGCACTTTCTTCTGAGGAGTTCGATATTGTACACTTTCATAGCATAGCCGCTGGCGCCTTCGGGAGAATGCTAAAAAATAGAGCCTGTAAGACTGTGCTTCAAATGCACGGCATCGAATGGCAGCGAAGTCGGTGGAATATGCTGGGTACAAACATGCTCAAGGCTCTTGAATGGATTTCCCTGAAATCCCATGACGCTTATACTGCTGTTTCCCAAACCCAGTGCAGCTATTACAGGAACGCAATGGGACTAAATATGACCTATATCCCGACCGGCGCCGAGGTCTTTGAACCTTGTAACGCTCATGAGATACTGGATCTCAATATAAAACCTGGGAACTATGTTCTTTTTGCATCAAGACTTGTTCGTGAGAAGGGCGCTCATTACCTCATCGAAGCATTCAGACGAGTGCAGACCGAGTGTAAACTCGTGATCGCCGGTGATGCCAATGGAGAGGAAGCCTACAAGAACGAACTACGACAGCTTGCAGGAGCAGATCCAAGGATCATTTTCCCGGGATTTGTTGAGGGACGGAAATTGAAGGAGCTTTTCAGCAACTCGGCATTATACGTTCAGCCATCGGAAATGGAAGGCCTTTCCATCGCTCTTCTCGAGGCCATGAGCTATGGAAATTGTTGCCTCGTAAGTGATATTCCTGAAAATCGTGAAGCTATTGCCGACTGCGGTGTTTCGTTTCAAAATGCGAATACCAAGGATCTGCGCGTGAAGTTGACCGAACTCCTGAATGCGCCGGACATAAGACACAGTCTGGGGCAAAGGGCTCGCTGCAGAGTCAAGGATCATTTTTCCTGGGATGCCATTGCTTCCAATTTTGAAGAACTCTACCGAAATCTCCTGGTTTCGAGACCGTCAGTTCAACGATATTCCGCAATGGAGTCAGGCGCCCTTATTTCCGCGCATGCCGGAACCAAGAATCCTTGAACGTTTCAATAACTAGCCCCCGGATTCAGCCGGGGGACTGATTATAGAACGATTGATGGCGGACTGGATAAGCTTGATCGTTGAGGTGCTTACGATCACCTTCAATCCTGTCAAGACTGTCTTCGACCTTCTCAGGCCAGAGCATCGATGCTTAACGCCAATGGGAAAAAAGGAAAGATCAATTGAACATGGCTGGAATTAGGGTTTTTAGCTGACAACACTTTCCCGAAAGGCAGTAACGCATGGAAACAATCCTGATAATCTTCATTATCAGCCTGGGACTGGCCTTGGCTTTGACGCCCCTGGTCGTGCGTCTGGCATTGCGTTTTGGATTGGTGGACAAGCCCACCCTCCGCAATGTTCATACCAGGCCCATGCCGCGGGTCGGTGGGGTGGTAATTTATCTGGCCGCCATATTGCCTGTCATCGGCGCCCTGATTTACCATAATCACTTTTACGAGGCCCCCCTGTTCAGCTACTCTCTTCTTTGGGTTGTCGCGGGCGCCACATTGGTTTTTACCATGGGGCTCATGGATGACATTTACCGCTTGCGCCCTCTTCTCAAATTTGGCGTTCAGGCGTGTGCCGCTCTTTTTGTTTATGCCGGCGGCATCAGCATCTCACAAATCCAGCTTCCATGGGGCGAGGCATGGCGCCTGGGGTGGCTGTCTCTGCCGGTAACCGTATTCTGGTTCCTGCTGGTGATTAATGCGATTAACCTGATAGACGGGCTCGACGGCCTGGCCGCCGGGACCTGCCTCTTTACCGCTCTCACTCTCCTTGCCCTGACCGTACTCGGAGGAAAGCTTCTCGTGGCTGCTGGTCTCGCCGCCGTTGCCGGCGCTTGTCTCGGCTTTTTGAGGTACAATTTCAATCCCGCAAAGATATTCATGGGAGACAGCGGCAGCTATTTTCTCGGATACATGCTCGCCTCGCTCAGTATCATGGGTTCGATGAAGAGCCAGACAACCGTGGTTATTCTCATTCCGATCGTCGCCCTTGGATTGCCCATAATGGATACGGTCCTGGCCCCTATCCGCCGCTTTGTGGTCGGCAAGGAACTTTTCCAGCCCGATAAGAGCCACATTCATCACAAGCTTCTCAAGATGGGTTTTTCACACCGGCGTACCGTGCTGCTGCTGTACGGCGCTTCTATATTTCTCGGTATCTTCGCCCTGCTGCTTGTGAATGCCCGGGACCAGAGGGCGGCTGTTATTTTGCTGATTCTTGGGGTAAGCCTCATCATCGGAGTCCGGAAACTGGGCTACCTCGAATATGTCGCGGTCGACAAAATGCTGGGCTACTTCCATGATATCACCGATGAAATGGGTCTCAAAAAGGACCGCAGAACTTTTCTCAATCACCAGATGGCAATCAACGAGGCGGCCAACACCGTTGAATTGTGGGGCCGAATAGTCGAGGTCATGGAGTTATTGAAAATCGACGAGGCTGAGATAAGGTTCGAGGGGGCGTGCTCTTCAACGGCGGCGGAACCTCATTTCAGGTATTCCGCCCGCGGAATGCCGCAAAACCATCCGAGCCCAAATCATCCCAGAGTAATGTCCATTTGCCTTCCGCTCACGACCGATCAAAAAAGTTTCGGTACCTTGCTGATCAAAAAGGACCTGATCCGTGACCCCATCAGCCATTACACACTGAGGCGGATCGAGCATCTCAGAAGAAGCATCGTGCGTAAACTGGAGGCTTTCGAGGGCAAGGGAAAAGTTGCGGAACTGAAAAGCGCGATCGCGCGAGACGAAGGCGCGCGACAAACAAGGTTAGCCAAGGTTGCCGGCTCGCGTTAAAGCAGGAAGAGAGCATCTGACCAAAGCCCGGCCAAGCCGGACAACGAAACAGGTACATTCCCTTGTGGTGGCGAATCGAGCACGGAGAAGGCGAAGAAGGCCCGGCGCCGATACGTGAATCCCTGAACCCACTGCGCCGAAGTCAGCATAATCATTGAAGGTGGGACCTCGATTCGCGTAGCGACCTCATACTAATTTGCGTTCAAGTTGTGCGCAAAGACGATGGGTAAATCTTGAACGCAAATCCGTATCATATGTGGTTTTTTGACATTTCGGCAAAACAGACGGCGGAGGGATCAAACGATACCTCCGCCGTCCTTCGTTTTCGGGATGTCGATAAATGCCGAACATACTGTTCGATCCCTTTCCGTCACCCTTTTTGGCTTTTTGCCGGTTTAGCCACGGTGTCAGATTTTTGGACGGGAAAACAAAATTGACTGCATAATCCTACGCAACACCTTCCACTACTACATAAACTCTCCTATCGCACACCCACTATGGTCAGCACTTAATTCCTTTGTTGGAAGTTTTTTTCGTGAGGAAAACATTATTAATGTCACCCTCAGAAGCCTCTTCGCCTCGGACCGGTCGGCGATGCGTCCTGTTCCTTGCCCACTGCCCTGACGATCAGGGGCAAAGGGTGTGACCGGAGATCGTCGGCCCATGGCACGGTGATTGCTTGAAGCTGCCGTATCGGGAATAAAGCAGCCATTCCTGAATTCATCCACACAGACTCCGAGCGCTGCGAATCGAACATCCCGGGCGGGAGGCATTAATGAAAATGATTTTGGTGATTTTTCTTGTCAGTTCCGGTCTGGCTCTGCTTTTGACACCACTGATCGCGCGCATCGGTCGGCGTTTTAACCTTGTGGACAGACCCTCCGGCAGGAAAGTACATACCGTACCAACACCCCGAATCGGTGGTGTGGCTATTTATCTGGCCTCTTTAGCGCCACTCGCCGGCATGCTGATATATCATAATTTTCTCACTGACGAGCCGGCATTCAGCAATTCTCTTCTGTGGATAGTCGCGGGCGCTACACTGGTATTTATCATGGGACTCGCGGACGACATTTACCGTTTACGCCCCCTGTTTAAATTCGGCGTCCAGGCATTAGCGGCTCTTTTTGTTTATGCCGGCGGCATCGGCATTTCCCAGATCCAGCTTCCATGGGGTCCGGTATGGGCCCTTGGCTGGCTCTCCCTGCCGATTACCGTGTTCTGGTTCCTGCTCGTGATCAACGCGATAAACCTGATAGACGGATTAGACGGTCTGGCCGCTGGAATCAGCCTTTTTGCCGCACTCACCCTCCTCGCCTTGAGCATACTGAGCGGAAAGCTTCTGGTGGCGGCGGGTCTAGCCGCCGTCACGGGCGCCTGTCTGGGTTTTCTGAGATATAATTTCAATCCGGCATCTATATTCATGGGCGACAGCGGAAGCTATTTTCTCGGTTACATGCTCGCCTCGCTCAGTCTCATGGGTTCGATGAAAAGCCAGACAACGGTAGCCATCATAATACCACTCGTTGCGCTGGGCCTGCCCATAATGGATACGGTCCTGGCTCCGATCAGGAGATTCGTGATCGGCAAGGAACTTTTCAAGCCCGATAGAAGCCACGTTCATCACAGGCTTCTCAAGATGGGTTTTTCACACCGGCATGCCGTACTGCTGCTGTACGGCGCGACTATATTTCTTGGAGTATTCGCGCTGCTGTTCGTCAATGCCCACAACCAGAGAGCGGCGGGAATTTTGCTGATCCTGGGCGTAAGCCTCATCCTTGGAGTCCGGAAGCTGGGCTACCTCGAATACGTCGCGGTTGACAACATGAGGGGCTACTTTAATGATATCACCGATGAAATGGGGCTCAAAAAAGACCGCAGAACTTTCCTCAGCCATCAGATGGCAATCAACGACGCAGCCAACACCGGGGAGTTGTGGGACCGAATAGTCGAGGTAATGAAGTTGCTGGAGATCGATCA
>Ga0351925_1124_pt1 | contig 10802 bp, 12 predicted proteins | sample BONcelHT113001D9_FD_206870 | JGI IMG/M metagenome (GOLD analysis project Ga0351925, IMG submission 206870) | Enriched cells from coal bed in the Powder River Basin, Montana, United States - BONCAT cells T11 rep2 HSBNCT.T11.300.1.D9 ... | reverse complement strand
TCAAGACCTCGAAGAGGTTAAGCGACGCCCTTAACGATATCAGTAAAGCGATAAATTCGACGCTCGATTTCGACCATATCATGGAAAAAGTCGTCGTTGAATCCGCCGAGACGATAGGGGCAGAGACAGCCGCGGTGGCGCTCCGTGAAGGGGATGGGTGGCTGGTAAAGTACCTCCATGGTTTGATGCAAGAACTTAAGGGTGTAAAGCTCTCCGATACGCAGGCTACAGGCATGGTGTCGGCTGAGAGAACCGGAAATATTGTTGTAATCAGCGATGCCGCAAATGACGGGAGCGTCAACCCGCAGATGATGCAGAGATTCGGGATTCGCTCGCTACTGATAATCCCGTTAATCGTCAGAAACGAGACCATTGGGGTGCTTTTTTTCACGTATCACTCGGAACAAGTCCGTTTCTCGAAGAGCCACATCGATTTTGCGATAAAACTGGCGGCCTCGCTCTCTTTGGCGCTCAAGAACGCACGGCTCTATGAGACCGAGCATCATATAGCCGATACTCTGCAGGCAACCCTTCTCATGCTTCCGACAAAGATAAAAGGCATCGAATACAGCCACCTCTATCGCTCGGCGACCGAAGCGGCAACGGTGGGCGGCGATTTCTACGATATGTTCGAGATAGAACAGGGGCTCATCGGCACAGTCGTTGGCGACGTGTCGGGAGCCGGTATTGAGGCGGCGGCATTCACATCGGTGGTGAGAAATGCGATACGCGCGTTTTCGATGAAATTCAGGTCGCCCGCCCGGGTCTTGGCGAAGACCAACGAGTTCATCTGCCGTATTAACTCCCAGTTTTCGTTTGTTACTATCTTTTTCGGCATTTTAGATACCGCGACCGGGGAGTTGCTTTATTGCTCGGCCGGACATCCGCCCGCCGTACTACGAAGAAAATCAGGCGCTGTCATCTTACTCGACCGGCATAATCCGGTTGCGGGAGCGTTCGAGGACGTTCGATATCGTAGCCACAAGCTCGAACTTGCCAGGGGAGATATTCTCATCATTTATACCGATGGCATTACCGAAGCGCGCTCCGATCGGGGTTTCTTTGGTGAAGAGAGGCTCTTGGAGTTGATTATAGCCATGGGTCCGGCGAGGGCGAGAGACGTTCCAAAGCACATATTCGCCAGGGTGATAGGGCATACGGGCGGCAGGTTATCGGATGACGCCGCCATTCTGGCGGTCAGCATTTCGGGTGAGCCGGGTTAACGTGCGCAGGCTCTGTGTGCCGTAAGGGTGCCGGTTTCGAATGGCAATCGGCGCTCCTGTGCTGCAAATAATCAGGTCGAGAGCGGCTGTTTCCTGCCTGTTCTAAACTGCAGACATCACATCTGAAGATTTAATAAGCTCTCGATACGAGGGTCGCATGTGTGCGATCGGCGTGTTCGGTTATCGCCCTGTCGTAGGCTTTAAGCAGCATGGTTGTCGAGCTCTCGACACCGAAGCGCACCGCGCCGGTCCGGGCATTCCGTGCCATTTTCTCGCGCATGGATGTATCCTCGATCATGCGGGCGAGCGCCGATGAGAAATTCTCGACAGTCTTGCCGGCGAGCAAGCCGTCCTCGCCATGGGTGACGATGTCACCCGTGCCCATCGCCATCAGTGCGACCACCGGCAGGCCGGAGGCGAGCGCCTCCATGATGGTAAGCGGGTGGACCTCGGTCGTCGAAGCCGTCGCGAAGAGGTCGGCAGCCCGGTAGACCTTGGGCATCTCATCATATGGTTGCGCGCCGAGCATGACGACGACGTCATCTAGACCGCGTGCCGACGCCATCTTGCGGAAATTCTCCTCCTGCGGTCCCGCGCCTGCGATGACGAATTTTAGTTTGGTCGACGCCATTCTCGAGAGGAGCGCCTTAAAACCGTCGAGCAAGAAATCGAGGTTCTTCTCGAGGGCGATGCGTCCCGAGTAAAGGATGATTACGGTATCGGGCTCCAAGCCGAGGCGCTCTTTTGCCGCGCGCCGGTCGAGCAGGAGCTCTGTGAACTTAGTGGTGTCGATGCCGTTTGGCACCACTTCGATGGGACGCGTGACGTGTTGCGCTTTGAGGTATCGGCTGATACCCTCTGAGGGCGCCACGACCAGGTCACATTGCTGAATAAAGCTTGTCACGTAGCGCTCGACGGCCCCCTTGAACACGGTACCGAGGAGCGGGATATAATGCGAGTACTGGCTGTATTGTGTGTGGTTGGTGAAGACGAGCGGCTTGTCGCAGCTGCGCGCCAGGGCAAGTGCGTGACGGCCTATCACAAAGGGATGATGGACGTGTATCACATCAAGCGTTCTGGCGATAGCACGCTGTTTCCTGTTGAAAGGCAGTGTCAGGCCGTATCCCGGATAGGCGGGATGACCGATTGAGCGACACGCGACGAGTGTCTCATCGCCGCCGTGGTGGCCGTTGGCAGGAGTGAAGACAAAGACGTCATGGCCCCTGCTCTCAAGGGTCTTCTTAAAGTTAAGGATCGAAAAGACGACCCCGTTTATTACGGGTTGATAACATTCCGTAACGATGCCAATTCTCATAGCTCTCAAAAGGTCTAGGATTATTCCGCTTATGGCCCGTGTTTGTACACGGGACCCTACAACAAACATTCTACCATAGCCATTCTATCACAATGGTCCGGGCAAGGTGTGGTAATTAAGTAAAGATATCTCTACTACACATGCATTGGAGGAAAACGCTCGTCACCCAAGAGGAAACACTGGCGTCGCCAGCTTGAGTGACGCCAGTGTTTTAATTGAAGCACTGCCCGGACGCAGTCTATTTCTTAAAGTACATCGCCGGTATGTTGATGGTCTTACCCTTCTCGACAACGACTTTGACGGTCATGGTGTTGGCCGGTTTATAGCACTTGGATGTAGCTTTCAACGTATAGGTTCCCGGTTTAACGTTCTTAAAGACGAAGGCGCCGTCTTTCTTGGATTGCGCCGTGCGCACGACTTTGCCCTTCTCGTTTATGAGGCGCACGTGGACATGGGCGAGCGACTCCGAGGTGGCAGCGCTGCCATAGCCCGACTTAAGTCGGGTCGATCCGGTGATCGTACCGAACTTTGCTTTGGCGCTCATGTTCTTCTCTTTAGCATCCTTGGCAGGCGCGGGCTTAACAGTTGTCGTAGTCGAACATGTCGGCTTTGCCGTAGTGCTCGGGCACGTACAGCGCGTTGTGCTTGTCGTGGCAGGGCATGTCGTGCCGGTCGTTGTCGCCCGGGTCGTACTTGTCGAACTCGGACACGTCTTGCTTGTCTTGGCGCTTTTCGGGCCGGCGAGGGCGGTGCCGGTTATGGCGAGGCACGCGACAAGCGCCACAGCGATGAAGAGTATTACACGGTTTTTCTTCATAGGCTTCTCCTTCGGAATCGTGCTTTATACTAAAGCGGGGCTTGTGTGACTACTGCATGATATATAACGACAGAATGGGTATGTTGGTTACGGATTAAATAGAATTAAAAAGCGCAAACATGGTCTGCAAACAGACGCGTCTGCGCTATAGGGTCATTGCGTGCGTTGTCGTCCCTGAGCGTATTGCTTAATCTATCTTATTGAAAAACCTCTGAGACCATCCGCACACCGGGCACTTTTCGGGCGCTTCGTCGAGGTGGACGTGCCCGCAGTTCTGGCAGACCCAGTAGTCGACAGCGGGCGCACCGGCGAGGTCCGCTAATATCTCCCCGAAAAGCTTGGCATGTTCTTGCTCGACCGCGTTGGCGTTCTCAAAGCTCATCCTGGCGGCTTTTTCATCTTCGCCGGAGGCGGCCTCTATCATTCTCGGATACATGCTTTGGAACTCGTAGGTCTCGCCGCTAATAGCTTCCTTAAGGTTCTCCCCGGTGGAACCGATTTTTCTCAGAGCGGCAAGATGTTTAAGCGCGTGCACGGTCTCGCTATCGGCCGCCGCCCTGAAGAGTTTGGCCGCTTGTGTAAGACCTTCCTTCTCCGCTCGCTGCGCGAAGGCGAGGTATGTCCGGTTGGCCTGCGATTCTCCGGCAAAGGCTTCTTTAAGGTTATCGAGTGTCTCTTTATTCATGTGTTCCTCCTTGTTGTATACGCTTGAAATAAATGCAAGGGTATTTTGGCGATGCGCGGCCGCCGGTTATGGCGCTCACATCTGAGTCCGTGGGCCATCGAAACCAATACCCGCATAGGATATTGGTTTCGGCTAATATCCTATGCGGAACGCACGAAGACAAAACATGCGCCGGCAGAAAATACCGTTATTTACTCAACATGCAAGCCATATATTGCTTCCCGCACCGACTATTCTACTGCTTTATCGAATAGGCGCCGTCCTTTTTAGAGACAAAACCCTCGTTCTCAAGCTCGTCGAGTACTTTCCGGATCATTGACGGATCGGTGTTGAGGGCATAGGCGACCGTCGCCACATCGACTATATCCCGCTCCAGCACTACTCGCAGTGCATTCGCCCGAAGCTGCCTGTGTGACCCCTCGAACGAGGACTGTGGTTTGTGGTGCGCGCTTCGCCTACTCGGATTGGGGTGCGTGTTTTTGAGCATGGCCCCGTAATCCATCAAGGCGTAGTACCATTCGCGGGGATTATCACACGCCAGTGTCTGTTCGACTAGCGGTATCAATTCGCGGTCAGGCACGCCGGCTTTATCCCCAAAAAAGAAATGGATAAAGACGGATCGGATATTCGTTTCGATAAAAGGGAGCGCTTTGCCGAATACGAAGGCGCTGAGGGCGGCGGCGGTCGCCGACCCAATGCCGGGGAGTGTCCGTAGCTCTTTCTCATCCCTGGGGAGCTCACCACCGAAGTCGCGGACGACGATTTCAGCTGTCTTCTTAAGCGCGACCGCCCGCCGGTTATAGCCTAGCCCTTGCCAGCGGGACAGCACATCCCGCAGCGGCGCAGTCGCAAGCGACACGATGTCTGGGAATGCGTCGAGAAACTCGTGATATTTCGCGATGACACGCGGTACCTGCGTCTGTTGGAGCATTATCTCGGAGACAAGTATCTTATAGGCGTCGCGGGTCTCCCGCCAGGGGAGCGCTCGCCCATGTTCGCGATAGTATGTCCAGACGCACTCGCGAAATGCCGAGACGACCTCGACGGAGAGGCCTTCGGTCTTATAGCGTTCTATGATAAACCGCTCGCTTGCCGGCGGTCGCTCCTGTTTCATCACACCTGATACTGTGACATAGGGACACGCGATTTTCAAATCGATGTCGCGTTCAGCCGGATGATGGGCTAAAAAGCAAAAATTTTGAGCCCTGAGAAAAACCCGGGAAATAGAGAGATCGATTGTCATCTAGCGGCCATAATCGCCGTCCCAAAAGAAAAGCGGCCGCCGTTTCACTAAAAGCGGCCCATGTCATACAATAGCGGGAGAAGGCCGCGGCTGTTTGCAGTGGCGATAGTCGTGACGAAAAACGATAAGGCGCTCGAGGATGCATGCGTAAAGAGGCTGTCCAAGGGCCGTGAACTTATGAACCAGGCGGTGCAGGAGTTGAAGGATGTATACGGCGGTGAATGACCTCCCGCAAATCAAACGGCCGGCCGGGATAAGCGGTATGCGGAGCATATATGATATGTGCGCTGCGTGAAGTGCCTGTACACAAAGATTGACGGTAACAGCAAGGGAAGGAAATCATGGCGGAAGATACGGCTAACGGGCATCCCGATGAATTTGAGATATGCGTCGGCGGATGTTTCGGGCCCACGTTTACTGTACGCCTAAATAAAGAGATATTGACATATGAGCGTTCATCTGGAATGTATTCGCTCGCGAATATAGAAGAGATAATGCCGGATGACATGGCATGGGCTAAGTTCTGGAGTGAGCTCGACGCAATCGGTATTTGGGAGTGGAGCTCGCTCTACGAGAACCCGGTCGAGGAGGGCACGCATTGGTTTGTGCATATTGTGAAAGGGGAGCGGTCTGTAACCGCTGAAGGGGAGAATGCTTATCCCGGAGCTGAGGGACTTGCGTCGCGCACGAACTTTGAGCGTTTCTTGGCCGCGCTCCGCGAGCTCCTGGGCGGAGTCGAGTTTTGGTAGTCATCTCTCCCGCGCCGGCGGTTCCTTGAGCGCATGGTCTACGATAAAACCGTGTATCGTCCGTCTCGCGATATTTCATGCTTTAACGTGTTAGCAAAGGTTATTGTCGTTTTATCAAGCGTATGGTACTGTGATTATCGAGCCACGAGTAGCACAACGAAGGAACGACCAAAAAACGCATCCTGGAGGTATCAGTATATGCAGCGTAGTATTGTAGCAATTGTGGCGGCCTTGCTCGTTTTCTCCTTGCTCGGTTGCGGTTCGGGTGCGACCGGGGACAAGAGCGCAGGGTCTGCAAAAACCACAACGGTCGCAAAGGACAAAAAACCCGCAGTAGAAATTGGTAAGCACAGCGAATTCGCTAAACAAAGCACACCCCTTGTTGAAGACTTTCCAGAAGAGTTCCCGCTGGTAAAAGGTGAGCTTTCCAAGAGCGCGGAAGCTAGCAATGTCTCGCTTGCTGACGGCTCAAAGGGCGAAGGCTACGTGACCGTTATTAAATCCGACACCCCGACCAAAGATGTAGTCGATTTCTACAAATCGCAGTTCAGTCACATAATCATCGAGAACCCTTATAACGGCAAGATGGCGATGTATAAGGGCATCATCGGCAATCATGTCGCCACCATATATATGTACAACAAAGATGGTAAGACCGAAATAGAAATAACGATGGCCGAACATGTAGAGAAAGAAGAATAAGAAGCACCTCAATAATATGTGACAATCGCAAAAACATGCCTCTGTTTTTGCCAACGCCTGGGAAGTGGCCGAGTCGAGTGCTCGGCCACTTCTGCTTGAACGCTCAGTCCACAAAGGACAATTAGTTAGGGGTATTGGCGAAACGTAGCAGGGATTTAGCTTTGTCTCGCGAATACAGAACAGTATTCGGACGGGGTCATCGCGCAGACCGCAGACATAGCAGACAAAGTAGAAGTCGAAACACGATGCGGAGGTTGATAAATGTATGCATGCAAGAGATTCACGGCGCTTATTCTAGTACTGATGTTCATGTTCGCAGCGTTCCTGGTAGCCGGCTGTGAGAACAAAGGCAAATCCGCCGAGAAGCCCACACCCACGACGACAACGACCGAAAAACTCGCAGATGCGAGTTGGATTATCGAATTCGATGACGAGATAACAGAGAACAACCAGGGTCTCGATATCATCTACCGGTTAAAATTAACCGCCGAGAAGCCCGAGGGCGCCAACGCATCGGGCGTTTATACTGGAAACGCGGTATTGACTGTCAAAGCGGATTTTAGTAAAATCCCTGAGCTTAAAAATTCTCCCATAAAGGTATCGGGCGGTATCGATGTCAAAGCGACCGATAACGCAGTTACGTTAACGGTCGATGAGCCGGTTACGTTGGCGCCGCTCGTCAAGCCCTCTGGAGAAAAAGCCGATGATGATACCACGCTCGCAACGCTTGTACCGCCGAAAGAAGATGACGATTCATCGAAGGAAGAGGATGCGGAGTTTACGGCATCTGGAGCTCTTACATTAAGCGGAATGGGCAAACTTGATATTCTGGCGGTCGCACCAGACGCAAAAGGTGAGTACAAGGACGCAAAGAGCGATACACAGTCGCTCAACTATAGCCTCGCGATAAACGGCGACACGGCGACGATCACGATAGACAGGGTGGGGACATTTAAGGGGACGGTCTCGAGTTTTACCCTGGCCCCGCTCGTCAAGAAATAGATAATCCCACACATATAAGGCTATTCAGAAACGGAGGAAGTATGGATATAAAGAAAATCTTCGTAGCGTCTATGGCGTTGGTTCTAGTAGTTGCGTCGGCCGGGTGTTCGAACGTCTCCGACAAGGTCGCGGAGAAAGCCGCCGAAAAGATGATCGAGAAAGGCACCGGCGGAAAGGTCGATATCAAAGGTGAGGACGTCACGTTTACGTCGAAAGAGGGAGACGCGGAGGTCAGTATCGGCAGCAAGAAGCTCCCCGATAACTTCCCGAAAGACTTTCCGGTCTACAAGGGGGCCGAGATAGAAGGCTCGATGACATCGAAGCAAGACGGCAAGGAAGCGATGATGGTCACCTTCACCGTAAAAGCGAGCTACGACAAGGTTGTCGAGTTTTATAAGAATGAGATGGAGAAGAGTGACTATGAGGTAGCGTCCACGCTGGATTTGCAGGATGCTTTTACCATGGGGCTCAAAAAGGGCGATGAGGATGTCGGCTCGGTCATGATCGCTAAGAATGATGATAATACGACCGGTCTTACGTTGAACGTGACCAGATAGAGTATCGACAACGAGCATTTAGTTTAACGATACGTTGGAGTGACGTTACGGTGTATATCATACGCTGAAAAAGGCCCGCAACTGTGGGCTTTTTTATTATACCTGCTTCTTCCGCAGCCGGTTGAGCCGCTCCTTTATCGTCTCCTCATAGCCGTTGTCCGAAGGACGGTAATAGACTTTATCTTTGAGGCTCTCGGGGAGGTACGTATCCTCGATGTAATTGCCGGGGAACTCGTGCGGGTATCTGTAACCCTTGCCGTGGCCGAGTTTCTTGGCGAGCGCGGTCGGCGCGTTTCGCAGGTGATTCGGTACGGGCTCGACCCGCTTGTCTTGCAGGTCGGCAAAGGCGCTTAAAATAGCGGTCTTCGCCGAATTCGATTTTGGAGCGCTCGCCAGATAGGTAGCACACTGGGCGAGCGTAAATTTCGCCTCCGGCATGCCTACGAAGTTAAGGGCGTCGACCGTCGCGGTCGCCAGCGGGAGGGCGCGCGGGTCGGCGTTGCCGATATCCTCCGACGCGAATATGACCATACGGCGCGCGATAAACTTCGGGTCTTCGCCGCTCTCAAGCATTCGTGCGAGGTAATAGACGGCCGCATCCGGGTCGGTGCCGCGCATGCTCTTGATGAACGCACTGATAATATCATAGTGCGCATCCCCTGCCCGGTCGTATTGGAGTTGTTTTTTATTGATGGCTTTCTCAGCCACCTCCAACGTTATCACCGCCACCGGGGGACGTTTCTCCGATTTCACCGGCTCTTCCCCCACCGCTGTCTTCCCCCGGCTATCGCCGGGGCCGGCTTTTGCCGCAGCATCGTCCGTACCCACATCTCCAACTAGGCCGTTGGCCGCAAGCTCGAGAGCGGTGAGGGCGACGCGCGCATCACCATTCGAGTTCTTCGCTATGTGCTCGAGCGCTTCATCTTCGATTGTGAGGCCCAAGGCACCCAGGCCGCGCTCATTATCGGTCATCGCCCGCCAGAGAATTTTTCGTATATCCTCATCCGAGAGCTGTTCCAGCCTGAAGAGGCGCGAGCGCGAGAGCACCGGCGCGTTTACCTCAAAACCGGGGTTCTCGGTCGTTGCGCCGATAAGGATGATCGTGCCGGCTTCGATATGGGGCAGGAATGCGTCTTGCTGAGCCTTGTTGAAGCGGTGTATCTCATCGACGAAGAGGATTGTCTGCCTACCCTCGAAATTTCTTCTATCGGTCGCTTCTTTGACGACGTTTCGAATATCGGCGACCCCGCTGGTGACCGCCGAGAACTCGGCAAAAAAGGCTTTGGTTATCTGTGCGACGATTCGCGCGATAGTCGTCTTGCCGGTTCCGGGAGGTCCCCAGAGGATGATTGAGGTTAACCTGTCGTTCTCGATAAGGCTTCTTAAGAGCCCTTTCGGGCCGAGCAGGTGTTCTTGGCCGATAAACTCTTCGAGCGACCGGGGTCGCATTCTCTCGGCAAGGGGCGTGTTTTTACCGGTTTGCGCGGAATAGGAAAATAATGTATCCATATCTCCGATTGTAGTGGTTACCGGCAAAAGTAACAATAAAATATGTCGTGCATAGGTCCGTTTAGCGGGTGTATTATGAAAGAAGTGGGAAACGGCTCTGAGGGACACGCCTATGTCTGTTGCGTATCGCATGTTTTTAAAGCACATCTTTGTCATCGCCTTATTTGTGATACTCATCGCATCTACACAAGGCTGCGCGTCTCTCTGTCCCGTTGGACCCGTTAAGAGCGAGACGTCCAAGGTTGTTACGGATGGAACGGGCGACAAAAAAGTGGGAAAGGTGCCCGATACCAAGGCAGCCCGTCTTGGAATAAAACCGACAAAAGAAACCGAGAAGTTCTTTTCTGCGGTAAAGGACTCGACCAAGGTGATTATTATCGACGGGAGCGAGGCGGGGCTCGACGACCGCGAGCAGACGCCGTTAAGCTGTTTTAACTCAGACGAGAAGATATTTTGGGACTTGCTGGCGGCCCTGGTGTCGGCTACGGCCGAAGGCGAGCCGTGAAGATGCGTTGATAGCTATACTATCCGCTGGTACAGGGGGTATGAGAAGCTTGGCGAAGCCAGCGTTCACAAAGATTCCGGTCTTACACAGCTGAAATACCCGGGGATGCCGGGCTCAAACTTGGCGCCGGATGAAAATCCATTCGGCTATATCTTCATATCAAAAGACCAGTTGAGCGTAGTACACGGTGCGGCGACAGCCCTCGCGAAAAAACGCCGGGAAGAACTCGAAAGAGCAAAACAAGGCACCCCCAAGGGCTCCGAGATATAGGCCGGATATGGTTGCCCGTGTGGGCCAAGGCCTGCCGACCGAGCACTTGCACGTTGCTATCCCTGGTATAATCAGGTAGAAACACGATCACTACAATAAATCATCAGCGGCTATCCCCGCGTGTCTGCAACTGCGGTCGCACCAAGAGAAATCGGATGGTCCGGAATCGAGAGGGTTATGCAAGACGACAAACTGATAATACGCGGAGCGCGCGAACACAATTTA
>Ga0351925_1157_pt1 | contig 10813 bp, 4 predicted proteins | sample BONcelHT113001D9_FD_206870 | JGI IMG/M metagenome (GOLD analysis project Ga0351925, IMG submission 206870) | Enriched cells from coal bed in the Powder River Basin, Montana, United States - BONCAT cells T11 rep2 HSBNCT.T11.300.1.D9 ... | reverse complement strand
GTTTGAAAGCACGCCGCCACCACCGATTTCGGGAGTGTAGCCTGTAAAACGGGTTAAGGTGTACAGATTGGAGCCTTTCAGATAAATACGAGCCGAGGTCACCTGAATCCTGTTAATCAGGCTTTCGGGGAAGGTGTACCCAATAATGATGTTGCGAAGTCTGACAAATGACCCATCCATTAAAAAACGATCCGAGGGTATGTAGTTATAGCCTCCGAAAGATGGTTTGGGCTCTGAATTGCTTGTGCCTGCACCTTTCCAGCGATCCCATACATTTTGCTCGAAGTTATAGGGGTCAGGCCTTACTGCATCTTTACCATTGAAGATTTTGTTTCCTGTTTGTCCCTGAAGGTCAAAAGTCAGGTCAAAAGCTTTGAATACGAGTTCAATATTAAGTCCGAACACAAACTTAGGAATGGGTGAGCCAATATAAGTCCTGTCGAGTCCGTTGAGCTTTCCATCGCCGTTGGTATCCATAAACCTGAGGTCGCCAATTTCGGCCTGCGAAAGGTGCGGATAAGCATCAAGTTCTTCCTGAGTCTGGAAAATACCATCAGTTTTGTATCCATAGAATGCCCCAATGGGCAAGCCAACGCGGGTTTGGGTCACAGGTATGCCATTGCCCAGATATCCTCCCATGAGCACCGAGTCAATTCCGCTGTTACCACCAATTGCAAGCACTTCGTTGTGGATGGTGGTGCCTATTAGCCCTATTCGGTAGGTTAATTCACCTGTTTTATCACGCCAGGATAGGTTTGTCTCAATACCCCTGTTGAGCACCGAAGCAGCATTGTAAGTAACTCTTTGGCCTTGTCCGTTGCCCATGTGTCCGGGTGTAGATAATTCAACGAGGATATCATCAGTAACTTTTCTGTAATAATCTGCCTCGAACATCAGACGGTTGTTAAACATGCCCACTTCGAGCCCGATGTCGGTTTGTGAAGTGCTTTCCCATTTCAGGTCTGGATTGCCCAGTTTAGCATAGGAAGCGGCAGAGTAAAAAGCATCGGGGTTTGAGAATATGGCCACCAGCCCGCCATCCACAACAGAATACTGGTTCAGATACGGGATCTTTTCGTTGCCGATTTTTCCCCAACTTGCCCTCACCTTCAGCGTGCTTATGTGTTTTAATTCGCTCATGAATGATTCGTTAATGACATTCCAGCCGGCGGCAAAGGATGGAAAGTCGGCAAACCGATTGTTTTGCGTGAATTTTGACGAGCCATCGCGCCTAAAAGTTGCAGTTATTATGTACTTGTTGTCATAGGTGTAATTGGCCCTGAACAGGTATGAGATCATGTTGTAGTAGAGATTGGTTTCCACACCATTACCAATACTGTTAATCATATTGATGTTGTTGGCCTCGTCAATGATATAACTTGGCAGCAGATACCAGAAATCATTTTCGTCGCGGATTATGTTTTGCCCTGCAATATTCATATACTCAGAACGAGTCTGCTGCATGGTGTATCCGGCTACAGTATTAATGCGGTGTTTGTCGAAATCACGCAGCCAGGTCAGTGTGTTTTCCCACAGCCATGAGCGGCTCTCAAAAGTTGACTTCGACAGGTCGCTGAATTCATTGAATTGTTGTGATGCCGTTCCGTCAGGATTATAAACTGTATAGGCAGGGGTGAAGTTCTCAGATTTATTTATACCGGCATCCATCCCGTAACTTGACCGTAAGGTGAAATGCTTTGCGAATTTGATGTCGGCATACACATTGCCTACCCCGCGTAGCCCCCTGTTGAAACTGTTTGAATGTTTAAGGTCGGCCAATGGGTTGCCTACATTATACACAACGCCGAAACTCCCATCTTCATAATATGGAACAAGCAGCGGCTGGGCTCTGTAAACCGAGTAGGTCACATTGGGTGCATTTTGCTGTTCGTAGGGTGATAAGGTCAGGTTGATCCCGGTTGTGATACTCTTGTTAATATGGTAAGCATTGTTAAGCTTGATGGATATCCGCTGATAGGAAGATTTTGGAATAATCCCGTCCTGCCTGTAGAGACCTATTGCAGCATAATACTCTGATTTTTCAGATCCTCCGGAAATGGAAAGCTGGTGATTATGAATGGGGGCGGTTCGGAACACTTCGTCCTGCCAGTCGGTGTTAGGCACTGCATCCACATTGTTGTATGAGCCTGGTTTTATTTCATTTGCGATGGTCGCAAATTCCTTGCCATTGAGCAGGTCAATTTTTTTGGCTAATTTCTGGAAACCTGTCTCTGAGGAGAAACTGACCTGAGTTTTGCTCTGCCCGATTGTTCCTCTTTTGGTCGTAATCATCACCACGCCATTTGCCCCGCGTGATCCATAAATAGCTGTTGCAGAAGCGTCTTTTAATACTTCCATACTTGCGATGTCGGCGGTATTCAGAAAGGCAACATCATTCATAATAACTCCGTCAACAACATAGATGGGTTCGGAGTTATTCAGGGTGCCAACTCCCCTGATTCTTACTGACAATCCGGCTCCCGGAGCACCTGATGTGGTAGTAACCTGCACACCGGCGGCTTTTCCCTGAAGCGACTGTATTGGATTGCTGGAAGTTGTCTTTAGCAGTTCCTCTGATTTGATTGAGCTTACAGCGCCGGTCAGGTCGCTTTTTCTGACTACGCCATAACCGATAACCACATATTCCTCGAGCATAGTGCTTTTCTCAACAAGGGTGATTTTGTAGTCATTAGCCTGACTTATTGGCACATCCCGTTCCTCGTAACCTGTAAATGAACACTTGAAACTTAGGTCGCCGGGCTGAACAACTAAGGAAAAATTGCCATCTATATCAGTGACTGTACCTCTTGTGCTGCCACTAATCAGGATGTTAACCCCGGGAAGCGTTTCGCCTGACTCAGTACTTATGCTGCCGGTGATGGTTCGGCTTTGTGTGAAGGCCTCAAAAGAAACCAGCATCAGAAGGACCACCAGGCAAAATGATCTGCCGATTAGTCTGGAGTATCTGTTATTGTTCATAAGTAGAAATTTATAGGGTTGATTTCTTGGTGTCTTTATACATTTCATCTTCAAGCCATCCGCCGGTGAATCCTGCCTTACGCAAACCGTTGCGGATGTATTTATTTTTTTTCATCAGATTGTGAATCAGACCTGTTTGATGGTTTTCTAACTGTATCAGTATGGCTCCCTGATCAATGCCAATATAGTCAGGTGCAAACCAGCCTTCCTCGGAGAAGCTTGGGTTGAAAGCATCTTTGAATCCGTATTGGTCGTAGAGTTTGTTATTGTAAGTGTCTTTCATATACATCAGCGCGGGGATGCAATATTCCGGCGCAAAAGGTATTGATCCGCCAGCTGCAGTTGGCGCAATGGTTCCATCGTCTTCAAAATACCCGCAGGCAGCACCTCTGGCATGATATTCCCTGATTATGACACTATCGCCGCCAACCATAATAGTTGTATAGGCCGGTCCGTCACATGCTGTCAGACCCCAGATATTCTTTCCATAGCCCTCGAAACCGCGGGGATTATCTATGCAATAAGCACGATTTGCTAAAGTTGCTCTTCGTGAGTTTTCGAAATAATCAATGCCTTTTTCAAACATATACCGGTCTTGAATGCCGCGAAAATCAATAAACATATGCGAATACTGATGCCCGAAAAGTGGCCCGAAGTTCACATGTTCATAACCGTAGAAATCGCACCATTCATAGGTTTCGCACCATTTATCCCATGCATTGTCAGCGATGGGATGTGTTGGAGATCCCAAAGCCATGGCAATGAGCAGCATTGCCTCGTTATATCCTGTCCATGTTGAAGAAATAAATCCCGATTCGGGTTTCCACCCCATTGACATGGTGCTTCCATTATTCATGGCCCAGTCCCACTCGGCCCTCAGGAAGAGCGAATCAGCCAATTGCCTGATCTCATGCTCAACCAGATTGTCATGATCGAAATATGACTGGCAAACAAGTATACCGCCAAACAGAATTCCTGAGTCTATTGTAGATAGTTCAACGTCTTTGAACCGCGAACCTGAATCATAATTCATAAAATGATAAAACAGACCCTTGTGGCCAGACATGCCCTGAGGTTCAGCTCCCTGAGGTGATTTCCAAAGCCATCGTAAAGTACGCAGAACCCTGTCGGCGGCCTGACCTCTGTCAATAAATCCGTTTTCAACACCTATAATATATGCAGGCAACGCAAAACCTGTTGCTGCAATACTGGTAAAGTTTCGGGTGGGATGCCTGTCGTCATGTTGCCATGTGTTTGTGTCAACAACTTCCCAGAAGTAGGTGAATGTTTTTAATTTTAAATCATCCAGAAATGCTGATGTATCCGAAACAACTACCTCTTGTTTGTCTTTTTTGCTGTTGACTGATTGGCATGAGGGTGCAACCATTGCGGTTATTAAAGCGAAAAGAGTCAGTTTAATCATTCGGATTGTTCTCATGAGGCAGAATGGTTGTTTCAATCGATTGCGGAATTAAATGTAAAAATACAAAACCATTGATCTATTATCCATAAAGCTGCACCATAACAAATACTTCAACAGGGATTACTGTGTTACAGCAACCACATCATTACCTCATCATGGTGACAGGAAAAGTTTGTAAATAACAGATATATAGTAAGATAAAGTAAATATTATTAATGAGAAAAAGCAGCATCATTTATCTTATCAGCAAACCGGTTAAGATGACAAAATCATCAGTTAATGTGTTGCTGCCTAGAATGCCATGATGAAATCGGTGAGGCCATGCTCGGACGAGAGATTTAGTTTTTTTCTCAGGCGGTACCTCTTTTCCTCGACTCCTCTAATGGTTATATTGAGCAAAGGTGCAATTTCTTTTGATGAAAGATTAAGTTTCAGGTAAGCGCACAAACGAAGTTCACTTGGGGTGAGGTCGGGATAATCATTCTTGAGACGCTTAAAAAAGTTCTGGTGCGCCTGGTCAAACAGGTGTTCGAACATTTCCCATTCATGTTCGCTGCTGATACCATGATCAAGGATTTTATTAAGATTATCGTAGTATCTTACCGGGAGACGATTCCCCAGTTCCTCTTTTTGTTTGTCAAGTTCGCTTTTAAGCTTGATCAGAAGTTCATTTTTACGCAAAATGGCCATGGTGTTTTTTGCCAGCTCAACATTTTTGCCATCAATTTCAGATTGAAGTTTTTGATTGTTTAGATGTACGATTTCAGCCTTTGCTTTCTCGTTCATACTGCGCATTCTTTCGTTTTCCTCACGCAATTGTTTCTCATGAAGCTTCCATTTCCTCCTTTTATAACTGGACCAAATCAGCAGACCCAGCAATAACAGCAGCAATGCATCTGTAAACAAGGCATAGACAGAGAGATACCATGGCTTAAGGATGCGAAAACTAATTGTGGTTTCTGGAGTAACCATACCTTTCGTGGTCAAATAGCGGGCCTTAAAAGTATAGGTGCCGGGAGGGAGGCGGTTGTAAACTGTTTTTCCGGTGGTTGTCCAATCAGACCAATCCGTTTCAATTCCTTCGAGTTTATATTGATAGTAGCTTGCAATTCCTGGGTTTCCATTTGATGAGAAAACGATTTCAAGATTATTATAAGCGTTGCCTGTGGTGCTTTTCTCCGAAACAAGCAGATCCTTGTAAGCGCCATCGTTTTTGCTTATTCTGGCTACTTCAATCAGTGGGGGTGAGATGTTGCCCGAAAGTCGGTGTAGCCTGTGCATGTTCAGAAGGCCAAATCCATTTTCCTGACAAAAGAAATACACGCTGTCGTTCAGCTGAATGATGTTTTCGTGATTTTCGACAAGGTTTAATCCGAGCAATTGAGGAATTAGCCGGTAAAGCAGCTTGGTTTTTCCAAACCGGATTTCAAACATGCCGATTTCTGAATCACGAATAAACCAGTATCTGTCCATACCTGCGGGCAGAACATTTTTTGAAAAGGCAAACTCTTCCAGTTGCACATTAAGTTCGGTATAGGGCAACAAGCGGGCATTGATGGCATCCCATTGCATAAAGCCATGTGGCGAACTCACCAGCAACCTGTTATCCACCCTGAACACTTTATCGGACGGGAAGGTCAGTCCATCTTCAAGACTCAGTTTTTTAGACCATGAAACAGAGTCGAACCCGGCATTGGGCTGTATTAGATAAATGCCGGAAATAGAATGACCCAATAACAAATTGCCCAAAAAATCAAGTTCGATAAAACGGGCAGGTGCCATGAACCCTTCAAGGCTATGCGATACTTCCCAGGAGTTTTTCGTAGGTTTAAATACGACTACTGAACTATAAGTGCTCTGAAGCAGTATTTCCTGTTCGTTGATGGTCGTCTTCGATAGGTTATAGCCGCCCGAAACATCACTAATCTGCTCCAGATGATTATTGTTGATGAGAAAAGTTCCCTGATTGAGGCCGGCAAAAAAATTGCCGTCAATTACTTTCAAAAACCATACCTGTCCTTCGGAGCCTTCAATGAATGTTGCATCCTTGCCTGGCGTACCCTGCTGAAAATCGTATTTGTAGATGCCCTGATTGGTGCCCACATAAAGATTGCCCATCCAGGATGCAGCGGTGTACACTGTTCCCAATTGCCGTTCCTGATCTGGATGCAGCTGTATAGGCGAATTGAACCATATAAAATCAAAGCCTTTGTCCATGCCCACCCAAAGGTTTTGCTCATGGTCAGTTTCGAGGGCAAGTATGGTGTTGTTTTGCAGCCCGTTAGCGCTATGCAAGTGTAGAGTCTGTTTGCCCTGTATATCAACAAAATACAGGCCTTTCAGCAAGGTGCCAAACACAAACTGTTTGCCTATTCGGGCGCCGTGATTAATCTTTGATGACATAAGCTCGTTATTTGCTTCTGTCTGCCATTGCTGAAAACCTTTGCTGCTATAATGATAAATACCTCTGGAACTGGTCCCCACCAGGAAGCTGTTATCATCATATGGCAATATGGTTTTTACTTCAGTATCAGCAAATAGTTCAGAACCAGGTATTTTTACCAGACTATCCTGAACAAGCTCAAAAAGCCCGCCATTTATTTCCTGTACGAAAAGTTTGCCTGCAGCTTCGAGCAGGAACAGCACAGGACCGGGCAAGGCAATCGGACGTATTTGCTGGCCGTCGTAACAGAGGATTTTGCCAAAACTTTGAAAATAAATGTTCTCTTTGTGGGCAATAATTTTCCAGAATTCGTCATTTTGCATGGCCAGGCTTCCATCTGTCGGGACAAGTGAATGGTATACAGCTTCGCCGGGAGACCGGGCTTCCCAGAAGCCAAATTCTTCAAAGGATCCGGTAAATATCTTGTTTCCTGACCATAAAACCGACCTGATAATGGTTTGTTGTGGCAGGCTGTGCAATTCAGTGCCCGAACTGCTCATGATGATCAGGCCGGCATTGTTGGCAATAAACACTCTACCATTGCCGTCGAGGCTGATATCCCAGTTTTGCTGGCTGCCTTTGTAATAGTCTTTACTAAAATGATGTATCCTGAAGTAATCTCCGGCCTGAAGTGTTGCACATTGAAGCAACATACCGACAACAATTGCCCATTGGCCAAAAAGTGGCAATGACTTTAAATATCTAAAGCTGATCATTTATTGCAGTTACCCATGAAGACGTAAAGTTAATACTTTTCTCAAAGAATCAACACTTTTGAGCATACATGTAAGAAATCAGCGTTTTAGGTATAACTTGGCTTATTATAAAGTTATTACAGCGTTTTGAAGATACGAATCAACCACGACTTGATAGGCAGAACCGGAATCACACAAAATAGTAGAATGTTATATTTCATTAATTATGAAATACAATCAGATTGAGTGATTCAGCTTTTTTCTTTACAGCAAAGCGTGCAGCACCTGCACAAAAGAGCGTTACCATTCTCGTGAACGATAAGGAAAAAGTACTTTTAACGAATCATAATTCATTAATTAACGCTCAACTGTAAGGGGAATAGTACTCACATGTTGACCTGATCTTACCCGAACAATATAAAGACCTGACTGAAGCATGCCTGTATTAATAACCAACCTGTTGTTTTCTGCGGATAGCTGATGTTCATACAAAATCCTCCCCTGAACATCCATCAGTGTTACAAATGAAGAAGATTGGTTATCGTAGAGATTGATTACAGCCTGATCCTTTGCAGGGTTAGGATGCACCGATATCCGTAAGGCGCTTGAGTTTGATTCTGTCACCGAAGTCTCCGTATCTACAATTGTAATTGTCAAATCGTCAAAATAATAACCGTCAGCAGTAACAAATACATCGGTAACAAGTCTGAAGCGCAATCGGATGCTTTCACCGGCCCATGGTGTCAGGTCAATCTCTTCCTTTACCCATGCCGAAACTCCGTCATAAAGAGGCTGCCCTTCGGCCTGATTTGATGAACCAGGTTTTGTGTATTTACCCTCAAGTGGAATCCAGGTTGTTGTTCCGGCCTTCCTGAGCTGCACCTGTACGTAGTCATAACCCGGCTCGATGTTCCATTTGGCCCAGAAACTCAGCAGTGCGTAGGGCGTCTCGGGAATTTCGATGTCGTTGACCATTGTTATGATATTGGTTTCGTTGTTGCTGTAGTTTCCGCCAGGTGAGTCGGTTATAGAACTGAACGGAGAAACGAAATCAGCTGTTGTGATGTTCCATTTGGGCGAACTCCACTTGCTTATATTGTCAGCATACTCTTCAAATATCACAGAGGGTTTGCCATAGATTCTTGTAATGGTATCACTTTTAACAAAACTGCCGTTGTCAAGTGACAGCAAATACCTGAATACTGTTCCGGAAGTAATTTCGGGATTAAGCACGATCCCGATGGAGTCGCTAACAACTTCCAGCATTTCGAGGCTTCCAAAAGTCACGGGGTCTCCAACACTGATGATGTGGTTGTCAAGTGGTTCAATACTTACTAACCATCCATCTGATGGAGCAAAGCCAACCCGTTGCATGTCGAATCGCGATTGAGTAGTTGTTTCACCCGTGATAAAGGCTGATGTTTCGGTCAGTTTCCCATAGCTTCCGGCCAAATAGGCAGCTAATATATTTTGATACATATTCTCCTGACACAGTGGAATAATCCGCGCCTGCTGAGGCCAGAATCCATCATTTCCATCACCAACTTCAGGGGTATAGGAGAATATTTTGTTTTTCGATTCGGTGTCACCATACATCCAGTCGTCAGAACCTCCATTAGTGGGATAAATGGTGGTGCTTCCGGCGCCATATACATAATTGTTGTCTCTGGTCATCATTCCTGCATGAACAAAAAAGATATCATCATCGGGACAAGGATCGCTTGTATAACCCCAGGGATAGAGTAATAAGTCACTGTATGAATGGTAGTTGAGTGCTATCATGAAGTTCTTCTGCTCGGCTAAAATTTTCAGAGCACTTGTTTCCGGCTCACTGAAAGGGGCCGGGCCGCGATAGGTCAGGTCATCAGGGTTTCCTGATGAGCCTTCATTGTCAATGCCCCACATATAGCCGAAATTACGGTTTATATCAACTCCAAAGGAGCCGCCATTGTTAATTCTCCTGTTTTTGCGCCACATTCCGCCTCCAGAGGGGTTAATTGTCTGATTATAAATGTAACCGTCGGGATTAACAACCGGAACAAAATACATTTCAGTGTTGTCAACAAGGTATCGGACTTCTTCGTTGGTTTCATAATTTTCGAGCAGGTGGAGCATGAAATAGATCATTTGTTGCACCCCAATCCCTTCGCGTGCATGAATAAGTGAAGTGTAGAGTACCTGCGGCTCGTCTTCGTCCTGGTTTGGATTATCACTGATTTTCAAATACCAGATCGGTCGGCCTTCATGCGAAAGTTGGCTGCCTGGAATCTGCTGTTTCACGGAGATCAGATCCGGCCACTGGGCGGCCATAAAATCCAGTTTAACCATCACTTCATCATAGGTATAAAATCCACCCATCGAGCCATATTCCCAGTTTTGAGGAACAGGATAAAGGTCATCAAGGTTCCTGCCAGCAGACCGGTCAACTGCCTCCAGAAACCGCTCCTGATAAAACCTGCTCATATCGGGGATAAGCAACTCAAAATCAACTCCGAGTTCGGTGAGTTTGTTAAGCTCAGCCTGGCTTAATTCAGCTTCGAGGTATTGACCGTTTTTGATTCGGGCGCCATCAAGGCTTATGCCGAGTCTGCTGATTTGATGTATGTCATGCTCCTGCAGGCTGATTCTAACTTTGGAATAAGTTTCTGCCTGAGCCAGCAGAGCTATGCTTGCCACAAAAAACAAAGCTGTTAAGAAAAGATTTTTCATATAAAATGGATTTGATGAAATGAAGCGTAAAAGTAAATATTATGTGGTATCAACTGAACCGCGGAAAATAGTTTTCTTAGTGAAGTTAGTACAGGGCTTCATCGCCATTCAAAAGTCTCCACCATATGCCTGAGGTCAGCCTTCAGGAAGTCAATTACGGGAGATAGAGAATCATTGTTGGGTCTTACATTGAAATAAAGCGCGGCCCGCAAAAAATGACTGGTGCTGTCGGTAAGATAAAATTGGACAGGTGATGCAGTTCCTTTACCTTCAATTTGATACATCATTCCATACACCCTTTTTTCGGGATTGAGTATCAGGCTGTCGTAAATAGCACTTGCCTTTGGGATGTGTTTGAATACTAAGGTTCGAGCGTCTTCAGTAAAGACCTCAAGGTCGTTGTTCACCTGCTTATAGCTGATGTGCAGGCTTCCGCTGAATTGCGGGAATTCAACATTAATCCATGCCGGTTCATCGGATGTATTCAGTTCATAGCTGATAGTGGCATATGCGGGATACTCAAAAAAGTAGGGTAGGGTATCAGTCAGTTTCTGGTATTCCTTT
>Ga0351925_1156_pt1 | contig 10813 bp, 8 predicted proteins | sample BONcelHT113001D9_FD_206870 | JGI IMG/M metagenome (GOLD analysis project Ga0351925, IMG submission 206870) | Enriched cells from coal bed in the Powder River Basin, Montana, United States - BONCAT cells T11 rep2 HSBNCT.T11.300.1.D9 ... | reverse complement strand
TGCCCATCCCATGCGTATTGCCATCATTGAGATGCTTACCGAATCACCCTTACTAAGCGTAACGGAAATATACATGAAGCTCGACATTGAACAGGCTGCAGCCTCGCACCACCTGAACATCATGAAAAACCACGGTGTGTTAAAGTCGAAGCGCGAAGGGAAAAAGATTTTTTATTCACTGGTAAGCAACACCCTTTCCGACATCATCAAGTGCCTCAGCCACTGCAAGGATTGCTGAGGGGTTCAGAGTCAATAATTTGTTTTGTTTTGAATAATGGTGATTGATTTATTTGAAAAAGTAACTCAAATTAAGTCATGTATCTGTAACAGATGAACAGGTCAATAATCTTATTATTATTTTCTGTTGCGCTATTGGTGGTTTTGTCATCACAGACAATCTCCCAGCCTATCTGGGTCAGTACGGGTGAGAATGTAGTTCCAGCCTTGATGAAAGAGCATGAGAATGGATATTTTCTGATTGCCCGAAACACACGACTGTTGCCGAATGGAGCGATCAGCGAGTCAATGGCCGACATAACCAACAGAATTGTTTATGCCGACAAGGGAATGAATGTCAGGCACACGAAAATCATTTCAATGATCGGCGATTGGCATATAATGCTTAGCGAATCATTTCTGACTGATTCAGAGACTATTTTGCTTTCAGGCATTGCCTATAATGAATCGCTTGATGAATACAGTATTGGTATGGTATGGACAGACACAGCACTGAATGTGCTGCACGACACAGTGCTGGTGATGGAGAACTACAAGCTGAACCCTCATGGATGGATGGTACAAAACAAACAAGGAAATCTGGTCACCTACGGCACATTGTCAGACCTAGAAAAAACTTTCGATCAACCTTCCACTGATCACTATTTCTTTATGGTGCTCGATCATCAAGGCAATTTACTGGAGTTTTCAGAACAGTTTTTGACAGGGTTTCCATTTTATCTTGTTCCCGTCGGGGACGATAAATACCATATGTGGGCGACAAACAACACCATACTTCAGCTAAACAATGAATTCACCTACGAAACAAGTTTTTCGACAGATTTGCCGGCTGATATCACTATTCCAAGACTGAAGCCCTATCTTGAAAACAGGTATTTCTTATATGGGGACTTTTTCGTGGATGCAGGAAACGGATTTTACGACACAGACCTCGCTGTGATAGTTATGGACAGTGTTGCGAATGTTATGGACTCATTTATTTTTGGTTTTGCCGATACCTCAGACCGGGGAGCCCAGGTCAGTTTTTATCATCCTGACACCTTGTTTCTCGGCGGAGCCAGAAATGTCCAGCCTTTCCCGGAAGATTCAACCGATTTTAACCATCTTTTTGTGCATAAAACAAGTGTTTCGGGTGAGATCGTTGCCACAGCATTTTATGGAGCCAACGGTATGTTGAGTATGGGTGGGGTACTGGCTACTTCAGATGGTGGTTGTATTATGGCCGGACAATTCTACGATTTTTTAACCCATCCGGAATCAGAAATCAGGGATGCAGTATTTGTCAAGGTAAACCCTGATGGAACCATTACCAACCTTGAAGAAAAAAAGACTTCAGTCAATGGCGACAGTTTTGTTGTTTATCCCAATCCTGCACGCGACCAGATATTCATTCAAAGCAACAGCAGATTGAAAATCAGAGCTTTATTATACAACTCAACTGGTGTGTTGATCTCAGGTTTTGAGTTTGTTTCACGTATTGGATTTGATGTTTCAGGTTTGCCTGTCGGGGTTTATCTGCTGCAACTCATCACCCCCGATGGTACTATAAAAACACGTAAGGTGCTGTTAAATTATTAATTCAATGAATTATTGCCACACTCCGTGCTGCGAAATACTTTTAACACAGTTGTGGTTTATAGCCCGATAATCAAATTGAATATGGTTTTATCTACTTCAATTCCCAGCTTTCCTCAAAATCCCAGTTAGCTCTGATTTCGAGTTCTTTGCTGAAATAATATACAGCCTCTGGCTGTATTTTTTTGAGGTAATTACCAGTGTCCCAACGTCGGTTGTGGTTGCGGTCGTCAATGGCTTTAAGGCGGTATTTTCCGGGAATCAGGTTGCGGATGTTCAGCGTGCTGCTTTCTGAGATGTAAAACTCCTTCAGAACAATTTCCTTCGTCCCTAAAAGCTGGATAACAAAGTTCTTTCCTTCAGGGATGCCAATATCAAGCAGTAGGTTGCCATAGTCTTCCGGTGGAGGTATCTTGAATGTTAGCCGCATCGTATCGTTTGCATGGCCGTTGAGGCCCATAAATACCGAGTCGGGCAAGGTCAGGTTGTATTGATTTCCGGGTTCAAAGGTGTAATCCAACTGATACTTAAGTCCTATACTGTCGAGCCGGCTGAAAGTAGGGGCAATATTTAGTGTGTCGCTGTTGATGACTATCATGGCCGAATCAGGAGGATTCAGATATACAATGGGGTAATCAAAACTAAAGTGCAAGGGGGTTTCTATCTCAAGTTTCCGGTTGGGTATGTTGGCCGTCCACGACAGGTATTCGCGTGCAGCGGTATCACGTTTTGTTAGCCTGCGGGCCTGCGCAGCCTGCCTTGGGATGAGCGAAATGTGCAGTGTGTCGCGGATCAGTGTGTCTTTGGTCACTGTCAGGTGGATGGAGTCGGCAATGCCGGGCTTGAAATACCAAAGCAGTGTATCGCCCGATTTGCTGAACACAGGCATGATGCTGATTGATTCGGGCAAGGTGTCAATTGATTTGATTGCCACATCGAAAGCAGGCTGCCTGAAGGCAAACCTTAGCAGACCCGGCTTGACAATTTCGGTTCTGAGAAGCTTCTGCGTTGAGTCAACTTCCTGAAACATGGCCAGCCGAAGCGCACGAATAAAGGTGAGCGAGTCTGCCTGCACCTGCAGCAAACTGTCAGCTGATTTTTTGGCTGCAATTAATTCTGCATCTATTTCTTCTTCGAAAAATTCCAAAGAATCTGCCGTAATCAATGAGTCGGCCACAGGCTCGGGAGTAAACTCAGGCATGATTAAGCTGTCAGAAAATGCAATGAGTTCACCGGCCATGTCGTAGATGAAGTTGCTGTTCATGTCGGACAAGGCAAATATTTTGAATTGTTCGTTTTTGAGGTTATTGAACCTGAATTTTCCATTTTTGTCGGTACGGGTCACATAGTACGGTTTTTTCAGGTATGGCAGTGAGTCAGCAGGGATGGTGTCAGCCTGAGACGGAAGGTAAAGCATAGCAAAAACATTCTCAGCCGGTTTCAGGTCAAACGCGTTGAAAATGTTGCCTCTGAGGTTCATCGAGTCAAGCACGGCACCGGTGGAAAACACAAAGGTGTAGCCCGACAAGGGGTTGTTTTCAGTGAGGTCAACAATGGCGTCACCAAAAAAAACTGAGTAGGTTGTGTTGGGAAATAAATCTTCTTCAAACCTAATTATCAGCGACTTGCCTCTGAGCCTGAATTCTGGATTAGTTTGGGGTGGGGGCGAAATCAGTATCTGTTGCTGGGCTTTTTCCAGTTTTACAAACTCATTGAAGGTAAGGATCAGGGTGCGCCCGTTGAACATCACAGATTTATTCAGGGGTATTGAACTGACAACCTCCGGTGGATCGGTGTCCTTGATCCCGCCGGAGGGCATCACAGGGTTGGCACAACGAGTAGCCAGCACAAGAATCATCAGTGGCAGCAATATCCTGAGCGATGCAAACAAAACTTTTGTCATGCTGCAAAGATGCAAAATATTGCGATCAGATCAGCGTGAACCTGACGCCAAGGTTAAACTGGACGCGAACGGCCCTGCCCCTTTGTTTTCCGGGATTCCAGTCAGGCATTCCCGAAACCATACGCATGGCTTCCTCATCACATCCTCCACCGATTCCGCGAAGTATTTTGATATTGGAAATGCTCCCATTAGGCTCTACCACAAACCCAACATACACTGTTCCCTGTATGTTCATCTCACGGGCCTCCTGCGGATATTTGATATTTTGGCCAAAGTATTTCAGGCGGGCTGCTTCTCCTCCAGGGAAAGAAGGTTGCTGCTCGACCACTAAGAAAATCTCTGGTTCAATAATTTCTTCCGGTTTACTGCGCTCAACAGGCACATATTCGGGCAAGACCGTATTTTGGTCTATATCGGCTTGAATGTCAAGCTCAGGTGTATCCTCAGTGTCATCAACCACTGTCATCATGGTAATCTGCTGAATAGGGTTCTGCTGCGGCGGGGGAGGTGTTTCGGGTTGTCTGGTTTGAATGATGTGTTCTTCAATTTCAGTCATACCCTTCAGGTCGAGTGCTGTGTCCCTGGCGCGGTTGGGGGTTTGCAACTGAAAGGCGGCATAAACTATTATGAGTGTGACCACCATCCCGATTTCGAAGAACAGGCCCTTCTTGTTTTCAAGATCAGCCTGTGGGGTTTTGTAACTGATCATGGCTAATTGGTATTAGGTGTTAGCCTTATGAATCCAAAAACCATGCCGTATTGAAGAGTTTGCTTTGTGCTTATTTCTTGTATTTCAATAGGTTAATTATTATCGTGTACTCATGAAACCATCCTTATGCTTCTTGATTTGATCTAAATGTCAATGAAGCATAAAGATGGTGTTCTGAAAGTTTGATTGTGCAATTTCAATCGGATCAGTCGAGATACAGGTTCAGGGTAGCAAAGAAACTTCTGCCGGGGGCATACAATGGTGTTCCCGAAGGAATTCTCATGGCCCGGTTCAGGTGTTCGTAGTAGTGTTCGTTGAAAAGGTTTGTTATACCCAGTCTGAACCCGACGGTTTTGCTGAAACGATAGGCAGCCGAAAGGTCAGCTATTGTAAATGAAGGACTTGAAGTTTCCCCAAAGTTTCGTGCAACCAGCTGCTGTGCCAATACGTGTCGGATTGACAACTCAGGCTGAAGTTTGCCCTTGAAATGCTTTGAAATAAGCTTCAGGCGCATATCAAGGGGAGGTATTTCGGGAAGTGGTGTTTTGGCGTTCAGGTCAAGCCCATAGGTGTATGCCATGTCAATGTTTGCAGTAATCATGGAGTTAAGTTGATAGGAGAAACTAAGTTCAAAACCTGTCATCATGGCTTTTTCTAAGTTGAGATAGCGCCTGACACCGGGCGAAGAAGCCAGCCTTGGTGTCAGCGAACTGTCAATGGTGGATGAAATGTACTCCTGAAGGTAGGAAGCAAAGAAATTCATCGAAAGGCTGAGTTCATTGCCGTTGTATTTCAGGCTGAAGTCTGCCTGATTGTTTGTTTCAGGCTTCAGTTCAGGGTTTCCGAGCAGTTCATAGGGATCAATTCCTACGGGAAAAAAATTGATGTAGCGTTCGGTTAAACTTGCACTGCGCTGGCTGCGTCCCAACCAAACCGAAGCTGATACACGTGGGTCATAAATATGGGTGTAACCGGCACTGAAAGAGGGGTTTAACTGCCTTGAATCTGTGTTGTCGTAAACAGCTTCAAACTCTGTTGAAGGATCAAGCAGAACCGACTGATCAACATCTAGTCTTACTGAAACCACCAGCACCTGTCCTGGCCTGTTGGCAGTATATTCGGCAAAGAGGCCGTTTCGCAAGATCCGGCCGTGTTGCCAGGCATTATCCACAAAGACTTTTCCAGCCATTGGACCGGTAAGCATCGTTCGTTTCCTGCTGCCTTCAGCTTCTTCCAGTTTCATGTCGGTTCCGGCAATTAACCGGCCATGTGCAAGGTTAAGCTTTATTTCGGACTTACCTCCGGCATTCATCGTGCTGGCATCGGTTTCAGTATCCATTGTCCGTGGATTAAGCTCTTTAAGGCTGTTATCCATAAAATGTCCGACGAGTGTGGTATATAAACTGGTGTTCCATTGGTTGGTGTTATCAGGGCCAAAAGTGATGCTATGGCTGGCGTTTATCAGCCAGGTGTCGTCGGAGATGAGGTCCATGGGCAGTGATGGAAAATCCACATCGCGCGCCAGATTGCGGGTTGCAGAGATTCTGGCAACTTGTTTTGGTGTAAGCGACAGTGCAAGGGAAGCTCCTGCACTTCCACGCATGAAGCGCGACAGAATTTCGTTGCCATCACCGTCCTTGTAACTACTGCCCTTTGACCATGAGCCAAAAAGGCCAAATTGTGCCCATTTGTTGCTCAGCCCAACAAAAGCCTCGTTCCTGAATATGCTGCCATTGTGTTCGAAACCGCTGGTGAGTCTTCCCTGAACATCAGGCTTTTCGGTGAAGTTTGCCTTCTGGCTGACGAAGTTTACCGTTCCGCCGAATCCGTTCCCAAACCTCAGGGCGTATGGCCCTTTGAACAGTTCGACATGCTCCATCATGTTGAGCGATATCTGACTGGCCGGCGGGTCCATACGGTTGGGACAGGCGGCAGTTGCGCATTGTACACCGTCAATAACCATTGTCAGTTGGTCGTACTTGAATCCTCTGATGACCGGATCGAAGCCATAGCTTCCGCTTTTGCGGATGCCTGAAACAGCAGGATTTACCTGCAGAAATGAGCCGGCATCGTGCGAAAGCTGCTGTTGGTACCCCAACTCCAACATCTCCTTTTGTCGGTTGCCCGGATGAATGCCCATTACCGTAACAGGCATCAGGGTAATACTTCTTTTGCCTTCAACACCCAATCGCCTGCGTTCAATGGCAAGTTTTACCCCGGCCGGGCCGATATCAATTTTTCCGTATGCCACATGGTGAACCGACAGTATGCTGGCGTTGTTGAAAACAAGGCTGATGTGGCCTTTTTCATCTGCAAGTCCCTTTTGGTTGCCGTACATAAAAGTTGCAAATGAGAGTGGTTCACCACTGTGTATGTCAATTAGTTGAATTGTTGCTGCTTCTTGGGCCAAACCTTTATGAATAGGGAAAGCAATTAGCGTCAACTGCAGCATCAAAAGGAAAATGCCTTTTGTTATTCTGTAATATCTGTGCATAAATAAGTTTTGTTAGTAAGTGATTGTGGATCGCTGGCAGCAAACCAATAACACCAAATTCCGACCTGATTTGAGGTCGGACAGGCTTATAGCAGTCCGAAAGTGGTGATCGCTGCCTGAATTTTAGAAAATTATACTCTTGTCAACAGGGATGGTGGGTGAAAAACATCGGCCAGATAGCCCGCGACCTCGATGCTGTTATGGAAAGCGAATAAGGTTTCCGGGATTGTATGGAAATTAATATCCGGTAATAAATAAGTTGATTTGCAATGATATAATACACATTCCCTCAGGTTTGTGGGGGGGAGCTGTTTTTCGGTTTCCTGCTGCTCATTGAGTTTTTTGGTGAGCTGACAGTTTCCTTTACAGGAGTTTTGCGGGATGTCTTTTTTCTCGCACTGCACACGGGCAATGTATGCCTGATGCATCTTGAAATTGATCAGGATGACGGTGCTACCGGCTGATTGTAGCAGTATGAGCAGGGATGCAAGAATCACAACAAAACGCATGAGACAAAGTTAGACATTATTGCTTTGACAGATTTCCGTTTTTTGGCGCATTTAGCCTGAACATAAATTCATCATTACAAAAGGGGCTGAAATGGGGGCCTCGTCCAAAATACAAGATATAGCAGCCAGAATGATGTACAACATTTTATACTATTGGCTTTCGTGTTAATTATTTCATTGATTATGACTAACATTGTACTAAAAAAACAAACCCTATGAACCCACCCGTTAAAGCGCTGCAGTTTGCAAAGCGAGTACTTAACCTAAGCCATCTTCCCGCCGGAAGCTCAGATGCTGAAACCCACAAGGGCATCCTTGACGAGTTGCAGCTGAAACAAGCCCTTTTGTCACCGGCTCATTCGGCTGGCATTCTGGCCGGGTCAAACAACCGCAGGTTAACAGCCTTCATACAAATGCTGGCTACCGATGCCGGAATTGATGCCGGATTGACCGATGGTTTCTGGGGGCCGCAGACCCAATTTGCATTCGACTCCCTGCTCTATTTCGAAGAGCATGGCTTACTTCCACCAAACTGGCGCGATGAAACTCCTGTGCCACAAAATCCCAACTCCTGGCCTGCGCAGTCAGAAAGTGAGTTGATTGCCTTTTATGGTCAACCCGGTGACGAGAGCAAACTGGTTTTGGTTGATGTTCCCTATGAACACCGTTTGGCATGGGACCTGAATACAAAAGTACGCCGCATACGGTGCCACAACAAAGTAGCCGATTCGCTGCTTCGTGTATTGAACAAGGTTAAACAGCGTTATGGTGATGATCAGATCCGTCAACTCAGGCTCGATAGGTTTGGCGGATGCTATAACCTGCGTCGCATGCGGGGCGGTTCAGCCTGGTCAACACATGCATGGGGAATAGCCCTGGATTACGACCCCGACATGAACCGGCTTAACTGGGGCCGCGATAAGGCTTCTTTCGCAAAGCCTGAATACAGCAGCTGGTGGCAATACTGGGAAGAAGAAGGATGGGTAAGTCTGGGCAAATCAGCTAACTACGACTGGATGCATGTGCAAGCGGCAAAACAATTATAAAACACCATATCCTGGTAAGGTTTGAAAGTTTGAAACGATTCAGTTACAGCTGATTTTTTAGCGACTCCCTTTAGGGTTAGGGGTAAACGCTAAAAATCAGCTATCCGAAATGTAGCATTATTCCAGTCAGAAATCCGAGCATTACCTTCAGCAAGAAAAGCTTGTGCAGCAGCGTTGAGAAAGAGTTGCCTTTTAATAATTTTATCAAGTGCTCAGCTTTTTGAGCATCTTTCACTTGACAATAGCTTTTCCCGGTTGTATCTTCGTGCTTACTTTAAACAAGCAAAACGATGATTTCCTTCCTACTTGGTTGTTTTACCCAACAAGGATGGCTTTATAGCAGACAAAACACTGTTTTATATTACTTGTATAATGTTGTAAAACAAGTGCTTACCCCCCCCCCTCTATTTATTAACTACCCGGCACCAGAAGGAAGTAATAGGTGGTACAAATGAAGCCGGGTATTGGTTTCCTCATGAACAGCAAATTATCTGTTATGGCAATGAAGAATATCTACCTTGCCACAACACCAAATACATCTTTTGGCTGGGCAAGAATAAATTCGACAGGACACTGGCCCCGTGCATGGTTGCAGGTATGGAGGCCGTTAGGTGTAGCAACATAAATCACCAATAACTTAAAAATTCCAAAAATGAAAAATTATGTAATAGTACTTTTATTTATCCTGTTGCTGACAGGGACTCTGATTGGGTTTTCGCAGAATTACATGCCATTGCCTGATTCTAATGTTCAATGGGTAGTTGCGGACCGAACAAGCGAAACTTCTTATTATTTATATTTCAGGGTAGGGTCATATGATTATGATACTGTAATAGATGGCTATACTTACTCAAAAATATATTATTCATCTTTTATTGGGCCAGAAATTATTAAGCCTCTGAAACATTCAGCAGAAAATCATAGAAGCCCGGCTGAATATAGAACAAGAACTGAGGGAGAATACTGGGGAGCATACCGAAATGATGGTGAAGGAAGGGTGTTTTATCTTCCTCCCGGGACCAATAGTAATAATGATGAGGGGGTATTGTTTGATTTTACGGCAAACCTGGGTGATACCATTAGTAATGTATCCGTTTGGTTTGCAAATGAAATGAATAGTTATGTTGTAGATAGTACGACTTACTTTGAGATAGAAGGAGAATCACATAAAGTGATATACTTGACAAACATAACACCAGACTCTTATGAACACCCATGGCAAGTTTGGATCGAAGGCGTTGGCAACCTTCTCTGTGGGCCTTTTAATGGAATGCTTGGACTGACAAATCAAGTATTGACCTGTTTTAGTGTCAATGATACTACGCGCTTTATCGCTGATCTTTCAGAAGATTACAGTGAGTGCTTCGTGCAAGAGCCGGGCGACTGCTCTTTTATGCTTGGAACTAATGAGCTCGAGAGTCAACTAAGCTTAAATATTATGCCAAATCCTTTTACCAAAAACCTCACTATACAAGGAGTAAATAACGGCATTGTAAACATTAAATTAGTGAATGTCAGTGGACAAGTAGTTTTTTCATCAAAAATCTTTCATGAAGGAGGGGATATAACATTTTCATTAGAACGTGTCCCGCCGGGCATCTATTTATGTAACATTCAAAATAACAAAAGAACATGGAATCAAAAAATTATAAAATATTAGGACAACATGATAGTCGCATTAGATTGTTCATGCTCGTGTTTTCTGTCTTATTGGTTGTAAATGCAAATAGTGTTTGCAAAGTGCCACACAGAAGCTAAACCATCATGTTTACATGAAATAATTAGGATACAATCAAATTATGTACATTTGATTCATGAAGTGCAAAATTCATTATACGGATTGCCATTTAGTAGATTACGTCAACCAAAATAGATGAATGTAAACAAAAGGAATTAGCTCTATGGCAAAACTTATCATTTTATTTGAATGTGGCACGGATGATTCGGCTTCGCCTCATGAGATCGCTTTGCTAAGTTACAAATCCGCGCCAGCGAGGAAGTTGCAAATAACCGATGCGCAAGGCAGGAATGTGACATCTTTTGCCTTAAAAGCAGAGCAAGGCCAGCAGCTTTGGGACATAAGGGAAGTAAAAAAAGGAACCTATTTTTACAACCTGAAAGCCAATGGCCAGAGCAAAAACGGTAAATTAATCATTAACTAAAACATAAACCTGAACCATTCCCTGTTTTCGGGGAATGGTTCAGGTTTTTATTGACTATGAAAAATCTTTTAATTGTTTTTATATTATTTTGCACCTTAAACACCTTATCCCAAATCGCTGAAATCAAATGGCAACAGTGCTATGGCAACGATGAAAATGTCTTTGCTTATGGACTTGC
>Ga0351925_1155_pt1 | contig 10817 bp, 7 predicted proteins | sample BONcelHT113001D9_FD_206870 | JGI IMG/M metagenome (GOLD analysis project Ga0351925, IMG submission 206870) | Enriched cells from coal bed in the Powder River Basin, Montana, United States - BONCAT cells T11 rep2 HSBNCT.T11.300.1.D9 ... | reverse complement strand
GTGCATTTTTGCGTGCCCGATATAGACAGTCAGACAACGAGCGCCCATTTTATTTCCGCCGGCAGCGCGCTCAAGCTAGGTGACGCGCTTGTCAGCGGCGAGATAAAAAATGGCTTTGCACTCGTTAGACCGCCCGGCCATCATGCTATGCGTGTCGTGCATGGCAACCGGGGCTTTTGCAATATAAATAACGAGGCTATTCTCGTCGAATATCTGCGTTCAAAATACGGGTTTAGAAAAATAGCCATTGTCGACACGGACGTCCATCACGGTGACGGGACGCAGGACGTTTTCTATCATGATCCCGATGTGCTTTTCATCTCCGTGCATCAGGACGGACGCACGCTCTATCCAGGCTCAGGCTTTGTTGATGAGGTCGGCGGCCCCGGTGCACACCTGAGGAATATCAACATCCCACTGCCGCCGGGTACAACTGACGAGGGGTTCCTCAGCGTTCTCCGGCAAATAATCAAGCCCGCCCTCGAAGCTTTTCAACCGGAGCTGATTATTAATTCGGCTGGTCAGGACAACCATTTCACTGACCCGCTCGCAAATATGAAGGTAACCGCGCAGGGCTATGGGAAACTTACCGAGGAGTTGAGGCCAGACCTGGCGGTTCTGGAGGGCGGCTACGCCATCGAAACGGCCCTGCCATATGTGAACCTGTCCATACTCTTAGCACTCGCTGCTGAGGACTACAGCATGGTTGTAGAGCCACAGTACCGACCCGATGAACTGAGGCAGTCAGTTGCGATAGATAAGCATATCGCGGAAATTATTAGTTACTGGCAGGAGAAGCTCGCACAGAACCCGCCGGACAAAGAAAGCCTGTTTGGCCCGAGCCATATCTCTAACAACCGCCGGAACATCTATTATGACACCGACCATATTTCAGAAGAACAGCAGGAATCTGTAGATTACTGCCCCGATTGCCCGGGCTTATACCGCGTAATCTCCGAAGCAAAAAAAGCCTATGGACGCGATTACACGCTCTGGGGCATCTCGATTCCTTTATTTGCCTGTACGAGCTGTCATAAGAGAGCCTATGAACTTTGGGATGAACAAATGCAGAAAAAAGCAGGCGCAAACGGAACTCATCGAAGACTTGAAACCAGATATGACTTCTATTGCCTGCAGGATAAAAAAGAAGACAGATATTTAAAAGAAAACAGGTGAAAATATTGTCAAAGATCCATTTGCTTGATAACCTGACGGCTAACCAAATTGCGGCCGGCGAGGTTATCGAAAGACCGGCTTCGGTCGTAAAGGAACTCATTGAAAACTCAATAGATGCCGGTGCGTGCAATATCACCGTAGCAATCCAACAGGGTGGTTTAAAGCAGCTCAGGATACAAGACGATGGCTCAGGCATGTCCAAAGAGGATGCGCTGCTGTCTGTCAAAAGACACGCTACGAGCAAGCTAAAAGTTATTGACGATTTGAACACGCTTGCAACACTCGGTTTTCGCGGCGAGGCCCTGCCGAGCATTGTTTCTGTGGCTAAGGTCGAGATTGTATCGAGGGAGTCGGGTGTTGACTACGGCACTAAACTGCTGCTAGAGGGCAATGCTCTTATCGGCGTAGAACCCGTCGGTACTCCCGCAGGCACGGCAATCACCGTCAGCGATTTGTTTTACAACATACCGGCGCGCAAAAAGTTTATGCGTTCGGCTGGCTACGAGGCCGGATTAATTCACGAATTGCTGATTCACTTTTCGTTGAGTCATCCTCAGATTAATTTTCGGCTCTTTCACGATGGCAGTGAGCTACTGAATACCGCAGGTGTTAACAGCGTACCGGACTTGCTCGAGCTGTTTTACGGGCATAATGCCAGAGGCTCGCTAATTGAGCTCGAAGCTGTTCTCACAGAAGGGGAAATCAGTGGCTATCTTACGCTCCCGACGTATCACCGCGTCAACCGTAAGGGGATCCATTTTTTTATCAACTCCCGCAAGGTTATCGCGAAAGAATTGATGCTCACACTCACCGAGGCTTATGAGAACGTCATGCCAAAAGGCCGTTCCCCGCTGGCTGTTTTTCATATCCGACTCGACCCGGCACTTATTGATGTAAATGTGCATCCAAGCAAACTCGAGATTCGCTTTCGCGATTTGGCAATCGTGCGGGAACTGGCGCAGTTGTTCAAAGAAACACTGCAGCGGCAAAAAACTGTTCCGCTTTACCAGCCTTCAAACCTTTACCGGCCCTTCGATTTTCCGGCAGCTATACCTGCGGGTTTATCAGAATCGTCACCAGCAGGCTTGCCGTTATCTGCACCCGCTGATTTCCCGGTATCCGTGCAGGAAAGCTTCGGCAGCTTTGACATTCAAGCGTCACAACAATTACGGCCTTCAAACCGGCAATCAATTCTGCAACCGCCTCCAAACTCTGCGCAACAACAGGAGCCTGTTATTAAAACCGATGCAACTATTCAAAACGATGCAACTCTGCAAACCGTCGAAACTGCAGTAGCCTTAAAAGCCAGTTCGCTGCCGGAGCTCCGCATTATTGGCCAACTCGCAGCAACCTTCATCCTCGCCGAAGCTGCCGGAGAGCTATATATCATTGACCAGCATGTTGCCCACGAAAGAATAATATTTGAACAGCTCAAGCAGCAAGCGAGCAGTGGCTCCGTCGACAGCCAGCTGCTTTTACACCCGGTCCCTCTGCAATTTACTGCTCTAGAAGAAGAGTTGGTCATTCAACATATTCTGCCGCTCACCGAATTCGGCATTATCTTAGAGCACTTTGGCCCGCGCAGTTATTTGCTCCGCGCTGTCCCGACCTGCCTTACCGGTGAACCGGAGGATTTTTTCCAGGCGCTGCTGCAGCAGCTCACAAATACAAACAAAAAGCTCTCTTTGACTGATATTAAACAGGAATACCTTATTATGGCCTCGTGTAAAGGCGCCATCAAAGCCAATCAAGCCTTATCCCCGGAAGAAATGAACAAACTGGTCTGTGATCTCAGGGCGTCCAATAATTTACTGACCTGCCCGCATGGCCGGCCAATCATCTACCACATCCCACACAAGGACATTCTGAAAGCATTCCACCGCAACTGAGTTACTTTTTTAGCCAGACTAGCCGAAAGGAGACCAAAGTGAAGGTTGCTATTACGACATCCAAGGATGATTTTCTATTGATATCCCGTGCCGAGGCATATGCTGCCGAACTGGCTATCCCATATATTAATCGACAGAGGTCAAGCCTTGACAACCTGAGAAGCGAGTACAGCCTTGACTACGTGCTCATCGTCGAACAGGACAGGGTCATCCTAAAAGGTGCAACCAGCCTGGCCTGGCATCCGAGCATGGCCGTACCGCGTTTGAAAGCGCTTCGTGAAGGCAGCCGGGATCCGATGGTCGACGCCCTCGACCTGAAGCCCGGATATTCGGTCCTCGACTGTACCTTGGGCTTAGGGGCGGATGCCTTAGTCGCGGCCTCTATTGTTGGGAAGCAAGGGTCCGTGACAGGACTTGAGGCTGACAAATACATCGCGTTTATTACTAAATTAGGTATGCAGAACTTTTCCGGGCAAAATATACATATCAAAGCAATAGTTGATCGTGTCACTGTGATTAATCAAACATATGAAGAATATCTGCCGGTACAACTGGATAATAGTTATGACGTAGTCTATTTTGACCCGATGTTCCGATACAGCTTAATAAAATCAGCTGCTCTTAATGCTTTGCGGCCATTGGCGCGACATGCACCGCTAACCGAAAATGTTTTGCGCGAAGCCCTAAGAGTGGCCCGCTATCGCGTCGTGTTAAAAGAGAACGCCAAAAGCCGGGAATTTGCTCGCCTGAATGCTCCTCTTGTCAGTGGCGGTCGTTACAGCAGCATAGCTTATGGAATCTGGATAAAGTAAGCTTCTTTCAGTTGAGTTTTTGAAGATTGTAAAGTGTAAAATCTGCCAGGATGGTAAACAATACAAAGAGGGGGGAGAAGCAGAGAGTGCTTCCTTTGATAGTAATTGTCGGCCCAACCGCAGTCGGCAAAACAAAGCTTGGTCTGGATATAGCAAAAAGAGTCACCGGAGAGATTATATCCGGTGACTCGATGCAGGTTTATCGCTATATGGATATAGGTACCGCGAAAATAAAACCGGAAGAAATGAATAATATCCAGCATCACTTAATTGACATAAGAAATCCCGATGAACCCTTTAACGTCGCGGATTATCAGGTTCTTGCCGAAAGTAAAATCCGCGAGATTTGTTCCAGAGGTCATATTCCGATAATCGTCGGAGGGACCGGTTTATATATCCAGGCGGTCATTGATAGCTATGACTTCACAGTGCAGGAGGATGTAGGAGCCAATCGCGAGAAAATTAACGAGCTTGCTGCTGAACACGGAAATGAATATTTACATGAACTTCTCGCCGGGGTTGATCCGCCGTCAGCTCAAAAATTTCATCCGAATGACGGCAAAAGAGTCAAACGGGCTTTAGAGTATTATTATGTCAATAAAAAGCGCATATCCGACAACAACTCCGGATATGACCGTTCGCAAAACGTCAAATACAATATGGTACTTATAGGTTTAACAATGGATCGAACCCGTTTATACGAACGCATCAATCAGCGGGTTGATAAGATGATGGAGGAGGGTTTTCTTGAAGAGGTAGAGGGCTTGTTAATAATGGGATATCCTCCGAAGCTTCCGGCAATGCAGGGGCTTGGCTACAAACAACTGGCCGGCTTCCTAAACGGCCAGTATGAGTTATCTATGGCAATAGAAGAGCTCAAGCGTGATACGAGACGTTATGCCAAGCGTCAATTGACATGGTTTAGAAGGGATCCCCGAATACACTGGTTTGACATAGAAAAAAACGGTTTATACGATAAATTACTTATAGAAATCTTATCCATTGTTGGCAGGACTATCAATATTAATGTAGAATAATAAAGATTGAGTTTAACAAAAATAGCGGAGGGAACAGCATGACCAAACAACAAATTAATCTTCAGGATTCATTTTTAAACCAAGTTCGGAAGGAAAATATCGGCGTAACGATATTTCTCGTGAACGGTTTTCAGTTAAAAGGCAATGTCAAAGGTTTCGATAACTTCACCGTAGTGCTTGAAATGGACGGAAAACAACAGTTGGTGTACAAGCACGCGATTTCAACTATATCGCCTTTTCGCCCCATAAATTTAAATCCTGACAATAAATAATTGATTGATTCAGCAAATAGCAAAAGAGCTGGTTAACGCCAACTCTTTTTTTATGCTTAACCTGTCTAATTTCATTCCAAACCCTCAAGCATTTTCCGTCTAATATAATAAGTGCCCGTTATAATTGCTATCGGAGAATCTTCCTGGTTGACAATTTCCGCTTGAGCCACAATTATTTTGTTGCCGAAGCTGACAATTTTCGCAGTGACAGTGAGAGTATCGCCCAGCTTGACCGAATGCAGATATTTAATCGAGTTTTCGAGAGTACTGACAACTCTGTTTTTCGAACGCGTAGCCACACCAATAGCCGTATCAGCTAATGAATAGGTTGCTCCGCCGTGGACAATATTTTGCGGATTAATATGTTTGTCCTCTATATGCATCGTGAGAGTAGCAATTCCCGGTTTGACAGACTTAATTTTAATATCCAGCAGTTGATGATAGTTGCAATCTCTATTAGTGTTGATAATACTCTCGAAGAGCTTATTATCGAGTCCCTGGTTTTCCGGCTGCGTATACAATTTAATACCCCCCTTAAACTCATGTGATAATTTTAGCATATCGGGTTAATATGGAACAAGACACCAACACAAAGATATACTTTTAATTCCCTGCTTTCAAATGTTTTCTTGACAATAGTTTTTAAAACTTATATTTGTATATTTAGTGTGTTATTTATAAAATAATAAAGCTATTAGGTGTTAGAAAAACAAGTAAATTGGGTGATGAAAAAGATTGATGAAGGAGCAAGATAATGGACGACAGAAAATTATGGTATCAACAATCCTTGAAAGCAACAGAAACAGAGCTTAACACAAATTTGCATAACGGGTTGTCGACAACTGAGGCCAAAACCCGTATCGCTGAATATGGAACGAATGAATTAACGCAAAAGGAAGGCCCGACACTTCTGCAAAGGTTCCTCCAGCAGTTCAAGGATTTTCTTGTCTTGATTCTGATTGGCGCTAGTATTGTCTCAATTCTTGTGGGTGAAATAACAGACTCTCTGGTCATCATAGGTATAGTCATTGTCAACGCAGCTTTGGGAGTGTTTCAGGAGTATCGGGCTAGTAAGGCCATGGAAGCTTTGAAAAAAATGGCCTCTCCTAACGCCGAGGTTATTCGCGATGGCTCCCGTCAGACGCTTCCTGCTGCAGAGTTAGTTCCAGGTGACGTGGTGCTGCTCGAGACCGGGGATTACATTCCTGCTGACCTGCGGCTTATTGAATCAGTTAACCTGAAGGTTGAGGAAGCAGCTCTTACTGGAGAGTCGGTCCCCGTCGAGAAGAATGCTGAAGTTCTCTTTAAAGACGAGATAGGGTTAGGCGATCAGATTAATCTTGGCTTTATGAGTACTCTGGTTACATATGGACGCGGTAAAGGTATCGTTGTCGCCACAGGGATGGAAACCATAATCGGCAAGATTGCCGAAATGATTCAATCGGTAGAAGAGGAGGTAACGCCCCTTCAGCGCAAGCTGGCGGAGTTTGGGAAGCTATTGGGTATTGTCTGCCTCGTTGTTTGTGCTATCGTTTTTGTGATGGGTCTTTTACGCGGTGAACCCCTCATTGAGATGTTTATGACCGCAGTAAGTCTGGCCGTAGCCGCTATCCCCGAAGGACTGCCCGCAGTTGTGACTATTGTGCTTTCATTGGGCATGCAGCGGATGGTCAAGCAAAACGCTATTATCAAAAAACTCCATGCTGTAGAATCGCTCGGAAGTACTACTTTCATCTGCTCTGATAAGACAGGTACACTGACGCAGAATCAGATGACCGCAGTACAATTATACTCAGGCGCTAATGTCTACAATGTTTCAGGGGAGGGCTATATACCAAAAGGGGAGATTACTCTCGACGGCCACGCCGTAAACCTCCACAAGGATCAAGCTATTTCGAGACTTTTGCACATTGCAGTCTTGTGCAACGATTCGCGTTTGGAAGCGGACCGCTCTGCGGGAGAAGAGCGTTGGCGCATGCTGGGTGACCCGACCGAAGGCGCTCTCATTGTCGTGGCCGCGAAAAAAGGATTGCTAACTGATAAATTAAATGAACAGTACCCGCGTGTACAGGAAATACCTTTTGACTCCAAACGCAAACTAATGACTACATTTCATACCAGCCCTGAAGGTAAAATATACGCATATACCAAGGGCGCACCCGACATTCTGGTCGCTTTGTGTAAAAAAATCCTGCGTCAGGACGGCCGCATTGATGACATGACTATCGAGGATGCAGATACGATACTTCACAATAACCGGAAGATGGCGGGGCAGGCGTTAAGGGTGCTGGCCACGGCTTACAAACCGATAGATAACATCCCGGTTAATCCGACCCCTGAGGGGACAGAAGTTGATTTGATTTTCAGCGGCCTGATTGGGATGATTGACCCGGCCAGACCTGAAGCTGTTCAAGCAGTAAAGGTTTGTAAAACTGCCGGTATTCATGTAGTTATGATTACCGGGGATTACAAAGATACTGCTGCCGCAATTGCCTCAGAGCTCGGAATTCTTGAGGAGTCCGACCTCGTAATGACCGGAGCAGAGCTCAATAAGCTCAATGATGATGAACTGCGCAAAGCTGTTAAAAACACTAAGGTCTTCGCCCGAGTTTCTCCTGAAAATAAAGTGGATATCGTTAAAGCACTTAAGGATAACGGCGAAATCGTCGCCATGACAGGTGATGGCGTTAATGATGCTCCGGCCTTAAAACGGGCTGATATCGGTGTGGCGATGGGGATTACCGGCACGGATGTAACCAAGGAAACTGCCGACATGATTGTTACCGATGATAACTTTGCCAGCATCGTAGCCGCGGTAGAGGAAGGCAGGGTTATCTATGCCAATATCCGCAAGTTCGTTTTCTTCCTGATGTCCTGCAATATGGGCGAGATTCTCATTATCTTCCTGGCTATGCTGCTGGGCTGGCCTATTCCGCTCTTGCCTATTCATCTGCTCTGGGTTAACCTGATTACTGATGCTTTCCCGGCGCTGGCCTTAGGTATGGAGAAGAAGGAGCCTAATATTATGAGCATGCCGCCCCGCAACCCTGATGAGCCGATTATAAACCGTGATATGTGGATCTCCATCGCTATTCAAAGTACAGTGCTTACGGTTGCCGTCTTAGCTTCGTTTTACTATGCATGGATCCAATATGACAACGTATCTATTGCCCGAACCTATGCCTTTGTGACTTTAGTTGTATCTGAACTGCTCAGAGCTTACACAACACGTTCAGAGCGATACACTGTCTTGAAAATTGGGATATTCAGCAACAAGAGCATGAACCTCGCAACAATTGTTTCCTTGGCGATGCTCCTCCTGGTTATGCTCGTGCCCGCCCTGGAACGGCTCTTCAGCCTGGAACCTTTTCATATGAAAGATTGGAATATTGTCTTTGCCTTCGCCATTCTGCCGTTTTTATCAGGCGAAATAAGCAAGGTTTTCAAGAATTGGGGAAAAGTCTAAAACAACCAATAGAACGCAGCCCTTCTAAGCGGAGGAACTGCGTTTTTAGTTGACCCGTATATGCATATTCTGGTATTTGATTTTTTCTTATGCTATAATTTGCTAGAAGAGACACTCCCGCTGGAGTGTTTTCGTTTACAAAAAGGAGCGACGCGTTTTGGGACTTTCGGGTAATACTGCTAATATCAAAAAAAATATCTTGCAGCAATTGGAGATTCTCGAAGAGGAGAGTTTTCCGCGTCATCTCCTGGTCAGTCCGGAGCTTGCCGCCAGGCTCGCTGTCATAACACACGCAATTGACAGGGAGGTTGCAGTCTATCTTGACCGGCATGGCAAAGTTAATGAGGTCATGCTTGGTGACAGCAACACCACCTTGTTAATCAAAACCCAGATTCGTCGCAGCACAAGCAGGCTTTCAGGTCTCAGATGCATACATACGCATCCCGGGGGTGACAGCACCCTGAGCAAACCGGATATATCCTGCCTTTACGAGTGCTATTTGGACGCTATCGTAGCGATAGGCACACTAAATGGACGGGTAACGACTATTCAAGCCGCATTCATAGAGCCTGATTATATTAATGAAACCGGTAAAAGCCAAGACAAATACAGACATTACGGTCCGCTGGATTCTGAGGAGCTTGAGGCTTTCCCGTTTCTCGATATTCTTATGGAGATCGATCGACAAATTATCAATCCGACATTACACGAGCTCGAGATCAAACAAGAAAAGGCTCTGTTAGTTGGTTTCAAACAACAAAAAGGAAGCTTGTTGAACGGCGAGGATTCGTTAATTGAACTGGAAGAACTGGCCAAAACAGCTGGTGCTTTCGTTTATGCCAAACAACTGCTGAACATCGATAAGCCAACACCCGGCTATTATATCGGTACAGGTAAACTGAAAGAGATTGCCTTATACAGGCAGGAGCACTCGTTAGATCTGATTATTTTTGACAACGAGCTGTCGCCCCATCAGCAGGCTAATCTTCAGGAGACGCTCGGCTGCTCGGTCGTTGACCGTACAGCGCTTATCCTGCAAATTTTTGCTGATCGTGCCAAAACCAAAGAAGGGATACTTCAGGTTGAACTGGCACAGCTCAGCTACTTATTACCGCGCCTGACCGGTCTTGGTGCAAGCATGTCACGTTTAGGCGGCGGAATAGGGACGAGAGGACCGGGGGAGACGAAGCTTGAGACTGACAGGCGCCACATTCGCGGGCGTATAAATGATTTAAAGAATGAGATCGAGACAATAAAAAAACAACGAAAAGTATTGCGGCAGCAACGGCAGGAAAATCGTGTCCCCGTTGCGGCTTTGATAGGATATACTAATGCCGGCAAATCTACCCTCATGAATACGCTGACGAATGCCGGGGTCCTCGCAGAAAACAAGCTTTTTGCAACTCTAGATACGACGACGAGGCGTCTCAAGTTAAAACAAACTGAAATACTCCTATCTGATACGGTCGGTTTTATTCATAAGCTGCCGCACCAACTGATCGCAGCGTTTCGCGCCACACTTGAGGAAATTAAATATGCCGACCTACTGATACATATTCTTGATGCCAGCAATCCTGCCTATGAGGCTCACATTCAGTCGGTAAATGCTGTTTTGCACGAGCTTGCAGCTGATGATATTCCAGCCATTCTTGTTTTTAACAAATGGGACCAGGTTGCAGATACAGTAGAGCTTAGCCGCAATTTGCATGAGTACGAGCCGGCGTTGCCTGTATCGGCGTTAACCGGATATAACATACCCGAGCTGCTCGAGCTAATTCAAACCTGCCTGCCCAATCAACCAACATTAGTCAAACTACTGCTGCCATTTGCCCAAACCTCACTCCTTAGCAGGCTTTATAAAGAAGGAGAAGTCCTGGCAGTCGAATACACCGAAGTCGGTATTTCATGTTCAGCCCGCCTGACAGAGCCATTGCTGTCATCAGTTAAACCATACATGGTTAAAGAAGCTCCGGTCAACTAAACGATTCCGGCGAGAAAAGGGAGATAGTATGTCTGCTCAAAGCAAATATCTCAAAGATATATTTAATATCAGTGAAGACATTCTGGCTAAACTGCAGACTGCCGCTTTATCATGCGAGTCATCGTTCCGCGAAATCGACAGCCTCGCCGAGTACCAGCAATTGCGGGTTTTGCACGCCTTTTGG
>Ga0351925_1154_pt1 | contig 10845 bp, 9 predicted proteins | sample BONcelHT113001D9_FD_206870 | JGI IMG/M metagenome (GOLD analysis project Ga0351925, IMG submission 206870) | Enriched cells from coal bed in the Powder River Basin, Montana, United States - BONCAT cells T11 rep2 HSBNCT.T11.300.1.D9 ... | reverse complement strand
CAAATGCGGGGATGAATCGCATTTATGAGAGGCCTTGTCTTGTACGCACCAGTCCGTTACTGTACCGAATCCCTGTATGAGCGCGGCAGATATAGCGGAAAGGACCAGACATGGATACTGAGAGCACGGGTCAAAGCGGCCCCGGCGGAACCCGCCGCGGCAGGAATTCCGATGAGAAGTTCTGCGCATCGTGTGGTGAAGTAATCAAGATCAACGCCGATACATGCCCGTATTGCGCTGCCGGGCAGGGAGGCGGCATAAGCAAGGCCGCATTGCTGGTGTTCACGTTCTTTCTTGGAGGCTTTGGCGCCCACAAGTTCTACACGCGCAGAAACCTGCAGGGTGTTCTGTACCTGATTTTTTGCTGGACGGGGATCCCTTATCTCATAGCCCTGGTCGAGTTCATCGTTTATGCATTTACAAGCAGCGAACGGCTGCGGGAAAAGTATAAATCGAGCGGTTCCGCGACTGCTATTGCATGTATCGCCGCCGCTTTCGGCATGATCTACATTTTCGGCATAATTTCAGCCATTGCGATACCTCAATTCGTCAAGCAGAAAAATCGCGCCTATGAATCCCTTGTGGCGGCTGAACTTCGGGAGTTGAAGGTCGCTGAAGATGCTTTCTTCATGAGCAACGGCAGGTATTCCTCCGACCTGGACGAGCTGCAATTCAGCCCGCAATCGCTGAACATCCAGATTGATATCCTCAGTGCGGACGAGACCTGTTATGAAGCTCGGGGTGTGCACGGCAGACAGATCGACAAATATCTTTATATGGACTGTAAGGGCTTGAAAATACCTGATTCATGAACCCTGATTCATGAACCTGGGAATCGTTACCGGAAAACCTTTACGTCCGGCGGAGCAAATCCCCCCCGACCCCCCTTTAGAAAAGGGGGGAGACTCAATGATGGCTTTCATTGTTCGTTTCCCGGATCGGAGATTGGAACGGTGGTTTCCGAGCGGAGGTTCGAGAGGATAGACGGAGTTTGGAGAAAGCAGTGGGGAATATTTATTGATTGACAAAAAAGCTGAGGCGGAAGTATGGTAAAAATGGGTTGAAGTTTTGAGTTTATCGTATCTTTGCTTCTCAGTTGCCCGTGAAAAGGTGCAGCCATGAAAAAGAAAGATGAAAAAAGCGGCGACATCAAAAGGCTAGCCGGTGATGAGAAACTGACCCGGCGCGCGGCCCTTAAGCGCATCGCGACAGTGTTGGGCGGCGGGGTCATCGCGGCGGAAGTCTTTGGACGGGCTCCCGAGGTTCATGCCGCCGCGGGCAGATACGTCAGCATCGAGGGCTCTTACGTCAACACCGTCTACGTTGACAAACAATATGTCAACCGGGGGCCGAGCTACAACGATTACGTGTCCTTCTACTCAAGTTCCCGAAGACCCACTACGCCCCCGCCTCCGCCCGGAAGGTAGGGCGCCGCGGAACGACCCCTCCCGGTAGTATGGGGTAAATCCAGACAGTTTACGCCGACCTTGCTAAGGCAGGGCTTGGCGTTTTTTTTTGCGCGGCGGGCAATGCGTGCTCACCTGGTGGTGCAAGTCATCCGTGGAGGGCAAGGAAATGCCAACTGTTCATCTTTCGAGCGGACACGCCTGGGGAACTGTTAACCGAACGGCGAGGGTTTATGCATCGGGAGGTGGATCCGGAAGAAAGGCGCGGACAAAATGCCGGCTCGAAGCACATAACACCAACTTTACGTTCAGGTTGTGCCCAAAGGTGATGGATTCCGCTACGCTCCACCCATCCTACATGCCATCCGGCCAAGGTTTATCGTAGGATGCGTGGAGTGTAGCGAAACCCATCCGATAGATCTTAAACGCTAATCTGTATAAACAGCATGCGGGCGGTCATGCCGGACTGGAGGGCCTATCTTCAGAGTCCAACGCGATCATTGGCTTATGCCACTCCATTTTACAGCCTTCCGCTTTTTCAGCTATCTTTTAAGCTATCGCTATCTCTTCAAAAGATCCGCTATGGAATTGAAAATAATCTCCGGATCGAACGTGTTCATGCAATGCGCAACCCCTTCGGGGCACCTGGTCCGGTAGACATCGCCCGCGCCCGGGCCGATACACCCGCCCGGTTGCCCGCATTTGATTTCCGCCTGGTGATGGATATGACCGGAGTAGCCATAGACCCGGTGATCGGTTGGACCCCAAAGGACAACTGCCGGGACCCCTCGCAAGTGGGCGGCGTGCATGATGAAATTGTCACCGGTAACCACTGCGTCGAAGCGGTCCAGCATTGAAATGAGATGCCTCGGCGATGTCAGACCCAGCAGGCTGTATGTGCCTCTGATATAAACGTCATTTCTATTTCCCGCCTGGACGATGCCTATCTTTCTTCCCGCCGGCAGTCCCGCGAGTTTTTCCCATTTTTCAATTGGCATCTGCTTACGCGGTGAGTCGGACCCCTGGCAGAAAAGGATATTCCGGCGCTTCCAGGGAATGGCCCTCAAAAGGACGGGATCGACCGAAAACTCCCCCGGAACGTATAGCCGCTCTTCAATAGGCGGCTCCAGCCCGAACATGCGCGCAAGGAGCTGAAATGCCCTGCTTCCCGGCCGGCCGTAGTCTTCCTCGTCCCAGTAGTTGGTGGACAGGAACCGGGCCCCGGGCCGGGGATGCCCGATGCGCTCGATTGCCGGATGTCCCTCGAGGAGAGGTCCGTATTTTGTACGGGCGACAAGATTGAATTTTCGGGAGGGATCTTTTTCCGAAACAAGCTTCAGAACACCGGAGATCATGAGGGTGTCGCCCAGACCTCCAATGGGGTTGATCCAGGTGTAATCCACACTTTCCCGGTGGTCCGGGACGTGCGGGCGCGCGGTATCCGAGTGCTTTGCACCGTGCGGGCGCACGGTATCCGATTGCTTCGCACCTTGCAGGCAGGCCGTATCCGGGTGCCTTGCATCGTGCAGGCTGGCCGTATCCGAGTGCTCCGCACTGCGTAAGAGCTCGGTATCCGAGTGTTTGTCAACCGGCGCGCATGGCTGTTGCGTTTGAAGATGTTCGGTGGCGCCAGCGGCGGCTCCCACAGTTGGCTCGAAATATTTTTCAATGAAGCTTTTTTTGGCGAGGCACCACTCGCTCTTGTGGAAAAACGAACCGGTAGCAGACCAGGAATCGAGCGGACAGCCTCCGTGACAGATGTCCCAGAAACGGCAACCGCTGCAGTCGGTTTGCGGAAGAATAGTGTTGCGCTCAAGGAGGAGTTCTTTTTGAGGATCGGCGAAAACCCGCGAGAAGGATTTGTCGAAAATCGAGCCGTAGTCGAGCAAACCCCAGTCGGCGGCACGGCCGCACTGCGAAATCCCACCGTCCGATGAGACATTCAGGTGGGAACGGGCGCATGTGCCGGAGTCGGCGCACATCAGCGCCCTCCTGTCATCGAGCAGTGTCTGTGTCAGGGTATGAAAAGGATCGATCTGGCAAAAATACTCCCGGTCCCGCCACCAGACAGGAAATATTTCGCCCAGAAAACTCGCGTACTCCTCTGGTGTGATCCTCAGGTGGCCTATTTTTCTTTCGTCATTGCCGTAAAGGAGGACCGGGTTGAACGTGAAAGCCCCCTTGCGGGAAAGATTGGACAGAAAATGGAATATCTCGAGTGGCCTTGGTAAAGAGAGCTTCGTTACCACATATATGAGGCCCCAGTTGAACCCTTCCTCCTCGGCAAGCGCAATTGCATCCAGAAATTTCCTGTTATAGGCATTCGTGTCCCGCTTTGACCCCAGGCCGCGCACACCCGGCATGGGATCGTAGCTCGTCCCCAGGGACCGTACACCCAGTGACCGGAAAATATCGGCGTATTCTTTTGAAAACAGCGTGAGGTTGCTTTGGATGTTGTGGTGGATGCGGTCGGAAGTACCGGCGCAGTGGGTCCGCTGAAAATGAATGGCCTTCATGAAGTAATCGCGGCCAAGCAGAAGCGGCTCTCCCCCATGCCACACAATTTCCATGTGCTCCAGGGGTTTTTCGGCCAGGAACTCGTTTACTCGCTCGAAAAAGAGCTCCAGGGTCCGGAGCGGCATTGTCGCCGGCGAGCGGGGCTTTTTATGCACCACGTCGCAGTATATGCACCTGGCGTTGCACGCTTCGGTAGGCTTGAAAATTACGGTTGCCATATCTGAGCCTCCCCGTTGCGCGCGCGCAGGGCTTTGAAGCGGCGGGCCACTTCGATCATCTCGATGAAAAACGCCGAACATTCGGGGCCGCGGGATGTTTCGTACTTTCCGAGGCACAACTTCCACCCGGCGCATGAGGCGCATGGATGAAGGCCAACGAAATATTCCCTCCGCCTCCTCAGCCATTCCTGGATCGGCGGGAATTGATCGGGGTCGGCGATTTCGCAAAGATTTCGCGCGACGAACCGCTCCTTTGCCAGGTCCTCGCGGGACAGGGCCACGCGTCCCTCGATATCGAGGTGCAGAAAACTTTTTGGATCATCGAAATAAAAGAAGGCCCAGTCGATATGCGAGAATGGATCGTAGTTGTCGGCGATGAAGGTAAAAGGCTCGATGGACGCATGGTGCGCGCGCTCCAGCATGGCGTAAGTCATGAGGTCCGCGATCTCTTCCCAGTGTTTCACACCTCGTTCGATGACGGCGCAGCCGTGAATGCCGACTGACGATAATATCCGCAAGGAAAGGATGTTTTCGGGCCTTGAGCAGGAAAGGTAAACACGAAGGTTAAATTGCCGAAGATGTTTCAGCCTTCCCGCAAAGGAGCGGAACCTGCCGGCGGAAGGGACCGCCAGGGCAAGAGGAATGCCTCTTGAATCCTCGGGAAGTTCAATCTCGCTCAGCGGAGAATCGGATTCAATGAGAACGCACACAAGACGGCTGCCGGATTGGCGCGCGCATGCCGCCGCCGCCGCGGCATCGGCCGGATCTTGAACACGTACCGCGACGGAGTGCCCCGAAAGACCCCGGAGCAGGTCTTCATTATACGGGCTGACGATGCCTGGAAAGTTCATGTTCGATCTCCGTTAGTCTCACTGAGGCTTCGCCGGTAAAGCGATTCAATACCTGGCACAATCCTCCGCCGCCACAGACGCCTTCTTCCTGGTGCATGCATCCGTCGCACTCGCTGTAAATTCCGGCAACCTCTGCCTTGAGCAGGCTGCGTATGCGGGCGAAATGCGAGTCGATCTGCTCCACCGAGTCGAATTCGAAAAGGGACTTCCTCTGAAAATTTGAAAGCGGGAAGCAGTAGTAGACGCTCATGTCGGGCGATATATCAAAGGCCGGGCCGCACCCGAAATGAACCGCGCCCCTGAACCGGTGCAGCCATCCGAGTTGTTCATCGCTGAATTTGCAGATCGGAAATCCGCAGTCGAGCCCCGGTTTTACGCGAAAAGAATCGAACTGTGGCCTATGGGAACAGAGCCGCTGAACGATATGCGCCATCTCGTCAGGGTGGATGGAGCCGCCCGGGCTTCCCGGTACGGGGTGGGCAACCCCGAGGCGCAGTTGCCGTTTCATCCCGTGGCGGTTGATGAGATCGAACAGGAAATCGAGCGTAAAATCGGGCCGGTAGATGTTAAACCCGGCGGAGGTCCATGGCCCCAGGACGGAGAGAAACCGATGGACCCTTTGCGTTTCTTTCTTCGATGCGGGCGTCTGGACCGGATCGTTCAGATTGCATACGAAAGTGAGCTGTTCAACGGGAACATCAGTGAGGTGGCTTGCGAATTCCTCGAGCCGCGCGGGGCTCAACATCCCATTTGTGAAGACCGCTACGTCGAAGTCGCGCTCGAGCAGGTACAGGATGAAATCGACGCAGTCAGGGTGGAGAGTGGGCTCTCCTCCAAGAAGCGATATGTGGCGTTGTCCGGAAAATTTAAGAAAATCGGCAATGTATATGAGGTTTTCCCAGGAAATCAGGTTTCGCGCCGGGGTGGCCGACATTTCGCTTTTGGCGAAACAATAGGGGCAGGAGCGGTTGCAGCGCGTGGTAAGAAGCACGTTAGCCATTCGTCACCCCTATTGGAGGCATTCTCGTTTTGCGGGGAATTCCTGATTGATATGCATCATTACATAACAGTGAACCAAAGGAAACCGGAAACAGTGTATCCACTATCTCTATCGCTATCTCCCTTTCTTCCCTTGACCCCACAATGCGCGGCCCGGTTTTGCTCCGGTGTGGTCGCCGTCTTTCAGCACCTGCGCGCCGTTGACGAACACATGCTTCATCCCGACGGCGTACCTGTGAGGGTTGTCATAGGTGGCAACATCGGAAAACGTTTGCGGATCGAAAACCACCACGTCCGCGAAAAAACCCTCGCGGAGGCTCCCCCTGCGATCCAGGTGAAGGTTTGACGCGGGCAGGCCGGTAACGCGCCGAACGGCTTCCTGGACAGGCATGATCTTTTCATCCCTGACATATTTTCCAAACAGGCGGGCGAAGTTTCCGTAGGCGCGGGGATGGGTCGAGGATTTGATGAAAACCCCTTCGGCCGAAATGGATGCGGCATCCGAGCCCAGAGATACCCAGGGCTGGTGCAGTTGTTTCCTTATGTTGTCCTCGCTCATGGAAAAAGAGACGACCCTGGTGCGGGCGCGGTCTTCGAGCACCAGGTCGAGCAGTGTTTCCACCTGGTCCTTCCCTCGCATCCGGGCCACTTCCTGGAGCGTCTTTCCCACAAGTGGTTTCAGGGATTCGGAATCAAAGCCGATGAGCAATGTTTTCGAACCCATGCCGCGCCGGCGCATTTCCGAGCTGATCTTCCTTCTTGTCGCGGGATCGCCAAGCCGCGCAAGCAAGGCATCATTGCCGCCCTCATGCGCCCAGGCAGGCACCCTTGAAGCCAGCCGGTTGGAACTCGCGGTGTAGAGATAGACGTTGGCGGTTATCCGCAGTCCCTCGGCGCGCGCGCCGTTTACCATGGAAATCACCCGGTCCATCTTGCCCCAGTTGGACTCGCCGCCTGCCTTGAGGTGGTAGATCTCGGCGGGAATGCCGGCGTCCCTGCTTATCCGGATAAACTCGGCGATTGCCTCGACAAGCGTTGACCCCTCATTTCGGACATGAGAGATATACATGCCGCCATACCCGGCGGCGACCCGGCACATCTCGATCAGCTCCTGCGTTGTCGAATATGCATCGGGCGCATAAATGAGTGAAGAGCCGATTCCGAGCGCTCCGTCTTCCATTTCACGGCGCACCAGGTCGAGCATCCGATTCATTTCCGGGGCCGTCGCATTCCTGTTGGCAAGGCCGATGACGTTTTCGCGTATCGTCCCCGAGCCGATAAAGGATGCAACATTGGGGGAAACTCCGGTTTTTTCGAGATGGGCCAGGTACTCGGCAAGGGATGTCCAGTGTATGTCGAATTTCATATCGCCCTGGCTTGCGAGCATTCTTTTCTTCATATCGTCATTGAGCGGGCCCATGGATTGGCCTTCGCCCAGGATCTGGGTTGTAACCCCCTGGCGGATTTCGCTCTGCGACCGGCCGTCTACGAGCAGGGAAGCGGTGGACCACGAGAGCATGTTGATAAATCCGGGCGCTACCGCCAGCCCCTTCGCGTCTATTATCGTGGTCGCATGCCCGGTCCCCAGATCTCCGACAGCGGCGATCATATCGCCCCTGATCCCGACGTCGGCCCGCACGGGGGCCCCGCCTGAACCGTCATAGAGCGTGCCGTTCCGGATAATTACATCGAATCGCGCGGGCTGGTCCGCGGCTCCGAACGCACCGGCGGGTATCGGCAATGCGGCTAAAGACAGCAATATTATTGGAATTATTGAAGCAAATGTGAGTTTCATTTGTTGCCTTCATGCACTGGGTGATGGAGCGATGGAATGGATCTTTATCCCGCGTGCATAGACCGCGCGCGCGCTGTCCAGTGAATCCGGAAGATGCGAGGGCGGGCCGGGTACCGCAACAAATGTTGCGGGCGATCCGGCGCCGATGGTTCCGATCTCGTTCTCTATTCCAAGCAGCCCGGCGCCTTCGAGCGAAGCACAGCGCGCGACTTCCTCGACGGAAAAGCCCGCATCCAAAAATATCCTGAATTCTTCGATAAGCGCGCTGCCGTGTTTTATTCCAAACCCTCCGGCATCGGTTCCCATCGCTATGCGAACTCCCATTTTCCGTGCCGACGCGAGTTGCTCCATCTTGTGCTCCAGGTTGCGGGCAGCAGTGTCCGCCTCGACCGAACCGGAAAGGGCATATGAGAGGAAGGCCTTCATGCTGAATGCGGTGGGTACCCAGACAACCTGCCTTTCAACCATTCTTTCAAGATTTTCACGGCCCATGAAGAACCCGTGCTCAATGGAATCGCAGCCCGCTTCGATGGCTTCCCGGACAGGGACCACGCCGTTTGCATGGACCATGGTCTTCAGTCCGCGCTCCCTGGCCGCTTTCACTGCGGCCCGAAGCTCATCCGAGCTAAACTGCGGGCTGGTTTGCTTTCCGAACTCGGTCAAGCTGTTCAGCCCCGAATTGATGATCTTCACATGATCTATCGGGTCAGTCCCGCGCGAAATGCATTCGGCAAGCGACACACCTTCCGCTGGCGGATCACCGATCAGCTTACCATATCGCCCCTTGGCCCTCCAGCCTCTGCCGGCCGATTTGAGATGAATGGGGCACTGCCCGCCTGGATTTGGATGGTGCTCTATTTTGAAGCGCAGCACATGTCCACCGCAATCCCCGCCATCCCGTAGCGCGAGGATGCCGCGGCGCAGATGCTTCGCGATGCGCTCCTCGATAAGCGGCCGGCTCCGCTCGAAACTAAAGCTCAACTGCCGCCTCCGCAATTCCTGATCGAGCGTTCCGGATAAAGTGAGATGAACATGGCTGTCGACAAGGCCCGGCAGTATTGTGCAGGCCGAAAGATCGAGGGATTGCATTCCCGGGCGTGACGTGGCATTGCCTGATTTGGCATGTCCAACGGATGCGATGATGCCGTCTTCCACCCTCAGAAGGATGTCTTTTTGAGCTGCCGAGCCGGTACCATCGATCATCCAGCCGGCGACCATGTTAAACGTTTTATCCATGCAGAGGTTTATCCGTTTTGCGATGAAGTTCCCCGAGCATTCCAAGTTGAGTATACAATCAAGTCCGGTTTTTTCATAACGAACGGTGAAAAACTATGGAACGTTCCAGAAGGAAGCACACCGTTTTGAAATTTAATGGTATCGGACATTCCTGTGAGGACGAGTGCGGAGGAGGTGCGAAGGACTCCTATAGTTTCATGGGAGGACCGAGGATACTTTGGATGATCTATGGCGATTTTCCTTACGACCGAAAATTCGAGTTTCTGACTTTTTATTGCACGGACTCCTGTTGTCTCCCTTCGTCGCCTTCTTGCTCATATTTCCGGAGGAAATGCCTCTGCGAATTCGGATTAACCAAGTTTGCATGGTCGGGGTGAGGCATCCCAAGTACGTCCCTCCAGCACACGTCCGTTAAGTTTCTTGCTTCCCTTTTTGCCCTCAACACTCCACCCGCCCCACTGCTTAAAGAAGAAAGGAACCCCGTGCTCATCACACATGTGTTTTATAGCCAAGACCCATTCGGGATTCATCTGGCGAGCCCTCGGGCCGGATTCGCCCCCTACAATGACCCAATGTATTCCAGTCAAGTCAATCTCGGCGAGGTTTTCAAGCAAAGGTTCCGCAGAGACGAAACGGATACGGGCAGAGATTCGCCGCAGAGCATCAAGCCGAGGCAGGCCGTGAGCGCGATTCTCGACAGTAACTCCCAGCCATGCGTTACTAGGGGGCTGCCTCATACGAAAAAACTCCGCCATCCGCTCTGCCCTTTTGGTCAAAATCTGAAAAGTATGTTGAGGCGTTTGCTGGATTACCTTTAGCACCCGAATGAGGTAATCGTCAGGAATCTCTTCGTGGAACAAATCGCTCATAGAATTAACAAAATAGGTCGTCGGTCGTTCGCGTCTGATTGGTTCTTCAAGCCGCTCGGGAAGAAGCGTCAGGCGAAAACCATTCTCGTAACCTTTTACACGCATAGCTTGGAGGCGTCTGGCCATAACTTCGGCATAACAGTTGGCGCAGCCGGGCGAAACCTTGCTGCAGCCTACAGCCGGGTTCCAGGTCTGTTCTGTCCATTCAATTGAGGTTTTGGTACTCATTATTTTTCCTTGACAAGTCGTTCACCCTTGCCGCCATGTTCTGCAAAACGAATATATCTCGAGCGTCTTTTGCGCGTTGCATCAAGGTTTCTTACCCTGCCCTCTCTTTCTAACTTATGAAATGCAGCTTGGAAATCACTTTCGAACCATCCGGTTTCTTCGATCATGTCGGCCAATTCTTCAATGCCAAACCGGCGTGGTGTGGACGAAAGCCTATCGAGCCAGTAGGACATGGCTTCTGTAATAACTGCTTTCTTCTCTTTGCCAATTAATGTGGATTCTGTAAACATATTGCGCTGCCAACTCCCAAGCTCTCGATGCTTGGCATCCTCGCGGGCGCGGCGTTGTATAAGATCGAGTTGATCCGATTCCTCCATGAACACGGTTATACCCTTTGGATGCCGTGTGAGATATACCAAATGGTAAAGGGTTCGGTCTATAGTAGGATAAAGCACCGGAACAGAGACAACACGGGGCTTCCCTCCCCAGGTCGGCAGGATCTTCTTCAGCCGCTGCTTGTAAAGATGTATCAAATATGCTTCCCTTTTTTCGGGTGATAGACCTCCTGTATCCCGCACCTCACCGAAAATTGCTAACATGTCTTCCCGGAAGAATCCTGGGGGTGAGTGCGAGACAAAAAATCGTACATAAAATTGATCAGGAATTCAGAATTGGGCCGCTGCAATAGAGGGGTGAGCGTGGGTATCTCCACTACGTTCTTCCACC
>Ga0351925_1153_pt1 | contig 10928 bp, 15 predicted proteins | sample BONcelHT113001D9_FD_206870 | JGI IMG/M metagenome (GOLD analysis project Ga0351925, IMG submission 206870) | Enriched cells from coal bed in the Powder River Basin, Montana, United States - BONCAT cells T11 rep2 HSBNCT.T11.300.1.D9 ... | reverse complement strand
TCGGGCAATTGATCGTCGAGTTCCACCGACAGCGTCACGAAGATGCAACCTCCCGGGAGGCAGTTGGTGTCCATGAGATAGATGCTTTTGAAATTGTCGAGCAGTTTTTTGACCTTCGCGACGGGCTTGTCGATCAGGTCCAAACCTACAAGATTGCGCTCACGCCATATTTTGCGAGCTTCCGCAAGGACGCCGAAAAACAGCTCTTCCTTACTTTTGAAGTGATTGTAAAATCCTCCCTTGGAAGTACCGGCGGCGGCGATTATGTCCTGAACAGAAGTGCTCAGGAACCCTCTGAGCGAGAAAAGCCTCAAGGCTTCCAGAATTATTCTCTCTTTCAGTGTCATTATTTTGCTCCTCTACTCGTCAACACAGACCAACCGGTCGGTCTGTGTTGATATCTAGCAGAGCCATTTCTCGGTGTCAAGTTTCACGCTGACTTCCACTTTAGTTTTTGGGACCTCGGCCTGGCCGAAATGGCGCGGTAATCAAGCAAATGAGCTTAAACAGTTTGACTGCCCGTATGATGAGGGAGAGAATAGTACACACAGGAGGAATTTACCATGTCTTGTTCGCTGAGCAAGGAGCTAATCGAAAGGACCATCTCATTCCATGGGCATTCGTGCCCTGGGCTGGCTATAGGCATGCGCGCGGCGGAGCTTGCTCTTCATGAGCTGGGCGCGCGGGAAGAAACGGAACTTGTCGCCGTTGTCGAAACAGATATGTGCGGGATTGATGCCATTCAGTTTCTGACTGGATGCACCTACGGCAAGGGCAACCTTCTTCACAAAGACCACGGCAAAATGGCATTTAGTTTCTACGACCGAAAAGGTGGCGGGAGTTTCAGAGCTCTCTTGCGCCCTGAAGCCGACGGAGGGATCGCCCCCGAACTCCGTGCTCTGATGAAAAAAGTTGCCGAAAACAGCGCTACGAATGAGGAAAAGTCCAGAGCGGGCGAACTGCGCGTGCTGCTCGAAAGGAGGTTCATGAGCGCAAGCCTGGAGGAATTGTTCGTCAAAAGCGAACCGGACAGCCCCGCTCCCCGGAAAGCGCGGGTTCTGCCAAGCCTTCGCTGCGAAGCATGTGGAGAAATGACCATGGAATCACGAACCAGAAGATTCGATGAGAAAACGCTCTGTATTCCCTGCTTTGAGAAGGTGGAACAAAAGCTTTGATGCTGCTGCCGGCGAAGATCCGTACTCCTTTGGAAGGTAGGCATGATTGGGCGCCACAACGGGATAGCGCGCGACGCATCGCGGGCGACATTCGCGAGAACGTGTTCCTTATTGGACTTAGGCGGAGAATAGAACTATGTGTGCCTGCGAAAAGAAACATTGCAACCATCATTCGGAATCTTCAAGGAAGGGCGGTATTCCGAAAAGAACGCCCTTCGGAGTGTTGCAAACAGGTGAATCCACAATGGAGGACGATCATAGTTTCAAAGTCGCTATTCCTCTGACGGGAGGGGTCCTTTGCAGCAATTTTTCCTGTTGGGAGCAGTTTGCTGTTTTCAGCGTGGAGAATGGAGAGATTGACCACAAGGACCTGCTCACGCCGCCTCTTCATGAAATGCGGATTATGCCGCGTTGGCTGGATAACCTGCAGGTGAGCCTCATCATTGCGGGAGTCATGAGCAAGCAGGCTGTTGCTCTCTTTGCGAGGCGCGGTATCGATGTTATCACGGGAGCGCCCAGTCTGCCTCCGGAGGACCTGGTTCAGCAGTATCTGGCCGGCGCTCTGATTACGGAAACAATTGACTGCGACCCGGATCAGGATCTTCCCCGCGATACTTAGGATCAGCAATATGGAAATACGGCGTTCAGGAGTGGAGGACTACCATGGGTCAGCCCATTGGACCTTACGATATGATGATAGCCGGTCAAGCCAGGGCGGCAGGCCTGATATTGGTGACAAACAATAAGAAAGAATTTGAGCGAGCGCCGGGACTGGTGCTCGAAGACTGGAGCGAAGGGTAAAGCGTTTTCGAGGCGCGGAAAAACCGCGCGGGAAGCAGATGTAAATTCTATAACGCCAATTACGCAACGTATTAAAGCGCAACGCGGGGCGATCATATGTACTTTGCCCCTCATGACGGTTCACCCTCGGTTTTCCCCTTTTATGCACCTCTTCCTTCATTTTCTCGATGTTACACACCCGTTGAGATTTTTAACGCGCACGCCCCGAATGCAGGCTGACATCGAGAGGCACGGGGGATACGGAACGGATAATGAAAACATCGCTATCCGGTAAAATCTCACTTTCTAATGAGGAAGACGCCTCATTTACCGCGAACATCGATATCGATTCTTCAAAATACGGGGGAGAGGCTCCCCCCCCGCTCTTTGACACTGTTACGGAGTGATCTCCAGGTCCTGTCGCATGTTGTTGTTCATGCCCGGCGCATCGGTATCGCGTGACATTTGTCGCTGCTGCCGCTCCACCGGAAGATCTCGATTCCACTGAGACTGATCTTGCCGGTCAGGCCGGGCATTGGTCATGCCCTCGACATCCGCATCCCGCGACATCCGTTGCCGCTGCCGATCCTGAGCACCCCGGGCATTCATCCGTTCCTGGCGCGAACGAGCAGCGCGGGAGGGCTCGATTGTCTGAAAGTCTTGAACAATGATTGCTCTGTCGCCTTCGAAACGTGTCAGGAACCCCTCCACGGTTACCGTCTGTCCGGTGAAATCCCTGAGCGGCGCCGCGTTGGCGCCATTTAATCTGTAAGGAATCCCGTCTTCCGTAATGAGCCCGCCTGCCGCGGTCACCTCTCCAGTGATGGATCCCCGCACCAGCGGCTGAGAATGTTGCATCCGCGGCTGTTGGTAGGCAATGTCCCTATCCCTTTGACCGGCAAAGGACGAGCAACCGGCCAGAAACACAGTGAATATCAAAAACGATGCTAATCTTAGGCTTATGTTCATCTTTGATCCCCTTGATCATTAAATTTGCTGAATCTGTACAGGTTTAATCCTGTGATTTTAATTTAGTCATTTATCCGGCCAAATGGCGCCCAAACATAGTTGGCGCTCATTTTGATCTTTTTGTGGATTTCATGCTGTTGCTGTAACGGTGGGGGGAAACAGAGGAAGGTAACTCCGTCCGGGATAGGAGTTGCACTGGTCTGAGATGGAAATCCCGGGCGAGGGCACACGATCTCTGGACGCATGCGGGCCCCATACGCTTCCCGAGCGGGTGTCCTGATTGAGATCCGTTAGCGAAGTGATTCTTCGCCAGGCAAATCTCTCCACCACTGAGCGTTACCTCGGAAAAATTAGCGTCACCGGCCACGACCTCGGTGAACCTGAACGAGCCTCTGCTATGAACTTCACGGGAGTCCAATATCCGAGACCCTGATGGGGCCGTTCACAGATGTAAAATCGAAAATAGCGTTTAAGTCCCGCTTTGAGTTTTGGGAACGAGAGATGAGTGGAGTTTTCTGAAATCAGCCGAACGCTGGATTATAGGTGGCCCCGCTTTATGGCCGATCCGATGCGCCCGGCCGTTGGAGCAACTCTTGTTTGGTGAGCCTGATTACACCATGAGTTCCGAATGGATGTTGCATGTCCGGTTTTATAGCAATGGCCTTGAACACTACGCCATCACCGGCCGGTTCACCGGTATCGCCCGGGTTCATCGCCCTCTCTTTCTCAATCATGTATACAGCCGCATTGCGCAGGACATCATAATTGTAGCTCAAGTCTCCTGTCCGGGAGACAATCTGTACGTCTGGCAGCCAGAATTGGTCCATGCCGTGGGTGTGGATTTCGACATTGTCCTTGTCGGAGATTGTATGGACGTTAATGAATAAAGAGAAAAGATCAATGGCGGTGATGTCCTGTTTTTCCAGTCTGTGGGCCGGAATACGGGAGAGAGGAGTGTATGCCTGCGCGGATGAATTAACGCAGCCGGAGAAGGGGTATAGCTTTATTAGTGTCAGCAGGAGCTTGGCGCAAAAGGCCATTCTCTCTTTAGGATTCCGAGGACCGAGAATGTAGTCCAGTTGGAAATGCGCCTTGTGATCTCTTAGTAAAGCAATGTCGGGCTGAGAGATGGGAATGCCATTTACAAACCCGCCCTGAGCGGCCTTCAAGAGAACCCTGGTCCTATCTTCGCTGAGGGGCGCGGCGCTCCAGGTAAGAAACAGGTTGTGTTTATCGGGTCCATTGCCAACCGCGTATCCCTTCGATGTTTCGTTTTCGGCCGCAATGCCCTTGGCCTCGGCACAGACGAGGGGCATACCCCACGTATCCTTGAACGCCTTCACGAGGTCGTCGGGACGGAAGGCCTTGGCCTCCGACAGAAGTCCGAAAAGGTTGACGTTGTAGCTGGGATCGGCAGCCTCGGCTCTTCCCGAGCGGTATTTGGACGAGAAGAAAAAGATTGCCACGATAACAATGACTACTATTGCGGCGCCTATTAGTTTCATTGGCTGAATTCCTCCGGACATCCAGCTTCTTGTGCCGGAAACAGTCGGTGCAGCCAGCGCGGCCACTGTACAGGGTCTCAGGCAGCCACCCGGCCACCTGTGGTCTTATGACAAAAACCGCTCGTAGTCTTTATGGCCGCCTATCCAGAACCATGTGACGGTATCGCCTTCCATTATCCCGAGAGCGCGATATCCCCGACTGATGCGAACCGACCAGACGTCTTCCTCGGTATTGATGCATTTAAAATGCAGGGAAGGGTGAAAAGGATTTTCCGCGCAAAGGCGATAGGCTTTTTTCACCTGACGCTTGATAGCGTTATCCATTGTCCTATGGCAACCCAGAATGACGGGAGGGCACTGGATTTCATAGTTGATCGGGGTCCAGCGGTGCTGCCTGCCCCTCTGCTATTTCCAATTTCGCGCGCCGAGCCGCCGCTGCCAAGCCGGCTTGAGTTTTCTTGAAAGAATTTTCCCAGTTGGTTTCGTCCTGAAAATCCTCCAGATATTCCCGCAAATGCTCCACCACCCGGTTCTGGGCAGCTTCAGGCAATTCTTCCAACATCCGGACCACGGTTACAATCGCCTCAGATGGCATGTTTGATTCCTCTCATGCTGTGTTCTTTCATAACGTTAATTTAGCACTCCAGAGGCAATTCCGGCAACCTTCCATCTTACTCCCATGATGAGGGTCGCCCGTGCGTGTTGAAACCAGGCAGTTTGAAGGCAAATCTTAAACTTATGCACAGCCGAATGTTTATTCATCGCTCATTCGGTTCCAGTGGCTGATCCTTTAGGTGTTTTCTCTTGCTTCGTTTTTGGCAATCTCCTGAGTTGGATCACCAAACGAAGAGCATCACCGGTGGGTGGCCACGAACAGGTCATTCCTCGCTCGTAAGCATCTCAATCATTTTTCGGTGGTTGTTCAAAAACCGCTTTGTGATGGAATAATGTTCCGTATCCTCGTAGGCCACTTCAGTAATTCCATTTTCATCAAGCAAGAGAATCTTAGATCGAGGGTAAGCCAGCAGAATTGGAGAATGCGTGGCGATAATGAATTGTGAGTCGTCATTGACCAAGCGATGTATGGCTGACAAAGCAGCCATATGTCGAGTCGGCGAGAGTGCTGCCTCCGGTTCATCAAAGATATAAAGACCTTTGCCGCGTAACTTCTGTGTCAAGGTGGTCATAAATGCCTCGCCATGCGACCTTCCGTGAAGGGACATATCCCCATATCCTCTTAGATAGCCGGTTTGATCCATATAAGTTGCAACATTATAGAAACTCTCCGCCCTGAGAAAGTAATGGTCTCTTGGTTTCTTAAAGCTTTTGATATCCCTCAGGTATTTGTGGAGCACTGAAACGGTTTCAGCCGTGGCAAACTGTACATTCTTTGTACCACCCTCAGGACCAAACCCCATCAGGAGAGCGACCGCCTCAATCAAGGTAGACTTTCCTGCCCCGTTCTCACCAACCAGGAATGTTACATCCGAATGAAAACTGAGTACTTCCAGCTTTTGAACAGCTACGATATTAAAAGGGTATTCTTCGAAGCTGGCAGGCACATCAGTTTTTTTGAAAGCGATCTCTAGCAGATATGGTTTTGCTTGCATTATTTACCACCAGTGTAGATCCTGATAGGGGAAGCCTGAGCTACTCTGTGACGGGAGATTTCCTGTCAAGGCGACTCATACTTCATGAACGACAGGTGACGAGGTAGCTCTGTAGGCTTAGGCAATGTGATCGGCCCGAAACTGGTCAATAGAGGTTTTCGCCAGTCCATGAAGTGAAAGAAAAACGCCCAGCGACGGCCGGTATCATCCAATAGTTGTTCATCGTATGGAACCTGCCAGTTCTCCTTGGGTTGGTCTGGAATCTCCTGTGTGACTTCAGACCAATTGAGATCCTCAATTTGATCATCTATAAATATTTCCAGTACATACAGATTTTCAAAATGCTCTCTGACATGGCTCTCGGCTTCCTTCATCTCCGCTCCAGCCAAGTCCTCTCCCCATTGGTATTCCAGTGTTTTTCTGAATAGTTCTTCCGTCACTGGGTATCGGTGCACACCGACAATCCTAATCGGGATTTTGCTCATAAAGGTATAGTCTCCTAACGTCAGGGCCTCAGCGGCACGGGTGCCCACGTCCGTTTGCTTTCCTATATTTAGAGGGCTTCTTCATCCCAAAGGTTCTCATCTTCTGCCCACCTCAGGAGTATTTCCGCACGCGAATTAAGCAGGCGGGCTAAAATTGGCCAATCTTTAGAATTGCCGATGCTAAACTCTGGATGTGGAATACCTCTCGCCATGAATGAGGCAGCTTCCTGCCAGAGCTTTCCAAATGCCAACATAGCACCCCGAGGATGTTTGATGTTTTCGGCGGAGACATAATCGGTGGGGAGATCTCCACAGATAACCCACCAACCCAACCTTTCCGGTTGACAGGCACTCTCGATTGCCCAGATGGATAAGTATGGAGCTATATGCCAAGCAGGCCAATCGCCGATACGACCAGGCACAATATGCTCACGTTTGAGGTATGTCGTGACTTCATCTCGGCGCTCCAGGCACCATTGCTTTTCAATTTTTGGATCATCGTAATCTGGCATCTTGCCCTCTAAAAACGCTTGACGAGAAGTCATCAAGATAATCGGCACGAGTGCATCGCAACTTTAGACAAGTCCGTAAAGTAACCATCTGCAAAAGCTTACCGGAAAAAGGTGAGCGGCAATGTAAGATTTGCCTGAACGGCTCCTCCGCCGTCGACTGGATCTTAGCGACAAGCTTCTCGCTGCCGCCCGCCGCCCTTGCCTCGACATCGACACGGGAAAATCGGATGTCCTTCGTAAAGGATTTCGAGCGGATATCGGTAACATGCAAATCCATCGTCGCGGAAGAGCGGGCGGGTTCCCCTTCCACCCGTATCCTGCCGGCAGCCGAGCCGACCAGATCGGGCGCATTGATGCCGGCGGGCTTTTCGACCGGAATTCTATCGAATTCGGCATCGATCAGGATCTTTTTGGCATCGTAGCTCGACGGATGCCGTAATGGGTACGGGGCCATACGCCAGGGCTATCTTCCCGCTCGATATTTTTCCGGCGAACTACTGTATGGCAAAGGGTTCGATGAGCCTGAAGGAGCGCCCGCCCACCTGGCCCTTGAACGTCTTTAACCTGAGCTGATTCCGTGTTTTTGCCCGAACCACCTCTCCCGTGGCCTGGAAATCGAGCTTTTCCGGGTCCGGGTAACGCCCCTTGGCGGCCGCCTCGAAGGAGGCGTTTTTTTCATCGCCCGTTATTTTGAAAGCGAAGGTATCAATTACCATGTTCGCCTTGCCGAAAGGACTGAACATCGAAGCTAAGGCTCATGATGGTTCGCCCCCGGTTTTCCCCTTTTATGCGCCTCTTTCTCTATTTTCTCTATACGCACCTGTTGAGGTATTTTGTTTTCGAATTATCAAGGAGCAGAGGAAAGATTCCAATCCGGCTTTGTAAGGAGAAGAGCCGGAGGACGCATGTGTTTGCTTTTCCGTGCGGATCGGGCAATAATAGCGCTCGTAAGGCCCCTCACTTCAATCTGTAGTCTTTGTGGTTAAATTATCCCAAGGCATTCCAGACGCTGGGCCGGTTGATGAGGAATCCCTGTTCCGAAATGAGATTCCGATCCATAGCCGGCACGACTGAAGAGTATGGTTGATAGGAGTTCAAGAGTTGGAGTGGGAATACGAGCCAGACGAAATGCCCAAAAGGAAGCACTCCTGAATCATAATCGGCACGGCTACTATCGGCAAATGTCCTAAAGGAATTTCCAACAGCACTGCAAAAGAGCTTCTGAATGCCGGGATACCCTGGTCGCCCAAATATTGGGAGCATAGCTATCCTAAGAGAATTCATGCCATTCATCAAGACGTTCTCTATCGGGCTATGACCACGAATCCGGGGAAATCTTACCATGGTTTTCCAGAGGACCCCGATTCATTTTTGGAGTTGCCAAAGGTGCTGAAAAAAAAGATATTCGATCATGCCGAACGACTTGGATGTCTGGAGGGGGTCCGTAGATGGTTGAAGATCTAATCACATTTGGCGATCGATCCGGCCTCAATGTTGCCTTGCGTTGGAAAGAGCGCACGGGAGAACCCCGAAATCCGGCAAATGCCACACTCGGCGCCATGCGCCTGGGAATTGGAATGCGGGACGTTTGGTACGGGGAAAACGAGCAAGGTTTGGAATGGACATGGATCGACCTCCTCGAATTTCTTGGCGAGGCGTGGCCTTTCCTGGAGTGGGAAGAGGGATATCCGTTTGGATTGAAACCAATGAACCCCAGTCTGATCCGAATCGCGGCGGAAGACAGGTGGCAAGGTCTGCCGGAGGAAAGAGTCGAAATTGAAGAGGAGGAGATCTACGGGTTCGAGGAGACCCACGATCTCGCTCGCTCTTTCAAAGGCGCAAGGGTTCCCTCGGTATGGCTTTTGCGTGAAGGAAGCGGAGTCTGGATCGCTTCACGCGAGCAAAGCATTTTATGCCCGCTTGATAAAACTCTGGACATACTTTCCAGTCTGGGGAATGCCATCGCATCCCGTCTTGACGGACTCAGCGATGGACGTTCCCAGGTGGCGGTTGCGGCATGGAAGACTCGCCGCAGCCACAGCGGACAACGGTTAGCGGAAATCGCGACACGACTCCCAGCCGAAGTATTGCGAGGGCTGGGCTCTCTCGATGAAATCTTTGAACTGCCCCCTGGTGGTTTTGAGTACACCGAGTTGCTTGCCGCCGCGCGAATGACGGAATGCCGGTTTTGCGGCACAAGCCTGATTGCGGTTCTCGACTCGATCAGGAGTGTCCCCCATATCTCGCAAAGAACTGAACTGGACCGGCTCTCGCGAGAAGCCGAGAGTTTACTTCGCGAATCGGGAAAGGAAAAACCGTATGACCAGGGCTATTTCCTTGCGGGCTGGTTTAGCGAAGTCTTGAAATCCATGGGCTTAGATTACCCATTCGAACCAAGCGAGATTTTGGATCGCATGGGCATTCTGGTGCGGAGAATTGAAATTCCCGAGCCGAACGTGGATGCCGTTGCCTGCTGGGGACCGCGCCACGGGCCGGCAATTATCGTCAATAAGCGGGGCGTCCACTCTCAACAGGAGAAGGGACAGCGATCCACGCTCGCACATGAAATCTGCCATCTTCTCATTGACAGGACCGGCGCGCTTCCCCTGGTCGAGGTACTGAATGGAAGCGCTCCCCCCAATGTAGAAGCCAGAGCTAAGGCATTTGCAGCCGAACTCTTGCTTCCTCGAAATTTGGCATATGAATTGATTGTTAATGCACCCGATCCCGAAGCCGCTGTTGATGAGGTAGGTTCAACATACGGAGTAAGCAAAGAGATTATCGCATGGCAAGTCAGAAACGCGAGGCTTTCTCTTTCCCTGCCCACTAATGTCTACAATTTATTGAGAGGTTTCGTCCTTGATCCTTCAAAATTCTAGAAGGTCGTCCGCGAATATGGAGGAAATGCTCACCGGATTGAGCGACGGAATTCCTTGACGCAATTCCGGTATCCGCTCATTCGGTCCCAGTAGCGGATTCCTCAGGTGCTTTTTCGCTCTTCGTTTTGGCAATCTCCTGAGTTGGATCACCAAACGAAGAGCATCATTGACAGCCTCGTCGGTCGGGAAGGCTTCCGCCACGTCGTGGTCCAACAGGACTAGGTTTGTACCTTCCTTGTAACGATCCGCGTACTTGCCCCGGATGCCGCTCGGAAGCAGCTTTCGGAGGTCGTATTAGGGGCGAAGATCGTCAGCCTTTTCGTCTTTAATTTCATCTTCATATGCTTCTCGCTCCACATGGGCGGCATCGCGCGTGCTGATAATGCGGATTTTTGCGCCTCTATCGGTATGGTTTATCTTCAAAGGACGAACCGCGATTCCAGGGGGATGCCCTGGCCGCCCAAATGTTGGGAGCATTGCTATCATAAGATAGATCTCCCGGCATATCCTTTACTGCCGGGAACAAATCAGTCCACGGGGTTCACCCATATTTTGTCATTCTAATGACGACGGCGCCCCTTTCCCAGTTGTAGGGCCATTTCGTTCTCATTCCAGGTGTTTCGAACGAAGCAGTCCGTCGGATATTGCCCAGAGCAGTACCTGCAAGACTTGCCGGCTTATGACCGGAATTGCGCCTTTGAACGCAATCCTGGTCAAGATGGTAACTTCTTAACGAATTGCATCACGCCCTTTCTAAAGGAGCCTTCCACCCCTTACAGTATGCCCCCTTTCCGGGTCATGATCATCAAGTTCAGCTCGCACAAATCAGTTCTCGATCTCTGGGCGATTGCGATAGATTAACCAAAGAGGTATTATGAGTTCTGATCGCCTGCTGGTGAAGAATCGAAGCCTTTGCTTCTATTTTTGTGTTATTTTAGGCTGAAACCGATTCATAAACCTTTACGCGATATGATAATAGCTAAAAAAGCATTTCTAGCGATTACATCATATTG
>Ga0351925_1152_pt1 | contig 10994 bp, 9 predicted proteins | sample BONcelHT113001D9_FD_206870 | JGI IMG/M metagenome (GOLD analysis project Ga0351925, IMG submission 206870) | Enriched cells from coal bed in the Powder River Basin, Montana, United States - BONCAT cells T11 rep2 HSBNCT.T11.300.1.D9 ... | reverse complement strand
TCTCATTCCCCCCGCCTCGTTCGCCGCGGCCGCCACATCCACGGTGCCGATGGCCGGGTCGTAGATAAAAAGATCAAGCTCATCGGCGGGCATGATGTTGCATACATAGAGAAAACATTGATGAAGCGCCTTCTCCAAATCCAGGGTACCACATATCCTCAGGGTCATCTCCCGAAAGAATTCATTCTCATCGGCGTTCATGGTCTCTATCTCCTTCATGTATTCCTATCGCATGCGATAGTATAGACCAGAACTGTCAAATATACCAGTCACTTTCCGTCATATTTAACAGTAATCTGACTGGGTTTGTACAAGTAACTGAATAAACTAGAGAAAAACTTTTGGCACGGAGAATGCTTAATGAGAAACAAGGAAAAACGATGGAATGGGTAGAGATCATACGCCTGAGAACGCAGCCCGATGTCGAACCGTCAGTGATAAAGTGGTTGAAGGATCTGATCCACAGCATCGGCGGAACGCCCGGTCTCAACGAGGCTCGGATTTACACTCATTCGGCCGTCCCCGGAGATGTGAGTCTCCATATAATGTGGAACACCGTTCAGGAGATACTCACAGAAAGCGAAATAGGATTGATGGCTGCCGAGATGCTCAAGAAGTATGGCATCCTCGATCACACCGTTTGGCTCATGAAGGGTATGAACGGCAACAATGCAAACCGGCAGGTGATGGGATGACATCCATGAAATCACTCATCGCATACTACGGCTTTTCAGGAAAAGGAAATGCGAGGCACCGAAAATCCCTCATCTTTCCTTCCCATAACGTGAGTCGGGGGACATGAAGAATGTCCGACCTGATACTGAATAACCTCATGCTCATCCTCATCCTCATGCTCATGCTCATGCTCGCCACCTCCACTATCTGGACCACCTCTATGCCCTCTCTACGCGCGCTATCACACTCCTCATGCTACCGCTACCTCACTCCTCCCCTACCGGCAGACGAAACCACCGCTGCAGGCAAGGATTTCAAATGGTGTACCCGAGGCCATGCCCCCGACTCACAAATTAAATTGCAATTGAGGCTCTGAAGAGTCATCTTCACGATACCATCACCCCCCCCCTTATGCGTTTTTAAATGCCCCCGGCGCCTCCCGGGGGCAACCCTTTTAGAGACCGTTGCAGCCGCTTGAATCGCTTGAATGCTTGAACGTCTCAAAACGCAGGGAACCTCCTGTTTCGCCAGTTTCCTCAGGTTATCTGCGGATCGGTCGATAGTATTCTGAGAAAGATATTGACTCCCTGAGCTTTATTCGATATATTTTTATCGATACGTTTTTATAGATATGAAATTATCCAATCAACAAAACGGAGGTACGCATGACTAACCTGGAGGGCAGGAACGATCTTCCGACTAAGCCCATCCCCGAACCGACGTTGAGAAGGCTCCCGCTTTATTACCAGTACCTGAAGAAAGTGCGCGACCAGCAAAAAGGGGCGTTTATATCCTGCACCCAGATCGGCAATGATCTGAGCATACTTCCCATTCAAGTGCGCAAGGATCTGGGGGTCGCGGAGGCCGTCGGGAAACCGAAGCTCGGGTACAGCATCGACGAGCTAATCTCCATCATCGAGACCTTCCTCGGCTGGAATAATACGAAAGATGCCTATCTCGTCGGTGTAGGCCATCTCGGGACGGCACTCCTCGGGTTCGAACGATTCAAGGAGTACGGCCTCAATATCATAGCCGCTTTCGATATCGACAAGGAGAAGATCGGACATACCATACACGGGGTCAAGGTCTTCCACCTGGGAAAGCTTCACGACATGGTAAAGCGTATGGGTATCAAGATCGGTATCCTCACGGTTCCCGCATCTCCCGCCCAGGATCTGACGGATGAAATGATCAATGCCGGCATACAGGCCATCTGGAACTTCTCGCCTGTCAAGGTGAACGTTCCTCCCGGCATCATCGTCCAGCACGAGAATCTCGCATCATCTCTCGTGGTCCTGGCAAAGAAACTGACAGTGGCAAGAAAAAACCAATCGTAAGGATGGGATGGAATAATGGAGACAATACGAAAATTCGAACGGGTTTGCGAAATCATCGACCACAACCAGCGAAACGCGGCGAGGCTCATACCCATTCTTCAGGCAGTACAGGCGGAGTATCGTTACCTGCCGGAAGAGATACTGACCTTCGTGGCAACATCCCTTGGGATCTCTCCCGCACGGGTGTTCGGGGTGGCAACCTTCTATTCGCTCTTCACCCTGAAACCCAAGGGCAAGTACCTGATACGGGTCTGCAACGGGACGGCATGCCACGTCAAGGGCTCAATGGGCCTTTACGGGGCCATCGTGAGGAAGCTCGGTCTCGCAGAGGGTGAAGATTCCACGTCGGACATGCTCTTCACGGTGGAGACCGTGAATTGCCTCGGTGCCTGCGGTCTTTCGCCCGCCATGGTCGTCAACGAAGAAGTCTATGGTCAGCTTACACCCCAGCGGGTATCGGACATTATCGACGAGATCGTTCTTAAGGAGGCTCAAAATGAATCTGATGCTCACGGGGCTTAACAAGATCAGCAACGATTTTCTCGGCCGCTCTGCGGCCGCCCACCATCGCATCCTCATCTGTGCGGGCACGGGATGTCTGGTGAACGGATCTCTCAAGGTATACGAGGCGTTCGTCAAGACCCTGAAGGAAAGCGGGCTCAACGCCATCGTTGAACTCAAGAACGAGGAAGAGGGTGTATTCGTTTCCCGCACCGGATGCCAGGGATTCTGCCAGATTGGGCCTCTTGTCACCATCCTGCCGGAGAACATATTCTACACGAAGGTTAAACCCGGCGACGTCGCCGAGATAATAGAGGCTACCATCAGGAAGGGGGATGTCGTGGAGAGGCTTCTCTATGTCGAGCCCGATTCTCAGAGAATGTGCCGCACGAAAGACGAGATACCCTTCTACCGCAAACAGCACCGCTTCGTGCTTTCCAACTGCGGGGCCATCGACCCCGAGGACATAGCCGAGTACATTGCGGCCGGCGGGTACCGACAGGCTATACGGGCCTATCTCGAGATGGGTCCCGAGGAGATCTGCCAGCTTGTATTCGCGGCGGGTCTGCGCGGACGGGGAGGCGGCGGTTTTCCCACGGGAAGGAAGTGGGACGTCGCCCGCCGCGAAACGAACCTCAAGAAATATGTCATCTGCAACGGTGACGAGGGAGACCCCGGGGCCTTCATGGATATGGGCATCATGGAAGGCAATCCCCACAGCGTCATCGAGGGCATGATCATAGCCGCCCGCGCCATCGAGGCCGATGAAGGCTTCATCTACGTGCGCGCCGAGTATCCTCTGGCCGTCAAGCGCTTGCGCAAGGCCATCGACGACGCCTACCGCGTCGGCCTTCTCGGCAAGAACCTCTTCGGCACGGAACGCGTATTCAACCTCAACATAATGGAGGGTGCCGGCGCCTTCGTCTGCGGAGAGGAAACGGCCCTCATAGCCTCCATCGAGGGGAAAAGAGGCATGCCCTCACCCAAACCGCCCTTCCCCTCCATCAGCGGCCTCTGGGGGAAACCGACGGTCATCAACAACGTGGAAACGCTGTCGCAGGTACCCCTCGTACTGGCCGCAGGCGCGGAGGGATACCGCAAGATGGGCACCGGGGAATCGCCGGGAACAAAGACCTTCGCCCTCACGGGTCATGTGGCGAATTCGGGTCTCATAGAGATGTCCTTCGGCGCGACATTACGGGAGATCATCTACGGTGTCGCGGGAGGCATGACCTCGGACACGGGCAAGACCGTAAGTGACGGCTTCAAGGCTGTCCAGATAGGCGGTCCCTCAGGCGGCTGCCTTACCCGCGACCATCTCGACCTTCCCATTGACTTCGATTCCTTGAAGACCGTCGGCGCCATGGTCGGCTCCGGCGGCCTCGTCGTTATGAACAAGAACACCTGCATGGTGAGCGTGGCACGTTTCTTCATGCAGTTCACCCAGCACGAGTCCTGCGGCAAATGCGTTCTTTGCCGGGAAGGCACGAAACAGATGCTGTCTCTTCTCGACGATATCATAGAGGGACGGGCTACGATGGAAACCCTCGAGCTCCTCGAAGACCTTGCGGCCGCCGTCCAGAAAGGCTCGCTCTGCGGGCTTGGCAAGACTGCCCCCAACCCGGTGCTTTCCACGATGAAACACTTCCGCGACGAGTATCTCGCACACGTGCGGGACAAACGCTGCCCCACGGGGAAATGCAAGGCCCTCGTGAGGATAACCATAGACGAGGAGCTCTGCAAGGGCTGTACGCTCTGCACAACGAAATGCCCCGTCGGCGCCATAACGGGAGAGAAAGGGAAACCCCACGTCATCGACCAGAACCTGTGCAGAAAATGCTACATATGCGTGGAAGCCTGCAAATTCAAGGCGATCAAAGGAGACTGAGCAATGAACGGCACCGTTGTTTTTATCGATAATAAAGAGATCCCCATCGAGAATGAACAGAACCTTCTGGAGCTTATCAGGAAGGCCAGGATAGATCTGCCCACATTCTGCTATCATTCGGAATTGAGCATATATGGCGCCTGCAGGCTGTGCATGGTGCAGGTGGAGGGCATGGGTCTCGTTCCCGCCTGTTCCACCCCGCCCACCCCCGAGATGAAGGTGAGCACCAACACGGAGGAGATCCGGAAGATGCGCAGGATCATCGTGGAGCTTCTCCTCGCCAACCACAGCCAGAACTGTCCCACCTGTCAGAAGAGCACCACCTGTCAGCTTCAGGCGCTCGCGAGGCGTCTCGGCATCACCAAGGTGCGTTTTAAAAACCAGCTCAGGGAAATGCCCCTCGACGAATCATCGCCGTCTCTTGTCCGGGACCCCAACAAGTGCGTCCTCTGTGGTGACTGCGTGCGTATCTGCTCCGAGGTCCAGTCCGTGGGAGCCATTGATTTCGCTTACAGGGGAGCGCAGACCGTTGTCATCCCCTCTTTCGGAAAGGCCCTCGACCAGGTGGAGTGCGTCAATTGCGGCCAGTGCGCCCGTATCTGCCCCACCGGCGCGCTGACCCCCCGGTCGGAGGTGGATGAGGTCTGGCAAGCCATACATGACCCCTCGAAGGTTGTCGTCGCCCAGGTGGCGCCGGCCGTCAGGGTGGCCATCGGCGAGATGTTCGGCCTGCCTCCCGGCACGACGACGACCGGGCAGATCGCTGCGGCACTCCGGGCCATCGGCTTCAACAAGGTATACGACACATCCTTCACGGCAGACCTTACGGTGCTGGAGGAAAGCAACGAATTCATAACGCGCGTAACCGCCGGCGACAGGATCCCCCAGTTCACATCGTGCTGCCCGGCGTGGGTCAAGTTTGTCGAACAATATTACCCTGAGTTCATCAATCACCTCTCGAGCTGCCGCTCGCCCCAGCAGATGTTCGGCGCCCTCGCGAAAGAGATGCTTGCCAGCGAGCTCGACAAAAAACGCAAGGACATCGTCGTCGTGTCCATCATGCCCTGCACCGCCAAAAAGTTCGAGGCAAAAAGACCGGAATTCGAAAGCGACGGCGTGCGCGAGGTGGACCATGTCCTTACCACCCAGGAATTTGGAAGAATGATCGAAGAGGCTGGCCTCCACTTCAAGGATCTGGGGCCCGAATCCTTCCACCTGCCTTTTGGTTTCAAAACCGGCGCCGGGGTGATATTCGGCAATTCCGGCGGCGTCAGCGAGGCGGTCCTGCGCTACGTCAGCGAGAAACTGACGGCACAGAAACATGATACCTACGAGTTTACCTCCGTCCGTGGCGACGAGGGCATCCGCGAAGCAAAACTTTCCGTCGGGGGCACGGAATTCGCACTCGCCGTTGTGAGCGGCCTCGGCAACGCGAGGCGCATTCTCGAGAGGATACGCTCCGGCGAGGCGCATTACGACTTCGTCGAGGTCATGGCATGCCCCGGCGGCTGCATCGGCGGAGCGGGCCAGCCCGTATTTACCGACCAGGGGGTCAGGCAGAAGAGGACGAAGGGCCTCTATGAGAACGACCGCATGTTGGAGCTTCACAAGTCGCAGGACAACCCCTACATCGCGGAGCTGTACGAGAAGGTGCTCGGCGACGTGGGAAGCCACAAGGCACATGAGCTTCTCCACACCAGCTATCGCACCCGCAAGCGTATATTCGACGAGGACGTGGACATAAGCTCCGGCGGTGATAAGAGCGTCGACGTCAGCGTCTGCTTCGGCACAAGCTGCTTCCTCAAGGGCTCCCAGAAGCTGCTGCGCGACATCCTCGAGCACATTCGCTCCAAGGGGCTGGGCGCAAGGGTCAACGTAAAGGCCTCTTTTTGCTTTGAGAAATGCGACAAAGGACCTACAATTAAAGTGGGCAGCAGGATCATTGAAGGCTGCACAATAGAAAAAGCTGTAGAGGCTATAAAGCGCGAGGGGGTGGACCTCGCCGAAGAGGTAAGGCACAATGCTTGAAATAACAAAACCGCAGATCGTCTTCACCCTGACCGCCCGTTGCCGGGACTGCTATCGGTGCCTGCGCGCCTGTCCCGTCAAGGCGATCCGCATGCAGAACGGCCAGGCGTATGTGGATGAAAAACGCTGCATCTCCTGCGGCACCTGCATCCGTGAATGTCCCCAGCAGGCAAAGACATTCCGCAATGATATCGATGTGGCCCGGCGGCTTATCGACGAGGGGCATTTTGTTGCCGCCAGCATCGCCCCGTCCTTCGCCGCCGTCTTCAACAGGTGGCAGCGCTCGCGGCTTCCCTCGGCCTTGAGGGCCCTTGGCATCCGTTACGTAGGGCAGACATCCCACGGGGCATACCAGATCTCCCTCGAATCCCGGCGTATCGCGGAACAGAACCCGGAACGGCCCCACATAGCAACCGCCTGCCCTGCCTTGATAAACTACATCGAGAAATACCGGCCGCAACTGGTCGAGTACCTCCTGCCCCTCGTATCTCCCATGACAGCCCATGCGAGGCTCCTCAAGGAGAAGCTCGGCAAGGAAACGAAAGTGATCTTCATCGGCCCCTGCGTTGCCAAGAAATCGGAGCTGAACCGGCCCGAGGTCGCCGGGGCGGTGGATTGCGTGCTCACATTCAAGGAACTCAACGCATGGCTCCTGCAGAAGGATATCAACCTGTCCATGTGCGAGGAGAGCAACTTCGACGAAAAACCCGTCCATGAGGCACAGCTCTACCCCCTTCCGGGCGGCCTTATCAAGACGGCGGGCCTTACCGACGACGGGCTCAACCTCAAGCTTCTCCGTGTCGACAGCATACAGGGTGTGCGCGAGCTTCTCAACGGGATCGAAGAGAATTCGGAACATGCCGTCATCGAACCGCTCTTCTGCAGCCAGGGCTGCATCAATGGCCCCGGCGTGGACCCCGACAAGAACCTCTTCGACCGCAGGCGCGACATCATCGAATATAACGCAGAGACACAGGCTGCCTCGATCGTACCCGAGGCGGCGGACTCAGAACTCTTCAAGGCGACATTCGCCGAGGTCGACAGCGGCAGTTCTCCCGGCAGTGTTACCGAGGAGCAGATACAGAAGATCCTTGCCCAGACAGGAAAACAGGACCCCGAACAGCAGCTCAACTGCGGCGCCTGCGGCTACGACAGCTGCCGGGAGAAGGCCATCGCCGTTGCGCTCGGCATGGCCGAACCGGAGATGTGCATCCCCTACATGAGGCGGCTCGCGGAAAGACGCACGGACCAGATATTCAGCACCACGCCCAACGGCGTGCTCATGCTCGACGATGAGCTGAACATCCTCGGCATGAACCCGGCATTCAAGAAATTCTTTTCCTGCAGCGACGTCATCCTGGGACGGCACATATCCTACCTTATGGATCCCGCCCCCTTTGAAAAGCTTATATCGGGGATCACGGAGAACCTGGACATCACCGTCCTGCACCGTCCCTACAATCTTTTGTGCCGGGAACTCCTCTACATGCTCAAGGAAGAGAAGCAGATCGTGGGCATCTTCATCAACATCACGAGTCAGCAGGAACACGAGAAGAAACTCAAGGAGATCCGTTCCCAAACGGTAGAACAGGCAAACGAACTCCTTGAACATCAGATAAAGATGGCGCAGAACATTGCCCAGTTCCTGGGCGAAAGCACCGCCCGCGGTGAGGAACTGGTGAGAAAACTTATGAGTCTGAGCGAGGGCGATGAAAACAATCCTCGATGATCCCAGAAAATATATCGAAGCAGCAAACGCCCAGGCAGCAAAGAAGCCCGGCGGGATATGCGGCGATTACATAACAGAGGAGCGCACGGCCGAGGCAACCACCGTGATCGTGGCCGACGGCATCGGCACGGGGATCAAGGCGCACGTTGCCGCCGTCATGTGCGCCTCCCGGCTCATGGAACTTATCCGCGTGGGCTTCACCCTGCGCGAGGCATGTCATAAAATTGTCGACACAATGCACGCGGCGCGCACAACAGACATTCCCTTCTCGGCCTTTTCCGCCTGCCGCGTCCTCGTGAGCGGCCACGCGACGGTCATATCCTACGAGATCCCCTCTCCCATACTCATCAACAACCGCCTGGCCGCGTACCTGCCGAAACAACGCGTCTTTCCCATGGGTCTCGAAATGGTGGGAGAGGTCAACTGCATGCTCGAGTACGGCGACGGCATTGTCATGGTCAGTGACGGAGTCAGTCAGGCCGGCCTGGGGCAGCAATACCGCATGGGCTGGGGCATCCAGGGGGCATGCGACTTCGTTAACAGCCTCCTTGTCCAGGGCACACAGATGAAAGACATCCCCGGGAGGATCGTTGCCAACGTAAGGGACATCTCGGGGACGACGTACGGAGACGACACCACATGCAGCCTCCTGCTTTGCCGGGAGGCGCAGGTCCTCAACATACTGACGGGGCCCCCCGCAAGAAAATCGAGCGACGCGAAGGTCGTCAAGGAGTTTACGGAGATGAAAGGAGCGAAGATCGTTTGCGGGTCGTCGACAGCCGAGATCGTCGCCCGCAATCTCGGCGTGCCCATCGAGATGAAAAGTATGTCAAACGCATATCATAAGCCGCCGTCTTATGATATAAAAGGTGTGGACTATGCGACGGAGGGTGCGATCACCCTCAACCAGGTTTACAATATCCTGGGGGAGGCACCCGAGAAACTCGAATCTGATTCATCAGTTTCAGATCTCTACAGGTTTTTCCACGCCTCCGATACGATCAACTTCCTCGTTGGAACGGCAGCAAATCCGGGACACGAACATATAGTCTTCAGGCAAATGGGTGTATACCCGAGAGACGTTATCGTCAGGCTCCTCGCGGAGAAACTAAAATCCATGGGGAAACTGGTGAACATCATATATTTGTAGCGGGGCTGGAGACGAGCGGATACCGCCCTCCCCCATATAACAGAAGGAGGAATCATGACAGCTGGAGCACCACTTGACTTTTTCAACGCAGCCGACTATTTCGTGGACCGCAACGTCCGCCAGGGACGGGGCCATAAGACGGCCGTGTACACGGAATACCGGAACTACACCTACAACGACATCCAGAAGATGGCCAACAAGACCGCCAACGCTTTCCGCGAAGTCGGCATAACCGTAGATGACCGGATCCTGGTAATCATGCTCGACGTACCGCAGTTCTATGCCGTCTTCTGGGGTGCCATGAAGATCGGCGCCGTCCCCATCCCCGTCAACACCATGCTGACACCCGAGGATTATGAATACTACCTCAACGACAGCCGGGCAAAGGTGCTCGTCGTTTCGGAGCAGCTCCTGCCCATCCTTGGAAAGATCAAAGGCGACCTTCTCTATCTTCGCGACCTCGTCGTGATATCCGAGACCCAGGGCGCGCACATCCCCTTCAAACAGAAATACCGCCACGCTCCCAACACGGTAAAGACGGAGTTCACAACGAAGGATGACGTCGGCTTCTGGCTCTACAGTTCCGGCTCAACGGGTTCTCCCAAAGGCGCCATCCACTCCCAGTATGACATGGTGGTCACTTCGGAGTCCTTCGCCAAGGGTATCCTCGACATAACCGAGGATGATATTGTCTTTTCGGCCGCACGGCTGTTTTTCTCCTACGGTCTCGGGAACGCCATGTATTTCCCCATGTCCGTAGGCGCCTCAGCTGTTCTCAATGCCCATGCTCCTTCGCCTGAGAACGTATTCAAGCATCTCGAGAAGTTCCGTCCCACCATTTTCTTCGGCGTGCCGACGCTTTACGGGCAGATGCTTGAGTATAAGGCCAAGGAGGACAAGGGAAAGGGGGCCAAGAAGACCGGCCCCAACGACCAGCATGAGCTTTCATCGGTGCGCGTCTGCGTATCCGCCGGTGAGGCGCTGCCCACGGACATCTTCGAGCGCTGGAAAAAACGCTTCGGCATCGAGATCATCGACGGCATCGGATCCACGGAGATGCTTCACATATTCCTCTCCAACCGCCCCGGCGACATCAAGCCGGGATCCACGGGAAAGCCTGTCCCCGGCTACGAGCTGAGACTCGTTGACGAGAACGGCCAGGAAGTCCCCCGGGGAGAGATAGGCACGCTGCACGTCAAGGGCGACAGCGCCGCGCAGCAGTACTGGCGCAAGCGCGAAAAGACGCGGGTCACGATGCAGGGCGAATGGGTCAACACGGGTGACAAGTACTACGTCGACGAAGAGGGCTACTACTGGTGCGCCGGCCGCGCCGACGACATGCTCAAGGTCGGCGGCATCTGGGTCTCCCCCATCGAAGTGGAGAACTGCCTCAGCCAGCACCCGGCTGTTTTCGAATGCGCCGTCGTCGGCGCTCCAGACGCGAAAGGTCTCATCAAACCCAAGGCCTTTGTCATGGTGAGGGAAGGATACGAGAAGACCGAGGAACTTAAGGAAGAATTGAAGAAATGGGTCCTCGACAGGCAGGCGAAGTTCAAATACCCCCGTTGGATCGAATTCGTCGATGAGCTTCCGAAGAGCGCAACGGGCAAGATCCAGAGATTCAGACTGAGGTAGGAACCGTTCCAAGTCCCCCGTTTCGGGTTTCAGGAAAATAACAGCAAGACC
>Ga0351925_1151_pt1 | contig 11000 bp, 11 predicted proteins | sample BONcelHT113001D9_FD_206870 | JGI IMG/M metagenome (GOLD analysis project Ga0351925, IMG submission 206870) | Enriched cells from coal bed in the Powder River Basin, Montana, United States - BONCAT cells T11 rep2 HSBNCT.T11.300.1.D9 ... | reverse complement strand
ACGGATTGGCCCTGATTAAGGTACCGTCTCCTCCTGTTCGTTGAGATTGCTGGCAAGGTTAGTTGCAGCTTGCTGGTTGAGAGATTCTGTAACTATCACGCTGACAGTGCCGAGTTGCAGGCCGCCGCCGGTTCGTGCTACACTGGCCGAGCTTGCGGTGGAGGGTACGGCAACGCTGGAGAGCGACCGGAGCGCCGCTGCAAGCCCGATGTCGGGGAGGCAGGGCAGCATCGCTCTGCCTCTCGGCGTTAAGGCACTTTGACAAACTACATCGGTCGACAAAGCGCTAAACTCACGTCTCAAGTGACGGCGAGCCTGGCTTGTGCGGCGCCAGCGGTGATCTCACAGCACCTGGCTGGGTGTGTGATCCTCGGCCGCGCCGGATGCGGTTCCGCGCGAGCTCCCGTACAGACGGGCCGGCGTCCGGTAGTCCAAAGCCTGATGTGGTCGCCGGTAATTATAGAGATCAAAGTAGGCGGTCAAGGACCGGCGTGCCTCCTTCGGGTTGGCGTAGTCCTTCAGATAGACGTCTTCGTACTTTACACTGCGCCAGAGCCGCTCGGTAAAGATGTTGTCGAGCGCACGCCCTTTGCCATCCATGCTGATCTGAACACCGGCGTCCAGCAGCAACTGGGTGTACTGTGGACTGGTGAAATGGCTGCCTTGATCGCTGTTCCAGATCACCGGTGTGGCCTGGGCCAAAGCCCGCGCCACGGCGGTCACGACAAAGGGCATTTCCAGGGTTTGATCCAGTTCCCAACTGACGACGTAGCGTGAGAACCAATCGATGACCGCCACCAGGTACAACCAGCCGCCGTGCAACCGGATATAGGTGATGTCGATGCCCCACACGTGGTTGGGGTAAGCCGCCGTGACGTTGCGCAGCAGATACGGATAGATCTTGTGCTCCGGGTTACGGCGGCTGAGATTCGGCCCCGGATAGATGGCCGCGATGCCCATCTCCCGCATGTAGCGTTGCACGGTCTCGCGGGCCACCCACAGCTTGTGACTTTCGCGCAACTCGACCCTGATCCGCCGGGAGCCATAGAACGGATACGCAGTGTAAATTTCGTCGATGGCGTGCTTGATGGCGACTTCTTCCAGCGTCACCGGCCGCGGCACATAATAGAGACCTGAGCGGTTCAAGTCCAACAACGTCGCCTGGGTCGTGAGCGGCAGTTCCGGGTGCTCCCGTTCAAGCAAGGCCAACCGTTCAGTTCTGGGCAAGCAGGCCAGCTTTTTTTTTCAACCAGGTCAACTCCGTTGTTAGCCGCCCGATCTCGGCGTACAACTCGGTGACCTGGCGTTCATGCTCGGCGGCCGTCTGCGCCGCCTGATCGCCTTTGCTGAACAGACTGGGCAGCCCTTCCAGAGCCGTTGCTTTCCAACGTTTCAACTGATTGGGATGGACGCTGTGTTCAGCAGCCAACTGATTGAGGGTCTGCTCCTCTTTCAGAATTTCTTGCACCACCTGAGCCTTGAACTGGACTGTGTATTGTTTGCGCATGGCCGGTATTGTACCTTAACTTCGGCCTTTTCCCTGTCCAGTTTTTGCCGTCCATTATAGCCCGTAGTGTTGATCCAGAAACGGTTTGTATGACTTCTATCTGATTTACCTATAAGGAGACGCTCGGCATTGGCACGAGAAACGCCCAATCTGCCACCCCTTTGTTGCACTCAGGGCTCGGCATGTCACCCTGAGCGGGTCTACGACACAACGCGCACTACGACACAACCCCAGCGAAGGGTCTCGTCGTAACGAGTCAAGATGCTTCGCTGGGATCTCGCCGTGACTGGCGTTGATTCGTTAACCCGCTCAGCATGACACCTAAGGAGACGCTCGGCATTGGCACGAGAAACGCCCAATCTGCCACCCCTTTGGTGCACTCAGGGCTGGGCATGTCACCCTGAGCGGGTCTACGACACAACGCGCACTACGACACAACCCCAGCGAAGGGTCTCGTCGCGGCGAGTCAAGATGCTTCGCTGGGATCTCGCCGTGACTGGCGTTGATTCGTTAACCCGCTCAGCATGACAGATCAGAATGACTGACGATGGCTGACGGCACAGTGACAGAATACTACGTCTACATTATGACAAACCGTTCGCGGACGCTCTATACAGGCGTGACCAACAACTTGCGTCGTCGAGTGTACGAACACAAGCACAAGCTGGTGCCTGGTTTTACGCAGAAGTACAACATCACGCTGCTGGTCTATTACGAGGCGACTCCCGATGTGCGCAGCGCCATTGAGCGAGAGAAGCAAATCAAAGGCTGGTTACGATCAAAGAAGATCGCTCTCATCGAGTCGGTAAATCCTGAATGGCGCGACCTGAGCATGGGCTGGGGCGACAGTTTTTGAATGCGGCGCTGAGATGCTTCGCTGAGGAATCGCCGCGATTGACGTTGAGTCGTAGACCCGCTCAGCATGACAGGCACGGGCGGGGTGTACCTATCTGGTGCCAAACATGGCAAACCTGCAAACCATCCTAGCTGATTTTCCTTTCGAAAACCTGCCCCCCGCGTGGACGGCGGGCGACTTGGCGTCCTTCTCCCGCGGCAAGACACTGTGGAAATACCAACAGGACGCGCTGCGCAACGCGCTGGTGGCGCTGTGGCTCTACTACGACGGCGAAGAGGACGAAGGGGGCAATGCCCCGCGCAAAGCCCGCTTCCTCCGGCGCTATTGGGATAACGCTGTCCCCTTGCCGCCGACGCTGAACGTGGGCAAGAAGCGCGACCACATCAGACTGTTGCAGCCCTACTACCCCCTGACGACCATACCCAACGGCGAGCGGGAGTTGCCCTACAGCGAGTTGGTCAACCGCATGGGCTTCTGGATGGCGACCGGCAGCGGCAAGACACTGGTCATCGTCAAGCTGCTGCAAACGCTCTGGCGGCTGATGGGGTACGACCTGATCCCGCGCCGCGACGTGCTCGTGCTGACCCACCGCGAGGATCTGCTCGGTCAACTCCGCGACCACGTGCGCGACTTCAACACCGGCGGGGCCGCGCCCTTGCTGCGCCTGCGCGAACTGCGCGAGTATCCTGAAGCGAAACGCGAGCATCCGTCGCTGCTGGGCCGCCAGGAGTTGACCGTCTTCACCTATCGCTCCGACAACCTGAGCGATACGCAAAAAGAGCGCATCATTGACTTCCGCAACTACGACAACGGCGGCAAGTGGTACGTGCTGCTGGACGAAGCGCACAAAGGCGACAAAGAGGACTCCAAACGGCAGCACATCTACAACATCCTCAGCCGGGACGGCTTCCTGTTCAACTTCTCGGCCACCTTCACCGATCCGCGCGACCGGCTGACCACCGCCTACGAGTTCAACCTGGCCTCTTTCATCCAGGGCGGCTACGGCAAGCACGTCAGTCTGTTGAAGCAGGAGAACCGCGCGTTCAAGGACAAGGAAGACTTCACCAACGAAGAAAAGCAGCGCATCGTCCTGCAATCGCTGCTGATGCTGGCGTATGTCGCCAAGGCGCGGGCGCAGTTGTGCGCGGCCGCGGGCGCGACCCTCTATCACCGGCCACTGCTGCTGGCGCTGGTCAACTCGGTCAACACAGAGGAAGCGGATCTCAAGCTCTTCTTCCGCGAGCTGGCGAAAATTGGCAACGGCGAAGTCTCCACGCAAGCCTTCACTGCGGCCAAGGCCGCGCTGCGCGCCGAATTGGCGACCGGCCCAGAGTTTTTATATGAAAGGGAGACGTTCGCCTTCAACGCCCAACTGCTCGAAAGCCTGACGCGGACGGACCTCTACCGCTATGTCTTTAACGCCGAGCGTCGCGGGGCGATGGAAGTGCTGGTGCGCCCCTCCAACGACAAGGAGCTGGCCTTCAAGCTCAAATCCACTTCCCAGCCGTTTGCGCTGATCAAGATCGGTGACAGCACACCCTGGCGCAAGGGGGAATTGGCAGGCTACGAGGTCGTGAAAGGCTTCGAAGATGAGGGTTTCTTCGCCCGCCTGAACGATCCCGACAGCACCGTCAACCTGCTGATGGGGTCGCGCAGCTTCTACGAAGGGTGGGATTCCAACCGGCCCAACGTCATCACCTTCATCAACATCGGCACGGGCGAAGAGGCGCAGAAGTTCGTGCTCCAATCGGTGGGCCGCGGGGTGCGCATCGAGCCGCGGCCGGGCAAGCGCAAGCGGCTGCAAAGCCTGCACAATGCGGGCGAAGTGGATGACGCAACCTTCGGGGCCGCCAAGCCGTTCCTCCATGCGGTGGAATCGCTCTTCATCTTCGGCACCAAGCGTGCGGCCCTGGAGACGATCCTGGCGGGGTTGGAGACCGAGCGCGTCCAGGAGGCCGGCCAACCATTGGCGCTGGACGTCAACCCCGTCGCGCTCACCGCGGCGCATCCGATCCTGATCCCGATCTTCCGCCGGCTGGACGGCCAACTGCTGGTGCAACAGCGTCAGCCGCGCAAGTTCGAGCTACAGCCCCGCGAACGCGGCCTGCTGGGCGACTACGTGGACTACCTGGGGGACGACCGGCTGCTGTTGGCGCACCACGACCTGTCGCCGCAACAGATCGGCCTGCTGCGCACCACCCTCGCCGCGCCGGACACCTACTTCCACCCTCACACCGAGCGCCGCTTTGGCCGCGTCGAGGTCATCCTGCCGCGGCTGATGGGCTACTTTGCCATTGAGCCGCAGGCGGTGGAAGGCTTCAAACGGCTGGAAGACGAGATCAACCACTTCAAGCATATCCGCGTCACGCTGGCGGATGTCTCCGAGCTGCGCGACAAAATCAAGACGGTCAAGCATTACGTCCCACCGGCAGTTCGGATCGCCGAGCTACGTGAGCAGCGGCGACTTGGTCTGTTGGACGATGATGCCTACGATGCCGCACGGCTCGCACTCGATCGTATTCAACCTGAAGTTACCTTCGATCATGCTGGCCAACGCCTGCACATCAAGCATGCGGTCAGCCACTACTATCTGCCGCTCCTTGTCTCGGATCAGGACAAGATTAGCTACATCAACCACGTAACTCACGTCGCCAGCGAGCGGCGCTTCGTCAACCAACTTGAGGAGTACCTCAAAGAGCCGGACAACGGCTTCAAGCAGTACGATTGGTGGCTTTTCAGCCGCACCGACGAAACGCTCGACCGGGTGATCCTGCCTTATTACGACCCGACGCAAAACCGCATCCGCGACTTTCACCCCGACTTCGTCTTCTGGCTGGTCAAGGGGAATGCGTACACGATTTTGTTCCTGGACCCGAAAGGGATGAAGATCGGGGACTACCAGTACAAGATTGACGGTTACAGGGAGCATTTCCGCGATGGGGGCGACTTCCGAAAACGAAAACACGGCGACTACGAGGTGCGGGTGGCGTTGATGATGTACGGCGACAGCGCAGCTCGGCCGGCGGAAGGGTACGCGGCGTACTGGTGCGATAGTCCGCAGGCGATGCTCCAGGCTCTGAATGAACATCACAGGAACACATAGACACCACAGCGCAACCCGACATCGAGCGCGCCGCGTGCGGAGAGAGTTCCGTAGCCCAAAACCCCGGGGATCGGGTGTCCCCCCGCCGGCGAACGTATAGAAAGAAAGAGTGGCTCAGCTACAGGGAGCCGAGAGCGGTGAGGACATTACGGGCAAGCGCGACTGAAGATCGGGCCCTATCGGCCGGCCGACCACTGAAGACATCATCGTAGTCGGCCTTGTTTCGATTGCCGCGCAGACGACTCAAGTGGGCGCCGATCTTCTGTTGAGTCGGATCGGTCGCGTTCTGGAAATGAGCGATCACCAACCCATGATCGCTCGCCAACCCGGCCGGGATGATCTCGCCGCGGCTGGCGGCCAGGTTCGAGGCGCTCCGGTGAGCGGCATAGTAAGCGCGGCTGATTGCAGTCCGCAAAGATGCTTCCTCTGGCCCGGGTGAACCTGGATCGTGCGTGAGGGCCTCGGCCAGCTTCAGGTAGTCGGCCCAATCGAAGCTCATACGAACTCCACGTTAAAGTTGAACCTTCCAGCCGTCCGTCCCAATTGAGCCAAAAACCATCCCTCATCAAGTTGATCGAGTCGTTCCAGCGCTTCTTCAACCGGCAAAGAGGTGTAGATATTGGCAAACAACTCGGCCGAATCATTTGCTTCCGGATCCACCACCACCTCAAGCGCGACATGGGGATCTGGACCAAAATATCGCTCGACATGGAGAGGCGCTTCCAGCAGGAGATCAATCAATGCGAGATACGCGCGCAGGAAACGCACCGTCTCAGCTTCCTCACATAAGCGATAGATGCGCCTGACCTGGGATAGCTTTTCTCCCTGCCCCACCAATACCGAACTCGTCATTTCGCGACGCTGTACTGGCTCGAGTCGGCCGACACCTCTCAGCCGGCGGCGTGGTTCGATCAGATCACCAGTCCAACCGCCAGAGAGCGGCAACCTGATCCAATCAGGGCGTTTTGATGTGGGTATGTAGAGCATAAAACACCCCCTGTCAGGCGCTAAAAAGTGTTCGCAAACGATCATTGATACACGCCTCGAAGGCTTCTTGCACACGTGAATGTGCTGTCGCGATCCACTCGAGTGCCTTAGACAACAGCACGGCTTCTGGCCGTGCCATAAAGTAGTCCATGTCCAAGAGCACGACCACCGAATCGAGCGCCCCCGGCTCATCAGTCGTGAGCTGCAATCTGAGGATGTCGCGGCCATCATCATACGGGGTCTGCACGCCGAGGATGAAGCCGCTCATCCGCTGAGGTAACCCTGGTCCTATGAACGGCCTGAAATTCAGATAATCGGCCAATTCAACCGGATTCGCGGGAATCACGATCCGATTGACATACCGCAGCCCGATACGGCGCAAGCCCTTGGGCCGCGCTATCCCGATATAGGCGACCAACGCGTCGTGGACGAGCGGCACGAAGCCTTCCCAGGTCGGATATGGCGCAAGATGGTTCACGGCCAGAAGATCAGGCCCCACCTGGACAAAACCCTTCTCGTCCTCGCGCAGGAACTGCATCCGGTCGGCCAGCCGAAACTCCTGGCGAATCCCGGCTGATTCTGCTGCAGCTTCGCTTTCTAAGACCTTGAGCAAACGCTTGCGAGGAAATTGCCCCCGAAGGCGATCGTAGACGAGACCGGGAACGGTCAAGTCCCATAGTTCAGCGGGCACAAAACGGAACTCGACAACTACCTCGACAATCGGCGGATTGCCATATTTGATCGCGCGATAGGGATCCATGTTTCCCCCAATCATGCCGGGCCTGCGCAAATGGAGTAACGGGTAACTCCCGACGTATATGGATTCTATTGTATGCAGATAGCCACATACGTCAACTATAGCAGCAGGCCTGTGGTGGTAGCGCGCTTTGCGAAACAGCCTTCAAAGGGTTACAATGTACACACTTTGCCCGGTGCAACTAAACTGTAGGAACACATGAAACCCAAGCCACTCCTCATCCTCCTTCTCATCCTGCTCCTGCTCGCCGCGGCCTGGCTCGGCTGGAGCGCCTATCGCGCCGCCACGAGCGCGCGGCTGGCGCTGGCCGACCTGCGGCAGTTGCAGGCGTTGGCCGAGAACCCGAAGGCGGACGCGCTGCCGGCCCTCCGCGCGAGCCTGGCGAACCTGGAGGCGCACCTGCTGGGGACGCAGGCCGCAGCGCGGCCGTTCCTCTGGCTCGCGCCGCGGCTGGGCTGGCTGCCCGAAGTTGGGCCGACCGTGCGCGCCGCGCCGCCCCTGCTGGAGCTGGGGATCGAGCTGGCCGGCGGGGGCCGCCAGGCGCTCGATGCCCTGCTGCCCGTCAGCGACCTGCTGGGGCAGGCCGGCGGGGGCGATCTGCTCGGTCGGGTGCTGCCCATCATCGCATCGGCCACCCCGCAGCTTGCCGCGGCCGATGCGCGCCTGGCGCGCGCCGGCGCGCTGCGCGGCCAGGTGCAGGGGCCGCTCCATCCCCGCCTGGCGCCGCAGCTCGACCGCCTGGATCGCTTCCTGCCGCTGATGCGCGCCGCGCTGCAAGGCGCGCAGGCCGCGCCGGCCCTGTTGGGGATGGACGGCCCGCGCGCCTATCTCGTGCTCGCCCAAAACGACGACGAACTGCGCCCCACCGGCGGCTTCATCAGCGGGGCGGGACACGTGCGGCTGGACAAGGGCCGCATCGTCGAGATGAAGGTCAGCGACAGCTACGCGGTGGACAACTTCAAGCAACCGCATCCTGAGCCGCCGCCCGCGCTGCGCGAACACATGGGCGCCGATCTCCTGGTGCTGCGCGACAGCAATTGGTCGCCCGACTTCCCCACCAGCGCGGCGGTCGCCCAGGCGTTGTATGCGCAAGACCAGGGGATCGCCACCGACGGGGCCATCGCGCTCGACATGGAGGCGGTGCGGCTGTTGGTGGCCGCGCTCGGGCCGCTCGAAATCCCCGGCCGGCCCGGCCAGATCACCGGCGCGAACGTGATCGCCGAAATGAAGCGCGCCTGGGAATCGCCGACCGCCAGTCGCGACACGGTCGAAAAATCGTCGGCGGATTGGTACAAAAAGCGCAAAGACTTCATGAGCGAACTGGTCGGCGTCGCGTTAGCCAAACTACAGGGCGGCGGCCAGTTGGATCCGCTGGCGCTCGGCAAGGCCGCGCTCGACATGCTCGACGGCCGCCACGTCCAGATCGCGGTGGCCGACCCGACCCTGGCGGCCCTGCTGAGCGAGCGGCGGTGGGATGGCGCGCTCGTCCCGCCGGCACGGGGCGACTTCCTGGCGGTGATTGACACGAACGTCGGCTTCAACAAGGCCAACGCGGCCGTCAAACAACAGATCGGCTATCGTGTGGCGCCGGAGGGCGGCGGGCTGACCGCGACCGTGACGCTCACCTACACGCACACCGCCCGGCCGCTGCCCGCCAACGCCGCCTGCGAGCGCACCCTGAAGTATGGCGACTCCTATCAGGAGTTGGCGGCGCGCTGCTATTGGGATTACCTCCGCGTCTACGCCCCGCTGGGGAGCGAACTGCTGGCGGCGGAAGGGCTGCAACATGTCAAAACCGAACGCGGTGAGCACAATTCAACCCAGTTCAGCGGCGACTTCATCTTGCGGCCGGCCAGCCAGACGGTCGTCACGCCCTACACGTTGGCCGTGCGCAAACAGGCCGGGACCGTGGCCGTTCCGCTGTGGGTACAGATCAGCGCGTGCGCGGCCGGCCCGTCCGGCGCAGCCGAAATGGGCTGGCGGACCGACCTGAGCCTGGATCGGACCTTTACATGTGCGCCGATGCCTTAAGTTACAGGAGTTACGCAGTCACACAAGCGGAGGCATACTGAGCGGAGGCCAGCGTCGTTTGCTGGCTGTAGTCGAAGCACGCCGAAGCGCCTTCTGATGAAGGCGCCCTTTCGACTACGCTTTGCCATGCTTCGACTGCGCTGCGCTACGCTCAGCAGACGGCAAGGCTCCGCTCAGGGTGCTTTCCAGTATGCTGTGTAAATCCTGTTGAATAAAAAGTGCGAGGAGCTAAAGTGGAAATCACCCAAGTCACCCAAGTCACCGACGAGATCGTCGCCGCGTTCGTGCGACTCATCCCGCAGCTTTCATCGTCCAACCCACCGCCCACCCGCGGCGAACTGACCGAGCTGGTCGCCTCGCCCGCGACGATCCTCTTCATCGCGCGCGATGCGGAGCAGGGCGGCGCGATCACCGGCGCGCTCACGCTGGCGCTCTTCCGCATCCCGACCGGCCGGCGCGCGTGGATCGAAGATGTGATCGTGGACGGCGCCAGCCGCGGCAAAGGCATCGGCGAGGCGCTCTGCGGGGCCGCGCTCGAGCACGCCAGGGCCGCCGGGGCCACCACCGTGGATCTGACCTCCCGCCCCTCCCGCGCGGCCGCCAACCGCCTCTATCAACGGATGGGGTTCGCGCTGCGCGAGACCAATGTGTATCGCTATAATTTGAAGTGACAAACAATTTAAACCGGTTTCCCGGTTCCGAAGACTAGCGCCAGAAACGCCAGGCTGGCCGCGGTGGGACGCGCGTCCTTGCGCGATAAGGCGTAGAGATGGCGCACAATGCGCAAACCGGGGATCGCCGGCGCGCAGACCAAGTTGTTGGCGAGTTCCAATGTGACCGTGCGCCGGGAAACGAGCGCCACACCCAGCCCGGCCGCTACCCCGCGCTTCACCGCTTCACACCCCGCTAGCTCCATCACCCGCCGGGGCCGCACGCCCACTTGCGCCAGGCGCGCCTCGGCAAGCTGCCGTGTGCCCGAGCCGGCTTCGCGCACAATCAGGGTGGCCTGCGCGAAGGCTTCCGCCGCAATGCCGGTTGCCTGCGCCAGCGTGTGGCCCGGTGGCACGATCAGGATCACCTCATCCTCTGCGAAAGGACGCACCTGCAACCCCGCTGCCTCGACCGGCGCGCCGACGAAGCCGAGGTCGCACTCCGCGCTGAGGACGCGCCGCGCGATATCTGCGCTGTTGGAGATCGTCAACGTCACTTCCACGCCCGGATGGCGGGTCTGGAAGCGGGCCACCACTTCGGGTAACAGATACAGCCCCGGCGTTGTGCTCGCCCCGATCCGCAGATAGCCGCGCTGCAAGCCTGCCAACTCCGCCAACACGCGCCGCGCCTCATCCGTGAGCACCGCCATGCGTTCGGCGTAATCGGCCAGGATGCGGCCGGCGTCGGTCAGCTCCACGCGGCTGCCGAGCCGGTGAAAGAGCTGGACGCCCCATTCCGCCTCCAACAGTCGGATGTGCTTGGAGACGGCCGGTTGGCTGAGGTCGAGATCATCAGCCGCACGCGAGAAGTTCTGGCGCCGCGCGACGGCGCGAAAGACGATGAGCCGGTAGTCCATGGTTATAACCTGAAGTTATCGCTTCGATAGATCATTGACTATTGCATTATCGCTCCAGAGGGCGTAGACTGTCAATTGTAGCCATCCGCCGGGCGCGTCTCAGGCTGGGGGCGAATGTCATTGCGAGCGGAGCCCCGCATGGGTCTCGCGGGGCGGAGCGAAGCAATCCCCTGCATCGAAGGAGATTGCTTC
>Ga0351925_1149_pt1 | contig 11028 bp, 10 predicted proteins | sample BONcelHT113001D9_FD_206870 | JGI IMG/M metagenome (GOLD analysis project Ga0351925, IMG submission 206870) | Enriched cells from coal bed in the Powder River Basin, Montana, United States - BONCAT cells T11 rep2 HSBNCT.T11.300.1.D9 ... | reverse complement strand
CCGATAAAGTAGTAAGATCATCGTGGCGGAGTTTTCAAACAGATCTCATTTCGCTATTCACCGCCTTCAAGGGCATGGGAGCGTCCGGGCTAAGTGTAATCGGACTTATTCTTGAGCGGGGGGCCGCGGTATTTTTATATCCATGCCAAAACTGGGTTAATCCACGTCCGGCTCAAAGCGGTCGAATCGGAACAGTGCCATCGAACGAGCCTCGGTATGATATGGGACGCCGGAACTGATCGGCTGGCACCGTCTTTTTCCGGATGCATTCCTGGTATCCAGGACCAATTCCCACTGCCCCTCCAGCCTAAACGGCGGAATTATAAAAGAAATCGGCTCGTGGTGCGCATTAAAAACAACCAGAAGAGTGCTGCCTTCGATTTGAGCGCCACGTTCGTCCACTTCATTTATGGCATCGCCGGCCAGCAGCATTCCAAAGCATTTGGCGTGAGCCTTGTTCCAATCCTTTTTGCTCATGTCCTTGCCATCCGGCCTTAGCCAGCGCACGTCTCTAATGCTTGGATCACGCATGCCCCGGCCCCTGAAAAAGTTCCTGCGCCTCAGGACCGGATGCTCGTTTCGAAGATTTATCACCAGTCGAGTAAAATCGAGAAGCTTTTGTTTATTGCGATCCAAGTCCCAGTCAATCCATGAGAGTTCGTTGTCCTGGCAGTAGGTGTTGTTGTTTCCTTGCTTTGAATGGCCGACTTCATCTCCCGAATGCAGCATCGGCACACCCTGGGAGAACAAAAGCGTGGCCAGCAAATTGCGCTGCTGCTTCTCCCTTAGCGCCAGAACTGCCGGATTACCAGTTGGCCCCTCCACGCCGCAGTTCCAGCTAAGGTTATTGTCGCTGCCGTCTCGATTCTCCTCTCCGTTTGACTCATTGTGCTTGTCGTTGTAGCTCACAAGATCGGCCAGGCAGAAGCCGTCGTGGGCCGTGACAAAATTGATGCTGGCATAGGGGCGTCGCCCGGTGCGCTCATAAAGGTCGCTGCTTCCCGTGAGCCTGAAGGCCACATTTCCCAGTTGGCCTTCGTCTCCTTTCCAAAAGCGCCGGATGGCGTCCCGGTATTCCCCATTCCATTCCGTCCACAGGATGGGAAAATTCCCCACCTGGTAGCCCCCTTCTCCAAGGTCCCAGGGTTCGGCAATGAGCTTTACTTGTGAGAGGACCGGGTCCTGATGGATGATGTCAAAAAAAGCGCCCAGTTTGTCCACCTCGTGAAGCTCTCTTGCAAGTGTTGCAGCCAGATCGAAGCGAAATCCGTCCACGTGCATCTCCTGCACCCAGTAGCGTAGACTGTCCATGATAAGCTGCAATGTGCGGGGGTGCGTCATGTTCAGCGAATTGCCCGTTCCGGTATAGTCGAAATAGTACCTCATGTTTTCAGGTACGAGACGGTAGTATGCTGCGTTATCTATTCCCCGGAAGCTCAGGGTCGGCCCGAAATGGTTTCCTTCGCCGGTATGGTTGTAGACCACATCCAGGATTACCTCGATCCCCTCGCGATGAAGTGTTTTCACCATGATCTTGAACTCTTGTACCTGACCACAGCAATAATCTCCACTGCAGTACTGCGAATGCGGAGCGAAAAAGCCGACCGTGTTATATCCCCAATAGTTCGAAAGCCCTCGCTCGACCAGTTGCCTGTCATTCAGGAACTGATGGACAGGCAAGAGTTCAACGGCCGTAACACCCAGTGAGAGAAGATGCTCAACGATGGCCGGACTGGCCATTCCGGCGTATGTTCCCCTTAATTCCTCGGGTACTCCGGGGTGGCGTTTAGTGAGTCCTCTGACGTGGGTTTCATAGATGATCGTTTTGTGCCATGGGATCTTGGGGTGCGTATCGTCACCCCAACTGAACGCAGGATCCACGACCATGCTCTTCGGAGCATATGGGGCGCTGTCGGTATCGTTTCTTGAAAGATCGCCGTCGGGATGACCGATGGTGTAGCCGAAAAGGGCATCATTCCACTCATGCATGCCGTATATGGCCTTGGAATAGGGGTCTCGAAGAAGCTTTGCCGGATTGAAGCGGTGTCCTTCTTCCGGCGCGTAGGGGCCATGAACCCTATAGCCATAGAGTTGGTTCGGCCGTGCCTCCGGCAGGTAGATGTGCCAGACTTGATCGGTCTGTTCCGTTACAGAGATACGAATCTCTTTGCCGACGTCCGCTATGTCAAAAAGGCACAACTCGACGGCAGTAGCATTTTCGGAAAAAAGAGCGAAATTCACACCCGATCCATCCCAGGTTGCACCCAGCGGATATGGTTGACCAGGCCATGTTCTCATGTTGGTTCTCCTAAGAATGGATGGAAGGGCAGTCGATCCAAGAGTGGCTTCAATAGATTATTTCCAGTGTGTTGGTCTAAAGATAAGTACCAACTCGACAAATAGAGTTTCCGTCAATTCGGTTTTCCTCGGGATCTCCGGTCAGCTCAAGGCAATTGACAGATGTCGTGAATGGTTAATTCCGCGGCAGTCTAAGGCTGATATCCTAAACCAATGCAGCTCCGATGTTTAATGTCGAATTTAGCGGAGGAGCAAAAATGTTCCAAAACCTCGATCACACCGCTTCACTCAAATTAGTTTACCAGTCTCGGCATCACTTTTCTCATTACCCACCCACGAACACTGTTTGCAGCACGCGGGAGCATGCGCCGCTGCTTGCGGTGAATATTTTTGTCCCGTTGACACGGATGGATCTTCATTTGAGGCTGAGCAAAAAGACCTGGTTTGACGACTCGCCGCGCTCGCCTGTTTTTGCAATCCGCTGCTTTTCACTAAAGATGCATTGAAGAAAAAAATTCTCCTGCCGATTAATAGATACAGGCGGGAAAATCCGCATGTTTTCGTATCATTCTCCCGTACGTGGAGGATGGAAAATTTGATACCTGGGATAGCAGGGAAGGAGTCCTTACTCATGAAGCATCACTCGGGCGCGAATGTATTGGCCGAACACTCCGGATTGGACAGGGAAGGAAAGTATCTCACTTTTTCACTGGGCCAGGAGGAGTATGGAATTGGTATTTTGAAAGTGAAGGAAATCATTGGAATGATGCGGATAACTCCTGTTCCGCAGACACCCGAGTACGTGAAGGGAGTCATCAATCTCAGGGGCAAGGTCATTCCGGTAATCGATCTGAGAATGCGCTTCGGCATGGGAGAAAACGGATACACCGAGCGGACGTGTATCGTTGTGGTGGAAATCGACGGCCAGGCAAGAAAGCTTCACATTGGCGTAGTGGTTGATTCCGTGTCGGAGGTACTGAACATCAAAGGCTCCGACATCGAGGATACACCCAGTTTTGGCACCGCCCTGAATACGCAGTACATCCTCGGGATGGCCAAGACGGGGGGCGGAGTGAAGATTCTGCTCGAAATCGATCGGGTGCTCAGCAATGACGAACTGGGTCTTTTGGACAAAGTAGCCTGATTCCGCCAAAGACCAACTCGACCTCTCATGCGAGTATTCCGGGGGCGCGGATAAAAACATGCCTCGGGCTTTCAAGGAATTCGGGAAAGATTCCGATATAGCAAGAAGAGCAGGGCGGAAAAAGTGGAGTGCCGCAAAATGACTCGGGCAAGGTTTGCCTGGGGGCGCCGCACTGGGAAACCCGTCGGCGCGACCGCGGACGAATTGTTCCGCCTATGAAAGATTGTCAACCGATTCGTTCTAAAACCGGGATGGTTTGCCCCAGGGTAAGTTCCCAAAGGAAATAGTAAAAGCATGGACACGAATTTACCGGACCGGCTTTTTCAGCAATTCAGCCAACTCGTGTATGACCAATGTGGCATCAATCTGCACGATGGCAAGAAAGCCCTGCTTCAGGCACGGCTGAACAAGCGCTTGAGGCTTACCGGGATCGAATCCTATGCAGAATACTATAAAATTATCACGTCGTCGAAACATCCCCATGAATTCATCAACTTTCTCGATTCCGTTTCCACGAATCTGACGTTTTTTTTCCGCGAATCGCAGCATTTTGATTTCCTGGACTCGGTCCTGCCGGAACTTCTGTCGCGCAAACAAAAGGACGGAGCCACAAAACTCAGGGCCTGGAGCGCCGGATGTTCCACGGGCGAAGAACCCTACACTCTGGGCATGTGCATCCTTGCCCATATCCCGGATCCTCAGCGATGGGACTTTAAAATATTGGCGACCGACATTTCGACTCGCACGCTGGAGATTGCCGGCAGCGGGGTATATTCCGAGGATAAAGTCCAGAAAGTTCCTCCCGCAATGCGGCAGGCGCATTTTAAGAGAACACTCGAAAACGGCAGGGGCGAATATGAAGTTGCTCCTCATTTGAAGAGAGTGATCACCTTCCGGCGCCTTAATCTCAAGGAATCTTTCCCATTCAAGGGTCTCTTTGATTTCATCTTCTGCCGGAACGTTATGATTTATTTCGATAAAAAGACACAGGAAGAACTGGTCAATAAAATGGCGGGTTTTCTCGCCCCCGGTGGCTATCTGTTTGTCGGCCATTCGGAGAGTCTTACAGGTTTGGCCCACAAGCTGACCTATGTCCGCCCGGCCATCTACAGGAAGTAGGTGTTGAACGGGCCCGGAGCTTCCGATATCAGGTGCAATGCTCGAATGTATAGAGAACAGCAGATGAGAAAAGTCGTCGGTGTCGCGGACATGGCGGTAAGCAACTCTCCAGGTGAGGTTCTCGTCACTTACTCATTGGGGTCCTGTATAGCCGTGATCATTTTCGATCCGGTGGTCAGGGTCGGAGGCATGCTGCACTATATGCTCCCGGAGTCGTCCCTGGACCCGGAAAAGGCGAGGCAAAACCCCTGGATGTTCGCGGATACCGGGATAGCGATGCTTTTCAAGCAAAGCTATCAGCTCGGGGCGAAAAAGCAAAATATCATAGTAAAGGCAGTAGGCGGCGCACAGATTCTCGACCCAAACGGGGTCTTCAACATTGGAAAGCGCAACTATCTGGCCATGCGTAAAATATTCTGGCGAAACAACGTCATGGTTGCGGCGGAACATGTCGGAGGATCGGTGAACCGAACCGTGCGGCTGGAGATAGACACGGGACGAGTGCTTCTCAAGGTCGCCGGTGGATCTGAAACAGAACTCTGAAATTACTCCAGACAAATGAAAATGCGCGAGGCATCATGTCCTACAACATTCTAATCGTGGATGATTCCAAATCGATGCGGACCGTCCTCAAAAAAACCCTGGAAATTTCCGGGTTCAAGGTCGGCCAGTACATCGAAGCGTCAAATGGTCTGGAAGCCCTGAATTTGATCGAGGGAAAATGGATCGACCTCATCCTTTCCGATATTCACATGCCGGTCATGGATGGCTTCGGGTTTCTTCGGTCCTTGAAAGAACGCGCGGTTTCCAGTGATATTCCGGTTATTTTCGTCACCACGGAAGCTAATGAAGAGCGTCTGAATGAACTGATGTCGCTCGGGGCCAGCGGGTACATCCGAAAACCCTTTCGTCCCGAGGAGATCTCCGCGTTTTTGTGCCGGATAATGGGAGAAAACGATGATCATGCAATGGGAACCAATTCTGAAGGAAGTGATTTCTGAGGTTCTGGAGACCATGTTTTTCGCTCTTGTCGAATTTGATGTCGACAGCGAAAATCGGCCTTTCAGCTACGAATCGGAAATATACATTTTCAACCACGTGGGAAAGATTGCAATCTCATTTCAGGTGAGCGGAGAATTCGCGCGGATGATCACGGCCAATCTGCTTGGCATAAATGAAGCGCAGGTGAAAGAGGAAGATCTCCAGGACACTCTGCGCGAGCTTGCCAACATGGTCGGCGGCAACTACCAGGCGCGCATGAAGGACCACAACTGGAGGCTGGGAATTCCCAGCGCCAGGAAGCTGGATGAAGAGTGCGGAACTCATCCGGGAACAACCGAACTGATCTTCGGTTGTTTCGGTGAACCGATGGGGGCCGCGGCAGTGAAGTTCATGCCGGTGGCCGCATAGCATTGATCGATTTACAGCAAGGAAGTCTTCCCTTGACTTACAACTTAGATTCATTGCAAACACGCGGGTCCATTAGACAGATGACGCCAATCAAGGTGCTCATCGTCGATGATTCGGCGATCGTGAGAAAGATATTCTCGCAGGAATTGTCGAAGCATAGGGACATCGTAGTGGTCGGCACCGCCCCGGATCCTTTCGTGGCAAGGGACAAGATCGTGGCTCTCAACCCCGACGTGATCACCCTCGATATAGAGATGCCGCGCATGGATGGGCTGAGTTTTCTGCGCAAGCTCATGAAATACCATCCCATACCGACCATAATTGTCAGCTCCCTTACTCCCGCCAATAGCGAAATGGCACTGGAGGCCATGGAGTACGGGGCCGTGGAGGTCCTGGCCAAGCCGGGCGGTTCATACTCGGTCGGGGACATGAGTATCCAACTGGCTGACAAGATCCGGGCGGCCGCCCATGTGCGTTTGGCCCAACCCCGGCTTCAAACCGCTCCTCAAAGGCGTTCGGTGACTCCGGAGATGACTCATGCCCTCAAGCTCACCACGCATAAGGTGATCGCCATGGGCGCTTCAACGGGCGGCACCGAGGCGCTTAAATCCGTACTGCTGGAAATGCCACCCACCTGCCCCGGCATAGTCATCGTGCAGCACATGCCTCCGAGATTCACAACCGCCTTTGCCGCCCGTCTCAACACCCTTTGCCGAATCGAGGTGAGGGAGGCCGCGGACGGCGATTCGGTCTTGCCCGGAACCGCTCTGATAGCGCCCGGTAATTATCACATGCTGCTCAAGCGCGTCGGGGGTACGTATCAGGTAGAGATCAAGAGCGGTCCCCTTGTTTTTCACCAGAGACCTTCGGTCGATGTCCTGTTCCAGTCGGTAGCGCGCTATGCCGCGGGCAATGCGGTTGGAGTCATCATGACCGGCATGGGACGCGACGGCGCGAGTGGTTTGCTGGAAATGCGAAAGGCCGGCGCGCATACAATAGCCCAGGATGAAGCAAGCTGTGTCGTATTTGGAATGCCCAAGGAAGCGATAAAGGCGGGGGCGGCGGAGACGATCGCCGCGCTCCATGACATTCCCAGTGAGGTTCTGAAAGCTCTGACACTTGGCAAATAAAGCGCTTACGGGCGCAAAACCGGTTTTAGGTCCGCACTAAAAAGAGATGTATCGCCAAAGGGATTTGGCGCAAGAGGAGGTGGCAGTCAATGGCTTACAAAGATATGACGGTACTGGTGGTTGATGATTTTTTAACGATGCGGCGAATCGTCAGAAAGATACTCCGCGACCTCGAATTTCAAAACATTATCGAGGCGGAAGACGGAACTGCCGCTGTGGATGTGCTCAAGTCAACGAAGATCGATCTGATCGTTTCGGACTGGAACATGCCGAAGATGACCGGACTCGATTTGCTCAAGCACGTGCGCAGTCAGGATGATATCAAGGACATGCCGTTCCTGATGATTACGGCGGAGGCTCAAAAAGAAAATATCATAGAGGCGGTAAAGGCAAAGGTCAGCAACTACATTGTCAAACCCTTCACGGCAGCTACTCTTGAAGAAAAACTCGCCAAGATCGTGCCCAAATAGTCAGGCATGGAGGCGTGGGATCGGCGCCAGGGTGAAATCCTTCGCATGACGGTGTTACTACCCGTCCGGAAGCGGTGTGACAAAGCAACGTGTTTGGCTATGGGACCCGGCCTGTGGTGATTCTGTTTGAATTTGACCATTTATGAGGCGGTAATAATCATGGAAAATATTCTGGCCCAGCTTGCCAATGGGGTTATAGACGGTCCCGATGATCTGATCGGGATCGGCGAATGCCTCAACGTGCTGGATGAACTCGAAGTGAAAGCCGAGTCATCCGACCTGCTTACGAAAATGCTTGGCAGGCTGCGGCGACTGTTCAAAAGACTCATTTTGGAGGAATCGCCCGACAGGGAAGCTGATTGGCGAGAGGTCCAGATGCTGGTCGGTTGTCTTGCAAGAGGTGAGACCGTTGATGTCGAGGAGGATGGGGCCTCGCCCGGCAATGGTGGGGCAGCCCGGGCTTTTCCGCTCTCCGCCTCGGAAGACGATCAGTTCGAACCGTCCGATACAGGCAACGGTGCTGGTTATGATGAAAAAGAGTCCAATTACGAGGGCCTGCTCACCGACCAGAACGATTCCGCCTATGCGGAGTTGCAGGACCCGGAATTGATCAAGGAGTTCATCGAGGAAGCCAAGGAGCACCTGTCGGCCATCGAGCTCAACTTGCTCGCCCTGGAGACGGACCCAAAGGACAGCGAAGCGATCAACGCGGTCTTCCGGCCCTTCCACAGCATAAAAGGAGTGGCCGGGTTTCTCAATTTTGCCGAAATCCATCACCTTAGCCACGAAGTGGAAAATCTGCTCGATGCCGCCAGGTCTGGAAAGGTTGCCGTCACCGACTCGGTTATAGACATCGTCCTGACCGCAACAGATATTCTCAAGGTACTTCTCAACAAGATCGAAGAATCCCCGGACAGCGCCGAAGGGTTGAAGACCGGTGCTCTTGTCGAAAACTTTCTCGAAAAAGTGAGAAATTTCAGCGGCGACTCGCCGGCCGCTGGTCTGCCGGTGCGCAAGGTAGGAGCGATCCTCATGGAGCACGGCGTGCTCAATGAAGGGACCGCGGAAGACATAGCCGAGCGAAGCAAAATAGCGGGAAAAAGATTTGGCGAGACCCTTATCGAGGAAGGGGTGGCCAGCCCCCGCGAAGTGTCAAAGGCATTGCGCGAGCAGCGGCATACTGTGGAAAGCTCCTCGTCGGTGCGGGTGGATACACGCAAGCTCGATAACCTTGTTGACATGGTCGGCGAATTGGTGATCGCCCAATCGATGGTGCTTCAGAACCCTGAAATTCTCGCCATAAAAGATCAGAAACTCCAGAAAGACAGCGTTCAGCTAAACCGGATCACCGCTGAACTGCAGCGCATCAGCATGTCCATGAGGATGATTCCCATTAAGGCCACTTTTCAGAAAATGATCCGGTTGGTGCGCGATCTTTCTAAAAAGTCCGGCAAGGAAGTAAATCTCCTCATGCAGGGAGAAGAAACTGAAATCGACCGCAATATGGTCGAGGAGATTTATGAGCCGCTGGTGCACATGATACGCAATTCCGTCGATCACGGGGTTGAGATGCCGGTGGAGCGCATCGCCGCGGGAAAAGATCCCGTGGGCACAATCAATATTTCCGCTGAACAAAAAGGCGGCAATATAGTTATTGACATCCGCGATGACGGTAAGGGACTCGATTGTGAAAAGATCCGCTCCAAGGCAATAGAGAGAGGCATAATCAGCGCTGCCGATCAACTCGATGAGAAGGCGATTTTCGATCTGATCTTTCACGCCGGTTTCTCGACCAGGGACGAGGTTACCGAAGTTTCCGGACGCGGTGTCGGAATGGATGTAGTGAGGAGAAGCATCGAGCGGCTGCGGGGCAAAATGGAAGTGTCGAGCATCAAGGGCAAAGGCTCGGGCTTCCAACTGAAACTGCCCCTTACAATGGCCATTATCGATGGTATGATTATTCAGGTTGGTCCCGAGCGGTTCATCGTGCCCACTATATCGCTGAAGGAATCTCTACGGCCGGCGAAAGAATCATATTACACGCTGCAGGGCAGGGGGGAAATGGTAAAAGTGCGGGACCTGCTGATGCCGCTCATTCGCCTGCATGCGGTCTTTGGAGAAGAACCCAAGCACTATAACCCCTGGGAGGGTTTGCTGCTGGTGGTCAGCGAGGGAAAGAGCTCCTATTGTCTTCTTGCCGATGAAATCGTCGGAAGGCAGGAAGTCGTAATCAAGAGTCTGGGCGGATTGTTTGGTCAGCTCCACGGGATTTCAGGCGGAGCGATTCTTGGTGACGGCAAAGTTGCTCTCATTGTCGATGTGAAAGGTATCATCAGTCTTTACGAGGATAGCGCAAATGGCGGGAGTGGAAAAAGAAGGCTGGAATGAGCTGATCCGGTTCTTGCAAGAGACCGAGAATAGCATAACAGCAATGGGTGTCGGTGACTTTGGAAAGGAACTGGCGCGGTCCCGGCAGTCCGTTCAGGCCTTTCATGCGACTGCGGGAAAGCTCGGTTTGAAACAGCTCGAAAGGGCGGGTATCGAAATGGATAAATACCTCGGTACCGAGGTAGGGCCCGGCAACAAGGATGCCGCTGCCGTGCTTGGTTTCGCCGTCAGCATGCTGGCCGATCAGATGAAGGCCGGCAACGGCAACGGCGCGGGAGCGATTGACCTGAGCGAAGCTTTCGAGATGCTCGGCATCGAGATCGAGGAAGAACCCGCGCCGGTGGTTAAGGCAAAACCCGCGCCGGTAATTCAGGCTCCGGAACCCGCGCCGGTGGTTAAGGCAAAACAACCCGCGCCGGTATTGCCGGTGGAGGAACCGCCCGTCGTACAGTCCGCATCGGTTCCAAAGGCCGGAATTGAAAAGCTTGAGCAGCCGAAAGCGGCTCCCACGCCTGATTCCGAAATGGAAGGTGTCCTTGATTCCTGCCGTTTTGCGGAGATGATAAAAAGCTTGGGCGGTGAACTTTCACTTTCTCCAAACGGAAAAGCGGGTGGCCATTTTACCGTCACATTCTCCGGTTCCGCTGAATCGCTAAAAAGGTTGGATGCGCTCCTCGCGGTCGCGGAATCTGAAGTTCAGATGGAAACCGCGGTGATCGTGCCGGATGGCGCCCTAAAGAAGATAATGTCCAAAGGCCAGGAATTCATGTCGGCCTTCTCGACAGGCGATATCGGCCGGGCACAGGATATCCTGCTCGGGCTTGCCGACCAGCAGCAGCAGGTCGGCCTCTATAAGGAAATAGGCGGTCTTGCCAGGGGGCTGCACGATTCGATACGCAATTTTGTCAGCACGATGGATCCATCGCTCATGGAGATGGTGGAGGACCAACTGCCCGACTCCGGAAACCGCCTCGAACACATGCTGGAAATGACCGAGAAGGCGGCCACCACCACGCTCGACAATGTGGAAGCCATGCAGGACCGTCTGGGCACCGAGAAAAAGACCCTT
>Ga0351925_1147_pt1 | contig 11305 bp, 10 predicted proteins | sample BONcelHT113001D9_FD_206870 | JGI IMG/M metagenome (GOLD analysis project Ga0351925, IMG submission 206870) | Enriched cells from coal bed in the Powder River Basin, Montana, United States - BONCAT cells T11 rep2 HSBNCT.T11.300.1.D9 ... | reverse complement strand
ATCCCCGTGAATTTTATAAGTCCATCACCACACGATAAATTCACAAGTCCAACTCCACACTGTAAAGTTTCTCCACCCTTTCCACATGTATCATGTGGGCATCTTCCTCAGTGAGTAGACCAGAATTTATTAGCTTTCGAGTGCGTCGTGGGACTGTTCGAGGCCCCATAACCGCTCCAGGACGTGTGCGGTCGTCAAGGTAATCTGTTTCCATTAAAAAGTTTTTACCCTTCCTTAGAGCCTCCCGCATAACTTCCCCACTGGCAATGAGTGAAGGAGTGAGGCCATGGTTTTCCTCTGGAAGGACCAGTGGTCCAGAGAAATGTTTAATAACTTTTTTTTTCTTCAAACCGGCTTTACTGGCCATTTTTGCAAATTCATGGAACCCTTCTTCTGTAGAACTTTCAGTGTGCAGTTGCACCGGGCAGTCTGCCTCCCTGGCCAGTTCCATGGCATATATCATAAGCCGGTTATGTGCTTCCATCTCCTCGGGGGAGACTGGATAGTGTGGTCGACCTATTTCACCAATTCCCACTGCTTTTTGTTCCATCACCATGTGCTGTGCTGTTTCCAGAGCCCCTTTCATAAGTTCTTCGGCCATTGGCAGTTCCATTCCAGATTTTAAACGTCGGCTGAGTTCAGCAGGATGCGCGCCCACAACTGCAAAAGCCTTAACCTCAGTTTCACGGTTGATTTCACCTACGTATCCTATAACCAGTTCCATTGCCTCAGCAAAATCACACTGAGGACTCACTGTCCAGGTGGGCTTGTTGGGGATTATCATGGCAGTTCCCCCTGATCTTTGAAACTTTAAAGCCACTTCCAATGGCCCTTCACCATTTATAGGGTCTACGTGTATATGGTTATCAGTGGATGGTATGTTATCCATGGTAATTATCTCCAACAAAGTCAATTTAATGAATATTTATAGGATTCATTAATTTATACTTAGATTCATTCAGAATTATGATTATCAGTAACCAAGTTCCCGCATCAGTACTGTTTCAAATACTTCAACAGGCGGCATTACCCCCGTCCAGATGCGAAATGCCTCTAATCCCTGGTAGATCAACATTTTGGTGCCGTGAACTACCTGGGCACCCGCCTTACCTGCTTCTCGGAGGAAAGCAGTTTCAAGGGGATTGTAAACAATATCGTTCACCAACAGATTATCATGCATCATATCCGCAGTTACCACTGGCTTATCATTATGATGGGGATACATTCCCACTGGTGTGGTGTTAATAAGCACATCTGCATCTTTAAGCTCCCTGGCAAGTTTATTATCCAGTTCCAGACAACCCACAGAAGCATGGGATGTTTCGGTTAGTTCATCCCTTAGGTTACAGGCTTTTTCCCGAGTTCGGTTGGCTATTAAAACTTCCCCCGCCCCATTTAGGATTAACTGGAAGGATATTGCTCTTGCTGCACCACCTGCTCCCAATATGATTATCTTTTTACCTTTGATTGGTTTTTTTTCTTCAATGGCCTTCACTGCACCAAAGCCGTCAGTATTATAACCAACAACATGGTTTTCAGTGAATTTAACTGTGTTAACAGCACCTATAAGCTCTGCCACTCCCTGAAGTTCATCAAGGTATTTAATGACTTCTATTTTATGAGGTATAGTCAAGTTAAGACCCTTAATTCCCATGTTCCTAGCACCCTCCATTGCGGGTGAAAGGTTTCCTTGTTTAACATGGAAAGGAACATAAACATAGTCCAGTTTAAGCTGCCGGAATGCAGCGTTGTGCATGGGCGGGGATAGGCTGTGTTCTACAGGATCTCCCATTATTCCCACCAGGCTAGTTTTTCCAGTTATCACTTTAGATCACCACTAAGATTCTAAATAAATTCAGAACAATTCATTATAATTAGATCAATCCGAAAAGGTCTTTTTTATCATTTTTACCCTCTATTCATTAATATGGTTTGTAACCTATAAAACTATTACAATAATATGATTGTAAACTATAAACTATTACAATAATAGTGCTGGTTTAGATAATCCTCTGGTTTTAGGAGGGAACAATAACCCCTAATTTATCATATTAATTCCAAAAAAACAAATATGATTCAAAACATAACATATTAACAAATTTACTAATGTAGCGATATATTACTAATGTAGTGATTATATCCACTAAGTAGGGAATCCGCCTACACATATTCAGGAAAAATGAAAGGGGTTAGTTATATGGAACTAAGTGGTGTTGAAGCCAAATTACTGGTAGTTGATAGTGAACCAGATCAGCTAGCTGCCATGGTAAGTTTACTAAGATCTGCAGGTTATGAGGTTTTAGAAGCTGTAAACGGAAACGGAGCACTGGATCAAGTCCGGGAAAATCATCCTGATCTGATTATTTTAGATATGATACTTCCGGATAAAAGTGGGCTGGAAGTTTCCAAGGAAATAAAATCAGTTAAAGAACTGCAGGATACTCTGGTAATTTTAGTTTCCAATGTGGAAATCTCTCCTGGAAACAGAGCCAAATGGCTTGAAGGGGGAGTGGATGGATGTTTAACCAGACCAATCTCAAAAGGGGAGCTTTTAGCAATTGTTGAATCAATGCTTCGGCTTAAAGAATCAGAGTCAAAGTATAAGTCCATATTTGAAAACACCGGGACTGCAACCATAATTGTAGATGAAGATAGAACCATATCCCTGGCCAACAGTGAATTTGAACAACTTTCTGGCTACACAAAAGAGGAGATAGAAAGAAAGAAAAAGTGGATAGAATTTGTTTCTGAAGAAGAACTGGATAAACTGATGGAATATCATGATCTGAGAAGGAATAATCCAGATTTAGCTCCGAGAAACTATGAAATTAGATTTAAAGACAAAAATAACAATCTGAAAGATATCTTCATCACTGTGGGTATGATTTCTTTTACTGAGAAAAGCGTTGTGTCGCTACTGGATATAACTGAGCGTAAAAAGATAGAAAAGGCGTTATCCCTGGAGTTAAAGATTAATTCAGATTTGGCAATATTATCCAGTAAACTTCTGGAATCAACTCCCATACAAGATATCTCCGATCTGGTCTTGGAGTATGCTCAGAGTTTCACCAGGAGTGAATTTGGCTTTGTAGGTTACATTGACCCCAAAACTGGGTTTCTCATTTCTCCCACTATGACACGTAATATCTGGACCGAATGCCATGTGAAGGATAAGAGTGTAATTTTTGAGAAATTTGGCGGATTGTGGGGCTGGGTGTTAACTAACAAGCAACCTATTCTCACCAATCAGCCCAATGATGATCCCCGATCCACAGGAACACCAACTGGACATATTCCCATTGAAACATTTTTAGCGGTTCCAGCAATTGTTGATGATGATTTAGTAGGTATAATTTCACTTGCAAATTCAAAAGAATATTATAAACATGACCTGGAAGTTGTAAAACGTTTATCCGATTTATATGCCATAGCAATCAGCAGGAAACATTCAGACGATTCCATACGAAATAATGAAGAAAAATATCGCAGCATAGTCGGAAAATTCCTTAAGTTACACAATGAAATACTGATGGAAATATCAAATAGATAAATCAAGGAAAAGTATTTTAGGGTGTTGTATGGCTAAAACAAAAAAGGATAAGCTTGATGATGAACTTTCAGGAATCATGCAAGTTGGACAGATAAAGGCCTGTGGAATTATTTCTAAAGAGGGGCTTTTGATTAGTTCAAAAACACCTCCCGATGTTGATGGGAGAATATTCGCCGCCCTTTGTTCAACCATAATGGGGGCCGCAGAAGCTGCATCTGGACAAATGAATACTGGGAAAGTAAGCGAAATATCTGTTAAAACTGATAAAGGAATTATAGTTCTAATACCTGCAGGTGAAAAGGCCATATTAACTGCACTAACAGATACTGAGGCACAGTTAGGTTTAATCCTCTTTGAAATGGAATCTCATGCTGTTGAGGTGGATATTATTCTTAAAGGAATGTAATGTCACAAAGGAATATCTGTATAAATTTATTTAAAAAAAACCGTGTGTCAATTAACTTGATTCTTACATACCAATATTCGTAAACTCAATGCTTACTGTGGTAAAGCCTAATGAAAAGTATGTGCTGATTAAATGCAAGAATTTATATTAATCCTTTTAAAAATTAGAGAATGTTAAAAAGTTTTACTAAATAAGTGATGATATTTTCATCCATTCCCAATCAACATGAATAGATTATTTGAATGATTTACTGAGGGGGTTGAATAAATGATCGCCAAACAGAGGTTTGTTTTAGACACAACTGCCTTTACTGATAACCAGTTAAGGGATGATTATGGAGATGGAGAACTGGATAAGACTGTGGAGGTCCTCTTGGATCTCATAGCCCGTTCCCGGATTAAGCTCAACATGAGTTGCCATATGCCTCCAGTTACCTACAAGGAATTCATTGATTACATAACCCGTTATGACTGTCCCCAGAGTGTCATGATCAAGGCTGAAACCTGGATTGTGAAAAAATCCCCAAACCGTTATGATACCAAGATACCCTCTGAGATATTCTATGAATATGTCCAGGACATGCGAGAAAGGATGAATAAGGGTATGCGCATCTCGGAAAGTGCTGTCTGGGAGGCTGCAGTGGAATCCATGGTCATGATGTCCCGTGGTGAGAAAAAGACCCAGATTGAGATGGAAGTCATTGGTAAAGCCATTAAAGATTTCCGGAAACGTTACCGGGCAGCCCTCAGGAAAGGAACCCTGGACAGTGCTCCTGATCTAGATGTGCTCCTTTTAGCCAAGGAATTGGGAGCAGGAGTAGTGGCCGCTGATGAGGGGATCAAGGTCTGGGCTGAAAGACTGGGACTTCGCTTTTTGAGTGCCAAATCATTCCCTAAAATGCTCCGAGAGTACTTGAAATACTACGAGTAAATGAATAAATGAAAGATCAACACCCCCCCTCCAATATCCATTTGATAGACACTGTATTCCATGGAGATGATGAGTTCTTTAAAAACCTCTAATTGAATCATTTACTACCACATAATCAGAGAAACTCCAATAAAACAAATTCATTTTTTTTAATGTTTTCTTCACTGCATAATGCCCATAATACTATCTACCATGAAACTCCAATATTAAACTTCAGAATAAAAAAATTTTTTATCTACACCAGTTAATGCACATTCAATAGGAGACTTAATTAATGGAACTACAAAAACCTAGAGGAACCCGTGATTTCCTCTTTAAGGAGATGAAAGAAAGAAAACTCGTGGAAAACACCATGAGAGAGGTCTTTGAAACCTATGGTTATCAGGAGATTAAAACCCCCATCTTCGAGGACCTATCCCTTTTCACCCTTAAATCCGGGGAAGGGATAATAGAAGAGATATATAACTTTCAGGATAAAGGGGGTCGATATCTGGCACTTAGACCCGAATTAACAGCACCAGTAGCCAGAATATATTTAAATCAACTTCAAAAAGCACCAAAACCCATTAAAATGTACTATTTTGGTAGTTGCTTCCGCTACGAAAGACCACAAGCCGGGCGCTTCCGACAGTTCTGGCAGCTGGGATGTGAACTTATCGGTGGAAAATCACCGGATTCTGAGGCAGAAATCATTGCCATGGCTGCCCATTGCCTGGAAAAACTGAAACTGAAGGATTACCAGATACATCTGGGAAATTTGGGAATTTTGAGGGGAATCCTAAGCCAGGACAGTGTTTTAGCAGACCAGCAGGATCAAATAATGGCACTGGTAGATAAGGGAGATGCCAAGGAACTGAAAAAATTTCTGGAAGATATGGAACTTTCTGAAACTTCAAAAAATATTCTGCTGGAATTAATTGGCATGCAGGGACATCGGGAGATAATTGATGGGGTGAAAAATATCATTAAAGACTATCCCGATGCATTAAAATCTCTTGAAGAACTTGAAACATTACTAATAATGCTTGAAGCCTTTGGTTTTACCGATTACATTGTGAATCTAGGTATTGCCCGTGGATTGGACTATTACACCGGAACAGTATTTGAGATCTACGTGGAAGGTCTGGGAGCCCAGAAACAAATAAGTGGTGGGGGAACCTATAATTTAATAGAGGTTTTCGGTGGCGAAAAGGTAGAATCCACTGGATTTGCCTTTGGCTTCGACCGAGTTATGGAAGCCCTTAAAATACAGAATCCCGGCAATAATGGGGAAGAAAGAGTCGATGTTTTTGTAGCTCCCATTTCCACGGAAATGAAACTTACTGCCTTTGAAATAGCCCAAAATTTAAGAAAGTCTGGTATTTCAACTGATGTGGAACTGGTGGGACGAAAACTTAAGAAAATTCTCTCCTTCGCTGGTAATTCCGGGGCAAAGTTCGTAGTTCTCATTGGGGCCCGCGAACTGGAAGAAGGCAAAGTCACCATTAAAGACATGAAATCCGGAGAACAGGAACAAGTTTCCATTGAAATGGTGAGTACGACCCTATTAAACCGGATTAACAAGAAGGAATGATGAAGATGGATTTACCCGAGCTCAACTACCGACATGTGGTTAATGGAGAAGAACTGGTTATAGCCATATCCCAGGATTATGAAACTGGTGAAGTGCTTATGGTGGCCTATATGAACCGTGATGCTTTTGAAAAGACAATTGAAACCGGTAAGGCCCATTACTGGAGCACCAGCCGTAATCAGTTATGGTTCAAGGGTGAAAGCTCAGGCCATGTGCAGGAAGTAAAGGAGATATTCACTGATTGTGACCAGGATGCATTGCTCCTCAAAGTGAAACAGGTGGGTGCTGCCTGTCACGAGGGGTATTATTCCTGTTTCTTCCGAGAAATACAAGATAATGGACAAAAACTTGAAATAGTTAAGGAAAAGGTTTTTGCACCTGAAAAAGTTTATGGAGAATGAGTAGGATGAGAATTGTTCCAGATACAAGTGTTATAGTTGATGGTAGGATCACCCGTATAGTCCAGGAAGAGGATTACCAGGGCTGCGAGGTGATCGTGCCCGAAGCAGTTGTGTCTGAATTGGAAAACCAGGCCAATAAAGGGAGAGATAGTGGTTATAACGGACTGGAAGAGCTTAAAAATTTACAGAAACTGCATGGCCAGGGTAAAATACACGTGACTTATGTGGGGCGTCGACCTACTTTGGAAGAGATATCACTAGCCAGAGGAGGGGAAATAGATGCCATGATCCGTGGAGTAGCTGGGGAAAACAAAGCAACCCTCATAACCAGTGACAAGGTTCAAAAAGAAGTGGCAGAAGCCCAGGGCCTCAACGCCATTTACCTTAAACCCGAAATGTTGGAATACGGCGACATTGAAGTAACCAAGTACTTCGATAAAAACACCATGTCCGTACACTTAAAAGAGAACGTGGTGCCCCTGGCCAAGAAGGGAAAGCCCGGCAATACTAAACTTGTTCGCATAAGATCTAAACCTCTTACCAGGGGACAAATTGATTACATGGCTCGGGAAATTGTGGAAAGGGCTAAAAGTGATTTTAAAAGTTTTATTGAAATAGAGCGTGAGGGAGCGACAGTAGTGCAATTCCGGGAATACCGGATTTCCATAGCCAGACCACCCTTCTCTGATGGAGTGGAAATTACCATTGTACGACCGGTAGCCAAGGTGTCTATAGACAGTTACAAGTTACCAGAACGATTGATTGACAGATTAACCAACAGTGCCAAGGGAATACTAATCGCAGGACCTCCTGGAGCTGGTAAAACCACGTTTGCCCAAGCAATTGCCGAATTCTATGGGAATTTAGGTACTATTGTCAAAACCATGGAATCACCCCGTGACTTGCAAGTGGGGGATGAAATTACCCAATATGCACCTCTGGAAAAGGATATGGGAAAAACTGCTGACATATTACTCCTGGTAAGGCCCGATTATACCATATATGATGAGCTACGCAAAACCAAGGATTTCCGTATCTTTGCAGATATGCGCCTGGCTGGTGTGGGTATGATTGGGGTGGTGCACGCCACCAGACCCATAGATGCCATCCAAAGGATTATTGGAAGGGTGGAACTGGGTATGATCCCTTCTATTGTGGACACCACCATCTACATTGATGAAGGAAGAGTGGCTGCTATCTACGATATCAAACTCACGGTTAAGGTTCCCAGTGGAATGTTAGAGGCTGATCTTTCCCGACCAGTTATCGAGATAAGGGACTTTGAAACTGGTGACCTGGTTCATGAGATCTACACCTACGGAGAACAGACCATTGTCATGGATGTGGGTCAGACCAAGATGAAAAAGACCCCTATTCAGAAGATGGCGGAAAGGGAGATTATCAAGGAAGTCAAGAAAAGAGTACCTGGACGGGTGGAAGTGGAAATGAAATCCGACCGCAGAGCCTCAGTATGGGTAACTGAGGATTCCATTCCTAAACTCATCGGTAAAAGAGGGAAAAACATCGACGAGTTAGAAGGTAAAGTGGGTATTAGTATCGGTGTGGAATCCCTGGAATCCAAAAAGGGTAACTCTGAAAAACCCCGTAGAAAAAACGACCATATCCCTGAATTATTGTCATCAGAATACGTTCCAGTTGACGTGGAAATGTCTGGTAACTATGTGGTCTTGAATTTCGGTAAAGACGTTGTGGGCACTCCTTTTGATATTCTAGTGGATGATAATTATCTTTTCACCGCTACTGTTGGTAAAAAAGGCACTATTAAAATAAAAAAGGATATTGAATTGGCAGAGATAATTCTAAACGCCCAAAGGAATAATCTATCTATCCAGGCCAGGATAAGGAGAGATTAATAAATTAACCATTTTCTTATTCTTTTTTAACCATTGAAAGTGAGATTTTTTTAGAATAAGTTAAAAAAATACTCATAAAGGAAGTATAACTATGAAAATTGGTGTTTCAACCCTGGCTCTGTATCCCCAACCTCTGGATAGCATTCTGGAGTTTCTGGAAGAAAGGAATATTCATTACTGTGAAATAATCAACGAATATCCCTACCATGAAATTGATGATGATTTACTGGATTCACATAATGTTAAACTGACTGTCCATTCACCATTATCGGACATAAACCTGGCATCCCATAACCAGTCCATCCGTAATTCATCAATTGAAGAAGTAAAAAAATCCATGGACCGGGCTGTTGCCTGGAATGCAGATTTGGTGGTTGTTCATCCCGGTAGTATGCCCATTATGGGGAAGAAAATAGAAGATAAAATACTCCAGTACAACCTGGAGTCCCTTACTGAATGTGCCGCCTATGCATATGATATTGGGGTTTACATGTGTGTGGAAAACATGCCAGTGATAGAAAGTCTTCTCTACCAGGATTTAAATGAATTAAATTGCCTTCTAGAAGAAATTGGTGTGTTTATGACCCTTGATGTTGGCCATGCACATAATTCCGGGTTTTCATCCGAGGAAATGTTTGATTATCCCCTCATAAAACACGTTCACCTCAGTGATAATGATGGAACATTTGATCAACACAATGCATTGGGTACTGGCAATATAGATTTTGATTTACTATTCAAGAACATTGATGAAATCGGTTACGATGGAATTTTAATGGTGGAAGTGAAAGATCCCCAAGATATTCTTCAGAGTCTTGATTTTATTGAAAAATTGATTGGATAAATTGATTTAGATTTAATAAATTGATTTAATAGAATACTCAATACCTTTTTTCTAATTTTCTGATATTATCTGATTTTCTAATATATATTTAATAAAAATAGAAACAGCATCTCGGATGTGTTATTTAGATAAACGTCCGGGTGTGATCTTATTATGTTTAAAAAATCTTATTATGTTTAAAAAATAATAAAAAAAGTAATTTAAAAAGATATTTAATAAAATTTGGGGGCTGGTTTTTAGACCAGCCAGTGTTCATTCATTTTTTTTAGGTGGGCCTGGAGAACAGTGTTGTTAACCAGTACATCATCAATTCCGATGTCAACAGCTATGGTCGTTTCAGGGTGATCTGACACTGGAACTAACGATTTTGAAGGCAGTTCCTCTAATTCAACTGTTGTGTTGGAGTTTGATGTTGTGTTATTGGTTTCTGGTACTGCAGGTTGTTCTGTTGACTGGGCAGTGACATTTACTGGTTCGGGTGTTTCCTTGGTTGCAGGTATCAACTGTGCCCTTGCACCGTAAGCAGATTTATCGTATCCAGTACATCCATCGTAATCTGCATCACATATAGAACAGGTTATTTCACCTTCATAAGTTCCCTTGGGATTTACTTCCAGGCAACCATAATGGTCACATAAAGGACAGTAATCTTCCCAGTAGTAATATCCAGATTCTCCGCCGTACATTCCTCCAGGTATGAAATACCCACCAATTGATGAAGCACTACTTATTGGCAATGCTCCTAATAATAAAACGACAAGTGCCGCTTTGTATAAATTTCGCTTAATATAATTCCTCCGTTGGTTCATTCCAACAAAATCATGCCAATATCCAGACATGCCACCGTAGTGGTACCATTAGGTTTGCTGGTTTGCCACAATCGCCACTAAAGACTATTGGGTTCTTTGAACCACATGTAATACATTTAAACACCTCAATTATTTTTTTTGATTATTCCAATTAGACTAATTTGAATGACCTATTCTAACAATATTAACCAATTCTTCAAAGTTTTAAAGCATTATCGCCTTAAAAAAGATATTTCAGTCAAGATATAATCATTTTGAACTTAAATAACAACATTTAAGAGAGAATACTTACTATCATTATAACTGCAAAGAATAGAATTGGATATTATGAAAATATTTCAGAATGATAAATACAATTCAAAAATTTACATTAATTAAAACTTAGACAATTGCTTCCTTAATTATAAAACAGATTTATGTTTCTCCTACTGCATGATAATATACTGATTAAGTTAGATGTTCTTTCTACACATTTAGGAAAAACTGGTATATATAGTTTTGGTTATGAATTTTGTTTGCCAGTGCTAATTCTGCCAGTAATCCACACAACAAATAAAGGATACCTTCATCAGCAGATCACACAATACTTAATTAGATCCTTAAATCTAATTTTTGATAAGAATATATTATATCAAAAAAAGAAGAAGAAAAAAGATATTAAAAATTTTAAGGGGATGTTTTTCTTTGAAAATCGGAATAATAGGTGGAACTGGAGATCAAGGACTTGGACTGGCATTGAGATTTGCAAAAAGTGGAGAACAGGTAATTATTGGCTCAAGAGACGTTAAAAAAGCTGAAAACGCGGTTAGTCTCATTGAAAACATGTTAAAATCTGATGGATGCCCCAATGTAAGGGGAATGACTAACGAAGAGTTGTGTGCAGAAGCAGACCTCTTAATTTTAACCGTACCCCTCCAA
>Ga0351925_1036_pt2 | contig 11555 bp, 8 predicted proteins | sample BONcelHT113001D9_FD_206870 | JGI IMG/M metagenome (GOLD analysis project Ga0351925, IMG submission 206870) | Enriched cells from coal bed in the Powder River Basin, Montana, United States - BONCAT cells T11 rep2 HSBNCT.T11.300.1.D9 ... | reverse complement strand
AGTGTGAAATGGGATTCAGATAGCAGTTTTTACCTCATTGCCAAGCATATGTATCCATTACCAGCGTATAATCTGGCATTTATAAGACAGTTCGACCCGATTGATACTACAGCCCATTTGTTCCAGATTTGGAGGGTTACTGATTCAGTTGATTACCCAGGAACACAAACAGGAATCGACTTCCGCAACAAAGACACCATATTTGCCGGGGGCACGAGGAATTTTAATATATACAACCCCACTTATGCCACTCAGCCTTCCTGGTTTGTGGTGCTGCAACTGGACAGCTTGCTCAATATACGCTGGGAACGGTTTTATGGAGGCGATGCATATTACAAGATGGACAGGGTATATGCCACATTTGATGGGGGTTGCATCGTGGCCGGCACAAGATATGATTACCTCAATTCTACCGAACAACAAACAGATATTATAGTGCTGAAATTAAACAATGACGGCTTGCTGGTTGGCAATCCTGAATTGAATACAGGCAAGATGACAGAAGCCATCGTATATCCCAATCCGGGCAAGTACGAAATGCACCTCAGAATTGCCGCCCAGCACCCGTTTTCGGTGGTAACCCTCTACGATCTGGGGGGCAGGCAAGTGCTGCAACAAAGCATCAACGGACAAGAGGCTGTGATACGCACAACCGGTCTGGCTCCGGGAACCTATATTTATGAACTTAGCGCCCCGACAGGGCTATACGAAACCGGCAAATGGGTAAAACAGTGATTGACCCTATTGTTGATTTGGACTTCCACCGCATTGAAACCGCCCTGCTGCCCCCCGGCTTGTATGTCGTCAGGTTGTGGGATGGGAAGGCTGGAAGAGCGGGAGGTTTGTGGTTAAGTAGGTTGGAAGGGTTGAACGTTAGTCAGAATTTAGTAAAAGCTGATTTTTAGCGACTCCCTTTAGGGTTAGGGGTAAACGCTAAAAATCAGCTATCCGAAATGCAGCATTATTCCAGTCAAATATGCGAAGATTACTTTCAGCATGAAAAGCTCGTGCAGCAGCGTTGAGATAAAGTTGCCTTTTATTAATTTATCAAGTGCCCAACTTTTTGAGCATCTTTCACTTGACAATAGCTTTTCCCGGTTGTATCTTAGCACTTTCTTTTAACAGGCAAAACAATGTCTCCTTTCCTGCAAACCTGGTTACAACTGAAAAGGTGGCCCAACAGCCGGAAGGTTGATGTTTTTTGCAGTTTGTATAGCGTAGTAATACAAGCGATTACCCCCCACCATTTAACATTTATAACATGTATTGCATGGCATGATGGTGCAGAAAAAGAGAAAATTACATGCTGTGGCGACACAACGCACCGGCTCTGCCGCACTTCCAAACACATCTTTTGGCTGGGAAAGAATAAATTCGACAGTATAAAGGCCCCTATGCAGGGATTGCGGGCATGGAGGCCTTAAGGTAACGGACTACATATATCAATTATTAATCTTAATGTAAAGCATTATGAATTTAGTAGCATTAAATATTTCTTTAAGAAAAATTGGAAAAGTATATGGTCATAGTATGAAAGACGTTGACTATTACAAAATGTGTATGATTTTGATATTGGTAAGTTCTACTACATATTTCTCTCAACAAACTTTTGGACAAACTATCGAACCACAATATGGGTTTTATATTTTTATAACAGATGTAACTGGGAATGTTGATAGCATTCACGTAGGGCTTGATCCTCTTGCAACAAATGAGATTGATCCGGAATTTGATGAGATTGACATTAAAGATGTTCCATTTATAGATGAACTTGATGTAAGAATAGCCAACATGGTTAATTTTGATTATTTCGAAAATGAATATTTTTTCGATGAGGATCCCACATTATGGCATAGTAAAAAACAGGTTTATAACTTTGATTGTACCAATGGGCTTTTAAGTCGTTATGCTATGATTTTGGTGAAAAGTTCAAATTATCCGCTTTCATTTTCCTGGGATAAAAGCTATTTCAATGACAGTTGTTTTTCTCATTCCGTACTAAATTTCATGAATTTCGTTTTTTGGTTTGATATTCTTACATATTACAATAACCTACCACCAGATGTTTTCAATGTTTACCTTAAAGATACGACATCTTACACAACAATTAATATACCCTTTTTTGATACAATTATCAATAAGCCACCAGAATTTTATATTGACAAAAACCAAGATACTATCCGATTACTTTATCTTGGCTTATTTTCAGAAAAGTGGATGCTTACCGACATAAATGAGGAGCTTGAAAGCGAGAGGGTAAAGGTTTATCCCAATCCTGTCAGAGAAGATATTATTTTACATTTTGACAAAGAGATTTATCCGAAAAACTTTCAAGTAATTCTGTATAGTATGACTGGGCAGATTGTACAAAATATAATTGTGGACATGACATATAATACAATCAGTGTCAGGAATCTTGGATTAAACAACGGATTATATTTTTTAAAAATTCAATCTACTGATTTTAAATTAAATAAGACTGTAAAAATTAACATTATCAAATAAATCGACATGAAAAAATTGATATTAATTTCCGTAGTATTTTTAATTGGTCAAGTTGTAATTGGCCAAATTGTTGAAGACTGGCTTATTGATGATGAAACAATGATAACAGACAGTACAGGTCAAAACACCAGCAATTCAGTTTCATGCGGAAGAACATCGCCTTATTGGGCACAGCAAATGCGTCTCAACTTTTTACCTTCCTATAGTAGCTACAAGTAAAAAGTGAAACTAAATTTCATTGTATTATTAAAGGAACCTAACAATCCATGCAATTTTGTTGACGATGAAATGTTTGATGAAATAATCAGCGGAGCAGTCAGCACCTTGAATTATCATTATGATAATCTTGTTAATGTGCCGCAGAATTCATTAATAGTTTGCTTTGATAATGCCTTAGGAGAGCCTGTATATTTTCCTTCTGTTAAGTTGGAGTTTTTTTCTCAAAAAGTATTCTTGACAAATAGTGAATATTGGGGATCTGTTTTCCCTTCATCAACCCTGTTGAGTACTATCTATTCGAATGAAGATTATATTAAAACCTTGAATATCTTCTTCACGATCAATGAACAGACCTACACCTTAATGGTTGAACAGAACACTATTGATCCAAATGCAATTACTTCAAATTATGCCACTTTACCTAGCCTTTATATTCCACATAACCAATATATTCTTATGCCAAACAAATATGCGGAGTTTGTTTATCGAGTGAATAATGTACAACCATTGCATGATGAAATTGAATATACCAAGGCCAAATTTGCCTCGGCAAATCATTAGGTTGGCATGTGCGTAAGAATTTGGCGAGGCACTACTTTGCTCGTGTTTTCATGGTTTTTTGAGTGCGGGGAGATAGCTTTGTTTGGGCTTGATTTTTTCGTTCTTTTTATCAAGAAAAAAGAACAAACAGAAAATCAAAGCATTAAGAAAAATTTTGATAGATTGACGATTTATGATTGCCGATTTTCGATTTTTGAGGTGGCTGAATCCTTGAGTGAATGCCTCCTGCCAGCAACAACAGCTGGAAAGGAGAAATTGAACACCATTTATACCCTCAGCCAGATCTTAAATTCAAAATCCTTCAATCTTCAATCTAAAATAAATATAGGGATTCAACGATTTATGATTGCCGATTTTCGATTTTTGAGGTGGCTGAAGTACCGCCTGACAAACTAACCCTCATCGCTTGAAATGAAGCAGCTTAGCCTGTGATAATTCACAAGCTCAATAATAATCACTTATCTTTGCTGCTTGCCTGCTACAGGATGAAAGCCTGTTGCTGTGTGCACAACCTGAACATACTGCCCGATGACGAATGAACTGCGCTTAACCGACTGGTTGCCAACCACCCGAAAAGAAATGGAGTTGCGTGGCTGGGACAGACCCGATGTGGTACTGATCACCGGCGATGCCTATGTGGACCACCCCGCTTTTGGGGCCGCCGTCATCGGCAGGCTTGCCGAAAAGGAAGGTTTCAGGGTAGCCATTATTGCGCAACCCAATTGGCAGGACGACCTGCGCGATTTCAACAAATTCGGGCCACCAAGGCTGTGTTTTGGCATCACTTCAGGCAATATGGATTCGATGGTTAACCACTACACCGCCAACATAAGGCTGCGCTCCAACGATGCCTACACCCCCGGCGGCAAAAGCGGCTTCAGACCCGATTATGCCACTGTGGTTTATAGCCGCATCGTCAGGAAAATGTTTCCCGAAAGCCCGGTCATCATCGGAGGAGTGGAAGCCTCCCTCAGGCGTGTGACCCACTACGACTACTGGTCCGACAGTCTGAAACCCACCATACTGCACGATTCCGAAGCACATATAGGCGTGTATGGTATGGGCGAGCTTGCCTTCATCGAATTGCTGCATCTGCTCGACCAGGGAAAACCCATCACTGAAATTGACCACGTCAGGCAAACGTTTTTCCTGCGCCCGAAAGGTCAGATACTGGATAAAACAGCAGCGGGCGACATTCACCTGGCACCGCATGAGGATTGCCTGCGCGACAAAAAAACCTATGCCGGCAATTTCAGACACATCGAGCAGGAGTCGAACAAAGCTCAGGCCGCCAGGCTCATACAGGACATCGGCGACAACAGGCTCTACATCAATCCTCCCTATCCGACCTTCACCGAAGAGCAGATTGATGCCTCTTTCGACCTGCCTTACACCCGCATGCCTCATCCTAAATATGCCAAGAGGGGGACCATACCCGCCTATGAAATGATCCGCCATTCGGTGAACATGCACCGTGGTTGTTTCGGTGGCTGCAGTTTTTGCACCATCTCGGCCCATCAGGGCAAATTTGTGGCCAGCAGGAGCAAGAAATCCATCATGGCTGAGGTGGACCAAATCACTAAAATGAGCGATTTCAAAGGCTACATCAGCGATCTTGGCGGCCCATCGGCCAATATGTACCGGATGAAAGGCATCCACCAAAAAATCTGCGACAACTGCCGCCGGCCCAGCTGCGTGTTTCCGAACATATGCAGCAACCTCGACACCAACCACAAACCCATGACCGAGATTTACCGCGAGGTTGACAAGCATCCGGCGGTTAAAAAAGCTTTTGTCGGTTCGGGTTTACGCTACGACCTCTTCCTGAGCGACGACCCGGAGAAAAGCAAGGCCATGGGTTATGATGAATACCTGCAGCAGCTTGTTACACGACACGTGAGCGGCAGGCTCAAAGTAGCCCCCGAACACACTTCCGACCGCGTGCTCAAGGCCATGCGCAAGCCTTCTTTTGCACTGTTTCACAAGCTGAAGAAAAAATTCGACCAGATCAATGCCGAAACAGGCCTCAGGCAGCAGTTGATCCCTTATTTCATTTCGAGCCACCCCGAAAGCACCACCGAAGATATGGCTCAATTGGCTGCCGACACCAAAGAGTTGGGCTTTAAGCTCGAACAGGTGCAGGATTTTACCCCAACACCCATGACTGTGGCAACGGAGATTTATTATTCAGGTTACGACCCATATACCCTGAAACCGGTGTTTACGGTAAAGAAAAAGTCAGATAAGCTGGCCCAGCAGAAGTTCTTCTTTTGGTACAAAAAAGAAAACCAACCCTGGATCAGGCACGAACTGAACAAGATCAAACGCGATGACCTTGCACGTAAACTGTTGAACAACCCCCGAAAATAGCCATGAACCAGCTCCCTGCAAACGGACTGTCGCAGTCGCGGCTTTTCTGGCTGCTGTTCAACTCAATGGCCTTGTCGGTAATGGCGTATGTTTTTGTGTACATCGTTTCGGGCTTTTCAACCCTTTATATCGCATGGGACATGGATGTTCCCGGCCGACTGTTCACACGCCACATCGAGTTTGAAGTTCCCCATGATTCGCCCCTCTGGACCACCGACACCATTGTGAGTGTGTTCCTTGCCTCACCTTTTTCGTGTCTGTTTATCGGCCTCATTAGTCTTGCAGTGTATCAGTTAATCCGGCGGGTATCTGTTTCCGTACTCCTGTTTCTCATATGGATGTTCCTCCATTCATTCAACCTCAGTTTCGGTCTGATCAGCGAAGACCTGTTGCTGGGCGAAGGCATAGCCCGGGTGGCCGATGCTTTTGGTTTCGATCTGGCAATAGTAACCCTGGCCATTGGGTTCTCCACATATATACTGATACGCTCAGGCATGTTTGCAGGGAAATTGTTCTTCAACCACTTGCACGAACCACTTTCTGACAGCTTCAGCAAAAGGCTGAAGCTTTGGTTCTGGACCTTTTTCCTGCCCTGGCTCGGCAGTTCATTGCTGTTCTTGCTCCGCGATTTTGCAGGGATCACCCCAAAATACTTAGTGTTGTCAGCCTTCCTGTTTCTCGCCATATCACCCATTCCATTTGTAAAATCCGACAAGATTTCTTCAACTATCTGTATGCTGCCCTCCGACCGCCGTATGATACTCAATCTGGCCCTCGGACTGGTCTTTTTTATGCTCTATCACCTGTGGCTGCGACAGGGAATTTTGCTTGTTCCTTAATCCTTTTATAAAACGAGCTTTTTTGTATTTTTATCCGTTCAAAAAAAATACCTCTATGCTCAAAAAGAACATATTCGCCGCATTGACTGTGGCATGCACTTTTGTACTGCTGCTGGTCTCCGCCTCCGGGCTTATGGCACAGCGCGGAAAGAAGGCTGAAAAAGCTTCAGACAGCCTGAAAACTTCCCAATTGTCGGGACTGAAATGGCGAGGAATCGGCCCTGCTTTTGCTTCGGGACGTATTGCCGATTTTGCCGTTAATCCCGCCAACCCGAATGAGTATTATGTGGGTGTGGCCTCAGGCCATATCTGGAAAACCGTAAACAACGGAACCACCTTCGAGCCGGTGTTCGACAACTACGGAACCTATTCCATAGGTGCCCTTGCGATGGACCCCGACAACCCCTTTGTGGTGTGGGCAGGCACCGGCGAGAACAACCACCAGCGTGCCTTAGGTTACGGAAATGGGGTGTACAAAACCATTGACGGCGGAAAAAGCTGGACAAATATGGGCTTGAAAGACTCACGGCAGATCGGGAAGATTCTGATTGATCCGCGCAACAGCGATGTGGTGTATGTGGCTGCCGAAGGTTCGGTCTGGGGGCCGGGAGGCGACCGCGGCCTGTACAAAACTATTGATGGCGGCAAAAATTGGGAACGCATCCTTTTTATCAGCGAAAACACCGGTGTGAACCACCTGGCCTTCGACCCGCGCAACCCCGATGTTATCTATGCCACCAGCGAACAGCGCCGCAGGCATGTGTTCACCAAAATCGGCGGCGGACCAGAATCGGCAGTGTATAAAAGCACCGACGCCGGAAAAAACTGGCAAAAACTCACCAATGGCCTGCCCTCGGGACATGTGGGCGGAATGTGTATTGCTGTCTCGCCCGCAAACCCTGATTATGTGTATCTGATTGTGGAGGCTGCCAACGAAAGCGGTGGTTTTTTCCGGTCTGTTGACAGGGGCGCTTCGTGGAACAAAATGAACAGCTATTCATCCAGTGGGCAGTATTTTAACATCATCGTCTGCGACCCGATTGATGCCGACAAAGTGTATTCGCTCGATGTGGTTTCCAAAGTTACCAATGATGGAGGCAAAACATGGAAAAACATTGGCCTCAACAAGCGCCATGTTGACGATCACTGCATGTGGATTGACCCGCGCGATACCCGGCACTGGATGATCGGTGGTGATGGGGGAATTTACGAGACATTTGACGATGGTGCTCATTTCCAGCACAAGACCAACCTGCCTGTGACACAGTTCTACCGCGTCAATGTGGACAACACCAAACCCTTTTACTGGGTGTATGGCGGCACACAGGACAACCAGAGCATGGGCGGCCCCTCGCGGAATACAAGTTCCGATGGCGTCAACAGCGGCGAATGGGTGGTTACGCTGGGTGGCGACGGCTTCTGGCAGGCCATCGAACGCGACAATACCGACATCGTATATTCGGCCTACCAATATGGCAATATCTACCGTTTCGACAAGAAAAGCGGCGAACAGCTGTTTATCAAACCCATACCACGTAAAGGCGAACTGCACTACCGCTGGAACTGGGACACGCCTTTCTTCCTCAGCGCACACCATCCAGTAACTTTATATATGGCTGCCAACAAGGTGTTTAAAAGCACCGACAGGGGCAGCAGCTGGGAAGTCATCAGCGAAGACATCACACGCGATGAAGACCGGAACCAATTCCCTGTAATGGGCAAATACTGGCCATCTGATGCCGTTGCCAAAGACCTTAGCACCTCGCCCTGGGGAACCATCGTTTCACTTGCCGAGTCACCGCTCAAAGCAGGACTTCTGTTTGCCGGCACCGATGACGGACTTATTCAGATTACTGAAGACGATGGCAAAAACTGGACGAAAATCAGCAATTTTCCCGGTGTTCCCGATTATTCCTATGTCAGCGACATTTTCCCTTCACGTTTCGACGAAAATGTGGTTTTTGCCACCTTCAACAACCTGAAAAGGGACGATTTCAAACCCTATGTGCTGAAGAGCACCGACAAAGGCCGCAGCTGGGTTTCCATCAGTGCCAACCTGCCCAACGAAACCGTGCACAGCATCGTGCAGGATTTTGTGAAGCCCGATCTTCTGTTCGTGGGAACCGAATACAGCTTTTATTTCAGTGTTGACGGCGGAAAAGTGTGGACCAAACTCAACCACGGGCTACCCGATATAGCCGTGAAAGACATTGCCATCCAGGAAGATGAAAGCGACCTCGCCATTGCCACTTTCGGACGCGGATTTTACATCCTCGACGACTACAGCCCGCTGCGGCACATCACTGCCGATGCCTTAAAGGACAAGGAAGCCATGCTTTTTCCGGTGAAAGATGCCTGGATGTTTGTGGAACGCGACGGACGCTATGGCACAGGATCCACCTATTATCTGGCTCCCAACCCTGCATTTGGAGCCACATTCAGCTGGTTCCTGAAGGAAGCGCCTGAAACAAAGAAACAGCTAAGGCTGAAAAAGGAGAAGGAATTGTTCGAAAAAGGTCTTCCCATTCCGCAGCCTGACCGCGAAACACTCAAGGCCGAAGCAGAGGAAGTAGCGCCTTATCTTGTGTTTACCATCAGGGATGCAGAAGGTAACGCTGTGCGTAAACTTTTCGAAACACCCAAAACAGGTGTTAACCGCACCCTATGGCCTCTCAGATACGACCGGCCCTCGCCACGCACAGGTGATGCATTCAATCCTGCGGCCAACAACCAGAACGGCATGCCGGTGGTTCCGGGCACCTACACCGTTGAGCTTGCGCTGCATCATGCAGGCACGGTGAAGCAGCTTTCAGGCCCTGTAGGCTTCGAAGCTAAGGTGCTCAACAACACCAGCCTGCCTGCCGAAGACGAAAAAGACCGCAACGCCTTCCTGCGCGATCTGGCCGAACTGGGCAGAATCATTGACGGAAACCTGAGGTTCATGGAAGAACTCAGAAAACGCAACGAAGCCATCCGTCAGGTAAACCACTACCTGCTGAACGAGATTGAAGGCGCTGTGGAAACCACCAACCGGATTCATGCTGCACTCAACACTATTGATTTTGCCTTCAACGGAACCGAAGCCAAAGCCAGTTACGAAGAAGTACCACCCGAGCCGGTTTCAATCACCTACAGGCAATATGCCATACTCGCAGGCACATGGTCGTCGTCGGCAAGCCCTACAGCCACCATGCGCAGCAACTACGCCATCATACGCGAAGAACTCCCGCCGCTCATTGATGCACTCAAACAAATTGATTCCGACCTTAAAATACTGGAAAACAAGCTCGATCAGGCAAAAGCACCCTGGACACCGGGCCGGCAACCAGCCTTTGATACCGAATAATGACTCAGTGGCCGGACTGTGTGTGACGGGCAGTCCGGCCCTGTTTTCATAAAAATTGCGAAAACTTTGACCCTAACTACATAGAAATACAGTAAGATATATATATTTGTAGCAGAAAAAACCAATCCGATTAAAAACATTCAACAAACGAATCCTGCATGGAAAGAATCACTGTAATCGGCGCCGGAAATGTAGGCGCTACCTGTGCTAACGTAATTGCACACAAAGACCTCGCCAAAGAGGTGGTGCTGGTTGACATCAAGGAAGGTATTGCCGAAGGCAAGGCGCTGGATATCTGGCAAACTTCTTCGATCAACCATTTCAACACCAGGGTAACCGGCGTTACCAATGATTATTTGAAAACCAAAGGATCAGGTGTCATCGTGATCACTTCGGGACTGCCCCGCAAGCCCGGTATGTCGCGCGATGATTTGATCAAGACCAACGCAGCCATCGTAAAAGATGTTACCGAAAAAGCTGTGAAGTATTCGCCCGATGCCATCATCATTGTGGTGTCGAACCCCCTCGACGTGATGACCTATGCGGCCTATCAGGCCAGCAACAAGCCCTCGCGCAAGGTGTTTGGCATGGCCGGAACACTCGATACAGGACGCTACCGCGCCTTCCTGGCCAACGCACTCAATGTGTCGCCCACAGATGTACATGCCCTGCTGATGGGAGGCCATGGCGACACTATGGTGCCGCTTCCCCGCTACACCTCCATCAACGGGATTCCGGTGACAGAATTGCTGGGCAAGGACGAACTCGATAAAATTGTGGAACGCACCAAGAAAGGCGGAGGCGAACTCGTGAACCTGATGGGCACCTCCGCCTGGTATGCTCCCGGTGCTGCAGCAGCTCAGATGGTGGAAGCCATCGTGGACGACCAGAACAGGATTTTCCCGGTCTGTGCCTTCCTCCAGGGCGAATATGGCCTGAAGGACGTTTACCTAGGTGTGCCGGTGAAGCTTGGCCGCAGAGGCATCGAAGAAATCATTGAGGTTGACCTGAACAAAGACGAAAAGAAACTGCTTTACGACTCATCCGATGCGGTAAAAAGCGTGATGAAGGTGCTCGACGAAATGAAACTTTTCGAATAGGCATTGTTTTAATCATCAAAAAAAATAAGGCTGTCCCGAAAGGATGGCCTTTTTTTGATTAAACTGGCATTCATAGATATGTGGTAACTCATCGAAGATTTCAGGGCTACGCCCCTATTGTTTTCAACGGCACTATTTTTCTAAGAAGATTATAGGGCTATGCCACATCATACCATTCTCATTTTTCCATATCTTCATTTTTAGGGGCGTAGCCCTGCTGTCTTCGTAGAAAAATATTGCGGAGAAGAATGAGGGGCATAGCCCTGAAATCTATATATCATTTGCAATAATTCATGGAATTGGTTTTAGGGGCGTAGCCCTGTTGTCTTCGTAGATAAATATTGCGGAGAAGAATGAGGGGCGTAGCCCTGAAATCTATATATCATTTGCAATAATTCATGGAATTGGTTTTAGGGGCGTAGCCCTGTTGTCTTCGTAGATAAATATTGCGGAGAAGAATGAGGGGCGTAGCCCTGAAATCTATATATCATTTGCAATAATTCATGGAATTGGTTTTAGGGGCGTAGCCCTGTTGTCTTCGTAGATAAATATTGCGGAGAAGAATGAGGGGCGTAGCCCTGAAATCTATATATCATTTGCAATAATTCATGGAAT
>Ga0351925_1145_pt1 | contig 11650 bp, 11 predicted proteins | sample BONcelHT113001D9_FD_206870 | JGI IMG/M metagenome (GOLD analysis project Ga0351925, IMG submission 206870) | Enriched cells from coal bed in the Powder River Basin, Montana, United States - BONCAT cells T11 rep2 HSBNCT.T11.300.1.D9 ... | reverse complement strand
TTAACGATAAAGATCTGGTATCAGATAACCCGTCAGCTCCAAACTGCGTTTCTTTAATGGGAATCGCGCTTCTCCTTGGCGGCCCGATTTTCATTTTCAGAGACCAGTTCATCCCGCCGGCGAAAGTGATCCGCCATTTCTCTTCGGCTGCCCCCGACGGTATCTGCTTGCCCGAAGGTCGGCAACAGCCTGGAATATTTCCAAACTAAATAATCCTCCTTTTTGCCCAGCATTGGAACTCCCTGGGTTGGCACGCTCCTTTCAATCATTTCACCGACACATCCAGCAGCGTACCACCTACACATCCAGCAGCGTACCAAGGGTCTTCCCGGATGATCAGCAGGGGCGGACACGTTCCCGAAACGGCGTCCGGAGCCTCACCGGTGGAGGTGTTCATAAAGGTTTTCTCTCTATTGAGCTATGTCCATTGTACTGCTATTGTTGTCCGACTGATTACCGCGGTATCTCTGTAAAAGTGACCTGCCGGCGCCGCGCGCGCAGCTATGAAAGGGTGTGTATAATTGCATCGAATGGTGGAAATATGACAAAAATACTCTATGTTGCGCTCGGCGGAAGCCTTGGGGCTATTTCCCGTTACGGCATCGGCTTGCTTGCCGTGAGACTTTTCGGAAGCAGATTCCCGTGGGGGACCTTGATCGTCAACCTTGCCGGCTGCTTTCTGGTGGGTCTCGCTTTCGCTTTGGCCGAACGGGGGAGCAACATCATGCACCCTTCCGCTCGCCTTTTCTTTGTGACCGGCTACCTGGGCGCCTTGACAACCTTTTCAGCCTATACGCTGGAGACGGTCAACGCTTTGAGCGCGGAAACGCATATGGTCGCGCTGGCGAACGTTTTACTCAACAATGTCCTTGGAGCGGCCCTCGTTTTTCTTGGCATGTGGGTGGGCAGAATGGAGTAGGAGCGACGATGCTGCACTACAAGGTGATCGAGATATTTACGAGTGAAGAGGAGCGCTGGGGCGGCAAACAGCTCTACACCGCCATCGTTCAACGTGTAAACGATTTAAAAATAGCGGCGCGGTGCATCGTTACCAGGGGGATAGAGGGTTCCTACGAAAACGGTGAAATCGCTACCGGCAGGCTCGAAGTCCTTTCCTACAAAATGCCGGTGCGCATCACGATCATTCTCCCCGCGGCCGAATGCGACACCGTGCTCCCCTTATTGGAGGAGATGGTCACCGAAGGGATTATCGCGACCAGGGATGTCCAGGTAGTGTCCCACAAAACTCGCGGACGCCTTCTGCCAAGAAACACCAGGGTGCGGGAGGTCATGAGCAAAAACCCCAAAAGGGTGACTACCACTACGCCGGTTGACGAAGTGGCCCGGCTGCTGCTCTCTTCCACTCCGACGCTGGTTCCCGTAGTGGATGAAAAGGACCGTCCGGTCGGGGTGATAACTCAGGGGGACCTGATCTATAAGGCGGGAATGCCCGTACGCCTCGGGCTCCTGGCGGAGGCCGGCCGAAAAGAAGTCGGCGAAATCCTCGAGGCGCTCGCTCCCAGGAAGGCACGGGAAGTCATGGCGCAGCCCGCGGTCACTATTGAAGAGTGCGGGTTGGTAACGGAAGCCGTGGAGCTTATGCTCAATAAGAATGTAAAGCGGCTGCCCGTGGTCGACAGGGCGGGAAAGCTCATCGGAATACTCTCACGCACCGACATTTTTCGCGCCGTCCTGAGTGTGTGCCCGGACTGGGGCGCATTCCAGGAGAAGAGCATCCGGGTCGAGGGCCTGCACTTTGTTTCCGATATCATGCGCCTCAATATCTCCACTGTTCTTCCTGATACACCGGTAGAAGAGGTAATACGCATCATCGGCTGCAATGACATCCAGTTGGTTTGCGTGGTGGACAAAGAAGGATTTTTTAAAGGACTCATTTCCGACCACGACCTGCTTTTCGCTTTTTCCGAGCGCCACCCCGGAATATGGGATTATTTCGTGAGCAGAATCCCATTCACGGAACGCGGCAGGAGGCACAAAGAGCTAAGAAACCATTTGCGCGCGAGAACAGCCGCCGAGGTCATGAACACCGGCATCGTAACGGTTCGTGAAGACACCTCGATCGAGGAGGCGATATGCTTCATTCTGGAAAAGAAAATCAAGAGGTTGCCCATACTCGATTCGGAAGGCAGGTTTAAAGGCATGATAAACAGGGACTCCCTCCTTCGAGCCATTTTTGCACGGTGAGCATGGAGCTTTTTTCCGCACACCCGGACCTGGAAAAACCAAAGCCCGCACGGCTCCGCCGATACGGGCTTTTGTAATTCGCCGGCCAGGTCCTTGAAAGAACTCGAGGAGCCTTTTTACTTGGGCTGGTTCGGAACAGGCGCGGGCGACGGACTTCCGTTGATAGCTCCCCTTCCCGACCAACTGGGCCGCAGGTAAATGAACCAGTACATGAGACCAACCATGAGCGCCCCGCCTATTATGTTTCCTATTGTGGCGGGAATCAGGTTTCGGACAAGAAAATTGGACCAGGTCAGAATCGCGCCGCCGTCTTTGAGCTTGTCCGCAATGGTTGCGAAGTAAACCGGATCGAGGTCCTTAATGAAAATAGCCGAGGGGATAAAGTACATATTGGCCACGCAGTGCTCGAAGCCGCAGGCGACGAACGCGGAAATGGGCGGCAGAATAACCAGTACTTTATCGGTATTGCTGCGGGCGCCAAAACACATCCAGACCGCCATGCAGACGAGCGCGTTACAGAAGATGGCCAGCGCGAGACAGGGCACGAACTCAAGGCTCGTCTTGGCCACTCCGATATTGGCGGCGGTCAGTCCTACCGCTCCGGCCCCAAACTTGTGCTGCCCGCCGAGAAACACCATATATGCCGTCAGCACCGAACCCACGAAGTTGCCCAAATAGACAATGACCCAGTTTCGAAGCATGGCCCCGGTCTTGACTTTGTTGTTTGCCCAAGCCATTGGGATGAGACAGTTGCCGGTGAAAAGTTCCGAGCCGCCGATCACGACCATGATCAGACCCGTGGCGAACACGAGGCCGCCAAGAAGTCTCTGGATGCCGTATGGCACTCCGGCCCCGGCCAGCCCGGACCAGACAGTCGTTGCGTAGTTAGCTCCCATTGCGATGAACGCGCCGGCAAGAATCGCCAGCGCAAACATTCTGTAAATACCAAGTCCGGCCTTGGCAATACCGATGTTCTCGGCCTTGACGGCCATGTCCTTGGGCAGAAGGGCATCAAAAGTGGGGGGGGGCCGTTGCTCATCGCGGTTCTCCTGTTAATGAGTGTGAGTGGGAAGATCGATTCCAGACCGGAGTGGGTCGAAATCATAACTCCGATGCAATGTGAATTCAGCATGTACTTCAAAGAGCGATGCAAAGCACTTTCACAAATCTAATTTATTACCGGTGCGCCACGCACCCCCTTCCATGTGAAAAATGTCCCATGTCTGAAGCCAAGTCGTCAAAGCCCGCGGGATCAACCGCCCGGATTCCTCACTGGATCTGCGTTCGGCTGCCTTTATTCACAAGTTCTTTCTTGAGGATTTTTATTACTTTAGCTCTGGCCTCAAACCTTCGGGAGGCAACGTCACCAGCATACTCAATAAAGTATTTCTGTCAAGAATAATGCACAATCCCAGAGGCTTTTCCGTGCGAATGTGTGAATAATTTCCATAACGGGCGAACGGAGAGTCAATTGTCCCAAAGTCGATGGCTAAAAAAGGCCTTTACTGTTTCGCGTTTCACTCATCGCCGGTTTGGATCGGAACAGCCAACTACCTTTATTTACATATAAAATATCTTCTATTAGGCAGATACCATCCCCCATTCCTACCCCCTAAAATACCTATTGCTTAATAACGCCTCTCTTATAGTCTCATAAGATATTGATTTTTGTATTCTTTAATGTCCACTTAGGTAAATCATGCACCCTGTTCCTACCTACCCCTTTCCCCCTGCACAAACCTGTTTGGTCGAGTTAGAGAGTGCATCACGCCGGTGAATCTTGTAGCCGACAGATAAACAGCAATAATTCTTAAATCAGGGGAGCTTTGTGATGAAAAAGACAGGATACACCAAGCTGGCAGTTGTTTTCTTGATCATAGCGGCGGGAATATGGGCTTCGATTCCGGCTGGAGCAACCACAATCAATGTGAACAGTTACCCTGGCTTAAACGGTATTGGTGTGACCGGATACAACGGGAGCGCCGGCGAATTCCAATTGGGGATCAATTCAGCTTCCAACAATTCCGTGGCTTACTGCGTCGACTTTTCCAAGGTGGTCAGCGTGGGCGCGAGCTACACCAACTACTCGCTCCTGCCCGCGTCCAGCCAGAGTATCTCCTATCAACTGGGCGCCTGGATCATGAACCAATACTCTCCGGGACTGGGGCATAATTCCTGGTATGGCGCAGCATCTATCGACACTGCCAGAGCGGCGGTTCAATTCGCTGTCTGGGAGGTGACCAACGAAACCCAGGGGTCTTCCATCTACAGTCTGTCAAACGGCAATTTCATCGCCACGGCGGACCCCAACGGCGGATTGACCACGGATCTCGCCAACAGCATATTGCAACAAATGTACACAAGCTTGTATCTCGATGGCCACTACTACGTTGATCCGGGCTCGATCAGCAATGTCAGTCTGGCTCACTCTTCTTCCAACCAGGATTTTCTGACTTCCCAGGTACCCGAGCCTCAAAGCGCCTTGCTCCTGCTGGTGGGCCTCGCCGGCACGGGACTGTTCAGGAGATTCAGACGGGCCGGGACGAGCGAATGCAGGGCATGAACCCAAGGGGCGGAGTCGAAAACGGCTCTGCCCCTTTTCTGGGATAAACCGCATTTCCCCCCTCCCCAATTACCCGCCTCAGTGCCGGCAACTAATTGCATTGGATAGTTCTTGTACTTATACTCAGCGGTATAGCATGCCGGATGCCGCGGCATGGTTGGGCTTTGCGCCAGGCTTCGGAGTCGAGCGGGGAATGGATGTTGCAAGACATCACCACCGTGCGGACCAAGACCGGACAATGGTGTTTCGGTTTGTCATATCCTCTCGTTCGAGAGGCCTTTCAGGTCCCCTCGCGGGGAGGGGCTAACGTCAATCAGGGGGAATAGTATGAAAAAGTACGCCGTCAGCAGTCTTGCACTATTGGTTATCATCGCGCTTTTTTCCGGAACGGCTTTAGCTCAGGCCGGCATTTCTCACAGAATAAACGATCAGCAAAGAAGGATCGTGCACGGGGCCAAATCGGGAGTGCTCACGCCAAGGGAGGTGAGCATTCTGCGGGACAATCTCAACCATATCAAGCATCGGTACAACAGGGCCAAAGCTGACGGGCGCCTATCCAGACATGAGATTCGCCGGCTCAACCAGATGCTGGACCGCAACGCGCGCATGATTCGCAAGCTGAGGGGAAACAGGATCATCAGGCTTTATTAGCACGGGGTAATATCGCAGGATTGCCGTCCCGCCATCGCGCTTTATGCCGCGACCGGCCGGGACGGCTCGACGCTCCTGAACCCGAACAGCGGCGGTGTGTGATCAACCGCCGGTGGGCAATTCACATTTAACGTCCTGCGTGGATCCGGGGCCGGCAAGCGGCCGGAAACACTTCTTCGTTCCCCCGCAGACCGGACACTTCCAGGTTTCCTCCGGAAGGTCTTCAAAACTTGTTCCTTTAGGTATTTTTCCTCTTCTGTCACCTCTTTCCGGATCGTAAACATAGCCGCAATTGACCGTCTGGCATTGCCACATCTGCTCTGGAGTGCTCATACGCGTTTTCTTCTTTCTATTTCGGGCCGCGGAATTCAAGTAACTCCGCGCCGGTGATTTCCTATTGCGCCGGGTATGGCAATTATTATGTCGGTGGACGCTCGTGTGGGGATTTGCCCGATTAAGTTTCCCCGTCGCCGAGTGAATCCAGGTACGAACCAAGAGAGCTGATGTCGCGCCCGGGCTCGAGTTCGTCTCCGGACTTGAGATCGTAGGTCACCACCCGAACCGGCTCATCCAGGCTGCCGGGCAGGTTTTCCTCGCTGGGGTCCGTGACGGTGATGTAAGCCCGCTTCCCTTTGTAATTGACCCATTTGGTGTACGAAGCCTTCCCGGCGCAACTGGCCGAAATTCGAAATCCGTGTTTTTCCATTTCCTCTTCGACGCTCATCGTAAATCTCGCTCTTCTTAGGGACGTCCAGTATCCATTCGCAACGGCAATTAGCGTTCACGCCACTCCGGCTTTCTTTTTTCGAGAAAAGCCTTCACGCCCTCCTCCGCATCCTCGGTAGCGCAAAGGGCGGCAAAGAGTTCGCCAAGATTATCGATTGCCTGGTGATAGGGCACGTCCTGGTTTCCATAGATTCCCGCCTTCCCAATCTGAAGGGCGAGAGGACTTTTCGCGGCGAGTCTGGTCGCCAGTTCCAGGGTGGCTTCTTCGAGCTGGTCCCTGGGAACGACCTTGTTGATCAGACCCAGCCTCTCCGCTTCCTGGGCAGTGATGATATCGCCGGTGAGCACCATTTCCAGCGCTTTCTTGCGTCCAACGAGGCGGGTCAGCGGGGCGGCCGGTCCAAGGCAAATCAGGCCGACATTGATGGCGGTGGTCCCGAATTTCGCATCTTCGGCGGCCACGGCAAGGTCGCAGGCAAAAGTGAGGCCGGAGCCGTTTGCAAGGGCATAGCCCTTGACCGAAGCGATTACCGGCTTCTTCATCCTGGCAATGGTGTGATTGTGCTCATCCATCAGGTGGATGAACTCACGGTATTCCTTGGGGCTCTTACCCTTGAATTCCATGAGCGATATGCCGGTCGAGAAATGCTTGCCGTTTGCCCTGATTACGACTACCCGCACACCGGGCTCGTTTTCCATTTCCCAGAGAGCATCGTTGAGTTCACGGGCAAAAGGCACGTTGAACGTGTTCATCTCTGCCGGTCGATTCAGGGTTATGAAGCCAATGTGGTCCTGTTTGTCGACAAGAACGTTTTCGTAAGCCATGATTTATCTCCTTTTAGATTTAGATCCGCGACTTGGCCAGGCAGGCGATTTCCCGTGGGCAATCCTGAAATCCGGGCACCTCGCCGCATCGACCGGCGTGGGAATCAGCGGCAGGGTCTTCGAAGAATGTAGGGAGGAATTGTTTGCCGTCCGATCAATGCGGTCTCGCCCGGATACCGACTTCCATGTCATATTATATTGAAATCAAGTCAACATTCAAACTCAATCCGGAGCTTAACAGAAAACGGACACTCCAGTGAAGAGGCTTCTTTTATCGGGGCCGGGACGATGCAGTCTTTTGCCTACACCAGTGTATTAAAATACATACACTCAGGGTTCAATATATCGTGCCGTTGCGACCCCGCCGCCCAAGCCCGGGCGGTTCCCACGAACTGGCGAGCGGATGGGTGCTTGCGGTTGGCACGGTTTTGGTATGGTGAAGTCGGGCACCTGTCATTTGCCTGGCTCATCCTCGCGTCAACTGTTACTGTTGACTCCGGGCAGGGGCATCGGCTATCCTAAGGCATTAATTATTTACTAATAATGTCTCCTAAATCTCTGGAGCACCAGCCGTTTCCGTTCCGGCGCGATGAAAAACCAGGGTCTTTCTTGTCACCACCCGGAAAGGGCTTAATCGAAAACTATCATGAAGCTGACGATCTTCTCGCGGGTCATGCTTGCCCAAAGCACACTGATCGCCCTCATACTGGTAGTCAGTCTTTTTGGTCTGGCCAAACTCAACCTCGTATCACGGCTCAACATGGACGCGCTTACGATCGATGCGGCCGCCATCAATGAGGAAAAACGACTCCTCAAGTCCTTTCTCGCGGAAATGCGCAATGGAGAGAAGTTTATTCTTATCGGGGACAAATCGTTTTATGAAGAATACCTGAAAAACCGGGACGATTTCAGCGATGCCCTTGCCCGGGTAATCAACCACGCCAATTCTGAAAGGGAAAGAGAGATTACCGCGGAGATCTTCGTGCTCCACGATCTGTACAAACGGGAAATCGAAGAGAGTGTTTCGGGACAGGCGGGATCGGAGCAGACAAAGCTCAGGATGACCGACGGTATAACGGAAAGGGCAAATGAACTCATCCGGCTCAGAGAACAGGCGATCTCGACCAAAACCGCTCTGGCGCGCGACCACGCGGCGTCGGCCGCTGAAGTCATGCTCTGGCTGACCCTGTTTGGCATTGCCGGAGCATTGTTGCTTGCCTACCTGCACGCGCGCGGCATTAGCCGCCCCCTGAAAAAGCTGGCGCAGGAAATGCGCCATGTCGGCCGGGGCGACTTCACCCGTGCCGTCGATCTGAACGGGCCCCGGGAGGTGGTGGAGCTGGCCGGAGCTTTCAAGATGATGGCGGAAGAACTCGAGCGCCTGGACCGCCTGAAAGCCGATTTTACCGCTCACGTCTCTCATGAACTGCGCACCCCTCTAACGGCCATCCGCGAGGGCACGGCGCTCCTGCTCGAAGGCATCCCGGGTCCGCTGACCAACTCGCAGCGGGAGATCCTCGACGTCGTAAGAAATCATAGCCAGCGCCTGTATCATAGCATCACTTCCATCCTGGATCTGTCAAAAATGCAAGCCGAGATGATGGACTACGATTTCACAATGTGCGACCTGCGAGACGTTATCGGAAACTGTATCAATTCGGTGGAACTGATTGCGCGAAAGCGGGAAATCAGCCTCATAACCGCTATCGATGGGAAAACACCCATGCTGATGGCCGATGAGCGGCGGATACAGCAAGTCCTCGACAACCTGGTGAGTAACGCTTTGAAGTTTTCACCGGAGGGCGGCGAAATCCACATAAGTGTTTTTCCAAGAGGAACGGAACCGAGCCAGGCAAGCGGTGTCGAAGTCAGGATATCGGACAGGGGGCCCGGAATTCCTGAAGGAGAGCTGCAAAACATCTTCAAACACTTTTACCAAAGCACCAACAACAGGGTAAAAGGACAGCACGGTACCGGGCTGGGTCTGGCAATTGCCCGCCACATAGTTGAAGCTCACAAGGGCAGAATATGGGCATGTAGTCAAACCGGACGCGGTGCGACTTTTTGCTTCACACTTCCGATTACCCAAGGCGCAACCGGGCTTTCCAGCGAACCTGGGCAAAACCTTCCGAGGCGGGTGTTTCAATATGCGTAGAAGAATTTCAGCAATTCTCCCGGTAGCCGCCCTGTGCATGCTTGTTGTGCTCATGGCAGGCTGCGTGACGTCGGGCAACGACAAACCGGTACAAGCGGAACAGCCTCTTTTGTTCCCGCCTCTAAGCGCCATTAAAGGGGGCGACTACGCGGCTTTTCGCACCGAAAACGAAGAGGCGCTCAAGGCATGCCTGGAACCGGAGAAGTGCGCGCTGGCTCTCTTCAATCTCAGCTTTCTCCATGCTTATTCAAAGAGTCCCTACTACAATCCCCAGCGCGGCCTGTTCTATCTCGAAGATTTAATCAAAGGCGCGCCCGAGAGCCCATGGGCCTATCATGCCAGGGTCTGGACGGACCTCATCAAAAAGAGCGCGAAAACCGAACACAGGAAAAAGTCCTCGCGGGAAGATGTAAAATCCAGGGAAACAGCGGCTGCCACCGAACCCGAAAAGCAGGAGGAAACTCAGCAGACGAGTTCGGAGGCTCCGCAGGCGAGCACGGAGGCCCAACAGGACGGCGGCGGCGCGGCCGACCGGCAGAAGATGGAAGAGCAGCTTCGGTCCCGTGACGAGATCATCAGGGAGCTGAACAGGCAGCTCCAGCGCTCTCGCCAGATCGACATCGAAATAGAAAAGAAGGAGCGGGGTCTCTTATATTGATAGGTCCAATGGCAGCAAAAAAAATCCTGGTAGTTGACGATGATCCTGGTTTGCTCACCCTGATGAAAGCCCGCCTGGAGGCGGCTGGGTACCAGGTGAGCCTTGCCGCCGGCGGGGAAGAAGCCGTTGCGGCCTGCCATGAAAACATTTTCAGCGCCGCCGTTCTCGATTTCAAAATGGACGACATCGACGGTATTACGTTGATGGAGAAGTTGTTGAAGATCCAGCCCTACCTTCCCGTGATAATTCTGACCGCCTACGGCACCATAGAGCGCGCCGTGGATGCCACGAAGAAGGGGGCGTATGATTTTCTCACGAAACCGTTCGAATCAAAGGACCTCCTCTACCGGTTGGAAAAGGCCCTCGAAGTCGGAAGGCTCAAGGGGGAAGTCGAACGGCTCAGCCACATCGTTCGCGAACGCTATCACTTCGACAATATCATAGCCTCAAGCGACAAGATGCAGCGCATCCTGAGCCAGGTCGCGCACATTTCGGCGACGGATTCCACCGTTTGCCTGTATGGAGAAAGCGGCACGGGCAAGGAATTGATGGCAAAAGCCATTCATTTGAGCAGCCCCAGGGCCAAGGGGCCGTTCGTTGCCATCAACTGCGGGGCAATTCCCGAGGGTCTCCTGGAAAACGAACTGTTCGGCCACGTCAAGGGCGCATTCACGGGCGCCGACCAGCCCAAGAAAGGACTGCTCCAGCAGGCGGACGGCGGCACTCTTTTCATGGATGAAATCGCCGAGTTGAGCCCTCCTCTCCAGGTGAAACTGCTGCGGGTGTTTCAGAGCAGGGAGTTTTATGCCGTCGGCGGGATCCAGCCCGTAAAGGTGGACATCCGGCTCCTCGCGGCAACCAACCAGGACCTGATGAAAGCCATTCGGGAAGGAAGATTCAGGGAAGACCTCTACTACCGCATTCATGTAATCCCTATCGTTCTTCCTCCGCTGCGCGAGCGCATCGAAGACGTTCCGCTTCTTGCAAAGCATTTCATGGAACACTTCAACAGGGAAATGAACAAGCATGTTCAGGGCTTTTCCCCGGAAGCCATGCACCGCCTGATGCTCTATAACTGGCCGGGAAATGTTCGGGAACTTGCAAACGTGGTCGAAAGAGCGGTGGCGCTATCCACCGCCTCGGTGATAGGCGCCGACAGCCTCTTTCTTTGCTCCGATGGAGCGTGCGCTCCAGAGCCCAAAAAACTGCTGCCGCTCAATGAAACCAGGGCGGAACATGAACGTACTTATCTCATCCAACTGCTCACTGAAACGGGAGGAAACGTTTCCAGGGCAGCTTCAATGGCGGGCAGGTACCGCGCCGAATTCTACAAACTCCTGCACAAGTACAGCCTGAGTCCCTCCGATTTCAAAAACAGGTAAAGCCTTAAAACCACTGAATTCACGAGCTTGAAAGTGCGAATCATTCCGTCAATTCCGTGGCGAAAAAGATATCCCTCGGCCCGCCGGCTATAGGGGAAGACACTCGGATTTGCGCCCTGGCAGGGTGATGCAAAAGGATTAAATTACCCACCATCGGGCAGGATACTCAGACTAACATCACCCCGGCGAACGGCCATGCCTGCCGACAGGCACAACGAACAATGAAAGCCGTCATTCCGGCGGAAGCTGGAATCCAGTCGATTTCCCACCTATTATGAATGGACTTTCATACAAGAGGCGGGGTCCATCGTTCTTCATTCCAAGTAGCTTAAAAAACACTGGATTCCGGCTTTCGCCGGAATGACGAAATGGGCTCCGTTCCATTTTCCCACCCGTACAACCTTTTCAACATCCTGCCAGGCCGGGGATGGCGCCGGTGTATTCCCCCCCTTGTGTGCGGAAATGACGGTTGATGCATTTTCTCT
>Ga0351925_1144_pt1 | contig 11732 bp, 20 predicted proteins | sample BONcelHT113001D9_FD_206870 | JGI IMG/M metagenome (GOLD analysis project Ga0351925, IMG submission 206870) | Enriched cells from coal bed in the Powder River Basin, Montana, United States - BONCAT cells T11 rep2 HSBNCT.T11.300.1.D9 ... | reverse complement strand
CTTTTAAGGCCCTGCTTGGTGTATGAACCGCAGGAGAGGTTTATGGCAAAAGGGCCATCAGAATTTTTGTTCCCGCAGTTTTTCTCGCATTTCTTTCTTCGACCTGCATTACTGGGATTGTTGCAGTCGGCCAGGAAGAGACCCTAATGGGAACCGTTGTGAAGCGGGGAGAGGTTTTTGTGAATGAAGCTGAAGATGAAGATTATATCCTAAAAGGGAAGGACGTCTCGAAACTGGTCGGCAAACTGGTTGAAGTGACCGGAATTATAACAAAGAGAGACAAAGGGGACACGATCGAAGTAAAATCGATCGAAGAGGTCCAGGACACCCTACCGGATTAGGGAAAACTAAGACTCAATACCGGTCCATAGAAAGATTTCGGGTTTTCAGAAGGTGTAAATCCAGCAAGGGCTCAGATTCAATTCATGGTCGTTTTTTGACTGATCGAAATTACCGTCTTGTCCTGGGCAAAAATACTATCTTCACCCTATTGAAATTCCGGATCGAAGCTGATGAAATAGCATAGCGCGAGAAATCACATGCTTGCAGCGAGGAGCAGACAATGAAAAAAAAACAGCAAAAGAGAAATCATGGGAGAAACAATAAAAGCATTGAAAGAATCGATTGCAAATGTTAGGGATCGTTACTGCGACTCGGGGGATACCGAGTTGCTTGTCACTCTGGACACCTTTCATCTAATGCTCAATTGGCTTCAGGAGGAGGCCACATGCGATGAACAACTTCGACAATTAACTAAGAGGAACTCAAGGGAAAGTATGAAGCGCCCCGGAAGAACTTGGGGACTGTGGATTTCGAATCCATAGGTCATGCATTCAAATTGATCGTTTTTTACTGCATCTGCACGTCGCCGCGTGATTTCGCGCCGCTTAGGCCCGTTGTTCGTGCTAATCTTGATATACTGTCCTCCCATCCAGAAAGTACTGTCCTTAACTGATTTCACTAAGATGAGAATCTGGTAGTTTGCCAAATCAGATACTGCCCCTCCCCTCAAAGTTCAATGGTTCTTTAATCCTCATTCATTCGCCCCGGAAAGCCAGGTCCACCGCCCTTGGCTTTCTTCTTTTTTGAGCCAGTGAGATTGCACACCGCAACGTCTGGGAGGGACGGGAGCCACGGCATTCCTTTTGGTGAGACGGAAACCGTGGTGATCAAGGGCCGCGATCTCGTAACGGGGATTCCAAAAACAGTTGAGGTCAATTCGGATGAAATCAGGGAATCGATTCAGGAACAGATCGATTCCATCCTGGAAACCGTAAAAGTTGCTCTCGAACAGACGCCGCCGGAATTGGCCGGCGATATCGTGGACCGTGGGATCGTGCTGACCGGTGGAGGAGTGCTTCTCAAAAATATCGAGCACTTCCTTAGACTTTAGACTGGATTGCCGATAATGCTGACTAAGGACCCTCTCTCCACTGTTGTGCTCGGTGTAGGTAAGGTTCTGGATAATCTCGAAGTCTTAAAGGACGTGCCAGCCTGAGAAAAGCGGTCTAGCAAAACAGATTTTCATCTCTTTTTCTGCCATCGCTGTCCAATGGAAGGGTCCGGCCCATCTTCTTGGGCAAGGTGGTAAAATAATTATCCATCCTAATGGATTGTTCCAATGTGGCACTATCGTAACATCAGTTTGGTTGATTATCTTAACGATTTCCTAGCTGTCCATGGCTATTTTTGACTCAAGACTCAGAAAGGATTGGTTATGGAAGAAGAAAAAGGAAATTTCGATGAGCGGTACCATGCCTCCTATGCTTGTAAATTGAAGACCATTCCACTGGACAAGATTGAGACTGCAATATCGAAGGCCATAGGAGAATTAACCCACGAAAGGGTCGAGTGCACTATAATCAATTTCAATACCAAGAGCCAATTTGCGGAAATTGTCATTACACTCGACATCGGGAGAGACAAACGATATTCCAAGTGAAATTATTATTGAGCACTCCATAACAAAGCAAGCCGTAAGTTCCGATCTGGCTAAGCCCCACAGACTGACTCGACCTTAATTGCCCCTCCACAAAAACGGGGAAGTTCATATCGTGTCATAGATAGACGGACCTTTGCCGATGGTTGTGCCGGCATCTTCCCTAAAAGCTGGTAGTAGAAGCATGAGTGCTAGCATGTAGAACCCTTATGGGCCTTGCGCACGGGCAGCAAGTTTCCCGCACACGAAACATAAGGGTATGTGCTTTTAAGAACTCAAAACATCTCTCCTACGACTTGAGAATCGAAGCATCGAAAAGGTTGCCATTCCCGGATCATAGATTGAGCGCGCAGCAACGAGAGGCGGGGATCGTTTTCCCCGCCTCTGTAATTTGGCTAACCGTACAGGTTCTCAATCCATCGGGTCGCCTCTGTGTCGCTGATTTTTCCGAGGTAACGCTGGGTGGTGGAAAGATTGGCGTGCCGGAGGATTACTTTGCTCACGATCTCAATCGGAACGCCGGACCTGGAGGCATACGTTGCCGAATGTCTTCTGAGATCATGCGGCCTTAGCTCGATGCCGACCAACATGCCTGCTTTTTTGACGACCTGTCTGGCCGCTGCGTAAGTGATCGGGAATATTCTGTTGCCGGAATTGATGTCTTTGTCCCGGATATACTTTTGCAGCCTATCAGCAATCCTCTTCGGGATAAACACGATTTCAGCTTCATTTCCACTCTTTGGAGTCCGCAAGATCAGCTTCTGATCGATAACATTTTCCGGGGTGAGCTTCAGGACCTCTCCGATTCGCATACCACCCCTGGCCATCAGTTCCAGAATGAGCCGGTTTCTTGATTTGATCGTCCTGAAAATGATCTCATCAATGGTTTCCTTTTCAACAATATTCCGGTGGTTCGGCTTTCCTGGCCGATACAGCTTACGGAGCATCGGTGTATCACAGGGGTTTTGGAGGGTTGAATCCAAGTTGATCCTTATGAAGTTGAAGAAGGCTTTCAGGTGAGAATACCGTCCGCGCTTGGTCTGCTGCTTTCCTCCTTCGGTTATTTTGTTCAGAAAGGACAGGACCTCCTCTGAGCTGATCTCATCCAACTGGCGAGAGCTTCCGAGTTGGTCGCGAAATTTTGAGAGGGTGGCACTATAAGATTCAATTGTATTTTTTCCCGGAGTTCGTTTTGTGTTACTCAAGATAAACTCGGGTTGCGTGATCAAGTTTCATTGTTTCGTCTCCTACATCGGATTTGAAATATGCCGTCATACGGCTTTAAGACTAATTTAAGAATCCTTCTCATGTGTGAACGGAATTCGCTGTACCGGCTGATTTTATTTGTGGCAAGATGCATTGAGTACCGATGCCCCATTTGGACTTACTCATGTTGCCTCAGAGCATCCGGCTGGTGATGCCTTTTCGCATAACCATAAGGTTCCTCCCGCAAGGCTTTCCGTATGATCTTGCGATCATTGACTTTCAGTGCCTAATGAATGAAAATTACCAGGCATACACCATTGCTTGGGGATGAGTGGGATCAACAACAGGATTCTGGGTGTATGGATATTAAACTGAAATCTTTTGATCCGGCTGGGCTAATGCTGCGAGACATCTCTATATCTCATCATGGAATAGAGTTTTACCTCTCAATCTTTTCGAGGAGTTTCAAAGGAGAAGTATTCTATTCATTGGAAAAGCCAGAGCTTTTAGCCCTGATAAGTCAACTGCGTAGCATGTATGACACACTAAATGGAACTGCCCACCTTCAGTTCCACAGAGAAGAGACGCAAGTGACTTTCACCATGGATTTACGTGGACAGGTCCTGGTTTCCGGGGTCATCGTTCACTATCAACATCCTGTCCATCGCCTGGAAATAGGCTTCTGGACGGATCAATCGTATCTTCCTGAATTTATTGCTGGTCTTGAAGAGATTGCCTCAGAAATTAAGTCTGCTAAGATAGTTAGTTAGTGTCCTGCTTTTTCTCACGTAGACAACATGTCCCAATGGCTTTGCGTACTTTGGTATTCAACAGTTCTTTCCTCCGCCTTGAAAAACGAGATGCCTTAATTCTTCCATTCGCGAATCATTATGTGACCGGTTGCAAAGGACGGAGAATCTTTCGGATTGGCAAGCTCTCTTGAAAAGAGAAAGATGACAATCCAGGCTTGACGCCAGCCTTCAGCATTGTACACTGGCCTTACGTCACTTAGGTGGACCGAAATGTTTGTGAACAGGGCACCCAGTTTGCCGCAATCTATGAGGATTAGTTAGGATCGGAGAAGCAGAATGAGAAGAGCGCCATTCATGCTCCTTGTGTGCCTGGTTCTGCTCGTTGGCTGCAAGGCCACTCAGCGGGCACCAGCGGAAGCGGAAAACACTCGGCAAGAGGCCTATATCCCGAAAGATCTGGACGAGTGTTTAGTCCAATTGGAGAAACTGCTTAAACCCGAAAATATCGAGAAGATGCGAAGCGGCACTGAAAAAGACATGATCCAGTACCATTTCAGTTTAGGGAGGTGGATGCGGAATAACTGGGGATTGTGGGGTGGATCACGCCTCGCTAAGTGGTTCAATACACAAGGGATCGAGCACCCTGATGACATGTCGGGAATCATTCTTAACTCGTTCTGGCGTCACCTCAACAATAAACCCATTAAACTTGACCAGCAGGTGAAGTATTACCAAGACTACTGGAACCAGCAGAAGTCGATCCAACAAGAAGCTCCAGCGGTCACAGAAAAGCCGCGCCGCTGACCTCCCACATTTCGGGGAACTGAGTGATCCACGAATAAGTTCATACATCTCTCCTCCGAATTGAGAATAGAGGGGCCAAAATCATTTTCCATTCACAGATCATTATGTGAGCACCCTCTGTGCCGCAAGAGAGAGTGAATGTTTCACTCCTGGCAAGCAAGATTGAGACTGCGGCAGTCTTTTTCCGGCTCGTTCTCTTGCTCTGGCGAATATCTCTGAAACCCGTACTGCAATGAGAAATGAAAGCATCAAATCGGGGATATCCTGATTGACGGCATCCCGATATGGTCGTATCCTACTGGCATCTCCTTGGCGCAAAGAAGGCGGCGGTGCCATAATTTACGCTCACGTATTGAACAAAGGAGGCCACGGAGGAGAACCATAATGGGAAGAGTAGACAGAAAAGAGCAGATTCTGCAGCAGGCTGGTTACGCATACAGCTTCGACCGAATGATCTACTTCAATCGAAAATCTAAGAAAGCCTTCAGCGTCGAGTTCGTTGAAGATCACAGCGAGGAGGAGCTACAGAGATCCATCAGTGAGGAAGCAAAGGGCGAACACTGGCATTTCTATTTCAACTCACCGCCCTCCGAGGGAGTCAAGAGCGAACTTGAAAGCGTGCTAGGATGATGGAGAAACGTACAATCGAGGATCGCCTCCGCGAGGAATACTTTCAACTTCTGCCCGACATCCGCCGCGTCGCTGAACATGTTGAAACGGAAGTCAGGTTCTGTTTGCTTCCGATATCTGGGACTCTGCATAAGTACGAACGTTTGGTGGTTTCATCGAGGGTCAAAGATTGCGAGAGTGCTCTTGATTCTCTTCGTCGGAGACAAGAAGGCGCAACCTTTGATAGGGATCAAGCAACTCTTTATACACTGACAAGTCTGAACGATTTGGCAGGCGTCCGCGTTCTTGCGTTCCCAAGGAACCGCTTGACAGAAGTCGACCGAGCACTGCGTGATAGATTCCCCGCTTGGCAAGCGGACCCTGTTCCGGGTTTCGACGAGAGTGACTCACCGCTGGCCTTCAAATACCACGGGTATTGTCAAGCAAGTGCTCAAGTTCGTGGCGAGTTCCAGATCGTCTCCATGCTGACTGGTCTTTTCTGGCAGGTTGAACACTCCGCCATTTATAAGCCCGACCCGAGACTAAGAGGTGTGGCTCGTTCGCTGGTGATGCAACAGCGCACCCGAGAAGTCCTCGATACACTCAGAGCCTTCGAGGAGGAGTTCGAAAATCTGCTTCGTCGCGACCCGTTCATTATCCACAGCATTAGCGATCATTCTCCTGAATAAACCGGCTAGAGTGACCATCCAACCGGCGCTCCAGCGGACCCAAAGCATACCCAGGGTCTTCGTTGCTGAATTACTAAGCGTGCGGCGTGGTTGTGCCGCTGAGCTTTTATTCGGGCTAATGAACAGTCCCGTCAAAGTTCACAGCTCTCCGAAAACTTTTCCTTTCAAATCATACATTTTGAAATCGTGGCGAGTTGCGGGTTCTACTTTCTGACAAGGAATGTGAATTGCGCCCAATCCTGAGCAGGTGGTCCCTTCAAAGATTGTTCGATAACATTTTCCGGGTGAGCTTCAGCACCTCTCCGACCCTCATCCCGCCTCTGGCCATAAGTTCCAGGAGCAGGCGGTTTCATACTTTGTTGTCCTGAGATAATCTCGTCAATTGTCTCCTTTTCCACAATGCTCCAGTGGTTCGGCTTTCCTGGCCGATACAGTTTCCGGAGCATCGGCGTATCACAGGGATTCTGGAGGGTCGAGTCAAAATTGGTCTTTATGAAGTTGAAGAAGGCTCTCAGATGAGAATACCGTCCGTGCTTGGTCTGCTGTTTCCCTCCTTCAGTTATTTTGTTCAGGAAAGAGAGAATCTCTTCAGAACTTATTTTATCCAGGTGGCGATCCGTGCCAATGTGGTCACGGAATTTGGACAGCGTGGCAGTGTATGACTCAATTGTATTTTTTTCCGGCAACTTTGAGGTCTTAGGATATGGGTGACGCAAAACGAGATTCTGAAATAATTCGGATGAAAAAGGAGGGTATATCTTGTAAGCAGATCTGTGAACGTTTCAGTATATCACGTAGCAGGGTCGGGCAGATCATTTCTGTTATTGAACGGGAAGAGCAAAAGCGGGAACGATCTCGCCAGATACTGCAAACGCTGCGATCCACGAACGATATAGGCAAGAAGTGGCCAAAAGAAACCATCATGGAGTGTTTGCTTTTGCCAAAAGTGATCGCCTGGAGACTGGAGAGGTACTTTCAAAGTGAGTATATTGTTGAACTCAGTTTGCTCGATCTAATGGACTTTTTGATCTCGGGCCACATCGAACCTGGACAGGATCTGTTTCAGGTAATGCCGGCCCTCATGCAATTCAATGTTGGGCGGAAGACGTATGCCGTTCTTGTACGTCGTATTTCCCAGCAGGATCTCGGAGGAGCCTTTCACACCGAATGGGCCAGGCGTATCAGTAACGTTGTTCGATGCCTGCAAAGAACCCACGCGTATGTTCCTTCAGTTCTGAAGGAAATAGCAATCTCGTGGGAGCTATCGATCGCCTGAAGTGGATAGCGCGGTAACCACCCAGCCTGACCGGGCCCCGGCGGTCTCGATCATGGAGAGCCCTCGGGCGGTTTGCAGCCGATGGAAGCAACATTCGGAAGATTTGCTTTCGGCGGCGCTTTTGCTATATTGATTATCAGGAAGGTTGGAGCCGCATGGGATTTAAGACATTCCGTGGAGACAAAAGAGATGCAAACCGAAGGGATTAAGGAGCAAGCGCGCCGGTTACTCGATAGCCTACCGGATTCAGCGACATGGGAGGACCTTATCTACCAGATCTATGTCCGGCAGGCCGTTGAAACGGGCATAAGAGACAGCGATCAAGGCAAGACGGTCGATGTGAAGGAGGTTCGCCGAAGGTTCGGATTGCCGGAATGAAGGTGCACTGGACACAAAATGCCATTGACCACCTCGTCGGCATATATGAGCAATCTCTATCAACTCCCCTTTTTACGCCAAAGGCATAATCGACAAACTCACCCGCCGTTCCGAACACACTCCCTGCGTATTGGAGGTCGCAATGTTCTCACGCTTCATGGTTCTTTGCATTCTCTTGCTTTCCGGATGTTCTACCGTCCAGGTCAACCAGCCTGCAGCCGCTCCACGCCAGGGTTCATCGGATGATGCACTTCCTGCGGGGTGGGCCCGTTATCAAGATCGTGACCTTATCTACCACAGATACTACCGACTTGCATTTCCCGAACAAATAGGGGCATTGAAGCGCGGCAGAGTAACAAATCACGACGAAAAGGGTCTGAACAGCTCTGTCGTATACCACGGCCCAGAACACAACTTGACTATTACCTTTTATGTGGAACCTGCAGGTAAGTACTCTCACGAACAATACTTTGCAGGCTGTATAAAAGCGATCCAGCATGTCCATCCCAATGCTGAAGGAGTGAATCATGGCTCCTTAAACATAGGACAAGATGAACAGAAGAAAGGATTGTTTGCATTTTTCATAATTCCTGGCCTGCCGGAATATCAATCTGTTCTACTCGTTTTTAAAGCAGGACCAATTTTCCTTAAATATCGGGCATCTTACGAGGCTGTCCCTGAAGCTGTGGATTACGGTTTGAAGCAGATTAACGAAGTCCAGAAGAACATAACTCTCTTGCCCTCTGATAATGAGGGGCATCATCGATCTATGCCTTCCATAATGATTCCAGTCCCAAGTACTCTTTCCTACGCCGGGACTGGCAAAGATGTTAACAACCACGGGTCACTCTTTTCTTCGCAATAACTCTAGGCGATATCATTGAGTGATACATGCAGGTCGGAGAAAATTTTAGGGATGAACGACAGAAAATCGCCAAGCTCTTTAATGAGCGCCAGCATGCGCTCCTGGCCCATTGTCCCGCTGTTGTCTCTTAGAACTTTGCTAAGGGCGCCGGCCAATTGGCCAGCTTCTTTGGCCCATGGCTTAACTTTCCATAAATTCCATCATTTTTGAGCAAATGATTAATTTTGCTCTTTGTAGTAGGCAACTGAAATGTCCACCTTTGTAGACAGATGAATCGTCGATTAAGAAGTGTCATTCTACCGGATTGTGGTCTATAATTTTTTGAAAAGCTTTTCTGGCCTTATTAAAACCTGCTGGAGGTAAAATTTGACTATTAGGCGATCTAATCTGTTTCTGATTGCGCTATTTTGTGGGCACCTGATAGCCGCCTCGCTTGCTTTTGGATCTAACGGTTATTGGGTGATACCGGCGCAAATGAGTGTTTCTCGCCCCTTTCACAGAACTGCGCTCCTTCCCAATGGGAAAGTATTGGCTACAGGGGGCTGGGTAAGCCCCGATACTGCGGAAATTTACGATCCGGATACCAACGTCTGGACGGCGGCTGCCAATATGATTTACTCCCACTCGGAACACACAGCGACAGTGCTTCCGGATGGCAAAATACTGGTGGCGGGAGGGACACCCGACCCCGTTTCAATGCCAACTGATAAAGCTGAAGTTTACGACTGGGCGACCAACACCTGGACTCCGGCTGCCAATATGAATTCCGCACGGACTGGGCATGCGGCAACCTTGCTATCTAATGGTACGGTATTGGTAACAGGAAGTTGGGGGGATGCCTCGGCTGAAATATATGATCCAACGGCGAATACCTGGACTGCGGTTCCCAATATGAACACAGCCCGCGACTACCATACAGCAACGCGGCTCAAGAACGGTAAAGTGTTGGTTGTAGGCGGCCGTTCCAACACTGCCGATCTTTTCGATCCCGACACAAAAACCTGGACTATGGTTGCCAGCCTGGATTCTTCCCTCTTTGGCCATACAGCAGCGCTGCTGCCAGACGGCAAAGTGTTGGTTGCAGGTGGAGTTATTACTTCAAGCGGCACTTCGATCAACGCCGCGCAGGTGTATGATCCCGCTGCAAATACCTGGGCAGCGATCCCCGATATGCATTCTATTCGCTCTTTTTTCACAGCAACACCATTTGCGGATGGTACAGTGTTGATGTCGGGAGGTTTTATAGGACCACAAAGCTTCAATGTGGCTAACAATTCAGAGGTTTACGACCCCGCCACAAACACCTGGGTCAATTTTATGGATATGCCCGACGTCTCTTCTCACAATACTGCGACACTGCTTTCCAATGGCCAAGTACTGGTCATATCCGGCAAAAGTTATTGGACCGAGCTTCGGCCCCCTGAGGCTGCGCCATCTTCAAATACCGGCCTTGATCAAGTTTTGGCTGCAACTTCTTCAAAGGAGGTATTGTTGTATAAACTGGGTAGTACCGCACTTAAGAATCCACTATCGGGTATTTTGCTGTTGTTGGAGTAGTTCTGCCCCTTGAAATAGCGGTCCATATTTACGGTTTGTTTCTCCATCTCAGGCATACATGAGGCGACGCCCTTTGGGCTCCGGAAGCAACCGGATCAGGAATTTTACCGTCTCATCCCGGATCAACGCACCTCAAAGACCGAAATCTGCCCGCTTCCCATGTCTTCATTACGGGGACGGATCAAGATTTCCACGTCCTGATTGAGTGCAGTCAAGAATTCGAGCAATCGTTCCACGGAAAATCCGTCAAGCCGGTAGTTCTTTAAGGCGGAAACCTTCGGCTGAGGGATTTTAAGGGCCATTGCGACCTCAACTTGTTTAAGCTTGCGGCCCTTGATGATCTCGTTCAGTATATAGGCCAGCCTGGTTTTTGTTTGCCGCTCGGAAGCATCGGTAAAGCCCAAATCGGCGAAGACGTTGGTCGTGCCCTCGGTGATTGTATTTTCAGCCATAGTGTTTTCCTTCCGCGCCTGACTTTGGGTAGTGCTCCGCATAGTGCTGGGCAGCGCGTTTTAACCGTTCACCAATTAGATCCACATCATCTTTAGAGGTCTTGATCCCACTTTTCGACTTCTTTTGAAAGGCGTGCAGCACATACACCGCTTGGGCAAAACGCACAGTGTAGACTGCCCGGTATGCGTCGCCGCCATAATCTCCCACAATCTCAAAGACTGCCGGTCCTTCACCTTTCCAAGGCTTTGCCCTGGGATGTTTTCCGCCCAGTTGCGCCAGTCCCAGCGCATAGCCCATGTCGCTTTGCACGGGTTCGGGAAAGGAGAGATAGTCCTTCTTTGATGACCCTACCCAGTGCAAGGGCTTTTCGCGTGGAAGTTTTGGTATTCGAGTCATTGAAATAGAATATACCCAAATGGGTATATTGGCAAGAGGGTGGATGATGCGAGTTGCATGGCTGGTAAACGCGTGCAATCATCGAATTGAAACGCCTGCTGGAGATTAAAACCAAATAAAACAAACAAAACACCGCAAACCGTAAAATTAGCTATTTACCTGCTCACTATCTTTTTGTAATCAGCAGGTTGGGGGTTAACTCCCTTCGCCTGCCCGGGTAAATGAAAGGGTATGGAGCATTATGTGTCGACTCCTTTATTTTTGCGTGCATATCCGAGATATTAATTTCATTCCCGAAGCCGGCTCGCTATCAAATAGACGGGCGGTCCGATCAAGCTCATCCGCATTTCAGACAATATTGGAGCCTGCCGGCCCTTTGACTCCGAACGCGCAGCCTGCAGGTCCCTTAAAGTTCCATCCTGATTCCGAACAGTTCTTCCGCTACGATCTCATCCTTTTCGACCACGATATGGCTGGAAAAGAGGGCAGGGAGCCACGTATTGAAAATGAATAGCCTGTTCAAAAATTTGCAGGTCAAGCTGATGCTGATCTTTTTTGGCTTCGCGCTTGCTCCGCCGTTGGCCGTTGGCCTGTTTTCCATAAACACCGCCGAACAGCTCATATTGAGCATGGCCAGGAACCAGATCGACCACATCGCGGCTGATAAGGCTGCATTGCTGGAGAGATGGATCTCCGAGCGAAAATCGGATCTCGATGTGATAGCGGGGTCGTCGATTCTCGGATCGCTCGATTCGCGCCAGATTGGCGAATTCCTGGAACTGGTGAGAGCCAAATACATGGTGTACGG
>Ga0351925_1138_pt1 | contig 11979 bp, 5 predicted proteins | sample BONcelHT113001D9_FD_206870 | JGI IMG/M metagenome (GOLD analysis project Ga0351925, IMG submission 206870) | Enriched cells from coal bed in the Powder River Basin, Montana, United States - BONCAT cells T11 rep2 HSBNCT.T11.300.1.D9 ... | reverse complement strand
CCGGGCTTCTCTCTGAGCATGAGTTTAATGCGCACCTCAATTTTATCGAATTTAGTCTTGCGTCGGTGGCTCAGGGTCAATTCGACCAGATGAAGACGGTCAAAGCCGAGAAGCAGAAAGTCTTCATAAAAATAATTCAAAACAGCTTCGAAGTCGGCAAGAACCTCGAATCCGTACTCTCCTCCGTCCTCGACTCCACGCTCGCTTTATTGCAGGCAAATACCGGCATCATCTTACTCTATAGCAATGATGAGCAGCATTTTATCGAAGCGGGCAGCAGGGGGTTTGCGGGAGAGCATCCCATGATCCTTGGGAAGAAAGCGCATATTAAAGAGGTACTGTTGGAAAACCTTTCAGATGACGTAAAATCCCAAAACCATAAGTTTGCGGTAATCAACTTGAAAACGAATAACACGAATCTCGGTATCCTGGCTGTGTACGTGCCGCGGCAATTATTTGATGATATCGAGAGCCAGAAGCTGCTCGATATCATCAAGGAGCATGTAAGCGCAGGTATTGTCCGCACGCGTGCCTATGAAAAGATGAAGCGGCGTGACCTGCTTGCCAAGGCGAGCCTGATGCAACTCGGGCGGGCGATGGGAAGCACGCTCGACACCAAGAGTCTCACACGCCAGATAACCCAAGCGGCTATGGCCATAATGGAAGCAGACCTCTGCGACCTCTTATTGATTAAGGACGACAACCTGGAGTTCCAGGTAGCGTCGGGTCTGAATAAAATACTTAAAGGGTTTGGGAATGTGCCGCTGAAATACGACCCCGCGGCAACCATCATCAAACAAGGAGAGCCGCTGGTCATAAGGAATGTCCGCTCAAAGAGCCGCTTTTACGAGCGTCCCTGGCTCTACCGGGAGAAGTTCAAGTCGTATGTCGGGGTTCCCATAAAACGGGATGATCGTGTAATCGGCGTGCTCGAGGTCTTCAGCCGTAACCCTTCCAGATTCAGCAATGACGATATTCGGATGCTGCAATCGCTGGCCGGCCCGGTGGCCGCCGCACTCAGGAATATCGAGCTCTTTAATGAGACGACGAAGAAGGCGGAAGAGCTTAAGGCTTTGCACGCCCACATATCGCGTATCGTGGCGGAAAAGGAGATCTCCTTTATGATGAAGGAGATCGTCGATGCCGCGAAGTCGGCTACCGGCTCTCTTATGGCTGCCGCCGCTCTCTATAACCCCGATACAAGCCACTTTGAGAATCGCACAAGCAATATCGATGCCAGCTTGGGAGAGCGTGCGCTCACCGAGAATCAAGGTGAGACCGCGTCGTATACCGAGATGGTCTACGCCGAGATTTTGAAGACGGGGAGGCCTGTCCGGCTCGATGACATAACGTCGTTTCAGGAGGGCGTAACGCGGCCCGTTGATTTACCGCTCCGTGGTTTCCTGGGGGTTCCCCTTGTGGACCAGGAGAAAAACCCGTGCGGCGTAGTTATGGTGAGTTTTAAAAAAGACGGTACGTTATTTACAGCGGCCGACGAAGAGGTTATAACAACTCTCGCAAACCAGGCTTCTATCGCAATCCAAAACGCTTCTCTCTACCGTGATCTGCGCAACAACGCGCGAGCGCTTGAAATCGCGAACAAAATCGGTCAGCTGATTATCTCGACACTCGAGTTGAAAGAGGTCATCAACCAGATACTTAATTACACCTCGGCCCTCTTGGGTGTGGATAACGTCTGCGTAGCGCTCGTCGATGAGAGCAAACGCTCGCGGCATATTGTCTATAAAGCCGGATCGGAGCACCCGCAATACGTTGCTTCCAAATTGATTCGGGCGCTGACCTCCAGGGCGATTGAGCAAAATGACCTTTGCGTTAGCGACTCCGTGCAGCTTGCCCTGCTGGCGAACGAGAAAACGCCGGAGCTAGAACAAGAGGGAATGCAGCAGTGCTTAACGGTGCCGCTTATCATCTTCGGCAAAGAGATGGGTGCGATTCATGCGTTCGAAGACGATAACAGGGCGTTTACCGCTGAAGAGTTGACGATAATGCGTTTCTTCAGCGTGCAGGCCGCTATCGCTATCGATAACGCGCGCCTCTATCGCCAGCTTGAATACCGGGCGAAAGGTATGAGAAGCCTCTTTTCTATAAGTCAAAAGCTCAATTCTTCCCACGATAGTAAGAACATCGAAAAATCCGTTATCGAGGCGATTTCCGATTTCATTTCGACGAAATCGGTCTTTATCGCCCTCTACGACCAGGCCGAGGGTTTCAGGGTCTCGCAATGCATATTGGGTGGCGTCGAGTCTTGGCCCAACGAGACGCTTATCATCGATGGGATCAAGCGCAGCGCCATCCTTAACGATAAAAGCCTTGTCTTTGTGCCCGACACCGTCAGCGACGGCGGAATATCGCTGGGAGATGGTCTCATCGAGGAGCATTTCCCTTCCTTCCTGGGAATTCCCCTTGTTGTGAAGGACAAAGTTCTGGGTATCCTGGGGCTATCGGCCGAGATGGCCGACAACGAGCATCAATTCGAGGATGACCTGGAGTTGATGCAGATCTTCGCAACACAAGCGGCTATCGCTATCGACAACTCTCTGCTATATGAGGAGACGAAAGCAAGGGCTGAGAACCTTGCGACGGCGCTTGAGGTATCAGAGATCGTAACGAGCGAAATAGACCTCAGGGCTATCTTCGACCGTATCGCACAGGCAATCGATAAGATGTTTGGTGTCAAGCACGGCTGCATCTTCTTGAGTGACCGCGCTGTCGAGCGGTTGGATCTCTCGCATATCTGGGGGATAGAGGATAGCTCGGTCAAAAAGAAGCACCTCTGTGTCACAAGCGATTACCCTATCGTTACGGCGCTCCGCGATAAACGGCAGATAGTAATCGGCGACCTGAGCAAGGATGCGGATAATCAGAATTCAAATATCGACTTCGGCAAAGAGCTGCAGTCGGCCGTTATCATACCGCTCGTAGTCAAAGGGAAATCGCTCGGGATCATCAAACTCTTTGCGACCGAGAAAAATTATTTTACCGAAGAACGAATCGCTTCGATCACGTTGTTCACAAACCAGTGCGCTGTAGCGATTCGCAATAATCAGCTCTACGGTCGGGTGCTCGAAGAAGAGATAGGGAGACGCGAGGCGGAGATCTCGATTGAGCTGCTCGAAGAGAAGGCGAAAAGCGCAGTGGTCATCGAGGGCACGACCGAAGGCATATTTATGGTTGACGCTGACTTTAATTTGGAGTTGTTCAACCCTGCGCTGGAGCGGATTACCGGCAAGAAGGCCTCTAAAGTCATCGGAAAGAAATGTTTCGAGGTGTTTAAGGATATCTTTGTCGAGGGCACGGTTTGCAAGCAATGCCCACTAAAGTTTAAAGAATACTTGCAGCAAGCACGGGTCAAATCACACATCCGCCTCAAGAACGGCGAGATGCGTTATGTCGAGCTCGGCCACTCGCTTATCGAGCATGGCGGTAAGAAGGCGGCAATCGGTTCGCTGCGCGATATAACAAAGGACCATGAGCTAGAGGTATACCGGCATGACCTGCGAGTGGCGACTGAAGTCCAAAAGAACCTGCTGCCACACTGTAAACCCGAGGTCAAAGGATTAGATATTGGCTTTATCTGCAAGCCCGCAAAGCAGATCGGCGGTGACTATTTCGATTTCATACCGCTCGATAACGAGAAGCTCGGCATCGCTATCGGCGATGTCGCGGGCAAGAGTTTGCCCGCCGCCCTTCTCGTATCGATGCATAAATATATCCTCCGCTCTGCGGCCGCGAATACCGACTCGGTCATTTCACCGCTGCGGGCGGTCAACCAAATCCTATGGGAGGATACCTCGCCAGAGGTATTTATCACTACTATCTACGGGGTCTACAATCCCAAGACATCGGTGTTCGTCTACGCGAACGCGGGACATCTTCCACCGCTGCTAAGTTCAAAAGGCTCGACCGATTACCTATGGGATCCGCAAACGCCGCTCGGAATACGTGAAAATCTCTCTATCGATCAGAAACAAGTCGTTTTGGGTACGGATGATATGCTTGTGCTGCTGAGCGATGGTGTCACCGATATACGCAACAAACACGGTGAGTGCTTTGGACTCGACCGGTTAAAGCGGCTCGTCAAGCGCAATTCAGACCTGGGCGCGCAACGACTTGCGGACTTTATTTACAAGAAGACAAAAGACTTCTCGGTGGGAGAACTAACCGATGACTTCACGATCGTTGTCTTAAGATGCACTAAAGAATCGAAGACGGCAGCCGTACGTGAACTTGTGGTGGCTAATAAGCCGATCGCCGTCAACGATGTAAGGCGTTATGTCTCTGATGAGCTGAAGAAAGCAGGCATGGGTAAAAACGATATCTCGGATGTGCTCGTCGCGGTTTGTGAGGCGGTCACGAACTCGGTGATGCACGGGCAATCCCCGGACGGCGAGAACAACAACATCCGCGTGACATGCTCCGTTGAAGACGGTCGGTTCGATATAACGATTACCGATAACGGCATTGGATACAACCCCAACCTGTCCGAGTGGCGGCCCCCCGACCTTGTCAGGGACCGGGGAAGAGGAATTTTTCTGATGCAAGAGCTCCTTGATGAACTGCACTTTATCACCAACGATAGGGGAACGACCGTGGTGCTCGGTAAGAAAATCCATTCCGGCGGCGAATAAACTGCATACAAGCGCGTTTTTTACCTCTCGCGATTTTTGGGTATATAGCGACTAGAAATGGTTGGAAGCGCCTGGTCGCACACGAGTCGGCCATTTATAGCAGGGTTCCACTGTAGTGCGTAATTCTGATAGTCGCCCTATCTATGGTGCACTCCATAAGCTTGAGTGTTCGTCCGATAAGTCGGGCACTTGTGCGGTAGCGCGCACACGTATATCAAACCGGATGAATTGTGCAACACGCTAGAGGTCTGACTATTTAAGCCCATATAGCGCCGTTAAGGTTGTGATAGGCATGCAGTTTCATCTCAGATTACTTAGTCATGAGCGAAATAGCAGATCTGCGTGCTCGGGGAGCACCCGGCGTGTGCCTTTTGTGGGGTGCAGAGTTCCCAAGATAAGCTATATCAACGCGCTTTTGCCCGTCATTATCGGCAAACAGTCGCTTATAGACATACGAGAGCGCAAGCAGGTTGCCGATGCGGTACGATCGGTCTTGCGGAATCGACAAGGAAGTCTTACTTTGCTCGGCGTGGTCGAGGTAGCGCACAATGAGGCGCTTAGCAACGGTGCTCTTGCCGCGCGTGCGTACCGCAGTCTGCTCCAGCCCCTTCGCACCTGTTTCGACTCCGCTCATATGCCCGTACGGGATGTCGTCAGAGTCTCTCGCAATCCCTGGTGTGAGCTTGCAGATATGGCGTATGAAGCAAACATCGATTTAATAATCCTCCCTCTCATCGAAGAAGCGGGCGACGCGGGCTGCGGCATTGATGGCGGTGTAAAATGCGTGCTCGAGAACCCGCCCGCCGATATCATCATCATACGAAGTAGCGGCCATATTCAGACCATAGAGGCGCAGAAAAACGCGGCCATCCGCCATGCCGGTATGGAGACGGCGGCATCGCCTGTTCGGGCCAAGCGGACAAGGCCAACGGGTATAACCGGTCATCGCACGGGTAATGGCGCGGACTCGACAGAGATGGTCGATATGTGGTTTGCGCAGAATTCGTTCCATGCTGAGGAGTTCTCCAATATCAATGAACTTTTGCGGCTCAAGGAGCGCCAGGGTCTTACTATCAGCCTCGGCCTGCCGACGCTTAACGAAGAAGAGACGGTCGGCGACATTATCAACACGATAAAGAAGGAACTCTTCGAAAAACACAAGCTCATCGATGATATTACTGTCATCGATAGCGGTTCTGTAGACAATACGGTCGAAATAGCCAGGAGCTACGGGGTCGAGGTTTTTGAGGATAGGCATGTGCTGCCCGAATGGGGTTCGCGGCTTGGCAAAGGCGGCGCGCTTTGGAAAAGCCTTTATTTAATGAACGGCGATATTATCGTCTGGATCGATACCGATATCAAAAATATTCATCCAAGATTCGTCTACGGGCTTGTCGGTCCATTGTTAAGATATCCGCATCTCGGCTACGTGAAGGGTTTTTACCGCAGGCCGGTCAAGCTCGGCGATCATTATTTTGAGACCGGCGGCGGCAGGGTCACCGAGCTGACCGCAAGGCCATTGCTTAACCTGTTTTTTCCGATGCTGTCAGGGCTTGTCCAGCCGTTATCCGGCGAATATGCCGGGCGTCGTCAAATCCTGGAACGGGTTGATTTCTATAATGGGTACGGAGTGGAGATAGGGCTTTTAATCGATATCCTGGAGCAATTTGGCATCGATACTATAGGCCAGGTCGACCTCATCGAGCGAATCCACCGCAACCAACCGCTGGCGAGTTTGAGTAAGATGTCATCGGCGATAATGCAGGTGGTAATCGATAAGCTGGTCAAGAAAGGCCGGTTGTCGGTTCAAGAGGAAATTAACCAGATCATGAGGTCGATACGGCATGACCCACAGCAATTTCTGCTCGAGGTCAACGTTATTGCGGAGACCGTAAAGCCACCCATCATCACAGTCCCCGAATACCGAAGAGTTTTTGAAAACACTTTATCGAATAGTTTGCCGGGCATAGCGCAGCATTAACAATTTGAATCGTGTGGGCGGTTGTTACATAATCATACAGGCGGGCTATAGGAGCTTTTTCTTGATCAGCTCGACAATCTCGTTGCGGATATGCGGGGTCAGCTCATCGAGGGAGAGCTCGACATTCACATTAATGCTCATCTTCCGTATTTTGGGAGCTTGTTCGATAAGGGTAGCGGAAGCTGTGTCGGATGGCGGAGGGTTATCGGGCAATAATGGCGTTTCATTCAAAATAAAGCGGTCGCTCGAGTTTTTCTCCACAAAATCAGCCATAAGAAGCCAATCTATCAGCACAGCTGCTTTCTCCTTATTGAGGTTGGCATCGGGTAATCTTGCTTCGACCAGCAACCTCTTGATTAGCGCGTCCTTATCTATCGGTCCGACCAATCGCAATAGTTCTTGAACGAATGCGCCGAACCAGCTCTGCGCGATGAGTGCCCGCAGGCGTTCCTGCGCCGAATAGTTCTCCCCATCGGCGAAATAATTGATGATCCGTATAGCTTCTCTCGTTGGCCTATACTTATGACCCTCCTTGATGAGGAGTCCGACATCGACGAGGAAGCGGTGGCACTTAGAAATCCGGTCGCTTTTGACCGGCGAAAGGGCTTTTATCTCCTCGATACGCACAGGGTTGCTGCCGTTATTGCTCTTCTGCACATAAATCTTGATAAGAGCAAACTGGTTTTGCGCCGAGACTTCGTTGGTTGGGAGTGAATATTTCATAATTCCACCTATCAGGGATAGCGTTTAGAAAATCAAATTAGCGTCTTTATCTTTTCTTACCCGCTATTATAACAAAGATAAACTAAACGGGGTCAATGTTTTGTATGCACGCAAGAAAATAGGGGCTAAGCTTGGCTTAGCCCCTATTTTGAGACGCAAACGCACGCTGATATCATCGATGTATCATGCGCACGCCTTATTGCTCTGGTACCGGCTTTTGACTAATGTGACCTTCGTACCGGAAGCCGAAGGCTTGACAGAAAACTCATCCATGTACCGGGCGATGAGGTTTAACCCGCGCCCTCCCTCCGATTCCGGATCCAGGCTACGTTGCCAATGGCGAAAACTCCCCTCATCCGAGATGACAATGCGCAGACTGTCGCTATTGTAGAAAAAGACTAATCTCACAAGGCTTTTACGCCCGCGAGGGGACCCGTGAAGCATTGCATTCGACAGTGCTTCACTAACCGCGAGTTTTATGTCGAAGATGTCTTCATCGCAAAACCCGCAGTCATGTGCGATTTGCTCCGAGATGTCTCTCGCGGCAAACAGATTTCTGGGGTTGCTGCGTATGACCATTGCTTTGCAGACCATGTGATATTTATGCGCCTCCCGACAATTATTTCGTATTAGCAGACGTTGCATGATTGATACCCTATAATCATTTAAACCGATCATATTTATTCCTTCTAAAATATCTATGTTCTTCTGCATCAACCTATATCCTGATTGTGAATATTTTAAACGCTAGAAAAATATTTAATTTGCGCAAGGCAAGCTGATGCATTAAAACGCTAAATTATTCGGAACAAGGCGGTTTGAATGTATAGCGCAGTTTGCACACGCGACTTTTCAATTATAATGCATGCCGGAGTGGTGTCATAAAATGTCTGTAAAAAGATAGCGGGCAAGCCGGAGTTAAATCTGGCTATGATGGGAAGAGACTATCATATGCTATCTTATTTGATGCGCAATCAAGAACAAGCTTACCTTATTTGATGCGCAATCAAGATTTGCTATAATGTGACTGCACCACAAATACGGGGCGTAGCGCAGTTTGGTAGCGCACACGGCTGGGGGCCGTGCGGTCGCAGGTTCAAATCCTGTCGCCCCGACACAGTTTAGCCTTGCGAAAAAGACTTTTTCGCAAGGCATTTTTTATGAAACGTTAAAGGGCTGACAGTTTTGAACGTCTATGGTTATCGCGATATGAGCGAGAGGTAGTTCTTAATTCTGAAACAACCACCTTTTCACACTCCTGCCAACCTTGAATCAAAGCACGCATATAGATATGGAGAACGATCATCCTTCTTATTCTAAGAGGAGATTCGACAATGTTTGCTTATATTAAATAAAGAGAATAACTTTGAATATAACAGCCGCCGGGGTGAAGGAATCTTGAAGGAAGCAGCCTCAAGAAAACAACTAGAGCGCATTGTTGAAACTATAGCGGAGGGCATATTCATAATCAGCGCCGATGGTATTATAACGTATGCTAACGAAGCGGTAGAAGAAATACTTGGTGTAAAGAGAAGCGATTTAATTGGACGCCCCTATAGTGATTCCGGATACAAGGTAACGACGCTTGGGGGTAAACCCTATCCAGTCAAAGAGCATTCTATAACGCAGGCATTAAGAACAGGCGAGTCGGTACGAAATGTCGAGTATGTGGTTATACGTCCTGACGGGCGAAGGGTAATCATATCGGAAAATGCTACCTCGCTCCGTGATGAGATGGGCAATATTGGTGGAGTGGTCGTATCCGTTGCAGACATCAGCACTCGCAAGCAAGCAGAGGAGGAGCTTAAAGAATCCGAGCGCAGGTTTCGAGAGATGCTCGAAGAAATTGAGCTTATTGCGCTCATTTTGGACACTCAAGCAAATATCATCTTTGCGAACGACTTTTTGCTCAATCTTACCGGCTGGCAGAAGGAAGAAGTTATCGGAAAAAATTGGTTTGCTCTTTTTATCCCCCATGAGCGCAAAGGGGAAATAGAGCGGGTCTTCCATGAGGTAATCACACGGGGTGCTCCTGCCCGCTATGAAAACGACATTGTAACGCGGGAGGGAGAGAGACACACCATAACATTTAATAATGTACTGTTTCGTAATCGCCAAGGAAATGTCGTTGGCGTAGCAAGCATCGGTCATGACATTACAGCTGATAAACAGGCGGCAGAAGAGATCAGAGAATCAAGACAACAGGTTCTTGATATTCTTGAGAGCATCATGGATGGGTTCTTTGCACTGGATAACCTATGGCGCTTTACTTACGTAAACCAGAAGGCCGCACAACTCATAGGAAGAAGAAAAGAAGAGCTGCTCTTTAGAAATATGTGGGAGGTACTACCGGAGCTAGAGGGCACCGTATTCGATAAAGAGTATCACAGGGCCAAAGAAGAGATGGTCCCCACAGCCTTTGAAGCTTTATATCCACCGTTAAACAAATGGTTTGAGGTGCATGTCTATCCTTACAAGAACGGCCTTTCGGCTTATGTGTCCGACATCACCGAGCGAAAAAAAGCAGAAGAGGCTCTTAAGGAGAGCAAGAACCGTTATCGAACCCTGTTTGAGGATGCTCCTATCGCTCTATGGGAGCAAGATGCCTCAGGTGTTAATGCCTATATTGATAAGCTTAAAAGCCAAGGAGTGAAGGACTTTAGGGCGTACTTTGAGCAACACCCAGAAGTCGTTTCTAAGATCTTAGCCACAATAAAGATAATCGATGTTAATAGAGCCACTCTTGAGTTATATGGAGCTGACAGCAAAGAGGAGTTTATACGAAACTTCGGGGCAACTGTTACCAAAGAAGGCCTAGCTGCTACCGAGGAATTCTTTATCTCATATGCCGAGAGAGGGGAAGTAAGGTTTAAGGCGGAGTTCACAAGTCGAACATTCAAGGGAGAGATAATATACGTCTCCGTAATTTCGTTTATCCCTCCTGGTTATGAGGAAACACGATCGAAGATATTTATTGCTACTATCGACATCACCGAGCGAAAAAAAGCAGAAGAGGCCCTACGCAGTAGTCAGAAATTGTTGCAGTCGATCATAGACAACACGACGGCAGTTATCTATGTCAAGGACAGGGAGGGTCGGCATATCCTTATTAATCGCCAATACGAGGTTTTGTTCCATATTAAAAGAGAAGAGATTGTTGGCAAGACCGATTACGATATTTTTCCAATGGAGAGAGCCGATGCATTAAGGGCGAATGACCAAAGAGTGCTGGAAACGGGAGAGCCGCTAGAGTTCGAGGAGGTTGTTCCGGTTGAAGGAGAGCCGCATACCTATATCTCCATAAAGATTCCCTTGCGTGATAAAGAGGGGCATGTTTTTGGAGTTTGCGGTATTTCAACCGATATCACGGACAGAAAGAAAGCAGAAGAGGCGCTCAAAAAAAAATAAAATCTCGTAACACGCCATTCTTAATGGCGCCCTTGTTCTCATATGTATTGCCCGATCAAAATTGCGATGCCTGCATGAAATATTCGAAAGTGGGAAACATAGACGGCGGAGGCTAGATTTCAAGGAGGATATAATGGTAGAGATGAAAACGTACAAGCAGAGCGACACGGGTTCTATCGTAACCCATAATGGCGGGATGCACCCTGTCTATCTCGCTTCAATGGATACCACGGATTTGAACATACGGGCGCTTGCCGAAACAATCTTCTGGAGTGAGCAGCTCAAAGAGCACGCTCAATTCATGGAGATGCTTTTACCGGTCGAGATGCTACCTATGGAGCACGAACGAGCGGCGATGTATAAGGGCGCCTTCGAAGTATTATTTGAGAAAGCTACCCAAACGGAGCTCAGCCCCCAAGCGATTAAAGATGTCTGTATGGATTTTATCTCACAGGCGCGAGGGTTGGTAGATTTCAAACGTCAGTTATTGGATGAGCAGAGGTCGGCAAAGATTCATAGCCTTATCTGGCCGACATTTCTCGACCATATTGCTCGTGAAGCCGATCGGTATATTGGGCGCATTAGCACGTTCATGCAAGGCGAGACCATCCCCGCCGATCGGGATGATATCATTACGTTCTGGGCGCAGATTATGGCAGAGCACTCACAATTCATCGCACATCTTCTTGATCCGACAGAACGCAATCTATTCACGCAAGCGCTTGAAACGAGCGAGACGTTTTGGAGAATTCAAAAAGAGCACGCCGTTGAGGGCGATAGCGACCCTGTAGTAATGGATATCAACCACATCATTGATTTCAAGACTGCTGCGCTGAATGGTATCGAGACCGGCAAGATACAAAGCATTATATCACCGGCGTTGGCCGATCACGTTAGGAGAGAAGCCATCTTTTTCGGCGACGAACTGCGCCGGGCAGATATGGAGGCCGGTATTCAGCCTATGGCCGCATAGGATATAGGGGACGGATCTAAGGAACGTCAGACTGTATTCGATCAATCGCGGATGGTGCCGGTTTCGTCGATTTCGTAGCCTCCCATTGCGAGAGCCTGCCGTTTGAAATCATCCGAGCGGATGATTTCGAGCAACAGCTGTATCTTTTCATCCTCCATATACTCGACAGGGATTACCAGGTCGTACCTCTCCTTTGCGACCGGTATGAAGTCGAGTGAGATCGCTTTGGCGGCGGCTTGGATGCC
>Ga0351925_1112_pt2 | contig 12084 bp, 10 predicted proteins | sample BONcelHT113001D9_FD_206870 | JGI IMG/M metagenome (GOLD analysis project Ga0351925, IMG submission 206870) | Enriched cells from coal bed in the Powder River Basin, Montana, United States - BONCAT cells T11 rep2 HSBNCT.T11.300.1.D9 ... | reverse complement strand
GTCCGTAAAGGTGGCAGAATTATAATGCTGGGTTTATCCCCCCAACCCGTTTCTATTGATCATTTTCAATGGATTGTGAAAGGTATAGAAGTTAGAGCATCCATGGGTTACTTTATTAACGATTTTCAGGTCGCTCTGAATCTGCTTGAAAAGGGAAGCATCAACGTTGATGCCCTGGTCACAGACATAATCTCCCTGGAAGATGTGGTTGAAAAAGGTTTTAATAGACTACTAAACCCGGAGCAAAGCGTTAAAATATTACTTCGTCCTTAAGCCACATTTTTTTCTTTAAAAACTTAGCATAACCAAAGAAGCCCGCCCATTCATTTGGCCCGGGCTTCTTTGGTTATGCTAATACTCTGAAAGGATTAACCTCTTTGTTGTCGAATAACTATATATAATCCTTGTAGGAATGGAGGAAGGCAGATTTGAGCAGCGATAAACCTCTCAATGATAGATTCCCTAACCATTATGAGATATTGGGAAAGATTCTATTTGACACAGGGAAAAAAGCAGTTGTATTTATAGATAAAGATGGTTTTATCGTTAAATTAAATGACGCTTATGAAAAAAACCTTAATAAATCCAAAGCAGAAGTATTGGGTGAGAATATTGCCAAAGTAATAGAGAATACTCGCCTAGATATTGTTGCTCGAACCGGTATCGCAGAAATAAATCAGTTGCATCATGCCTGTGGATTAACAGTAATATCCGACAGATTTCCCATTTTTGAAAATAACGAGTGTGTTGGTGCTGTAGGCATCGTTAATTTCAACGATAATTCGGAAATCAAAAATATTTTGACCCTTTTTGAAGAACAGCAAAATAAAATACAACAATACGAAAACGAGCTTAGGTCATATAGAACAGGCCGATACGTTTTTTCAGATATTATTGGATCCAGTAGTCTTATCACAAAAGCTAAGAATGAAGCCTTAAAAGCTGCTTCTGCAGATATTGATGTATTAATTCAAGGTGAGACAGGCACAGGGAAAGAGCTTTTCGCTCATTCTATTTATAACGCCAGCAAACGCCGGCAGGAAGCATTTATAACAATAAACTGCAGTGCTATAACCCCATCTCTGGCAGAATCGGAATTGTTCGGTTATGATCCAGGCACCTTTACCGGTGCTGACCGCAAAGGAAGAAAAGGAAAATTTGAGCAGGCTAATAAAGGCGTAATTCTTTTAGATGAAATCGGCGACATGCCCCTGGAACTGCAGCCCAAACTCCTGCGTGTCCTCGAAGATCGAGTTATTACAAGGGTGGGTGGATCAAAGAATATTCATATCGATGTTATGGTGATTGCTGCAACAAATCGAAATCTTACAGAGCTGATTAAGCAAGGCTTGTTTAGGGAAGACCTTTATTACCGCTTATCGGCGTTTACAATAACAATCCCGCCTTTAAGAGAGCGGAAACAGGATATTCCCTTACTACTTGATCATTTCAATAATCTACTTAGTAAGACTTTCAACAAACCTTTAAGGTTATTTTCAAATAATAGTATTCATTCTCTACTTGAACACAATTGGCCTGGAAATGTCAGAGAGTTTTACAACATAATTAAGAAAGCAATAATTAATGCTGAAGCTCATGATACGGAATTGAGTTTCGAAAACCTGTGTCTTAAAGACGAACCGATTAAAAGCGAAAAAATATTGAAAATAGATATTGCTACAAATTTAACCGATGATAGTATTGATAATTTGTCTGATAAGCTTGTAAATACAGAGAAGAATTTGATTGTTGAAGTACTATCAAAAACTTCAGGCAACAAGACTAAAACCGCTAAGATATTGGGATTGAATCGATGTACACTCTACAGAAAGATGAAAAAATATAACCTTGTATGATTTCTATCTCTTAATCGCTGTAAATCCCCGTAGCAGTGATACCATACCTCTGCGCCTTTCGCGAGGCTATTATATAATATTTATTCGCATTACGTATTATTTTCTATATTTTTATATTATATTGATTATACTTTTATTAATTATTTGCTCCTGTACTCTTGTATTCTTCACCTGTTTATGCTAAAATTTTTTCAATAAAGATAACGTTATGACGGAGATAAGTAAGCTGTAACTTCAGCTTTAGCAGGGAGAAGGTGCCATAGACTGAAAGCATCTTCAGAGTTGATCCGGCTGAAATTCCCTCCTGAACTGCATGGTGAACCTGAATATCAGGTCGTAGCCAGCGCCGGGGTTTTCCCGTTACAGAAAACTGGTATCGGACACAGCGTCCCGTACTGAGCTTTTCCCTAGGGTGGTCACGAAGCCTTTCGTCCTTTGGTCGAAAAGCTTTTTTTATTACTGTACCGCTGTTTCTCGTATCGTTGAGTCGGGCTTTTTCAGCCAATTTGGGTGGTACCGCGGAGCACCTTCCGTCCCTTAGACGGAGGGTGTTTTTTATTTTCCGTGAAAGGAGGAAAAAACTATGCTCGGCATACCTGATCCAGGAATATGGGTCGCATTTCTGCTTTGTATTATAAGTGCGCTGCTGTGTATAACATACGGCTATATCAATTGGAACAAAGAAAACGGAACTGAAAAATAATGCTTAACATTAACTCAAACTAAAACTGATTTTAGGGGGAATTTACTATGGACTCTTTTTTATACTTAATCGTTATCGTCTTCTACTTTTCAATAACCGCCTTCCTCGCTTACCTAGGCTATAAAGGTACCAAGGATGCCGCTGATTACATGGTTGGAGGCAGAACCATTCATCCATTTGTTATGGCGATTTCATACGGCGCCACGTTCATCAGTACCTCTGCTATCGTTGGCTTCGGCGGCGCTGCCGGTGTGTATGGCATGGGACTTCTCTGGTTAACCGTGCTGAATATTTTCGCCGGGATTTTTATTGCCTTTATTTTCTTTGGCAAGCGCACCCGAAAAATGGGCGCTAATCTCGACGCCCATACCTTCCCGGAACTACTGGCCAAGCGTTACAAATCAAATTTCATGCAAGGTTTTTCCGGGCTGATGATATTTTTGGCTATGCCCTTATATGCAGGTGTGGTTCTTATAGGTGCAGCGCGTTTTATCGAGACGAGCCTGAAGGTTAACTACGAGGTTTCACTGTTGTTTTTTGCCGCAATTGTAGCTTTATATGTAATGATGGGCGGAATAAAAGGCGTTATGTATACCGACACGTTCCAGGGCTCCGTTATGTTCATCGGCATGGTCAGCCTTTTGGTTATGGCGTATCAGGGCTTAGGGGGCATCACTGCTGCTCACGCCAAGCTTACATCATATAGCGCCAAAGCTATTGAGGTATTTGGCGCTACAGGTCATCAGGGCTGGACGAATATGCCGGTTTTCGGCTCCGATATGTGGTGGAGTCTCGTCTCCACGATTGTCATGGGCGTTGGTATCGGAGTTCTTGCTCAACCGCAGTTGATAGTCAGGTTTATGACTGTTAAGAATAACCGCGAGCTTAACCGTGCAGTTCTTGTCGGCGGTCTCTTCATCCTCATGATGACCGGAGTTGCCTTTGTTGTCGGCGCTTTATCAAATGTTTACTTCCTGGAAAGCCCTGCTTTCGGGAAGATATCGTTTCTAGCTGCAGCCAAAAACACAGACAGTATAATCCCGATGTTTATAGACAACTTTACACCGAAGTGGTTTGGCCTTATCTTCATGCTCACACTTTTGTCGGCGGCCATGTCAACGTTAAGCTCACAATTCCATACGATGGGAACCTCGCTATCCCGTGATTTTTATGAGCTCACTGTCAAAGATACGGGTGAGAAATCGCTGCTCATAAACCGCATTGGCGTTCTCATTGCCATCTTAATCAGCACCTACCTGGCCTATTACCTCCCGTTAATCGGCGGTATTGCCTTAATTGCCAAAGGCACGGCGCTGTTTTTCGGCTTATGTGCCGCCACCTTCCTGCCAATCTATATCTTCGCCCTCTATTTTCCGGGTTTATCAAGAAAGGCTGCCCTTGTAGGCATGTTGACCGGATTTATCAGTTCTCTGGTCTGGCTGCTCTTCATCTTCAAGGATGTTTCCGGTAAAATCCTGTTGTGCAAGTCGTTGTTTGGTGTTGATTCACTTTTGAACGGAACAGTCTGGGCAAAAATTGATCCAGTTCTAATCGCGCTGCCGATCTCGATGATTGTTACAATAATTGGCTACCATCTCTGGAAATCCGACCTTGATGATGCTCATCTTGAGAAATGCTTTAACGGAATTAACACAAAGGTGAAGCCAGGCAAAGATATTTCTTCAGCCGTGTGATCTATTTATTCTAAACTTTTCTCATGAGATTATCACCGCTAAATAAGAAAGGGAGCCTGTGGCATTTTCATATGCCTGCAGGCTCTTTTTTACGAACTGGTTAGGTTGACTAGTTCGTTCGAAGGGTTCCTAATAAAACACTAACTGTATCTCTTATTAAATCCATTGGCAAGCTTATCCCGGAAATCCGGATGTGCTATCGCAATTAGCGCCTCTGCCCTCTGTCTCAGGCTTTTGCCCTTTAACTCAGCATATCCGTACTCAGTGGCAACGTAATGTACTTCGTTGCGTAAGGTTGTAACCACTGCCCCTTGATCAAGATAAGGGACAATTCTCGAGAGCTTTCCGCCCATTGCTGTTGAAGGCAATGCTATGACTGACCTGCCCCCCTGGCTCAGGTTTGCTCCCCGGATGAAGTCCACCTGCCCTCCTGTTCCGCTATACTGTTTAGGCCCGATACTCTCTGCACAAACCTGTCCGTTTAAATCGACCTGAATCGCCGAATTAATTGCTGTCATTTTAATATTCTGTCCAACAATATAGGGATCGTTAGTGTAATACACCGGATACATTTCCAGCAGGGGATTATCGTCGGCGAAATCATAGAGCTTCTTTGTTCCCATCAGGAAAGTAGCAATAACTTTGCCCTTGTGCAAAGTCTTGACGGAATTATTAATCACGCCCTTCTCAATCAAGTCCACTACTCCGTCGGAAATCATTTCCGAATGGATACCTAAATTCTTTTTACCCTTGAGAAAGTGCAAGACTGCATCCGGTATAGCACCAATCCCTAACTGAAGGGTAGCCCCGTCCTCAACGAGTTGAGCCACATGATAGCCAATCCTTTCTTCTACCTCCGTTAATTCAGGCGGGAACAGCTCAATCAAAGGTATAGAAGTTTCGACAAGGTAATCGATTTTCGAAACATGGATCTGGCAGTCACCGAGGGTTCGTGGCATCTGGTCATTTACCTCCGCAATGACCACTTTTGCCACCTCTGCCGCAGTCGTCGTGTAATCGACCGAAACCCCAAAGCTGCAATAGCCATGCCGGTCCGGTCTGGAAACCTGGATTAAGCTGACATCTATAGGCAAAGACCGTAACAGTTTAGGCGACTCATGCAGGAAACAAGGAGTAAAATCCGCTTTGCCTTCGTTTTGTGTCTTACGAGTAGAACCGCCGAGGAAGATGGAATGATGTCGAAAATGTTTTTCCATCCCCGGTTGACAGTATTTTGCTTTGCCCATAGCTAACATGTGGAATATTTCCACATTTTCGAGCCTGTGGGCCTGGGCTACCAGCTCCTCCACTAATAGCTGCGGTTCACCGCAAGCGTGGCCAAATACGACACGTTGACCTGATCGTACTTCCCGTATGGCTTTTTCCGCTGTCGTGAGCCTTGATCTATAAATATCCAACCAATCCATGCTATTACTCCTTTACAATTAGAGCCTATTACCTATTGAGGGATTTTCGCGATGTCCTTGGCCAGCTTCTTTTTGGCCTCAAGGTTGGCCTGACGGGAGATGACTATTCGTTGAGCCTGTGGTGAACCGGCTCCATGCATGGACTCTGTGCGGTAGCCTACGGCTGCAGTACCGAGAGTAATGTTCTCTATCAGACGAAGTATGCGGAGACGGTGTTCCGTAGGTATTTCGAATACGCCGCGCAGATATTTCTCGACGTAATGCCCGATTTCCGGGCTTTTGAAGTCTTTTTCCGAAGGCATTGTAACCATCAACCCTCCGGCGATGTCTTCGGCCAGACGGGCAATTTCATAAGGAAAGCGTGTCACATTCTGCTTACAGACATTAGCCAGCATCAAGTCAATCAGATAAGTGCCCGATGCTGTGCGGCTTCCCTGGCTGGAGCAGGCGATGCCACAGGCATAGAGGGTTTCATTGAGGTGCGTCATCTCAATCAGTTTATCCTTAATATGGCTGGCCTTACTAGCCCCATTATAGTCTGCAGCCAGAGCTGCTGCTCCGATTAAGACATCACCTACACCCACCTTGCAGCCGCCGTAACTCTGGCGGTGATAACCTGCAAAACGTTCTATTAAAACCCCGGAAAAATCATATTCCCTGCACATGAAGACACTTTCCCAGGGCACAAAGACATTATCAAAAACAACCAGCGATTCATGGCCACCGAATTGTGAATTGCCAAGATCCATCTCCCCGCCTTCAAGCTTGCGGGTATCACAGGACTGACGGCCATAGATGTAAATGATACCTTCGCTGTCAGCCGGAACGACAAAGCACACCGCATATTCTTTGTCCGCAGGCCCCATTGCGATTGTAGGCATAACAAGAATCTGATGGGAGTTGAGCGCTCCGGTCTGGTGTACCTTGGCACCCTTAACTATAATGCCATCATTGTTCTCGGCGACTATATGAACAAACATGTCGGGGTCCTTTTGCTGCGAGGGCAGCAGGCTCCTGTCACCCTTCGGGTCGGTCATAGCCCCGTCTACTGTCCAATCATTTTCCTGTACCTGGGCAAGCCAGTTGCGAAAACGTTGATGGTATCCGCTCTGATATTTCTGATCCATTTCAAAGGTTGTGCTGTCCAGGGCATTCATAGCGTCCATACCGACACAACGCTGAAAGCAGGCTGCAGTTTTCTGCCCTAACAGTCTCTGCATTTTCACCTTTTTAATCAGGTCATCATTGTTTTGGTGGAGATGGCAGAAGCGGTTAATTCTCTGTCCGGTTAGACTGGATACAGCCGTCATGAGGTCTTCATACTGGGGGTCATTGGCCAGCTCATAAGTCATAGCCACCGCGTTCATTGAAGGACGAACGATTGGATTGTCAACGATGTTTTCTACCTTCTCGCCAAACATATAAAGCTTGAATTTCATCTTGCGCAAGGATTCAATATATTCTTCCTTAGTTTTAACAGGCATGACAAGACCTCCTTAAGATATTTTTCTTATACAACAGCAGGGTCTGCTCAACTGCTCGTCCCGTCTGTATCAAGACTTTCTCCGCTAATTTTATACTTTTTTTATTATTTTGTAAATAAAAGCGCTACACTTACCTCTCCCAACAAAAAAAGTGCCGAAGCGGCACAGACGCGTGAAAAATACGCATTGGGTGAATAACAACCTCATTTATCCAACCCTTTCTTATCCGGCATTAGCCTGTGAGTAAACCAAAATACGTTCTAAGACTTCCTCTCTTTTTTTGTTTACCGCCTTAAAATTCATTGCCGGCACATAAAACATCTCCATCTCGTCATGCATTTTTTTAGCTGCATTGAGTTTTTGATATGCCCTTTTTATATTCCCTGTCATACGATTTTTAGCGTCCTGGATCTCTTCGCTATATTCGCCGCATACAGCTGCATCCAAATGCTGATTTAAATCAAGTATCTCCAAGCTATCTAACCATTGCAAAACACCGGGGTCAAAATCCAGCCGGTCGTTTTGATATAACACTCCGGTAAACAGTTCCGGAAAATAGAGTAATTCCAGCTTTTCAGGTTCAAACGGGCAATGGTATGCCTCAACAGCCACTCCTAATTGTACCCCTTTATCCAATACAGCCTGCAACAGCTCATCTTTGCCTGCAGCCGGCTCACCCTTTATCATATAGAGCTTTCTTGTATCCTGTAAGATTGTATCAATATAGTTTACGAGGCCATCCGGGGTATTCGCACTCGCAAAAAGCCTGCGAAGACCGGCCGGCTTCTTATAATCAGGTAACAAGTTATAGAATATCTCTGTACATAACATATGAATGTTCTTCTGCAACTTGGTATGATTCATTGCCTCAGAAAAGTAACCGGCAAGCTCATCGCTGGCAATCTTAGCCTCTTTTAAGTAACTGTATGCTGTTTTAAAAAACCGCGAAATCCTTTTATTACAAGCAATGATTTTCCCCTTGTTACTCACTAGCGCGGCTTCATCCCAATAATCACCCAGATTTATAATTTCATCAACTGCACCGGGGTTTTTGGGGTCAACAATATGTGGAGCTGTGCCATCAAGCAGGGCAACCTGCAAAGCCGGAACAACAACGGCATCGAGAGAATCATTATCTGACGAACAATAGTGCAATTCAACATCGAAACCCTTCTCCAGCATGGTATTTCCAATGTTTGTCATGAAAGTTGATTTACCAACCCCCGGCCCGCCCTTAATGACAAAAATACGTGTTGCATCAGGCTTAATAATGTTTTCATAAAACGAAAAGAATCCTTTGGATGTATTATTTCCCGGGAATACCTTTCTCGCCTTGCCTTTTAACATGCTTTGTCCCCCTTTTTTTATACAATTCGTGAATCCTGTTTAGAGTATGTGGGGGTACATCACTTTGTTACCGGCAACAAAAAACAAAAACGCTAATTTACATAGCGTTTTTTAGAAGTGGACAAAACTATCGAATATATTATTCTTTTCATTGATCAACTGCAATAAGGCGTCGAAAAATGTAAGGTAATTTATAAATAAACAGTTGCATTTTCACAGAGACTAATTTAATATTATTAATAACAATTACATAATTATTCTTCGGGGACAGGTGTAATTCCTTACCGGCGGTAATCCCTTTGTGGTAGCCCGCGAGCCGAAAGGCAGACTACGGTGAAATTCCGTGGCCGACAGTTAAAGTCTGGATGAAAGAAGATTTTCTATGAGCCAAGCGAAGCATTCTGGAATTCTTTGCTTTCCCGGGGGATAAACTAATCTCCCGGGATTTTTATTTTGTACGCCCTGGTTTTGGAGGTACATATGTATGAATAATTACTACATGAGCATGGCTTTGGAACTGGCCCGGCAGGCGCAGGGCCGCACAAGCCCCAACCCGGTTGTCGGAGCGGTAATAGTCAAGAATGCTATCGTACAGGGAACCGGCTATCACCAGAAGGCCGGAACACCGCATGCTGAAGTACATGCCTTAAGGGCAGCCGGTATGGAAGCCCAGGATGCCGATATGTATGTAACTCTGGAGCCCTGCAACCATACAGGACGAACTCCGCCCTGTACAGAGGCAATAATCAACGCCGGTATCAAACGCGTCTTTATTGCAACCCTTGACCCCAATCCTATTGTCTCAGGCCGTGGTGTTGCCCGCCTGCAGGCAGCAGGTATTGAAACAGTCGTTGGCATCCTCGAAGACAAAGCACGGCGCCTGAATGAGACCTTCAACAAATATATCCGACAGAGACTGCCCTTTGTTGCTCTAAAAGTTGCCCAATCCCTTGATGGTAAAATGGCAACAGCCACCGGGGAATCGCAGTGGATTACCGGAGAAGCAGCCCGGCACCACGGCCATGGACTGCGAAATATCTATGATGCCATCCTCGTCGGAATCGGTACTGTCATGAAGGATAATCCAAGCCTGACCTGTCGTCTTCCTGCTGGCAGCGGCCGTGACCCGGTTCGTATTATTGTGGACAGCCGTCTTTCTATCACAAAAGACGCACGTGTGCTGCAGCTTGATTCAACGGCATCAACAATAATCGCTACGACCGCGAGCGCATCCCCTGATAAAATCAGCATCATTGAAAAAAAGGCTCCTGTTTTAATCGTCAATGACGGGCCATTTGTCCACCTCCCCTCTCTTATGAAAAAACTTGCGGAGGTGGAAATAACGAGTGTTCTGGTCGAAGGAGGCAGTCATATCATCAGCTCTTTTCTTGAAGAAAAGCTTATCGACAAGTATTACTTTTATATCGCGCCAAAAATAATCGGTAATGTTAAATCCCCCGGACCCTTCGATCACACATTACCGGTTCCGCTGGCACAGGTTCCTGAGCTGATCAACCTGGAGACGCTTGCACTCGGGAAGGATTTGCTCGTATCAGGTTATCCCGACCGGAAGGAGGAATGAGATGTTTACCGGAATTATTGAAGCACTCGGAATTGTTCAAGCCGTTCAACAAGGCTCCAACTCAGCAAAGCTCCGTATTTCCTCCCCGCTTATTCTGTCGGATTTAAAGATTGGCGACAGCATTGCGGTGAACGGGATTTGTCTTACCGCTACAACCTTTGATTCCTCTTCGTTTACGGTTGACGTTATGCCGGAAACTATGCAAAAAACAAATCTGGGTGAACTAAAACATGGCCACAAGGTTAACCTTGAAAGGGCCCTGACGTTAAGTACGCGGCTTGGCGGTCACCTCGTCAGCGGTCATATCGATACGACCGGAAGAATAACAAAGCTTATCAACCAGGACATTGCGATAGTTTTTGAGATACAACACCCTCCCTATTTAGCGAAATATCTTGTGCCGCAGGGCTCAATTGCTATAGATGGGACGAGTCTGACGATTGTTAATGTGGGGCCGCACACGTTCAGTGTTTCGTTGATTCCCCATACAAGGGGTTTAACGACGTTAGGCCACAAAAAAGCCGGGGATACCGTAAACCTTGAGGCTGATGTAATTGCCAAATATCTCGAAAAGCTGCTCTCCCACTCAGAGCAAAACCAGCCGGGACAACCGACTTTACGTAATCCCTCTCCAAGCGCAAAGGACATAAGCATGGCGTTTCTCGCAGAAAAAGGATTCATATAAAAAAAGAGGTGCTAAAAATGACAACAGATTATCTATTTAACACTATTCAAGAGGCTATTGAAGATCTTAAAGCAGGAAAAATGATTATAGTGACTGATGATGAAGACCGTGAAAACGAAGGTGACGTCGTCATCGCCGCCGAATATGCAACACCGGAGGCCATCAATTTCATGGTTACTCATGCCCGCGGGCTCGTCTGCCTACCTATTCTCGGTGAACGTCTGGATGCTCTGGAAATTGAACAGATGGTCCAGCGCAGCAACGATTATCTTGGTACAGCTTTTACCGTTTCCATTGATGCGGCTGACACGACTACCGGTATCTCGGCCTTCGAAAGATCCTACACAATTAAAAAAGTGCTCGATCCAGCCTGCACTCCGCAGGATATTCGGCGGCCTGGCCATATTTTCCCGCTTCGTTATAAAGAAGGCGGCGTTCTCATCAGAGCCGGACATACCGAGGCCTCCGTTGACCTGGCCAAGCTCGCCGGTCTGTACCCTTCCGGTGTCATCTGTGAGATTATGAATGATGACGGTACGATGGCACGCACCCCTCAGCTCATGGCCTTTGCGCAAATCCACAACCTGAAAATAGTGACAATCGCTGACCTCATCCAGTATAGGAGACGCAAGGAAAAGCTGGTTGAAAAGATAACCGTGGTTGATATGCCTACCAAGTACGGACATTTTCAGGCCTATGGATATAAGAGCAGCCTTGATGGCGATACTCATCTTGCGCTCGTCAAAGGCGACGTATCCGGCAAAGAGCCGGTGCTCGTGCGGGTGCATTCCGAATGTCTGACAGGTGACGCTTTAGGTTCATTGCGCTGCGATTGCGGCGATCAGCTCGCTTCCGCTCTGTCGATAATCGAAAAGGAAGGCCGCGGGGTCGTTTTATACATGCACCAGGAGGGACGCGGTATTGGCCTCTTGAATAAGCTCCGCGCCTATCAGCTTCAGGACGAGGGTATGGATACCGTCCAGGCCAACGAATCGCTCGGTTTCCCGGCCGATTTAAGAGACTATGGCATCGGCGCGCAAATACTGGCCGACCTGGGTATAGAAAAAATCCGTCTACTAACGAATAACCCCAGAAAAATTGCAGGATTGGAGGGTTACGGACTCCAAGTTGTTGAACGTGTTCCCCTTGAAATAGAGCCGGGCGAAAACAACCTCTATTATTTAAAAACCAAAAAAGAGCGCCTTGGCCATCTGCTGCACACCTAAAGCTTATCAATATTGCTTATCAATATTTTAAAGGGAGGTTTTATAAAAAGATGAACAAAATTTATGAAGGAAAGTTACTT
>Ga0351925_1134_pt1 | contig 12123 bp, 9 predicted proteins | sample BONcelHT113001D9_FD_206870 | JGI IMG/M metagenome (GOLD analysis project Ga0351925, IMG submission 206870) | Enriched cells from coal bed in the Powder River Basin, Montana, United States - BONCAT cells T11 rep2 HSBNCT.T11.300.1.D9 ... | reverse complement strand
TATACAACCCGACAGTTAAACGTGGAAATAAAAAAGGCATTATCTGAAGAAAAAAATAATTTAACACTGGAAAATCCTGGTAAACTGGACTCAATAGCAGTAGGATTGGGTCCTGGAGCAGAAATCACCTTGAATGGTGACGTGGGAGATTTCGTGGCGGCACTGAACAACGGAGCCTCCATAGAAATACAGGGAAATGTTGGCCGCTACGTAGGTGACAACATGACCTCCGGGGAGATCATTGTAAAGGGTTCCGCTGAGGAAGGAGTTGGATTCGGAACCTATAATGGTACCATAGTTGTTTATGGGGATGCTGGTGATGCAGTGGGCCAGCTAAACAAAGGAGGAATCCTGATAGTAGATGGTAACATGGGTAAACTCGCCGGACTCTACATGCTCAGTGGAGATATAATAGTCACTGGAGATGCAGGAGAGGATACTGGTGACTGGATGATCGGAGGAAACATATACATTGCCGGAAACTACGAGACTGGTACCAATGCTGCAGTGCGAGAACTGGATGGCCAGGATGAGGAAAAATTATCATCCCTATTCAAAAAATATGGCATAGATGCCAATGCCGAAGATTTCATTAAGATTGGGCCACAGGAGTTAAGGCCATTCTACGGTAAAGAGGAGGCATCCAAATGAAACAAATCCTGCTAACTGATCCTGAAAAATGTGACGGATGTAACGAATGTATCGAAGCCTGTGCCAAGGTAAATGGGGAAAGTGGTATCTTCCTACATAAGATGACCGAAGGCTACCAGACCATTGTCTGTCAGCAATGCATAAACCCATCCTGTCTCAAGGGCTGTTTTAGAGATGCAATATACCGTGAAGACGGTGTGGTGAAGATTGACCAGGATCTCTGTGTAGGCTGCCGGTTATGTATGTTGATGTGCCCCATTGGCAGCATCACCCACACTGAAGATGAGATGCTTAAATGTGAACAACAGTGCATGGCATCTGGTGAAGACCAGCCTGCCTGTGTAAAGTCCTGTGAAGAAAATTGTCTGGGTGTGGTGGATGTTAAAGATTTCGCTACCGGTCTGCAGCAGAATTTTGGAATGGATAATTCCATGGGATCAGCAGCACCAAGACCATTATCTCCTTCGGGAGAACTGGCAGTATCAACCGAGGGATTATGTGTTTTCTGTGGAACATGTGAGATTGTCTGCCCTACCGACGCTATTAAAATCGTGGATAGTCATGCTGAAATCGACAAAAGCCGTTGTATAATGTGTGGATCATGTACAGCAGCATGCCCGGTGCTCATACCAACTGGAGCTGGGAGTATATGGGATCCCCGAACCATTGCCGACATACGTTACACATCTAAAGCAGGTAAATATGTTCTTAGAGGTTTTGGTACAGAAAGAAGACTTCCCAATCTGGATGATATAATAATACTCCCTGGACAAGCGTCAGTATCTCCAGTGGACAAGTACCGAGAGGCCTGTAACACCAAGGTGGTCTTGGGATCCAGGTACGCTGAAAATCCTATGGAACTGGAAACACCGGTACTCATTGCCGGAATGTCATTTGGAGCACTTTCTGAGGAATGTAAAGTGGCCATGGCCAAGGGATCGGCACTGGTTGGCTCCTGTGCCAACACCGGTGAAGGTGGAATGCTCCCTCGGGAAAGAGAATGTGCTGATAAACTCATGGTCCAATACTCCTCTGGTCGTTTTGGAGTTTCAGCAGACTATCTCAATGTGGGAGATGCCATAGAAGTTAAAATAGGGCAGGGCGCCAAACCCGGTATGGGAGGACACCTCTTAGCCGAGAAGGTTAGTCCTAAGGTGGCTGAGATCAGGGGAATACCCCTGGGAACTGATGCCCTCAGCCCAGCCCGATTCCTGGATGCCACCAGACCAGGAGATCTGGATAAACACATAGAACTCATCCGTGAAGTCACGGACTGGCAAGTGCCAATCGTAGTTAAGTTAGGTCCTGGAAGGGTGAAAGATGATGTACAACTGGTTGCCGAAGCAGGTGCCGATGTGATATCTGTGGATGGGATGGAAGGAGGAACTGGTGCCGCACCAGAAGTGGTTATCGAACACACCGGAATCCCCACTCTCGCCGCATTGATGGAAGCAGTTCACGGACTGGAAGAAATCGGTATGAAAGACACCGTGGACCTTATCATCACCGGAGGAATCAGAAGCGGAGCAGATGTAGCTAAATCAATGGCCTTAGGCGCGGATGCAGTGTACATTGGAACTGGAGCTATGATCGCCATGGGATGCCGGGCCTGCCGTATGTGTTACACTGGTAAGTGTCCAGTGGGAGTGGCCACCCAGGATCCTATACTCTGTGAACGTTTGGATGTGGATTTAGCTGCCATGAGGGTGGCCAACTACATTAAATCCATGACTGAAGAGACTAAAATGTTAGCCCAGCTAGCTGGTCACGATGACATACGTAAGTTCTCCCCAGATGACCTGCGAGCCCTCAACAGTGACACTGCCCAGATAACTGGTCTTAGGCTAACTGGAATGTAAGAAAAGCCTGTGGATAAAGTCCCTCAGAATATTTTTAGGTAAATTTCTGGGGATTATTTCTCTTTTTTTTCATTTATTTTTCAACATCTTAAAATAAGACAATTAAATCAAAAGACAATTAAATCAATTATGTGTCCTTAAAATATTATAATAAAATTAATTACTCATTTTAGAACCATTTCCCAACTATAATTAAGAAAATCTATAATATTTAGCGGGGAATAATTATTCTGAATTTATAAAATTTATTAAAATTCAAGAAATAAAATTTATCATTAAGGGTTATTTTGATTAAAATCAGAGTTCAGGTATTTAAAAAAATAAAAAAGGGAAATGGGGTTTGTTTATTCAACAGATTCCATTTCTACACTTGATCCGTAGAGCAAAGCTAGGGATCTTGCGGAGAACATGTACAAGTATGGGTAGATCACTAGTATGGCGATTACAGTTCCTATGATTGGGATTATGTTCAGGAGACCTGCAATTACTCCACCGATCATGGCGATGATGATCATCACTATGTACCATACAATGTATTTGCCCCATCCGATCATGGATATTTGCTCGAGGATTTCACCGAATCGGAATGCTGCTCCGAATTCACCGTTATTCAGGGCCATGTTGGCGATGGCAATGGATGCAATTAATCCTAGGATTATGGCTAGGATAATTCCAATAATTGCGGTTCCGCCCATTAGTCCCATGAATAAGGCAGGGTTGGCCATGTTACCTGCGTCAGTCACAGATATGGTGGCGATTGAAGCCCACATTCCAATAAATATTACTATCGCTGGGATCAAGAAATATACAAACTGTACTACAAATATTTTTAAACCGTCTATTAACATCTCTCCCCATTCATCAAAGTCAGGGAGTTCGTCAAAACCGGCAATGGAACCTTTTAAAATTCTGAAAAAGTATCCCATTACTAGGAAGACTGGTATTATTAAAAAGCTTATTAGGAACAAAATTCCAAATATTAGTACTTTTTTCCAGTCTTGAGACGGGTAACTAAGGGAATCAGAAATAATTTCTCCAATATCCATGTTTTTACCTCCTATTTTTATGTAACTATTATTTATGTTTCTTTTCTTATAAAGATGATGTGTTCTATTCACTATATAAGTAATAAAAATCCTAAAAAGTGAATAGTTAAGTTAACATTTTAAAAAATAGTTTCAACAATGTTCACTGAGTTTCCAATCCTGAAACGAACAGAAGTCCCACAGCCCGGGCATATAATAGATACAGGTAAGGATAAAGGACCAATATGATTAAAAACCAGCCCAATATAGGCACCAGTCCAATAACCGTGGCAATGAACCCCATGGCCATGGCCACTAAAATCATCATCACGTACCATATGATGAAGTCCACCCAGCCAATGGCTTTGATGATATCCATTATTTCCCTGAAACGGAAGGCAGCTCCAAGTTCACCATCGTAATAAGCCATATTAGCCACGCCAATGACGAAGAACACTCCAAAGATAAGGGCCACAACCACTCCTAAAATTAACAATCCTCCCATTACACTGAAGGCACTGTAAACTGCAGCCGGAGCCAGATTACTCTCAGATGCACTTAGGGAAATAAATGAACCAATAGAGGCCCAGATACCCATGAACATGATCAGTGAGGGAACAATGAAGTAGACCAGTTCCACCACAAAAATTTTAAGACCATCCATGAACATTTCTCCCCATTCATCAAAGTCCGGAAGCTCATCTACTCCAGCAATTGACCATTTAATAACTCTGAAGACATATCCAATCACTAAAAATGCAGGAACAATTAAAAAACTGATTAAAAACAATAATCCAAGAATTATAACCTTTTTAAAATCCCTTGATGGATATTTCATAGCATCTGAAGTTAAATATCCGATATCCATATAATCTCCTCCTTCATCCACAATTCCAGAACAAAGTTTGCAATACTATAATAATCTATTTATTTCCGTAATAATATATTATCAGGTTCCATTAAATCTGCTCCTCACATTTAATTCCTTTAAAGAGATATATAAACTTTACATGGGTGGAAAAACAGAATTCTTAAAGTTAAAGATGGGATAACCATTATAAAAATGGGAAAGTCTTAAGGTTTACCACACGTAATTCCCTATAATAAAAAAAAATCAAACAAGCCTTATATCTTTGAAAATATAGATAAATTGGAAACCACATACAAATGATATGATCTCATCTGTGATGAATCACTACAAACGATCAATATGGTGAAGCAATGAAATGGCAAGTTATTCTCTTAATTGTTCTGGCTTTATTCGGAGGTTATCTTGTTATTTCAGCCGCGACGGGTTTGGTTGAGCCAGTGGGAAGATTGGGATTTGTGAAACTGGCTAACCCTGATATGTACCCTGGTCATCCTCATTCTCAGCTTTTAGCAGAATATGCCCGGGAAAGAGGCTCCAAATGTGCCCTGGTGGTGCATTTTGCCGGTGATTCCAATTATCGCAGTTACATGGAAGGTGATGTGTATATAATAGAAATGGCCTTTATTGACACCAATGGAACCGGTGCCGAGGGTCCCACCAATTATATGGATTCACTCAAACTGGCATTATTCGGAGTTCCCGATGGCCGCTATAAATTCAAGGCTGATGGACTAACCTTTAACAATTGGAACGATGCCCGTAAACACATTAAGAAACTGGCTGCCCAGAAAGGTCAACAGGGACCCATCCCCATGGTATGGCACGGAACTGCAAGATCTGGTAACCCCATATTCACCCAGGGTTGTGGATTACCACTCTACTTTTACATAAACTGGAAGGAATACGGGTCAGTGGCTGCTTATTATTACACCCTAAAGGGAATGTTAACTCCTTACTTGAGCTTACCCTTCCGTAACTATGAACTTCAGCATGCCTCTGAACTGCAGTACTACTACACCCACCACATGCTGGACTATCAGTAAAAAAAAATATTATCCAATTTAAATCTTTTAAAATCAATCCAATATAATCAATCCAATCATTTTTTTTAGTAATCAGATCTTTTCGTAGTCTCAGGGTTTATAATTATTTAAATAGTTTTTTTAATCCTGTATAATTGCCAACTCCATGGATATAATGGATTATTCATAACTGCCAATGGCATCTTCAATGAAAGATAAAGGTGCATCTGTTTTCAGACCATTGGGGTTGAAATGAGTCCGGGTAACCATGTAACCTCCTTCTTTAATGAAATTCATTACTCCTTCCATGGGAGGGGCACTTATCTTCAATTTACGGCAAATTGCATGGATATCGTAGAATGTGGGAGGGGTCCCTGACTCGGCCAGACATTTTTCCAGGAGCTTGGAGACCTCGTTTTTCTGGTTAATTTCCATTTCCGGTAGCATGTCAATCATACCGCTTAAAAACTCAGCATTCTGCATTTCCCCACACCAGAGTGGCCCGCCAACATTCCAAACCTCACCACATGCCGGGCAATCCATGGATATCCGGGGAACCATCCCCTTAAAAATCTGCCTATTAAGACATTTGGGGCAGTGTGCTATGTAACCAATGTTTTCAAGAGATTCATCTGTATTTTTAGCTCCTTTACCAACCAGGGCGTAGAGCCGCATGTAATGTTCAGTGCTGTGTGAGAACTGGAAATCCAGACATTTTTTATACTTGGAAAAGGTACGAGACAGGAAACCAGCCAGTATCCTGAGACCAGTTTCATGACAATACTCATTTCGAAGAGGCTTAGCACCGTACTTCCTTATACAGGGTTTCCTGTAGGTGCCGCACAGAGCGGAAGTGTCGGTGGCAGTGACGCAGATAATTCCTCCTGCTTTAAGACTAGCTGCCGCTGATTCAACATAGGGTGCAGGTGTTCCGAATGGGTCTATGTCCACCACATCAAATTTACCCTTACATTTGCGAAGGATCAGATTAGCATCCTCCCGACAGGCCTTCACATTAGTCAAACCATTTTCCAGGATGTTTTCATTGGCCAGTTCAACGGCCAGTGGATTTAAATCATTCACCACGGCCAGAGAAACACCATCAATCTCTTTAGCATAACGAATTCCCCGTATCCCACTACCTCCAAAGGCATCGCAGATAGCCATATCCTCATCCTTCAAGTGACGGTACTGGGTTAAGGCAACAACTGACAAGTCCCGGTTAAGTTCCATGACTGGATTGAAAAAAACAGGAGCTCTGGATGTTACTTTCTCGAATTGTGGAATTTTAACCCTAACTTGACCTTCTTCTACGTATAAAAACTCTATTTCATTAAATTCAACCATCTAATTAACCTCAAATATCCCTGATAATCCTTATAATTCTCTTTATTCAATTGGGGATGTGTTATTATTTAAACTATATTAACATTTAGTAGCTTCCAGTCAGAATCTTTCATAATATTAACTATTCAAAATTTCTTTTATTAATCTCTCTATTAATCATTTATCTCCTAAAAATCAACCTATTAATAATATTATATTATATTATAGAAAAGAGAATATGTGGGATTATAGGGAGTAAAAACAATGTCATCACTCAATTCATCAATATCATTTTTAGAGAATGCATCGGAAGGTAAAAACAACTGGTGGAGATACCTTTTAACCGTCATCGTTTCCCTGGTTGGAGGTAGCCTGTTAGCAGGAATTATACTGGGAATGGTACTGGCAGTAGTATCACTATTCTTCGCAGGGGAAGTTTCCAACATCTACCCCTTCATTCAATCTACCATTTCCAACCCAATTTTCCTGGTGGTTTTGGTGGGTATCAGTTACACTATCTCAGTTTTCCTCTTCTACATTTGTCTGAGATTCGTGCACCATAAAAAGTTTTTAAGTGTGATCAACACGGTTTCCGGACTAAGATGGAAACTTCTACTTAAAGGACTGGTCTTATGGGCATTGATCCTGTTCATACTTTCATTACCTTCTTTGATATTCAATCAGGGAGGTTACGAGATTACCTATAACTCGAAGAGTTTCCTGATCCTTCTAATCATATGTTTATTAGCCTTTCCTATCCAGGCTTCATTTGAGGAGATCCTATTCCGCGGATACCTCATGCAGGGCTTCAGTTTAGTTTCCAAAAAACCCTGGGTTCCGCTTGTACTAACCTCCCTAATATTTGGGAGTGTGCATGTTTTAAATGGAACCAATCTGTACATGGATATGTCCATTGTGGCCTCTACCTTTATCATTGGAATGATGTTGGGAATCATAGCCCTGGGAGATAATGGTATAGAAACTGCTATGGGTGTGCACATAGCCAATAACCTTTACGTGGCATTATTTTTTAATTCTACAGATTCCGGGCTTCCAGGACTACCTTCCATGGTCACGACCCAGGCATCGGAACCATTCAGTGGTCTGCCCTTCCTGATCCTGGCTGCTATTTTGATGATCGTCATCCTGTTCTGGGGGCGTAAAGGGGATATTATGAGGATATTCCGTTAAATAGAATAATATTTTTATTTTAACTCATTTTATCTCTTTATTTGGGAATGTAGGTATATTTTTAAGTATGAAAATCAATGTTAGAATCGTGGATGAAAGGCAAGTGTAAATTAATATTTTTTAAAATCATTTATCCAACTGTAATGGATTAAGCCAGCCTATTGGATTCATGGGCTGGGGAAATGATTTAGATTAAGACTTATCTATTTTATCCCGGATGTTAATTGCAGGTGAATTTTATGATACCAGTTGCCAAGCCCCTTATCGGTGAAGAAGAAATTGAAGAAGTGGAAAAAGTTTTAAGATCAGGGTTCATAGCTCAGGGCCCACGAGTGGCAGAATTTGAGGAAGCATTTGCCAGTTACATTGGAACCGAGCACGCAGTTGCCACCAGCTCAGGAACCACAGCCCTACATCTCTCTTTACTGGCCATGGGCATAGGGAAAGGTGATGAAGTAATAACCACTCCCTTTAGCTTTGCAGCCACAGGGAACTGTGTATTATACGTGGGTGCCAGACCAGTTTTTGTGGACATAGATCCCGCTACCTTTAACCTGGATCCCCAGCAAATTGAAAAGGCTATCACTAAAAAAACCAAAGCAATCATACCGGTCCACCTCTACGGACAACCTGCAAAAATGGACAGTATAAAAAAAATAGCAGAAGAAAATGATCTCATGATTGTTGAAGATGCTGCCCAGGCACACGGGGCCATGTTCCAGGAAAAGATGGTGGGATCACTGGGTGATATGGCCTGTTTCAGTTTTTACCCCACCAAAAACATGACCACCAGTGAAGGGGGTATTATAACCACCAACAATGCCGAACTTGCTGATAATGCCCGAATACTACGGGCTCATGGTGAAAAGGAAAGATACCAGCATTCTGTTCTGGGATACAATTTCCGGATGACGGATATTGCAGCGGCCATTGGCCTGGTGCAACTGAAGAAATTGGATGGGTTTAATCATAAGAGAATAGAAAATGCAGAATACCTAACTGAACATTTAAAGGGAATTCCAGGAATTGAGCCTCCATTTGTTTCCCCCGAGGTCAAACATGTATTCCACCAGTACACAGTGAGAGTTGAAGATGGGAAAAGAAATGATCTAATGAACTATCTGAACCAGGAAGATATTGGGACTGGAATACATTACCCTATCCCCATTTACCGACAAGAACTCTACCAGAAAATGGGATACAACGACCACTGTCCGTTAACTGAGAAAGCAGCCGCTGAAGTTTTATCCCTCCCAGTGCATCCTTCTCTCACAGTTGAAGAACTTGAAAAAATAGTTATTGCCCTGGAAGGAGCTTCAGACAATTTTTTCTAATTATAAATCAACATTGAAAATCTAAATAACAACTTTTTTTTCTTTTAAATTTATTACAGTCCTGTGGGTATGAGTTTTCTTAATTTCTTGAAAAGCAGTTAATTTCTTGATCAGTGGATTAATTCCCTTGTATATTATAATATGGGAAATATTTTCAGAACTAATTTTTCAGAACTACAACAAAGTTAGGTAAAAATCACCCAAATTTCCTTTTCCTTATGGCAGTTTTTCCTCTACCGAGTGTACTTTATCGGCCATGCTTCGTTCACGGTCCCTGCGATCATCTATTTTAACACTGGTGACCACACGCTCAGAACCTGCATTAAAAACTGCTTCATGAGCAATTTTAATGGCTTCGAATAGTTCATCAGGGGTATCAGCTTCTATAAGGGTCCCCATACCACTTAACTGGTATTTTATTCCAGTTGAATCCAATGCAGATATGGCAGCGGCAACATATTCGCTTAAACTGGTCCCAGGGGTGCCTATGGGGATTATGGTCAGCTCCGCAGATATCATAATAATTTTTATGTCCAGCAAGCCATATATTTTTTATGAAACACCTGGACCGTCAGAACTTCAACCAGGAACTTGAAACAAAGGTTAAAAAGATAATAACCGGATATAACCTGATAGATAAAGAGGATAAGGTAGCAGTTGCTCTTTCAGGTGGAAAAGACAGTGTTTTAACCCTTCATATTCTGGATAAATTACTAAATGAAGATGATTTTGATTTTGAACTTATGGCCATTGCCATTGATGAGGGGATCGGTGGTTATCGTGAAGAAGGGATGGAATCTGCTCGCAACAATGCCCATCAACTGGGAGTGGAATATCATGAAGTGTCCCTGGAAAGTGAGTTTGGATTTTCCCTGGATGAGGCATCCCAATTTTTCCAGACAGCATGTGTCCCCTGTGGTGTTTTCAGACGTTACCTACTGAACCGCACCGCCTCTCAGTTAGGGGCAGATAAGCTGGCCACAGGCCACAACCTGGATGATGAGGTTCAATCATTCTTGATGAGTTTCGCCAGGGCTGATGTGAGACGTTTCGCCAAGTTCGGCCCTAAACAGGACCGAATACACCCTAAAATGGTGCCACGTATCAAACCACTGTGGAGGGTACCTGAAAAAGAGGTGGGTATATGGGCAATAATGAATGAAGTGGACATACACTTGGCGGAATGTCCATATGCCCATCAATCCCTACGTTCACGTTTGAAAAATTACCTCAACCAGCTGGAAGAGAACCACCCAGGCACCAAGATGAATATGCTTAAATTCTTCAAGAAAAACCTGCAAGTAGATAAAAAAGAGGTAAAACTGACCCAGTGTCAGATATGCGGCGAACCATCATCAGCTTCCACATGTAAAGCTTGTGAGATGCAGGAATTTATAAAACAGAATTTAGGATAAAGGCAGAATTTAGGATAAAGGGGTTTAAAACAGAATTAAGGGTATGAATTTATATTTTATAAGTAAATTTTGAGATAAAAAGGAAAATAAAGTTAGATTAGGGGTTAGTTCAGATTAAATGGCTAAACGGGTTACTGTACCCACACCCTTACTCTTACCTTCCCTGAATATTAGTTTCTGCCCTTCACAGATGGCATAGGGACGATATTTAAATCTCATTCTTATCTGGCCAGTGTCACCTGCAGACAGGTATTCCTGGTTAAGAGGTCTAAAACAGGTGGTTTCCGCAATGGTTTCAATATGGGTTATGCACTCGTAACCATCCTTGATGGTAGTGGGATGTACCAGTATGGCCACATCCGCATCAAACTCCCTAACTGCCTGAGGATTGTAATCAGGATGACATATGATCATTCCCCTCCTTATTTCATCCATTTCCACACCGGTGATGGAAATTCCGACCACTTCCCCCACACCAGCACTTTCTTTGCGGTAATGATGCATTTCAATGGTCTTAACATTCACCGGGAGGAAATCACCGGAACTTGAAGGGCCTAGAATAAGTTTCTCACCCTTTTTAATCTTACCCTGTCTTATGGTTCCACTGACCACAGTTCCCACACCCATAACTGAGTAGATCTTATCAATGTACATCATGAATGGTTTATGGGCTTCTTCCTCATGGGATGGTATTTTAAGATCCGAAAAAAGCCGATCTAAAAGTTCAAGGCCCTCACCAGTAACTGGGGATGCTTTAATAACTGGAACCAGGTGTTGGTTCATGTTTTTTGTCAGAAAATCCGCGTCATTCATGGTTTTCACCATGTAGGGGATTCTTCCCACCAGTTTCAGCAGGTCAAAAATCTCCTGCCTAACGGCTTTAATTCTCTCCGGACTTACCATGTCGATTTTAGTCATTACCACTATTACTGGTAGTTCCATGGCCAGGATGATCCCCAAGTGTTCCCGGGTGATATGGGTGGGTCCCTGGTCAGCTGCCACCACCAGAAGTCCGTGACTCAGTTTCTGACCCACAATACCCCGGATAGTGGTGCGTAGCCATGGTTCATGCCCTACAGTGTCCACGAAAGAAATTAGTTTATCACATTTTTCCACCATAAAAGCCTTATCTCGCTTGTTAAGCGGATTTTTAATTCGAATTGGTTCTCCATTTTTAAAACCATAGACTGCAAAGGAGAGATCCGCGGATAATCCTCGTTCTATTTCATGTTTTTGAACATCTAAAAATATACGGGTGCTTCCTGAACCAGTATCCAGTTTTCCGGTGGTTAGTGTTCCTACCAGGGTGCTTTTTCCATGGTCCACGTGTCCAGCCACTCCGATGAGTAAATGGTCTGGTTTACTGTTCTGCTGGCGACTGATGAGTACCTTGGCAACTTCTCCCCTATCGGCGGATTGTTTTTCCACC
>Ga0351925_1133_pt1 | contig 12218 bp, 8 predicted proteins | sample BONcelHT113001D9_FD_206870 | JGI IMG/M metagenome (GOLD analysis project Ga0351925, IMG submission 206870) | Enriched cells from coal bed in the Powder River Basin, Montana, United States - BONCAT cells T11 rep2 HSBNCT.T11.300.1.D9 ... | reverse complement strand
TCAAAAGGGAGGGTTCGTCCTGAGCCGCCCCCCGGCGCTTCCCGGCGGGGGAAGCGGCTCTGGTGAATCGGTCGAGTGGATGGCGACGCAGGGGGTATCCCGAAAAGATGGTAGCAATGAAAGCATTGGCGGATTTTCTGTTTGAAGTGGGGATGCTGAAAAAAACACCGCGCAGCGGTTACCAGTTTCTCGGATCGGGTTGCGAATCGGTGGCCGAACATGTCCTGCGCACACTCTATATCGGCTATGTCCTGTGCAAGATGGATCCACAGGCCGATGAACTCAAGGTTCTGAGGCTCTGTCTGGTCCATGATCTTCCCGAGGCGCGTACGGGAGACATGAATTACGTCAACAAAAAATATGTCACGGTGGATGAGCGCAAAGCCGTTCGGGAGTTGGCGGAGCCGCTTTTCTTCGGCGACGAGATCGAGGGGGCCATCGACGAGTTCAACGGTAAGCTGACGCGGGAATCCCTGCTGGCCCGTGATGCCGACCAGCTCTCCCTCATCTTGCAGCTCAAGGAATGCGGTGATCTTGGAAACCGCTACAGTTCCGAGTGGATCCGCTTTGCGCTGCGGCGTCTGGCGACGGAAAATGCGCAGAAACTGGCCGAGGCGATTCTCAAGACCGATTCTACGGACTGGTGGTTTAAGGATAAGAGCGACTGGTGGGTCAACGGCAACGAAGGACAGCCGCCGGCGGAAAAGGAAGCGGATGATCGCTAGCCGACTGACCGTCCAGGGGCTTTTGTTTTTCAGCCCTCCCACCGTCAATCCATAGGTTTCGGATTCCAACACAGAGGGGTACCACGTTTTTAGGCGCTGCCTGCCTGGGGAGCGGCCGCGCGCGCCGGTCCGATTCGGGGGAAGGCCGCCGGGCGACGCCAGGGACCCGGCCTCTGAAACCGGTCGACGCTTGTTCTCTCCTTGACAGCACCCTGAAAATACCCTACATTGCCGACGCTTCAACTCTGGAAGGATGACCTCATGGCGACCAAAAGACAAAGACGGACCGATTCGGTGCGGCATAAAAAGACGAAGAAGAATAAACGCCTCCTGCTTTTTTCGGCAATGATAGTGGTGGGCATCGTTTTCTTGGCCCTCTTTTTCATTACCCTTTTCGATTATATCTATCCGCCTGCGGCGGGGAAGCAGACGGTTGCCGCCAAGAAGGAACGGCTGGAGGTCACCCTTTATTTTTCAGATGAAAACGAGCGCTTTCTCGTTCCGGAAAAGCGGTTCGTGGTCAAGGAGAAAGATGCGCGGGCCCAGGGTGAAGAGATCGTCAGAGCGCTCCTGGCCGGTTCCAAAACGGGATTGATCAACACCTTTCCGGAGAAGGCCGATCTCAAAGGGGTAAAGATGGAAGGTCCCGATACCCTGGTGGTCGATTTTGACGAGACGGTTGTGGCCAACCATCCTGGCGGCAGCACGGCGGAAATGGCCACAGTTTATTCGCTGACCAACACGCTGACGGGCAATCTGCCGGAGATCAAGAAGGTCCGCATTCTGATCGGCGGCAAATCCCGGGAGTCCCTGAAGGGGCATGTCGCCCTTTCCGAGCCTTTCATGTTGAACCGCGAGTTGATCGCGCCGGCGTCGCCGCCGAAAGAGGGGTAGCGGGTCCAACCCCGCGCTTAAATCGCCATGGCCTCCAAGTCAAAACTCTCCCGGATCAGGAATATCGGGATCGTGGCCCATATCGATGCCGGGAAGACAACGGTTTCGGAAAGGGTTCTCTTTTATACAGGCATCTCCTATAAGATGGGAGAGGTTCATGACGGCGAGGCTGTCATGGACTGGATGCCCCAGGAACAGGAGCGGGGCATCACCATCACCTCCGCCGTGACGACCTGTACCTGGAAGCAGCACGAGTTACATCTGATCGATACGCCGGGCCATGTGGATTTCACCATCGAGGTGGAGCGCTGCCTGCGCGTCCTCGACGGAGCGGTGGTGGTCTTCTGTGCCGTCGGTGGGGTTGAGCCTCAGTCGGAAACCGTCTGGCATCAGGCCGACAAGTATGGCGTTCCCAAGGTGGCCTTTATCAACAAAATGGACCGCGTCGGCGCAGACCACGGCAGGACCGTCGAGATGATGAAGGCACGCTTCAATTCCCTGCCCTTGCCGATCCAGATGCCCCTTGGAGAGGAAGAGGCCTTCCTGGGGGTGGTGGACTTGGTCGCGATGAAGTTCTTTACCTGGGACGAGGCCAGCAAGGGGGTGCAGTACGAAGCGGCTGATGTTCCCGGGGAATTCCTGCTACAGGCGATGGAGGGCAGGGACCGGCTGATCGCCTCGCTGGCCGATGTCGATGATGCCGTTGCCGAGAAGTACCTCGACGGGGCGGAACTGAGCTCCGAGGAGCTTCTGGCGGCCATTCGGAAGGCGACGATCTCTCTGAGGGCCGTGCCTGTCCTGTGCGGCACCGCTTTGCGGAACAAGGGGATTCAGCCGCTGCTGGATGCCGTTGTCGACTTTCTCCCTTCCCCGGAGGATATCCCGCCTGTCACGGGGGTCAACCCGCTGACCAAGCAGGAGGATGTTCGAAAGAGCAGTGAAAAGGAGCCCCTGGCGGCCCTGGCCTTCAAGATCATGATGGACGAGGGGCGGAAGTTGACCTATCTGAGGGTCTATTCGGGCCGTCTGCAGGCCGGCGGTGAGCTCTACAACGCCAGCCGGGGCCGCAAGGAGAAGATTTCCCGCCTGCTGAAAATGCACGCCAACAAGCGGGAGCGGGTGGAAACGGCGAGCGCCGGTGACATCATTGCGGTCATGGGCCTTAAAGAGATCACCACAGGAGACACGATCTGCGACGAGAACCATCCGATTCTGCTGGAACCCATGGATGTTTATGAGCCGGTCATCAGCCAGGCCATTGAGGCCAAGACACCGGCGGATCAGGAAAAGCTCGCCGTCGCCCTGAACAAGCTCCTGGATGAGGATCCCACACTTCGGGTCAAATACGATGACGAAACGGCCCAGACGGTTCTTTCGGGCATGGGCGAACTGCATCTGGAGATCATCACCGATCGCCTTCAGCGGGAGTTCAATGCCCGTGTCAACGTGGGAAAGCCGCGGGTTGTTCACCGGGAAACGATTCAAAAGCGGGTCATTGGCGAAGGGCTCTTCGAGCGGGAACTGGGCGAGAAGAAGCATCACGGGCAGGTCAGGATCCAGATCGAGCCCTGTGCCCTGGACGGTGGTACCGAGATTGTCAGGCGCCTCCCGGAGGGGGGCTATATTCCCGAGGAGTTGCTGGCGGCGATGGAAGAGGGCATCCGGGAGGCTCTTGCGAGCGGTGTTGTCGCCGGTTATCCCGTCGTGAACATCCGGGTCGTCATCGTCGGCGCTTCGCTTGTAGAGGGAGAATCGACGCCGCTGGGCTGTCGCATTGCGGCGGCAACGGCCTTCCGGGATGGCTGCTCAAAAGCCGACCCCATCCTTCTGGAGCCGCTCATGCTGGTGAGCATCACAACCCCCAGCGAATTCATGGGGGAGGTCATTGGCGATATTAACGCACGCCGGGGTGAGATCGAGGCGATTACCCCCAAGGGGGCGGTCAGCGAAATCAAGGCCAAGGTGCCCCTCAAGGCGATGTTCGGTTACTCCACGGACCTTCGTTCGGCGACCCAGGGGCGGGCCGTCTTTACCATGCAATTTTGCGCCTACGATAAAGCGTGATCGGGTTGGCGGGATCGCCCGGAGGCATTCAATGACCCCGAGGGGATGCCATGACCGGGCAGCAGTCCAAGACCGGTGTTGGGGGCTGGGCATGCGGTATTTTTTTGGCGACAAAGGAAAGGAGAGATAGATTTTCGATGGCCCAAGACTCCCAAATCCGGAATGCCCATTCCGGGGCCTCTTCGATCCTGCTGCTGGACAAGGACAAGCTTCTCCAGAGTATCTTTCGCCTCAGCGGCCTGCTGACGTCTCCCTCCAACGTTGATGAAATCCTGGTAAAAATTCTCGATGAAGTGGTGGACAGCATCGGTTTTGACAAGGGGATCATCCGCCTGTTTGACGGCACGAAGCAGAATCTCGAAGCGAAGGTCGTCAAGAACTACAGTCCCGACGAGGCGCAGAAGGTCTTCTCGGTGGCCCTGAACATCCGTGAGCATGACTGTGTGGTGACGAAGGTGGCCCGGAGCGGCCAGCCAATCGCCGTGGAGGTCACCGCCACCGATCCGCGGATTACGGAAACCGATCGGATGCTGACGAAAATTTATGACCGCGGTTCCTATTTCTGTGCGCCGCTGAAGATCGGGGAAGAGGTTATCGGTATCATCGCCGCCTGGTTCAAGGAGGAAACGAAATTCTTCCCCGAGGAGATCAGCCTTTTTGTGACCTATGCCAACACCCTGAGCATCATCATTCACAACATGCGGCTCTTCGAGGCCAACGCCGAGAAGATCCGGCAACTCCTGACCCTGCAGGAAGCCGTTTCGGAGATGAATGCGAGCCATGTCCTGGACGATCATATCCTGGAGATTCTTGTCCGGAGCGCCCAGAAGATTGCCCGTTCGGAGAAGATGCTCGTTTATTTCGTCGATCTGGAGAAGAACAGCTGTCTGCTCAACGACGGGGGGAAGGTTTCGCTCACCGACCCGAAGGCCTGCGCGGATAGGATCAGTCAGACGATCATCGCCGAGGCGATCGAGGCCAACGCGATCGTCACCCGCCCCTCCGGAAATTCCTCCCCTGTCCGGCAGGCGGTATTTCCGGGGTTCGCCTGTGAAGTCGCCCTTCCTCTGAAGATAAAGGAAAAGTTCAAAGGCGCTCTTTATCTTTCTAGAAGGAAAGGTGAATTCTCGCAGGATATAATCCATGTCCTGGACATTCTCGTCCAGAATGCGGCCACTTCCTACGACAACGCCATCATGCACGCCGTGTTGTCCCAGGAGGCCAAATCCCTCAAGACGGAGGTGGAAAAGCTCAAGGAGCGCGAGGATATCCTGCTTGGTTTCCACAACATCCTGGGGAAATCGAAGAAGATGCTCAGCCTCTTCCATGTCATAGAGGAGGTGGCGGGGCACAATACGAACATCCTTATCCAGGGGGAAAGCGGGACGGGAAAGGAGCTTATCGCCCGGGCCATCCACCGCCAGAGCCACCGGAACAACAAACCCTTTGTCGATGTGAACTGTGCCGCCATTCCAGGAACGCTGCTGGAGAGCGAGCTGTTCGGCTATGAGGCGGGGGCGTTCACCGATGCCAGAAGAAGAAAAATCGGCTTGCTCGAACATGCCAGTGGCGGTACGATCCTGCTCGATGAGATCGGAGAGATGGGGATCCACATCCAGGCCAAGTTTCTCAGAGTGCTTGAGGATGGCCACATCCGCCGCCTGGGGGGAACGGAAAATATTCCAATCGATGTCCGGTTCATCTTTTCAACGAATCGCGATCTTACAAGAATGGTTGCGGAAAACGCCTTTCGCGAGGATCTCTTTTACCGGATCAGCGTCGTCCCGATCACGATACCGCCCCTTCGGGAGCGAACCGATGACCTGATGCTGCTGGCCCGCTATTATATCGAGGAATTCAACCACAAATTCAGGAAAAGGGTGAAGGGGTTTACCGAAGATGCCGAAACAATCCTGATGCATTACCCCTGGCCGGGAAATGTCCGGGAACTGAAAAACATCATCGAGCGGATCATGATTCTGCACAGCGACAGCCATTATATCGGCGCAGAAAGCCTGCCTACGGAAATGCGGGCCACCATGAATCAGGAAAGGCTCCGCATCCAAATCGACAATATCCTGCCGCAACTCCCCGAGGGAATCGACTTTGCGGAGGTGACCGAGCGGATTACCCGGGACCTCAAGCGAAAAATCATCGACAGTACCCTTGAACTCAGTCGGGGCAACAAGACCGAGGCGGCCCGTCGCCTGGGGATTTCCCGTTACAAGCTCATCCGTGAATTAAAGAAACTCGGGAATAAAATCAGTCAAGTATAGGATGGATAGGGCGTGCGATAGAGGCACGCTGCGTGCGCATAAGACACGTCGGGACATTTTCTGCCGATTCCCCCCCTTTCCTCGTACCGCCACCCTTCGAATGTGCGCCTGACGCACCATTTTGCCCGCTCAAAAAGCCCCTCCGCAGTTCCCAGGTCCCTTTCCAGGGGGAAGAGGATCTTCTTGAAACGGCCTATGGCTTTAATTCACAAAGAAAAGTAATTATCCAAGAAACCTTTGGGGCTCAGGGGGGAAATATGAATGCCATGGCATGGCCATTGCGTAATGATGAAAGCAACGGGGACGGCAAAGGTCTTTCGTCCCGGAAAGAATAACGGAGGCGCTGCTTGGCAGATCGGTGGGTGTTTTTTCGTCCCTCCTTTCCACCCGCCGTTCGCCCTCCCAAAGAAATCTGAAAGGTGGTCTTTGCTGAACCCTTTCAGTTTTGAAGTGGTGGATGGTTTTTAGGTTCCCTCCTTTTCCATCCACCACTTTTTTTTCAATGAAAATCCGATACGGAGGATTCTCCCTCTTCTCAGGCATTCTTCCCCGGGTATGGGGTCGGACAAAAAACGCACCCTCAGAGCGAGGGTGCGTTTTTTGTTTTGTCGACGATCGCCGTCAGCAACTCAGAGCAGACGAAGGTGCCGGCTAGAAGTGCCAGGCAACCAGGATCGGGGCGATGATCATGGCCACAACCGAGACCAGCTTGATCAGGATGTTCAAGCTGGGTCCCGAAGTGTCCTTGAGAGGATCACCGACGGTGTCGCCGGTGACGGTGGCCTTGTGCATCTCGTTGTATGCGTCACCGAATTCCTTGTGGCCCCCCTCCTTGACCTGCTTTTTGGAGTTGTCCCAGGCCCCGCCCGCATTGGCCTGGAAGATGGCCAGACAGACGCCCGAGATGGTGACGCCCACCAGAAGGCCGCCCAGCATTTCCAGCGACAGCAGGCCGATGATGAGCGGAACGAGGACCGCCATGAGGCTGGGCACCACCATCTTGCGGATGGCCGCGGCCGTGGCGATCTCGACGCAATAGGCGTACTGGGCCTTGCCGTCGGCCGCAAGGATGATAGCGGCCTCCTCGGCGTTGGGCTCCCGCTCCTCCTCCTCGGCCCTCTGTGCCGCGATGAGGGCCGGGCGCAGCTCAGGGATTTCGCGGAACTGCCTGCGGACTTCCTGGATCATGTCCTGGGCTGCCTTGCCGACCGCCACCATGGCCATGGCGCTGAAGCGGAAGGGCAGCATGCAGCCGATCAGCAAACCCACCAGCACGAAGGGATCGGCGGCGTTGAGATTCAGGCTGTGGCCGCTCTCGCTGATCTTCGTGATGTAGGCAGCCGTCATGGCCAGAGCGGTGAGGGCCGCGGAACCGATGGCAAATCCCTTGCCGATGGCGGCGGTGGTGTTGCCGACGGCATCCAGGGCGTCGGTCCGGGCGCGTACGTCGCGTCCCAGCTTCGCCATCTCGGCGATGCCGCCGGAGTTGTCGGCGATGGGACCGTAGGCGTCCACGGCAAGCTGGATGCCGGTGGTCGAGAGCATGCCGACGGCGGAGAGGGCTACGCCGTAAAGCCCGGCCATCTGGTAGGCCAGGAGGATCGAGCCGCAGATGAGGAGTACCGGCACCGTGGTGGAATTCATGCCCAGGGCGAGACCCTGGATGATCGTGGTGGCCGCGCCGGTGCGCGAAGCTTCGACAATTGTCCCCACCGGGGGTTTGTGGGTAGCCGTGTAATACTCGGTGGCGAAGCCGATGCACATCCCCGCGACGAGCCCGCCGATAATCGCCACCGCAAGGCCCCACCAGTGATACGCTACGGTGGTGCCGGTGATGATGTTCTTGGTCTCGATGACACCCTTGGGCAACATGAAATAGATGGCGCCCAGGGTGCCGCCGATCATCAGGACGCCGGCGACGAGGGTACCGATGTTCAAGGCCGTCTGGGGGTTGCCGCCTTCGCGGGTCCGCACGAAGAAGGTACCGATGATCGAGGCCAAGATGCCCACGAAACCGATCGTCATGGGAAGGTAAATGGCGTTCATGCCGTTGAAACCCGGGTAGGCCTGGATCCCGAAGACCCAGGACATGCCCAGGATCATCGAGGAGATAATGGCGCCGACGTAGGATTCGAAGAGGTCGGCGCCCATTCCGGCCACGTCGCCCACGTTGTCGCCCACGTTGTCGGCGATGGTGGCGGGGTTCAGCGGATGATCTTCAGGGATGCCCGCCTCGACCTTGCCCACCAGATCGGCGCCGACGTCGGCGGCCTTGGTGTAGATGCCGCCGCCCACGCGCGCAAAAAGCGCGATGGACGAGGCGCCCAGGGAGAAGCCCGAGAGGACGTTGAGCGTCACGTTCAACGGGCTGGCCGCATCGGTCGCGCTGTAGGTCGTGCCGAATACCTTGGCGTAGAGAAGGAAGAGAACGCCCAGGCCCAGAAGACCAAGACCCACGACCACCAGGCCCATGACCGCACCGCCCGAGAAGGCGACCTGCAGGGCGTCATTGAGGCTCTTGCGTGCCGCCGAGGCCGTGCGCGTGTTGGCCTTGGTCGCCACCTTCATGCCGATGTAGCCGGCCAGTGCCGAACAGAATGCACCCACCACAAAGGAGAGGGCGATCATGATGTGTGAGTCCTTCAGGGCGGCGTTCGACAGGCCCAGAAGGATGGCGACGGCCAGCACGAAGACGGCCAGCACCCGGTACTCCCGACGCAGAAAGGCCATGGCGCCGTCGGCGATCCATGACCCGATTTTCTGCATCCGTTCGTTGCCCGGGTCCTGCTTGGAGACCCAGGACGCCTTGTAGAAGGCGTAGATCAGGGACAACAGCGCGGCCGCGATGGGCGCGTACAAGTAGAACTGCTCCATTCCTACCTCCTTAAATCGTATTGTAATGTATGGTTATGCATTGTTTTCAGGCGGCCGGAGTATAGGATAAGGGAAGCCTGAATGTCAATGAAAAGCGGTGGCTGAATATCATCCGTCATCTTGGCATGGCTTCCGGGCACAACCGCTTCAGGTTGCGCGTTCATGACCCTTCCTCTGCCACGGTTTGCCGTTTCCCGTGATGTTTGTCCATGGCCGCCGCGATGCCGGAAAGAAGGATATCGGTCACCGTTTCGGCCGCCTCATCGACGAGGCCGGGCAGGGACCGCATCTCGTCGGGGGAGAAGGGGGACAGAACGTACCCCTCGACCATCTCCTTGCGGGGCGGCCTGCCGATCCCGAACCGGACCCGGACAAAGTCAACCCCGCCGAGATGGGCAACCAGGGAGATCAATCCCTTGTGTCCGGCCTGACCGCCGCCTTGCTTGAGTCGGATGGTTCCGAAGGGAAGGTCGAGGTCGTCATGCACGATGATGGCGTCCCTGAGATCTATCCTGAAATAGCCCAGCAGCTTCTGAACGGCGATTCCGCTCAAATTCATAAAGGTTTGCGGTTTTGCGAGTAAAACTGAACTGCCGGCGATAAGGCCTTTCCCGATCCGGGCATCGAAGAGGGTTTGCTGAACCAGGATGCGATGCTGCCGCGCCAATTGATCCAAGACCAGGAAACCTGCATTGTGTCTGCTCATTTCATAGCGTGCACCCGGATTTCCCAGCCCCGCGATGAGTCTCACAGCCAATCCTCTTTTCCCGCACCGTCATGGCCGGATCGGACCCGATCGATGGCGGGGGACACCCCCGAGGGACCCGATCGATCCCTGGTTTTCTCAGGAGGCAGATCACTCCTGTGCCGGGGACTCGGGCTGAGCCGCTGCGGCCCCTTCAGTCCCCGTCGGCGAAGCCTTCACGGCGGCCACCGATACCACGCCAACATCACCGGGATCGAGGATCATCATCCCTGCGGGCGTCTGAATATCCTGAACCTTGAGCGAGTCGCCAATCTGCAGTGCGCTGACATCGACCTCGATGAAGTCGGTCAGGGCGTTGGGCAGACAGGAGACCTTCAGGTCCCGTTTCAGATGCTGGAGTTCACCGCCCATTTCGACGCCCACGGGTGTTCCAACGAAATGGATGGGGACATCGACGGTCAGCTTGTGGTCCATCCGAATTTCAAAGAAATCGGCATGGTAAAATTTCCGGCTCAGAGGTTCGACCTGGAGTTCCTTGATCAGGGAAAGTTTCTCCAGTTTCTGCCCCTCCCCTTCGATGAGCAGTTTGATAAAGACGTTCTCCCTGTTTTCGCGAATGATTTTACGCAGGGTGTCGGCGTTAACCGAAAGGGGAATCGATGTCTCACCGCGGGCGTAAAAAACGGCCGGGATCAGCCCTTCACTTCTTAAACGTCTTGCCGGTCCTTTGCCGGATTCCTTGCGAATCAAGGCCTTTAATTCGGTCGCCTCCATGGTACCTCCTAGATGAATAATGAACTGACTGAATCGTTGTAGTAGATCCTTCGAACCGCCTCGCTCAAGAGGCCTGCGATGGAGAGGACTTTGATCCGTTCGCAGGCCCTCGCCTTGTCATGCAGGGGCACGGTATCGGTCACGATGACCTCCCTGAGGGGTGATTGCTCGATGCGTTCAATGGCCGGACCGGAAAGCACGGGATGGGTGCAGCAGGCGGAGACCTCCAGAGCGCCGGCGCCTGCGAGGGCCTTGGCGGCCTGGACGACCGTCCCGGCGGTGTCGATCATATCATCCAGCAGGATGACCTGCATCCCCTTGACGTGGCCGATGATGTTCATCACCTGGGCCTCATTGGGTCCTTCGCGGCGCTTGTCGATGATCGCCAGGCTGGCCCCTAGGCGCTTGGCGAAAGCGCGCGCCCTCTCCACACCTCCCGAATCCGGGGAGACGACCACCACGTTGTCTCCTTTGTAATGGCGCTTCAGATAATCGAGCAGGACAGGGGTGGCGAAGAGGTTGTCCACGGGGATGTTGAAGAATCCCTGAATTTGACCCGAGTGCAGGTCCATGGCCAGGACCCGGTTGGCCCCCGCCGCGGTGATCAGGTCGGCCACCAGCTTGGCCGTAATCGGCGCCCGGGGAGCGACCTTCCGATCCTGCCGGGCGTAGCCGTAATAGGGGATGACGGCGGTGATCCGCTCGGCGGAGGAGCGGCGTACGGCATCGATCATGATCAGCAGTTCCATCAGGGTGATGTTGACCTGAGGACAGGTGGGCTGAACGATGAAGACATCCATGCCGCGGACATTTTCGTTGATTTCCACCCGCGTCTCACCGTCGCTGAAGGAGGTCACATTGGCTTTGCAGAGGGGGACCCCGAGGTTGTTGGCGATTTGTTGGGCAAGTTCCGGGTTCGCGTTGCCGGTAAAAACCCTGATTCTCTCGAGCATTGGGCCTCCTTCAATCGTTTTAAGCCGTTGGCTGGGGCGGGAGGATTCGAACCTCCGAATGCAGGATCCAAATTCCTGTGTCTTACCGCTTGACGACGCCCCAAATGATGACCGATTGGCCACGGGAGAGCCGTGACCCCAAGGCTCTCCCATGACTCAGGCCCAATCACCGCACCCTCTACAGGGTGCGGGCCCTGAATACGGACCACCGGTTTAGCCGCGACAGGTCCCCCTCCGCAGCGAGCGCTGCGGCTTCATCGGCGAAAATACCGAAAACCGTCGGACCGCTGCCCGACATCAAAGCGCCCAAGGCGCCGTTGTTCAACAGGAGATGTTTGAGGTGACCCAATTCCGGATGAAATGAGAGGGTTACCCTTTCGAGATCGTTCGTCAAACCGCGGATCACGTCCTCCACTGTATAAATCCGAGGGACAATATAACTTAATCTCTCCTTTGTCAATCCAAAATTAAGGGCCTCATAGACCCTTTTCGTGGATACAGCGAAACCGGGATTGATCAGCACCAGCCAGAGGGGGGGGAGTGGGGGAGCCTCCGTCAGGACCTCGCCGATCCCGGTGGCCCAGGCTGTTTTGCCGAAAATGAAGAAGGGAACGTCTGCCCCCAGTGTGGCCGCCATGTCCAGAAGGGCCTGACGGTCCAGGGGGGTCGGGGAAAGCTCGTTGAGCGCCAGCAGGGTCGTTGCGGCGTTGGAGCTACCGCCGCCCAGTCCCGCTGCGATGGGAATATTTTTGCGAAGGGTGATCCAGACGCCCTTGGGCTGGGCAACCCGGGAGAGAAAAAGCCGTGCCGCGCGGTAGACGATATTCTCTTCGTTCTCGGGGAGCGGGCTGTCCGGGCAGTGCAATAGGATACCGCAGCCCGTCGGCGCAAAGGACATTTCGTCGCCGAGGCTGATCCGCTGCATGAGTGAGAGAATGTCGTGATAGCCATC
>Ga0351925_1132_pt1 | contig 12247 bp, 8 predicted proteins | sample BONcelHT113001D9_FD_206870 | JGI IMG/M metagenome (GOLD analysis project Ga0351925, IMG submission 206870) | Enriched cells from coal bed in the Powder River Basin, Montana, United States - BONCAT cells T11 rep2 HSBNCT.T11.300.1.D9 ... | reverse complement strand
AGAGTTCGCGATCGCGGGTCCGCGCGATTTGAAAGAGCAGGTAGGGCACGACCCAGCGAGCGCTCACGATGACCAGCGCGATGACGGCGACACCCTTACCCAGTAGAAGCAGGAGCGACCCTGTGACGTCTCCTTCTGTTCCGGCAAGCATGGGCGTAAAGAGAATCATCGGGACGATGATGATGTCCTGGAATATCAGGATACCGAGGGAGGTGCGCCCGTGCGGGCTGTCGATCTCGGCCCTCTCCTGAATGATCTTAAGGACGATGGCCGTGCTGCTCAGCGATAGCAGAAAGCCGATAAAGACGGATTGTCCAAAGGGTATCCCGAGCTCAAGCGCAATCGCAAAACCGGCGAGAAAGGTAAGGACTACCTGGAGCGAACCGCCAAGGAGCACGGCCATCGTCCTTAAGATCATTCAGGAGAGGGAGAATTCCATACCGATGGTAAAGAGCAGGAGAACTACGCCGATTTCCGCCAGGTGCTCGACTTGCTCGACCGCCCGGATCAAGCCAAAACCGTGGGGTCCGGCAAGCATGCCGGTGAGCAGAAACCCGACGACGGTCGGAATATGTAGCCGGTGGCAGACGAACAAAATCGCGATGGATAGTGTGAGTATTACAAAGATGTCCTGCAAGAACGAGAATTCCACCAGCTCTATCCCCCAATATTATAAAGAATGTTTCATCCACGCAAAGTACGACAACAAACCATGGTAATTACACGGAGTGGATGTATATAATGTATCATATTTTGCTTTCTCACGGCATAACAGAGAATGGCTGGCAGCCTTTGGGAAAGGAGTGCGGACGGCCCGGCTTAAACCGCGGATAATAAGCCGGAGCCCCGGCTGTCTCATCTATTATGAGGCCCTGTTATCTGCTAGAATCTAGTGTACCGGGGGCGAATGGAATGGCACGAATTCGAAGTCTAATAAATAAAGTAAAACGATATAATCCAGATGCAGATATCGAGTCGCTGCGCAAAGCGTATCATCTTGCGCGAAAGCTCCATGTCGACCAGTACCGGATGTCGGGCGAGGATTTTGTCTCGCACCCGGTCGAGGTCGCCGATATCCTTGCCGACCTGGGAATGGATACGACGACGCTCATCGCGGCGCTCTTGCACGATGTCGTCGAAGATACCAGCATGTCCCTGGATGAGCTTCGCGCAGAGGTAAGCGATGATGTCGTGGCGCTCATCGATGGCGTGACGAAGCTGGGGAAAATTGAGTTCAACAGCCGCGAGGAAGAGCAGGCGGAGAACCTGCGCAAGATGTTCATCGCCATGGCGAGAGACATTCGCGTTATCATCATCAAGCTTGCGGACCGGCTCCATAATATGCGCACTATTCGCCACCTTGAATACTCAAAACAGGTTGTAAAAGCCCGTGAGACGCTTGACATTTACGCGCCGCTCGCTCACCGGTTGGGTATCATGTCCCTCAAGTGGGAACTCGAGGACCTCTCATTTCAGGTACTCGAGCCGAAGATGTACGAACAGATACAGAAGATGGTCGCCGAGCGTCGCTCGGAACGCGAGACACACCTGAAGAATGTCATAAAGTCGCTCGATAAAGAACTTAAGACGGTCCATATCGACGCAGAGATAAGCGTGCGCCCCAAGCATTTCTACAGCATTTACGAGAAAATGGTCAAGAAAGGCCGCGATTTTAGTGAGATATACGATCTCTCGGCGGTGCGCGTTCTCGTCGATTCGATAAAAGACTGCTACGGCGCCCTCGGTGTAATCCACGCTATGTGGAAACCGGTACCGGGGCGCTTCAAGGATTTTATCGCGATGCCCAAGTTCAATATGTACCAATCGCTCCACACGACGGTAGTCGGCCCCATGGGGAAACCGCTCGAGATACAGATACGGACCTACCAGATGCACCGGACGGCTGAATACGGCATCGCGGCGCACTGGCATTACAAGGAAGGCGGCAAAGAGGATAAATTTGACGAGCGGCTTATCTGGTTGCGTCAGATGCTCGAATGGCAGAGCGAGCTCAAGGACCCGCGCGACTTCATGGATTCACTAAGAATCGATCTCTTCCAGGATGAGGTATATGTCTTTACGCCAAAGGGCGATGTGCTCAACCTGCCGGCCGGTGCGACGCCGCTGGATTTCGCTTACACCATCCATACCGATGTCGGCCACAGGTGTATCGGCGCAAAGGTAAACAACCAGATAGTCACGCTCGAATATAAGCTGAGAACCGGTGACTTTGTGGAGATCCTGACATCGAAGACCGGCTCCGGGCCGAGTAAGGATTGGCTTAAGATAGTGCAGACGTCACGCGCCAGAAATAAGATACGCCAGTGGTTTAGCAAGGAAAGCCGGGAAGAGAGCGAAGAACTCGGACGCGATATGCTCCAAAAAGAGCTTCGTAGGATAGATATGGGCATCAAATCGCCCGTCACCTTAAGAGTCCTTGAAACAGTGGTAAAAGAGTTGAATTTCACCAGAATCGAGGATGTCTTTGCGAGTATCGGCGCGGGCAAGACTTCTGCTAAGCACGTCGTGAGCCGGGTTGCCGATGCGGTCGAGAAAGAGAGGGCGGGAGACAAAGAAGAGCCCGAATACGGGATTGAAGAGCTGCAGCTGGAAATAACCCAGAAACGCAAACCGCGCAGGCCGAGTCGCTCCGGGATTATCGTCAAAGGAATCGACGATGTACTTGTAAGGATCGCCCATTGCTGCAATCCCGTCCCATCCGATGATATTATCGGGTTTATTACCAGGGGAAGGGGTGTCTCTGTCCATAGGAGCGATTGTCTCAACGCACGGCAACTCATGCAGACCGCGCCGGACAGGCTGATAGATGTCTCATGGGATGAGCGCCGCGCATCGGCGTTCCAGGTAGAGATAGAGCTTGAAGCGCTCGATAGACCGAAACTTTTACGAGATGTGAGCACGGTTCTCGGTGACGCGGGTGTCAACATACTTTCCGCCGCGGTCACAACGACGCGCGAGCATGTCGCGGTGCTCCGTTTTGTCTTCGAGATAGGGGACATCGGCCACCTGCAGACGATTATCGGCAACGTACGCAAAGTACCCGCCGTCTATGACGTATACAGGGTTGAGCCGAACAAACCACGCCGGCAAAGAATAACCTCAAAGCATGAGGAAGAACAGAGCAGGAGACGGTAGGAGATGTGGGTAGGAGGCAATCAGCAGTCAGTTGTCAGCGGTCAGCTTGTGGGTGAGAGACGTGGGCAATAAGCTATCAGTGTGTGGGTGAGAGATGAAAGCAAATATTATGGAAGAAGGCATCTTTCATTCTAGACCTACGTGCTGAAAGCTGATAGCTGATTGCTGATAGCTATCATTCTAGACCCACGTGCTGACGGCTGAGAGCTGACAAGCTGACAGCTATTTTGTGCTGAGAGCTGACAAGCAGATAACTATTTATTATGAGAGCGGTTGTACAAAGGGTTTCTGGGGCGAGCGTCGAAGTCGGACGAAAGGTTCTTGCCGAGATAGGGCAAGGACTTGTTGTTTTACTGGCGATTGCCGCTGATGACACCGAAAACGACATCGATTATATTGTGGAGAAGGTGCGAAACATGCGCATCTTCGAGCGCGATGGGAAATTCGACCTATCCATGTTGGATACCGGTGGCGAGGTCTTGCTTGTGTCTCAATTTACACTCTATGGTGACATGAGGAAAGGCAGGCGGCCGAGCTTTACCGCTGCCGCGCCGCCCGCGGAGGCCGGGCGCATATACAAGCTGGCCGCAGAGAAGTTCCGCAAGGCGGTCCCGACAAAAGAAGGCGAGTTCCAAGCGTATATGTCTGTTAAAATAGTAAACGATGGCCCTGTTACGATTCTTTTAGACAGTAGGGGATGCTTTTAAATAAAAGCCTAAAAGCAGTGAGGTTGCGGGGGTATGCGTTATAGATAAGGGTATCAACCTCAGATATGCCCTACTCTTGTTTGCCATGGGAATGGTCGTCGCTTTGGGCGCGGGCTGTTTTTCCGGTATGGATGATAACACAAAGACGAACCCTAAACAATCTAAGACGGTCAAGGGAGAAGATGAGATGTATCTTGAGACGCTTGTTGTAGGCGACATAGACGCAAATTGCTATATAATAGCCGCTGAATCGGGTGGGGAGACCATGGTCATCGATCCGGGCGGAAACGCACAGATGGTCCTCGACACAATCGCCGCCGCGGACCTGGATGTAAAATATATCATCCTCACACATGCACACTGGGATCACTTTGCAGCCGCCGCGGAGCTTGCCGAGAAGACGGGCGCGAAGATAGGGATACATAAGCTCGACCGGGAAGCGCTCCAAAACCCGAGACTCAGCCTCGCGCAGATGTTCGGCGATGAGCTCAATATCGACCCGGCGACGCTGGTTGAGCTAGAGGATGGACAGGTAATAAAGATAGGAGACCTCGAGGCGGAGGTCATCCACACGCCCGGCCATAGCCCCGGCAGCATCACCATCCGCACCGGCGACCGCCTGTTTACCGGCGACCTTTTATTCTATCGCTCGATAGGTAGAACAGACTTCCCTGGCGGTTCGCATGAAGGACTGTTAAAATCTGTGAGGGAGCGGATATTTACCTATCCCGACCACGTAAAGGTCTATCCGGGACACGGTCCGTCGACGAGCGTCGGTGAGGAAAAACGGGAAAACCCGTATTTCGACTAGAAACGAGGAGGCAACCAGCTTGCAATATAGGGTACCGAAAGGGACAACCGACATCTTGCCTGATGTCGCCGCGAAATGGCAATACCTGGAGCAAAAAGCGGTCGAGTTGTTCAAGAACTACGGATACGATCCCATCATAACGCCGATTTTTGAGCATACCGAAGTCTTTCAGCGCAGCATTGGCTCATCGACCGATATCGTCCAAAAGGAGATGTATACCTTTGAAGATAAGGGCGGGCGAAGCCTCACGCTGCGTCCCGAGGGCACCGCACCGGTAATACGGGCGTATGTCGAGCAGAACATGAACCAGCTTCCGCAGCCGGTCAAACTTTATTACAGCGGGCCGATGTTCCGCTATGAACGGCCGCAGGCGGGGCGTTATCGTCAGTTCTGGCAGATAGGAGTAGAGGCGATCGGCTCCGACGACCCGGCGATAGACGCAGAGTCGATACTCCTGCTGGTAAACTACTTCAAAGCGGTGGGCCTTAGAGAGCTATCGCTTTATATCAACAGCATGGGCTGTGAAAACGACCGCCCACAATATATGGAGATGCTGAAAGAGTACGCTAATAAAAACAGGGAGCGCCTCTGCAAGGACTGCCAGAAGCGCGTCGACCTCAACCCGCTGCGCCTCTTCGATTGCAAGAATGAGACATGCCAGGCGGTCATGGCGGATGCGCCAAAGCTCATCGACCATCTCTGTAGTGAATGCCGAAAGCATTTCGATGAGGTCAAGCACTATCTCGAGATGCAGTGCGTCAATTATATAATCAAGCCGGAGCTCGTTCGAGGCCTCGATTATTATACGAAAACAACGTTCGAGGTCGTAAGCCCGCTTCTCGGCGCGCAAAATGCGATTGGCGGCGGCGGGCGGTATGATAAGCTGGTCGAGGAGTTCGGCGGCCCGCCGACACCGGGAATCGGTTTTGCGCTGGGTACCGAGAGACTCGCTCTTGCCGTCGAGAAGGAGGGCGTCTTCGCCTTAAGCGCGGACGCGACTGATGTCTTTATCGCCGTGGCCGATCCGGCGGCGAAATCGGCGGCGGTTAATATCCTCTACGAGCTGCGTTCAAACAATATAGGCTCGGACATCGACTATATGGGCCGCAGCCTCAAAGCGCAGCTCAAAGCGGCCAGCCGCCGCGGCTTCAGGTATGCCGTCTTTCTCGGCTCCAAAGAGCTCGAGACCGGCATGGTCATGGTAAAGAACATGGATAGCGGCGCCCAGGAAGAGGTAAAGCTCAACGAGCTGGTGGAGCATCTGGCAGAAGTCGTCGCGGCAATTAGAGAACCGGTTGTTGATTAAGTGTGGGTGAGAGACGAGGGTAATAAGCCATCAGCTTGTCAGCTATCAGCTATCAGCTTGTGGGTAAGAGACGTAGGCAAAGCAGGTACTCGTAGCTCAGCCCAGTAGCTCAGCCCTTTAGGGCTGACGATCAGAGATAGGTTGTAGTCAATACGTTGTTTATCAGGGCTAAAGCCCTGAACTACGAGAACTATAATAGAGCTAGAGCCCTTAAGTTACAGGGATGGATGCCGGGGCTTTAGCCCTGATTGCCCCCCTCCCTTGATGGGAGGGGCTGGGGGAGGGTGATATCCTCACTCTAGACCCACATGCTGACACCTGACAGCTGACAAGCTGATAGCTAATAATAAACATACAGATGGAGCGATTTTGATGGAGAGTCTTGCAAAGCATTCGATAAGGACGCACGCGTGCGGCGTTCTCAAGAGAGATGATGTCGGGGTCGACGTTGTGCTGGCCGGTTGGGTGCAGACGCGGCGCGATCACGGCGGGTTGATCTTCCTCGATATCCGGGACCGCTCGGGGATAATCCAGGTTGTGATCGACCCGAGTAGAGCCGAAGCGTTTGAAGAGGCCCAGAAGATACGGAGCGAGTTTGTCGTGTCGGTAAAGGGTAAGGTAAGGGCGAGGCCCGAAGGGACTATCAACCCAAACCTGGCGACAGGCGAGGTAGAGGTCGAAGCGGATAGCATCGATATATTAAACAGGGCAAAGACGCCGCCCTTTGAAATAGACGGCGTTGCGCCGAGCGATGAAAGCCTGCGCTTACGATACCGGTTTATGGACTTGCGCCGAGCCGAGATGCAAGAAAACCTCATCATGCGGCACAAAGTGGTAAAGACAGTCCGCAATTATCTCGATGAGAACGGCTTTATCGAAGTCGAGACGCCGATGCTCACCAAGAGCACGCCAGAAGGCGCCCGCGACTTCCTCGTCCCGAGCCGTATGCAGCCTCACCATTTCTACGCCCTTCCACAGTCACCGCAGCTCTTCAAACAGGTATTGATGGTATCGGGCATCGAGCGCTACTTCCAATTCGCCCGCGCGTTTCGCGATGAGGATTTAAGGGCGGATAGGCAGCCCGAGCACACCCAAATCGATATGGAGATGTCCTTTATGGACGTCGACGGTGTGATCGCGCTGATAGAAGGCATGCTGAAAGGGGTCTTCTCGCTTATCGGGCTCGAGGTCGATGCGCCCATCATGCGGATGCCATACGATACGGCTATCGCACGATACGGGAGCGATAAGCCCGATCTGCGCTTTGGTATGGAGATAGAGGACGTCAGCGACATCGCCGAGGGCGTCGATTTTAAGGTCTTTGCGGAGACCGTAAAGAAAGGCGGCGCGGTGCGCGGTATCTGCGCGCCGGGCTGCGCGAGCTACTCGCGGAGTCAAATCGAGGACCTGACGCAGTACGCAGTCGACCACGGGGCAAAGGGGCTTGCGTGGGTGGCCATGGAGGCCGAGGGGAACGTGCGCTCGCCAATCGCCAAGTTCTTCTCGGAGGAGCAGCTGGAATCGATTCTAACAAGGCTTCACGCCAAACCCGGCGACCTCTGTCTGTTCGCCGCCGACGCGCCGGTCAAGGCGTCGGAGGTACTCGGTGCGCTCAGGCTCAAGCTCGGCAACGAGCTGGGTTTGATCGATCCCGATGAGTTTAAGTTTATGTGGTTGGTCGACTGCCCGCTCTTCGAATGGGACGAGACGGAAGGGCGCCTGAGTTCGAACCATCACCCGTTTACTATGCCGAAGAGCGAGCACATCCCGTTGCTCGACACGGAACCGCTCAAGGTACACTCATACGCATACGACATCATCATTAATGGTGTCGAGGTAGGCGGCGGCAGCCTACGTATCTACGATCAGGAGCTGCAGGAAAAGATATTTGAACTGCTCGGGCTCGATATAGAGGATGCGCGCGAAAAATTCGGTTTCCTTTTGGAGGCGTTTCAATACGGCGCACCGCCGCATGGTGGCCTCGCGATAGGCCTCGATAGGCTGGTTGCCATATTGATGAAGAAGAAGACGATTCGAGAGGTGATCGCTTTTCCGAAGACCCAGACCGGCTCATGCCTGATGACGGGCGCGCCGGATACCGTCACTGACCCGCAGTTAAGAGAATTACATATCAAACTAAATTAAGGCGATTCTTATTGACACAGTGTAAGAGTGCTGTGATAAGATGGATATAAGAGAATACGGCTCTGCCTTGTACGTGGAACGTAGTGTATATTTGAGCCAACACTATTACATAGGGAGATACACTCTGCCAGCAGCGCAAAAGCCCTCTTGATTAGGGACTTGTAAAGCAGGCAGGCAATCACCCACCTGCGTGCGCGCGGGCTTCAATATGTATTTCGTGAAGCGGCAAGGCGGAGCTCCTTATAAAAGTTTGTTTGAGACACCGGGCTTAGGCCCGGTTTTTATTTCTCCAAATTAAACGTTAATTCTATAGATACCATCATATGCATTTGGCAGTAATACTACATTATAAGCGCTGGTAACCAGACATACTAGTTGTTGATAATACTAAAGCGTTTTCTGTCTAAGCCGATAATTAACATACTATATCTTACACTGTCGGTTAAATGGATGAGACGAGTTATGATGGCAGATAATATTAAGCAATTTGACGCAAGAAGAATTCGGTTATTTGTGTTTACAGCAAGCAGTCTATACTTTTTTGCAGTAATAGTAATAGCCATTTTCTTTTTGCCCAATCTGTCATTTATTACAGGCCAGCAATTGACTGATACTGGTATAAATATTCTTTATACTAGTCCTATCGCTGTGGCATTTCTTACATGCGCGTGGGCGGCTAGACATAGCAAGGCTTATAGAAAACTATGGCGTTTGCTAGCGATTGGCATGTCTTTTTGGTTAGCGGGCATGATATGTATACAGGCGTATATTTTAGCGCCGGGCTATACAGGCATTCCTTCGCCCTCTTTGGCCGACCTGTTTGCTGTAGCCTACGTGCCGATGATGTTCGCGGTAATACTCAGCGTTGCCAGAATTAGGCGCCCTCTTGATAATGAAAAGAAGCAGTTTGTCGCGTATACAACCATGGCAGTTCTGGCTATGTTTATGCTAAACTATGAACTAGTACTATTACCCCTATGGTATCAAGCGGCAGATACTTCTTTTATGAATCGTATCTTTATAGTTGCTTACCCAATGCTCGATTTTATCATTTTAGCGATGTTGATATTTGCCTCGCACAGGCTTTTTGAACAGCGCCTAGAAGGATGGATAGTTTTTTTAATTGCGGCATTTGCTGTCAGTCTTATCGCTGATATTCCTGCTTATGCGATTGGCGAACCCAGAAACGTAATAACCATGATACTTCTGAGGTTTGGAATTCTGCTCATTATTATGGCTGCGATAGACGAGGTGACAGGAGCTTTTATAGGAAAGAGGGAACGAAACGAAAAGAGCAAAAACAATGTACTGCAAACAGAGTTTAATAACGCAAACCCCATTGTGGCTTTCTTGATGCCACTGGCGGCAACAATCGTTGTTCCCCTAACATGGCTTATTCATTTTAAGTACCAACATATAGGCGGGACAACACTGCTCTTTATCGTATCGATATTAATAATATTTATCGCTGTTTTTCGAAGCTACAAATTAGCTGTCGATAATGCTGCTCTTTTCACGAAAACTCTGAGGGACCGTCTAACGGGCCTGTACAATCATAGGTATTTTCAAGAGGCGCTATGTCGAGTGACCAGCAGAGCCAAGAAATCAAATCAATCGGCTTCAATAGCTTTAATTGATATTGACGATTTCTCTAAAGTAAATAATTCGCACGGACACGCTCGCGGTGATGAAATGTTGACAGTCATCGGTAAGACCATCATTGCCAGTCTTCGAGAAGATGACGAAGCATGTCGCTTAAGTGGTGACGAGTTTGGAATAATAATGCCTAATTTAAGCGGCATAGAGGCAAAGGTTAGGGCTGAAGTTGTTAGAGATGCCGTATATGCCAAATTGAAGTCTGCATTTGGTGTTTCGGATATAACGATCTCTATTGGTTTGAGTACTTACCCATCGATTGCAAATACTAAAGAAGAGCTTCTGTTGACAGCAGAAGGGGCACTTTATTGGTGTAAACTTCATGGTAAGAACAGGATACTCTTATACGATGACAAAATAGTTAAAATATTAAGTCCAGAAGAGAGGGCGAAAAAAGCAGAAGAAGCGGTGATGGTTGATTTGGTAAGCAGCCTTGCAAAAGCTGTTGACGCAAGAGACCCATATACACAACAACACTCAGTCGGCGTTAGTAAGACCGCAACCCGTCTTGCAAAGAAAATGGGTCTCGATGCAGATACTGTTAATCGCATCCGCCTCGCGGGTATGCTTCACGACGTCGGAAAAATCGGAGTTCCAGATTCCATTCTCAACAAGCCTGGAAGATTAACGGATGAAGAGATGTATACAATAAAGAACCATCCTGTTATCAGCGCTCAGATAATTCAATCGACCAGCCTCAAGGGTATGGTAAAGATTGTCAGGGCACATCACGAGCGATGGGATGGAAAAGGGTATCCAGATGGCCTAAAGGAAGAGAAGATACCGCTTGAATCGAGAATTTTGGCGGTTGCCGATACATATGATGCGATGACAACCGATAGACCGTATCGCAAAGCTCTATCGGTTGAGGACGCTTTAGCCGAAATCGATAGATGTGCGGGAACCCAATTCGATCCCGATATAGCTAAGGCGTTCTTGGAACTATCCTTAAGACAGAGCGACAGGGCTGTTTTAAAAGATCGTATTAAGCAAGCTACGAAAGCTGTCTGATAATCCTACAGGTGCTCGAGTAAAATGCACCGTGCTCTTAAGACTCGGCAAGAAATGCTCAATATTCCTTCAAGATATTTTAAATGCATTATACTTTGCATTCGCCAGCACACCCCTATAAAGCCGTCATTCTCTCACTAATCTTTTATAACAACAGAGCATAGTCAGCTCCTTAATGATGATATGATTATCTAAATGAATGCGGACTTTATGGGCGTCCGACCCAATAAGCAGTAAGGTCCAAGAGGCCTATCGTCTAATTAGACTCGATTGGACATTAATGAAAGAGAATAAGCAAGACAGCAAAGATAATAAAAGCAAGTTATTAGCATATATCGCTACTCTTGGACTTGTCATTGTATATTTCTTCCATAGTGAAGCATGGATTATCGCGACAGTTGCGCTGTTGGGACCGGTTAAGTCATTTTTCGCGCTGGCGGCAGTGATGACATTGCTATCTAATGGAATTATTTTGGCACTCGAGACAAAAGCAGACCTTAAATTTGTGGAGAGGATGAGGCGTAGGGTGCTCCATAAGCAAGAAAGAATGAATCCTACGCTCAAAAAGTTTATCGTCGCAGGCAAAGTTTCGGGTGTTCTAATTTCTGCGTCCGCAGTGGGCGCGCTCACGGCAGCCTTCCTAATACATACGCTAGGATACAAAAGACCGCATAATTATTTTTTGGCGACCGCAGGTAGTATCCTTTTCGTAGCAACCTGGGTTTCGATATATAGTGGCGTTATCATAGCGATAAAACAGATTATGGCTATGATCTAGTAGGTGCTATTGTCGTCACCTCGCCAGAAACACCCTTATCGGAGCTGTCTATAGTGCTAGTCTCCAAATCCATAAGAACACAAGCTTACCATAGGCTAGCCAACAGTGATAAGCCGATTAATGCGCTACGATATCGACCGCATGCAATAAAAACGCCATAGTCATGGTAGAGGTCGACTTTTCCTCTAATTGCTAGAGATTGTTATCACCAAAAAGAGACGCAATACCCACATGGTATGACGTGTTTGGGCGTGCAAACATAACCACAGCAGGCATTCTTCACATCGTCATAAAGGATGATATTGCGATGTAGCACCATTTCTCTAGAAATAATACTGGAGAACTATGTATTGCTTACCTAAGTTATGCTAAGTTAGTATCAGCAAGAGCTAATAGCGCTTAAGTACATGAGTAATGGATACTATAGCAATAGTGTAATCGCGGGCATGCACTTTCTAGTGAGATTTGATTCAGACTTTGCATGAACGACAGATAGTATTTTTAAGAAGCAATTCATTGCCCTAATTATTGGACTACCGAATAAAGCACCAACCCCAGGCATGCATCTAAGGATTTGACAACATACGAACCCAGAAAATTTAAAGTCGAAAGTAAATATTATTTGCTTGCGGCTGCGCAGAGCACAAAGCGGTTGTTATCGAGCATGGGTAACATTG